>PVBE012655300.1_pt1 | contig 13169 bp, 9 predicted proteins | sample 1631181 | NCBI WGS metagenome assembly PVBE01 (sample SAMN08397723, study PRJNA350692) | Marine metagenome, whole genome shotgun sequencing project. | isolation source: water | place: Pacific Ocean | collected 2012-04
ACGCCATATGCTCGATCGCTTTATGGAAAATACCTAGAAGAGGGATTCGGCCCCCTGTTAAATCAGGATAGTACTAGTGAGATGGCTGCAGTAAATGCACTTCAAATTCTGTCTTTATTGGGAACAGATCAAGCTTGTGGCGTGTTGTTAAAGCACGCCGATGCGTCAAATGAGGGTCGAGCTGCGCTGCGATTGTGGGCGTCAACTGGATTAGGTACATCTTTTCTCACTGGAGAATTGCCTCTAAAAAGAATCGTTAAGTACGCCACATTACTTGCTGGTCCAGTTTACATTGGGAAAGAACAGGAGTGGTTTGTTCTTGCAAGACAATTTGATTCGCTCGCTGCCTTGCAGTCTATTCCAAACATAGATAACCGGCAGCGAGATGCGCTTGCATCATTGTCGTTTGAATTGCAAACAAAAGCACTTGTTAATTTGCTCGATTCAATCAATGCCGGTGAGGGTACTGACGAAAGAGTGCGGTCATTACCACTAATCTTGCCCTCCCTTCTTTTGCAAATCATTGAACCAAGTGTTGAAGAAGAAATAAAATCCAAAACACTTGATGCAATTGTTCCTTCGCTTATTGCCTTTGTTGAGTATGCGGCAAAACAATACTCTGGTGATGAGAACGAATTTTTACGCAACTCTTATGGGGGCGCGGCTCATTCTGCAAGTTTACTCATCGTAAGGGCTGTTGGTTCGGATGGAGATATAAGGGTCATAGACCTTTGGAACAACGACGATTACCCTGAAATTCTTGAACTTGTCGAGACCTGGAAAGCAAAACAGTAACACCCAATGTATCGAATATTTGTTTTTGTTGCACTTGTTGTTGCGGCTGTTTTCTACGTGTTTGGATTTGAGAAAAACGAACCTCGTGCTGATTTTGTTTTTGTAAACCGGGGTGATGTTTTTACCCTTGACCCCCAACGGATGAGTTGGCTCACAGACATGCAAGCAGCGTATTGTTTGTTTGAAGGAGTCGTCCGCTGGAACACCAATGATTTTTCCATAGAACCCGCCGCTGCAGAGTCTTTTAATCTCTCGGACGATGGTGTCACATATACATTTCGATTAAGAAAAAACGCGAGATGGAGTAACGGTGCAATGGTTACGGCGCACGATTTTCAATATTCATGGATGCGTCTCCTTACTCCAGACACGTCTTCAGATTATTCGGGTTTCTTTTTTGTTATTAAGGGCGCACAAAAGTTTTGGGATTGGCGCACGAAACAACTTAACAACCAAACAGTGAAAACAATTGAAGAGCTTGAAAGTAGTTTTAGAGAGATGGTTGGAATTCGAGTTGTAAATGATTACACACTCGAAGTTGTACTCGAACATCCTGTGCCGTATTTTTTAGACCAACTTGCACTTGCTGTTTGTAGCCCTGTCTACAAACCAGCCGTAGAGGGTTGGAATAAAAATGAAGAACCATACAAATTGGCGGTAAAGAATGGGTGGCAAAACACTACTCCGCCACCGATGTTTTTGAGGGAGTGGGTTGAGGTTGATAAGAAGAGTGGCAGGATAAAACAGCAATATTTTTGGGCTAGACCAACCTCCCTAGTTTGCAATGGTCCATTTGTGCTCCAACAGTGGAGGTATAAACGAGATATGCGGATGATTCGTAATCCCCACTACCACTCTCCGGATATTACGACTCTCGATTCCATCCAAGCCGTCACTATATCCGAGCCAAACACAGCGGTACTTGCATTTGAAAGTGGTCAAATGGATTGGCTTAGCAGTGTTAATGTTGATTACCAGCCAGACATGCTATTGCAAAAAAACGAGGGGCTTCGTAACAACATCCATGCGTTCCCAACATTTGGCACTGATTTTTTCTCGTTTAACTGTCGTTCAAAATTAAATAGTGGAGATGATAATCCGTTTCAAGACGCCGCTGTTCGAAGGGCTTTCGTGCTTGCTACCGATAGAGAATCGATTGTTACACACGCAACTAGACTTCATGAACCTACGGTAAATAGTTTTATTCCACCACATTCAATCGCAGGATATGGAGGTGTAAAGGGCCTTGGTTTTAATCCTGTTGCCGCAAAAGAAGCGCTTGCTTCGGCTGGTTGGATTGACCGTGATGAAGATGGAATTGTTGAGGATAAAAACGGCAAACCATTTCCGCCAATTGATTTGTTATACACAACAAATACTTCAAGATATAAGTGGATTTCTCTCGCGCTTCGTGATCAATGGAACAAGTACCTTGGAGTAACCGTTGAACTTCGTGGTACAGACAATAAGTTTTTTAGTGCTGATTTACATTCGGGAAACTTTATGATTGCTCGGGGTCGTTGGTATGGTGACTATGGTGATCCAACAACGTTTTTAGACGTCTTCCGCACGAACAATGGAAATAACGACAGGGGTTTTTCAAATCCTGACATTGATGCCGCGCTTGATAGGGCTGCACTTGAACAAGACCCAACCAAAAGGTTTGCCATGCTTCGAGATATTGAAGAGAAATTGTTTACCAAAGAAGTTCCGATGCTTGTAATTTGTCAATTGGTGCAATTATATATGTATGACCCCGATAAAATTACTGGGCTTACTTCTCACCCCCGACTTGTCCAACACTATTGGCGAGTAACTGTTGAAGATTAATTATCCATCGGATAATTTATTTACGTTGGACGTGGATCGAAAAATCGATACATCACGTCAACAAATAGGTTAAAGAGGACGAGCAACGTGGAGTAAACCAAGACAATTCCCATCAACACGGTAATATCTTTTCCAAGCACCGCGTCAACAAAATGTGTTCCTATTCCGGGGATTGCAAAGACTTTTTCGACAACAAATGAACCAGTCATCGCGGCTGCTGTGGCGGGACCAAGATAACTTAACACCGGTAAAAGTGCGTTTTTTAGTGCATATTTAAGCACAACAACGTGTTCTGCTATTCCCATTGCTCGCGCTGTTCGAATATGGTCGCTTCGCATTTGGTCAATTATTCCGGTGCGTGTCAACTGTGCGATATAGGCAGCAAATGGAAGGCTTAAGGCAACAGAAGGAAGCACCAAGTGTCGCCATGTTCCCCAGCCGCTAATGGGGAACCAGTGAAGCCAAACTGCAAACACAACAAGTAGCACAACTCCAATCACAAATGAGGGAAGGCTAATTCCAATAATTGAAATTCCAAGTGCCATCGCATCCACCCATGTTCTAGGACGAAGAGCGCTGCACACCCCTGTAGCCAACCCAATACATAACGCAATCAAGATAGCACACATACCAATTGTCATTGAAACTGGTAATTGAGCAATCAACATATCATTTACAGTCCAGTTTTCGTGCCTTAAACTTGGTCCAAGGTTAAATATTGGTCCATTCTGATTACCAAATATCCATGCTAAGCCCGAAGCATCCCATGCATATTCTGAATAGAACGCAAGTGGGTCATGCAAGTTGTACTGCGATTCCATCGCTTCCATAATTTCCTTTGGAGGACGGCGACCTTCTTTTTCTAATGGGTTTCCTGGAATTTGCCACGCAAGTAAAAAAGTTGTGGTGTAGACCGTAAATAAAATAAAAGGAAGTTGTACCAATCGCCACACAATCGTCCTGGTGGTTTTTGATTGGAACATCTATATTCCGTACTTTGCGTTGTCGCCGAGTAATTCAGCAATACGAATAAGTTGGTTGTACTTTGCTGTTCGATCGCTCCTACACGGGGCACCTGTTTTAATTTGTCCACAACTTGTTGAAACAGATATATCAGCAATGGTTGTGTCTTCCGTTTCACCGCTGCGGTGACTGAGTACTGATGAGTAGTCGTTCGCTTGTGCCATATCAACAGCTGCAAATGTTTCTGTCAATGTTCCAATTTGATTGACCTTTACGAGAATCGAATTTGCACACCCTTCGTGAATGCCGCGTTCAAGGAATGTCGGATTCGTCACAAACAAATCGTCACCAACAAGTTGGATTTTTTCGCCCAGCCGATCTGTTAATTGTTTCCATCCACTCCAATCTTCTTCGCCCAGACCGTCTTCAATTGAGCGAATGGGATATCGATTGCACCAATCTTCCCAGATATCAATCATTTCACCAGAAGAAATGACTTTTTCGGGAGCGCTGCTGAAAAAACAATATCCTTCTTTGCCTAGTTTTTTTGCTTCTGCCACAAGTTCACTTGTCGCGGGGTCAAGGGCGACAAAAATTTGTTCCCCCCATGAATACCCCGCCTTGTCAACGGCTTCTTCGATCACCCGAAGTGCGTCCTCGTTATCTGCAAGATTCGGAGCAAACCCACCTTCGTCGCCAACCGCCGTGGACATGTTTCGGTCGTGCAACACCCCCTTCAGGGTGTGGTAAATTTCTACTGCGGCCCTGAGCCCTTCGTCAAACGTGTTAAAGCCCATGGGCTGAATCATAAATTCTTGAAAATCGACTGTGTTATCCGCGTGCTTGCCGCCATTAAGAATGTTGAACATGGGGATGGGCAAAATTGTGGCTTCTGGATTGAGATATTGAAAGAGTGGAACCCCAACTGCACTTGCTGCTGCGTGGGCCGTTGCCATCGATACTCCAAGGAGTGCGTTCGCGCCAAGGTTTCCCTTGTTCGACGTGCCATCAAGGGTAATCATCGTCGTATCAACACCTTCTTGATTCTGTGCATCCATTCCGACAATAACACCTGCGATTTCGTTATTGATATTGTGTACTGCTGTCGTTACCCCTTTACCGCACCACTGGTCTCCTCCGTCTCGAAGTTCAACTGCTTCGTGCTCGCCGGTACTTGCTCCACTTGGAACTGCTGCCCGACCAAATGAACCATCCTGTAAAAAAACCTCGCATTCAAGGGTAGGGTTTCCTCTTGAATCAAGAATTTGGCGTGCATGTATTTTGGAAATAACTGTGCTCATGGGGAGAAACTTTCTTAAATCGGAATCATACTATGTCTATGCTCAACCGTAATAAAATCCGCGATGACGCATTCCTTAAGGAGTTTAGTGGACTATGCCCAACCTGTGGATATCAACTCAATAAACCAACAAATAATCGGTGCCCAGAGTGTGGTTCCCAGTTGCGAATAGTGCTTTCTGCCCCATTTCGATTTTCACCGTGGCATGCGATGCTCGCAAGCGTAGCCATTTCAATTGGTGTTATTCTTGACCGCGTTACTCTCACCACTGTTGGTATCATGGGGAATAACCCACCCAGAATGAATTGGGTGATGTTTTGGTTTTCAGTCATTCCGTTGGTTGTTCTTGGGATTTGTTTGTATATCGTATGGAAACAAAAAAAACGCATAAACTCAGGGGTCACTTGGAAAAGAGTCTCTTGGTACACCGTTGCTATCGTGTTCCCAGTCGTTGTCACAGGAGGACAACTTTTTGGATTTTTCTGGTTCATTTTGCCGGATTATTTTTCTTGAATGCTGGTTCGTTTCCCTGTAGCACTGCATGTATGTCTTTAACAACCCAGCCCATGTTGGTTGTTGCTGTTTTTGTTTTACATGCAATGTGTGGGTACAGCGTTGCATTTGGAACATGGAGTAGTGGATATTCATTTGTAATCGGCTCTGGTTCATGCACGTCTAAAATGGCGTGCGATTCGTGGTTGTGCGACAAATAATTAGTAAGAGCATACGCATCGACGATGAATCCCCTTGAGGCGTTCATAAACAATACATTTGGTTTCATTTTTTTAAACATTTCCGTATCGCAAAAATGTTTATTTTCTTTTCGACCATCGACATGTATGGAAATAACGTCGCTTTCACAAAGCAAGAGTTGAAGGTCGACTTGTTCACACTCATGCGTTTCTTCTATGTGAAGCAAATCGTTAAAAAGCACACGAAATCCCATCTCTTTTGCCATTTTTCCAAGACTGCTACCAATTCGTCCGAAACCGATGATTCCAAGAGTGGTTTCGGAAAACTCTTTTTGGGTAACCGAAGCGTCTCGGAGTGCGCTCCACTCTTTTTGATCTAGGGCGCAGGTGATTTTATGAAGGGTGCGTAGTTTGGATAGCATTGTTGTTACTACAAACTCAACGACAGACTCGCTATTTGCTTCGGGTGTATGTACAACCGTAATGTTGCGCTCCTTGCATGCCCGTAAGTCAATGTTGTCAATACCTGCGCCTGCCCTGCCAATCACCCTCAGATTGGTTGCTTGATCAATCATTGATTGGTCAACGGTTGTATACGTTCGTATTGCTAACCCGTGTGCCGTTGGAAGAAGTTCCTTAAATCTAAGTGAATCCGCAGGGCAAATATGTAATTCACTCCGCTCTGCTAACCAGTCGCTGCATGCTTGGGGTAGGTTTTCGGTTTGAATAACAATGGGTTGCACGTTCGTATGGTACCCTCGAACTAGAAGAGGGCGGCTGCGACAAGAGGCGTGTCTGGTACTATCTCTTTGAAGCAAAGAAACTATGCATACGAGTGCAAGCCGGAAATTGTAAAGTTAATAATAATCCAGTTAAAGAGCATAACGGCGCAACCGATAAGTGCAAACCACGCGGTCCACAACCCCTTATCTTTCACTTTCATTCGAGCGTGAATGAGTACAACAAAGATAAGAAAGGTGTTTAAAGCAAATACCTCTTTTGGATCCCAGCCCCACGGTCTACCCCACGAATGATCGGCCCAAATTGCACCCATGACAATTCCTGTCCAAAGCAAAATAAATGATAACTCTACTAAAATCATTGTTGCTCCATCAAGTACCGAACCCATGTTGTTTTTCAGTGTATTTGTTCCGTTTGGACGCACTTCAACCAAGGATGCCACGCCCCCTGCCCTCGCATAATCGTTTGTACCGTCTTGGTGTTTTAATTTCTGAATCAAACGACGAATTAGGTAGATTGACGCTGATACTGCTGCAACAAAAATTAAACAGTACGAGAAAATAATAAAGTTCACGTGAATGTAGAGCCAAATGTCGTGTAGTACGGGCATTTTGTTTGAAATATGTGGATTAAGTTCAAGGGGATACAATCGAACTGTAAGTAATGCGACCATTGCTGCTATTGCAGCGCCAAGTGAAAATACATATTTCATCGATGTGCGTCGAACAAATAATTCCATAAGAATTCCAAATAGGCCACCCATCCATGCAGCGGTCGTCACGGCTTCAAACATATTAGTATTTGGATATCTTCCCGAAACGTACCAACGCCAAATAACCGCCGCTGTATTTAGGGAGACCGCAAGTATAAAAATTGCTATACCAAGTTTTCCCACCCTCTTAAATCGATAGACAAAAGCCATGAGTAACAGAACGGTGCTCACAAGGTACACCAGCCAAATGCTTGTGAAATTTCCCATCCGAAAGTAGAAACTCTCTAGTTTTAGTTTTATAGATGGTGGATAAATGTCTGAGCCTTTGGCGAGTGGTGGAAGTAACCTTGAAAGCAATTCAAGTTGAGCGTTGACCGATGCTGCATCTTCATTTTGCCACGCAATAATGAGTGTTTCCCATGCAGTAATAATGGTTTCGTCTGTGGTTGGGCTGATGATTTTCCATGGCTGATGAAATAAGCCTGATTCTGGTGGGACAATTTTGAGCCTATTCCACATCAATTGTGGATTACTTGCGCCAACTGCTCCTTGAATTTGTTCTACTGGGGTTGCAAACCTTCGAACATCCTGCCGGAGACGACTTAATAGTGAACGCACTGCGTCTTTTTGTAAAATTTCTCTTGAGACAAGACCGTTTTTCATAAACGAATCCATTCTTGTAAGAACTTCTGGGTTTGAGGTGTCAACCACTTCAATAATTGCAGCCCGAAGACCCTTGTGCTTCACATAAATAATATCTTCGCCCACATACTTCTCTGGTCGAATCAACATGTCGAAATAGGTAAATGTCGCCTCTTGTGATCGATACTTTCTTGGACCCATGATGTAGGGCATGTAGGATCGGGCGAACGTTTCAAATGATTTCACTCGACCATCTGTAAAAACTGCAACGCGATCGCTCCACGGAGACATGTCCACAGAATCTGCAAATTCAACGGGCTGGGCAACCGTTATTGCGCTTGAAAACAGGAACAGCATAAGCACAAGATATTTTTTCATGACGATGACCAACTGTATACAGCAAGTTGACGCTTCCGTTTAATCATTGGTTTCACGTAGAATGCCCACAACATTCCAGATACGGATAAACAGCAACCCAATAACATTTGAAATACTCCGCGACGATTTCCAACACCAAGGACTGTGTAGTTTAAACCATCCGAAGTAGAGTCTGGTGGGTCCCACTGGGATTGAAAGAACCACAAATCACCATATTGTTTTGGGTCATTGACACTCACGTCTAACATCTTGTTTGGTTCATCAAGTGTTTTAATGATGCTTCTCCAATTTAAAATGCTTGCAGTTCTTCCGGTAAATCCTCCTAGGTGTGCATCCACTTCGAATGAATCGAGTGCTATAGAAGATCCGAGTGGGAACTTTCTGCGTGAAAACATCATCTCTACTATTCTTCCATCTGGTAACCGAAGGGTGGTTGGTTTATATTGAAAACGATGCACCGCTTCTTTGTTGGATTCAAATGGATAGTGGTGATATGGCAACCACGCAGAAACTGAACCTTCTTCTTGAGTAAGAGAAATCTGAACCATCGACAGTGTGTTGAGTGCACTTGGATCCCTTTGGAATACCGGGATGATGGTTGGCTTCGTCTCTGTTATTGAAAACGGTTCAACGTTGTCAAGCGTAAACGTAACATCTTCTGTAATTGTCACCGGCTTTCCAATTTCAAGTAATTCATACGTTTGCTCACCTTCTTGCAACGCTGTCAATAGGGTGTACGAATCCTTTTTTATCCCTCCAACTAATGTTATTGGGGTTCCTCCGGGCGTGTATGTCATCGTAATATTTGTATCAACAAATGTTGCGCCTTCGTGAGACTTCCCTTCGATCACATCGCGATTCATTTGTTGGTTATCAAATACCCATCGCACCCATGTTTCTTCACCGTGTTGTAATTCGACTTGGGCGAACGAAACGATGGTGTTATTGATGTTCAGGTTGTTTTGGATCGCCTGTACTCTAAACAAATATTCGGTTTCGCCTATTGATTGAAACTCTGGATTGTTTGATATCTCTAATGGATATTGGTGGTTCCCGATAGTCGCAACGAGCTCGGGGATTAGCGATTTTTTCAACGCATCAAGTTCGTCTGCTGTGTGTAGCCATTTGAAGGAGATGAGGGATGCGTCGGCAGTGCTTATGGTGGGGTCAAATGCATAGAGTTGTAAATCTTGTTCAGCAACGTTGCCCTTTCGTAATGTGACCCGTGCCGATGGAAATAGATTTTTCCCACCACCAACAGTTTTGGGATTCATAAACGCATACCGAAGGTAACTTGTAATTACTAGGTTCTGTATAAGGGGGTCTTGTTCCGAATGTGGTGCGACAGATATTGAAAGTGGGTTCAGTTCTGGTGCGTCGCCTTTTAGAATCCACACATCTTTGGTTTCGGAAATGTAATCATTAAATCGCGGGAGGTTATGAATTGGGCGCTCAATCCATTTCGATTTGGGGGTACCGGTTGCTGAAAGTTCACGAAGATATAACGCCCCACTTTGTGTTAATAAAAATTCGTCTTTTGAATCATATATGAGTTGCATATCAAGATCTTCGTCAAGTAACGCTCGTCCAACAACGTTTTTTGCACGAGCCATTGGTTGATTCGGATCACCGCTTCGAACAATGTCTTCGGTATATTCTGGATATCCCGCAATCAGTTGGCGCATGAAGGTTTCACCATCGCCCTCAACTGAAAGTGTCACGGCATATGCCGTTTTTCCCTTGTCGTCACCGGATATCAATTCCCAGTTTGGATTTATGCTCGTGATAGTAAACGTGCGGTTGCCCATCTGAGTTGTGTTACCGGGAGTGACAACCATTGAAACCGAATCAGCTTCGGGCTGATGAATGACAACACGCCTGCGAGAAACAAGAACGTCGCCCTCGACTTTTTGTGAAAAATACACCATACATCCAAGCACCAATACGATGACGCCGGTGTGAATAGTCCACACACCAACGGTTAAAGGGTTGAGGGGGATTCTCCTAATGGTGACAATGGTCATGTTCAAACAGAGCAAAGCGATAAGCCATTTGAAGGGCCACCAATGAAACCACTCGAACTCTGTCATTTCAAAACCGCGCATTTCTCTTAGGTTCACCCAAGCCGCTGGCTCCCAAATAAATATACTGACCGGTACACCCGAAGAGCCAATCGAACAATATATAAACAGGGAAGTAAGGATTGTGATTCCAAGCCACACGGTTGTAAACAAATCAAGGAGGGTTAGGGCGAAAAGTGTTGGAATGGTGACATACCACCATAATGAGCCAACACCATCGAATCTAAAAAATAATAATAAGCAAGCCGTCAATGGTAGTAACCAAAGCAAACTTCCCGGCCAACGAAAAATCGGGTGTGCCGGCTTCTTCATCTGTTATCCCTCGCCGTACGAATAGACGCCATGCCCCGACTTGTCGCCAAGTTTTCCTTGCTCAACAAGTTCTATAAGTTTTTTGTTAGGAAGATACTTTGGATTTTCATCAAGGCCGTTATACATCACCATCATGATGTCTCGGCAAACATCTAGACCAATATAATCGGCGAGCCGGAGTGGCCCCATCGGAAAAGCGCAACCAAGTTTCATAATTGAATCGATGTCTTCTGGTCTTGCTACGCCGTCTTCCCACGCATGAAACGCTTCGTTGATCATTGGCATTAATACACGGTTGGAAACAAAGCCGGCGAAATCTTCTGCGGGAACTGGTGTTTTTCCCATTGATTCTACTAGCGAAAGGGTTGCTTCAACCGTTTCATCGCTTGTTTCTTTACCCCTAATCACCTCAACAAGTTTCATGATAGGAACTGGATTAAAGAAGTGCATCCCCACAACACGGTTTGCTGCTTCTGGGATTGCGCTTGCTAATTCGGTAATTGAGATTGAAGAGGTATTTGTTGCAAGAACAACGTTGTCACCAAACGTGTCTTCCATCTGCGCAAATATTGTTTTTTTTATATCAACATTTTCGGTCGCCGCTTCAACTGACCAGTCAGCGTCGCAACAATCTTGCATTGATGACACGTAAGAAAGGAGTGATAGCGACAGGTCGCCTTCTTCTTTTGTCATGCGTTCTTTTTGTACAGAACGAGAAACTTGTGATTCGTGGTATTTTTTTGCGCGTGAAAGTTGATTATCGTTAATATCAATGATGACCGCTTCTATGCCATGCGTTGCAGCGGTAAGAGCAATTCCGCTTCCCATCGTTCCGCCGCCGATGACAGCAATTTTTTGTCTGGACATCTTCAATCGTTCCAATGACGCAAGGGTTCACCAATATAGCGAGCAAGCGGACGAATAATTCGGTTGTTTTGGTGTTGTTCCATAATGTGTGCACACCAACCAGTGATTCTTGATGCGACGAATATTGGGGTGTATTGGGGAACGGGAATACCAAGTGCGAAATACGTCATGCCACAAGGGAAGTCAACGTTTGGATAAATGTTTTTGTCACGCAACATAATCGCCTGCACTTCATCTCCAAGGTCAAACCATTTTTTTGCCTCTGGGTTAGCGGCTTCACAATATTGAAGACCCCAATCCCTCAGGATTCCCGCGCGGTGATCGCCATTCTTATAGACTCGGTGACCGAATCCCATGAGTTTTTTCTTTGTTTCAAAAGCGTCTTTCATAAACTCTTCGACAGTAGTGCCGTTTTCGGTTGCAATCATCACCTCGGCAAGCATTTCCATTGCCGCTTCGTTTGCACCTCCATGAAGATTGCCTTTGAGTGCACCTATTGCACCGCAAACGCAAGAGTGCATATCGCTGTTTGTTGAAGCAATCACCCTGCTTGTAAATGTTGAGGCATTAAAGTCGTGCTCAGCGTACAAGACAAGGGAAACATCCATCACCTTAGCGGCTGATTCGTGGGGCTTTTTCCCAGTCATACACCAAAGTAGGTTTGCGGCGTGGGTTAAGGATGGGTCTGGTTCGACGGGGTCTTTCCCATCAAGTGCCATTTGATGAACGCCAATGCACGTTGGTATTCTTGCAAGAAGATATTTTGATTTTTCTAGTTCTGCTTCTGGAGAGTTGTCTTCGCACGAGGGACAACTATGAGACATAAGCGAAACCGCTGTTCGGAGTACAGACATGGGGTGTGCGTCTGGGGTTCTTTGTGCAATGTGTACGATCGAATCACGAATGTGTTCTGGAATTGATCTTAGTCGTGCGAGTTCCTCCGAAAAAGATTTCAGTTCTTCTGCACTTGGTTTGTGCCCAACAATTAAAAGGTGCGCGACCTCTTCAAAAGTAGCGTTTTCTGCGAGATCTGCAATCTCGTAACCACGGTACATGAGTTGTGTTTGGTTTACTGCGCAAACCGAGGTGTCTCCGATAGTTTGTCCAGCAAGACCGCGTTGGTCTGCTTGTTTCTTTGATGGTTCTTGTGTTTGTGTCATGGGCTATCTATTCTAGCAGAAAGTGGGATTGGATTAATTATCCCTCGGTTAATTTCTTGGGAATGTCCATTGCTTGCCGGGGACATATCCGAGTAAATCATAAAGTTCCTGACGGGTTTGCATTTGATTTTCAAACCCCTCAGCAGAACCGTCTTTAAAAAGTTTTTGCAGACACGAAGTAATCGCGCCCATTGCAACGCGCTGCATCGTGACTGGATAAATGACAAGGTTATAACCCAGTTTTTCAAACTGTGTTGCGGGGAGATGTGGTGTTTTTCCGAACTCTGTCATGTTTGCTAAAAGCAATCCTGGGCATGCTTTTGCAAATTGTGAAAACTCTTCTTCGTTTTGCAGTCCTTCTGGAAAAATCATGTCTGCGCCGGCTTCTCGATAGGCAAGTCCGCGGTCAATCGCGGCGTCCATTCCCTCAACACCCCTGGCGTCCGTTCTTGCAATCAGAATAAAATCTTTTGATGATCTGTTTTCAGAGGCGGTTAATACTTTTTCGACCATCTCTGTTTTTGGAATAAGGGTTTTCCCGTCAAGATGTCCACACCGTTTAGGAAATTCTTGGTCTTCGATGTGCATTCCCGCAGCACCATTTAGTTCATACTCAACAATGGTTCTGGAAATGCATTCTACTTCTCCATACCCTGTATCCGCATCAACAATAGTTGGTAAGCCACTCGCCTTTGA
>PVBE010102497.1_pt1 | contig 13168 bp, 14 predicted proteins | sample 1631181 | NCBI WGS metagenome assembly PVBE01 (sample SAMN08397723, study PRJNA350692) | Marine metagenome, whole genome shotgun sequencing project. | isolation source: water | place: Pacific Ocean | collected 2012-04
CCTGATGGAGCGCGTCCTATCTCGCGACGCGAAGAATCAACGGGTCGTGAATGCCGTTCTGAATGTTCGCGTGGGTGGTGATCGAGATGTGGGTAAGCCCACCTCCCCAGCCGGTGTTGGTGACGTTCACGTCGACATCCGATCCCGGAACCGAGTCTCCCCAGATCCACCAGAACCAATTCGACTGGTAGTAGTTCACGTGATAGGCCGATCCGATGGGAAGGCGGATCTCGGGATCGAGATCGGTGTCGGAATCGTTCTCGATTGAGTCGATATAACCGGTGAAGGGAATCTCGAAGGGGCCGATGCTGCCCGCGTTGGCATCCAGCAGTTGGCAGAGGTCGAAAATCGATCCCCCGCCATGGCTGAACCCGTAGGTCGCAACCGCGGTCACCCCGCGATTGGATACCGCATTTACGATTTCATCGTAGACCGCCCCGGAGCCATCGCTCGCGACGTCGTTTTCCTCGTACATATGCGCGTCGTAACCCTCTTCGTGAAGATCGATGGTTACGTAGGAAATCCCCTCATTGGGTCCGAAGACCGGATCCGTCGGAAATTGGAACTCGCCATGGAGGCCGATCACCAGGCTCGTGAAGGGGTAGAATTCGATGAGATCGCTCGAGAGCACGAGGCCACTGGCGATTTCCCGCGCTTCGAATTCGAGTGACGCCAACCCGCCATCGGTATTCTCCACCCATAGCGATTCGATGAGGCCGGCGAGATTGAGAACGACTTCATCCGTCGTATCCAGAATCGCGCTTCCCTTGGTCGCGTCTTCCCAGACCTTGATATTCGCGTTGCTTCGCCTGAGAATGTATTCGACGCCCGCGGGCGGCGGGACTTGGTTGACCCCCACTTCCACCTCGATCAGGTCATTCTCGCCTGCGACCGAGCCGTCGTCCCGGTCGGCTGTCGAATCGCCGTCATCGTCGTCGCCGTTGATGCGAATCCCGGCGCCGGGACTTTCCTCGAGATGGTCGGGGATGGCCCGGCGGACGAGGGGGCTCCCGTAGTTCTCGGTCATGGGACGATGGGCGGTCAGGCGGACCCCGGGGGCGATCGGAGGATTGTTCAATTCCAGTGTCCACGCGTCGATCGTGCCCGACACGCCCAAGCTCAAGTCGAACGCGCTGAGCGTCCAGGTTCCCGCGATATCCTCTCCGTCGAAGGCATCCAGGGATTCGGCGGGAAGCAGGAAGCCCCCGATTGCCGGAATTCCCCCCGCGCATTCATCCTCGACGGGAAGGGTCGCCTCGTCGCTGAGGGTGGCGTCAATATTGCTCCGCGAGCAGCCGAAGGAGGATGCGGGAACGCCGGGTTGATCGATCAGCACGACGGTCGTGCCCGTCTCGACGTGGGTGAGCGTAACCTTCAGGTCTCCCACCCAGGAGTGACTGATCTGGACGAGGACCTCGAGATCCAGGATGGTCGCATTCTGCGCGATCACATTCGAGTCGGCTCCACCCGCCACATCGTCGTCGGGGATCGAGATCGGAACGGCCGGTACACTCGGAAACGAACCCGAACCCGGAACGACCGGACAGAACGCACACTTCGGCCCCGGAAGCCCGCCGTATTGGGTCGCCATCCGGCCGAGATCGAGAAAGTCGACACTTCCGTTTCCATCCAGGTCGGCATCGGCATCGCTTCCGAAGAATGCCGTCTTCATCTGGTCGAGATCGGCGCCGTCGACATCGGTGTCGTTGTCGAGATCACCATCGCAGACGTTTCCGTACCCATCACCGTTGCTGTCGCGCTGATTCGCGTTGGCAATTTCGACGCAGTTGTCGAGGGAATCGTCGATCCCATCGAGGTCCGTATCCGTAGCGCCCTGGGCGCTGGCCCCCTCTGCGATCAGCAGCAGGGCGAAGAGGAGGGTCAACCCCATCGCAGACCACGGCAGCCTGGAGGCGCCGACGCTGCGCACCGCCGCAGCGACGAGGGCTATTGCGAGCAGGGCGAGCCCCCAGAAGGATAGGGACGGGACGCCGGCTCCAATGCTGACGCTGGTTCCGTTCAGGACGACGGCGAGCGGCTCGCCCCCCACCCCGCCAAATGCGGAGCTGGGTTGCAACGAGATTGTCGCCTCGCCGTTGGCAAGGGCTCTGAACGTAGCTCTGGCAACCACATGCACGCCCGTGAGCCCGGTGACCGTTCCGAAGGAGAGGTAGTCGGGATTGGCGGGACAGGAAATTGCCGCTGAGCCGGGGCACTCGAAGTCTGGATCGCCGGCCAGGCCGACATCAAAGACCACCGCCTCGAGAGATAGGCGCGAGGGATCGTATGCGAAAGCGACACCCCCCCCGGTGGTCGTGTCGCTGAAGCTCATCGAGATGGAGACCTCGAAGGCTTCGCCCATCGCGAGGGAGGAAGGATTCGCTTCCAACGAAACGAAATTTTGTGCTCCCGAGGGCCCGGAAGGGCCAAGGAGACCGAGGGCAAGGCCGAGAATAACGAGAAAGCGTGCGATGCGATCAGAAGATGACAAGCGTTCTCCGTTCAGGCCAGGACAGGTGGTTCATCAGCGCGGAAGGCGAGAAAACAGACCCCTCATCTTACACTGAACGCGATCCCTGATGTCGAAAAAATTGAGTTTTCGAGATGAGCCCCGTTGGGGGCTCCCCGTAGGGGCTTGACCTGAATCCCATAGCCGGACATCGTGCCTGAACCAGACTCAGACGGCAAGGGGAATTTCCCAACCTCATTTCGGGCATTTCTTCAGACGTGACGTGCTACTCCATGGTCTTCGACGGGGCTTCGGTGAGGGGAGAATAGACTTCGATGTTGGCCAATATCGAGATCAAAGCCAAGGTTTCAGACATGGAGACACTAAGGGCGCTGGCGCAGTCACTGACGAATGCTGCTCCTGAGGTCCTCCATCAGGAAGACATTTTTTTCGGAACCCTGAACGGACGCTTGAAGCTCCGGATTTTCGGCGATGGCAAGGGTGAGCTCATCCAATACAACCGAAGGGATGCCAGGGGGTCAAAGCAGTCGGACTACCAGATCCACGAAGTGGACGATCCGGAGACGCTCCGCAGCGTCCTCGGATCAGCGCTTGGCGAAGTGATTCAGGTCAAGAAGAAGAGAGAAGTCCACTGGGTCGGCCAGACCCGGGTGCACCTTGACGAGGTCGATGACCTCGGCTCATTCATGGAACTGGAAGTGGTCCTCAAGCCCGGCCAGTCGGCGCGCGAAGGCGAAGCAATAGTCGCCGGACTGATGGAGCAACTCCGCATCCACGAAGAGGATCTCGTAGCTGGCGCTTATGCCGATCTGCTGAGAGAGCAGGCCGCCCCCAAGAGCAAAGCTTTCGAATCTCTATGAAGAACGAGACCCTCGAAGAGAAGATCATCGGGGTGATCCAAGGAGACGCGTAACTCGTTCTTTACGACGCAGGTTGGCCCGCGCTCTTCGAGTCTGAGAAATTCCACCTTCGCGCCATACTGCCCTCCGAACTCGTTGGGCGCATCGAGTATTTCGGCAGCATGGCTGGCCGTGCCCGGCATTTCCTTTATGCCCGCCTTCGGGTAGAAGTCATGACTACGAGACCCAGGCCGACGAGCAGGGCCGTGGAGGGCTCGGGACCGACGATTGGAGGGGGTGCTTCGTTGATGTAGAAATTGTCCATACCGAAACAATCAGCGTTCTGCGAGCTGACGATAAACGAAGCGATCTGGTCGAAGTCATTGTTCATCCACAGCGTTGCGACCCCGTCGCCCGGTGCGCCAAAAAAAGTGAAGTCGAAGCCCCAGTCGGAGGACGGCAGGAGCATCGACCCGTTTGCCGAGGTGACGTGAGATATTTCCGTGCCGTTCTGGTGTCCTCCCCCGACGGCCGTATTGGAAGTCAGATCCATATAGTTCAAATCGAATAGACTGTTGTCGACCATGGAGAATGTGATGCTGGTTAATTCATCCCAATGCGCGTGGATGACTCCGTTCCCCGGCGTCGTATTGTAGTAGTCACCAACCCATCCCCCGTTCCCCCCATTGAAATCTATCCTGACACCGTCTTCGATGTAATAATCGATACCGCCTACGGCGAGTCCAGTATTTGTGATTGGTATAGGAGCCCCGCCACCAATCGGGTAGGCAGTACCGCCATCGAAATCAATGATGACCGCATTGGCCGTGCCAGCCGCACCCATCATCAGGAATCCCGCTGCCAGGCAGGCACCCAGCATAAAAGAGCCGAGCAGGTTTCGAAGAGCATCGAGCGGCCCTGAAAGAGTATCCTCGTCGGAGGCGCTTGCCGCGCTAAAGATGGCACTGGCCTGAGCCGCGCTGACTAGGAGGAATGTCGATAGAAGGAGAGCCGTCTTCATCCAGGTGCCGGAGACTCGGCTTCGTTTACGGATGATCGATGAAGAGATGGCTGAGTCGCTGAGAGTCATGCTGGACTCCTTTCAATGATGATCTTGGGTCCGGATGTGGAGGGTTCGGTTTCCTTTGCTTGGGCTGGCCGCGATAGCGATCATCTGGTAGCGATCATCTAGAGGAGTCGTTTCAATATCCCAAAGCGGATCATCCGAGATGAACTTCTTCCCCCCGACCCTCCTCGGACTCGATCGCGGGTGCGGGAGACCAAAGGCGGGTGAAGATCGAGGTGTGCCGTTCCCTGAGGCGTTGAAGGCCGCGCTCATCCCCAAGCTTTCTTTCCCCGATCCCCGTTGAGCGAAGAGGTCTCCCCGAGGGGTGCGCCCATCTCCAGGGATCGCGAAAGATCAGCCGATTCCCAACATCAGAATTACCCGGCGGGCGATGCCATCCGACGGCGATCGGGATTCGCCCCGGGGCGAGGCCTGAAGAAGACTCACAGCGAAGAGATCAGAATTTACCCGCCACTAAAGGCAATGCCGAGACAAATTGGCGTTCCTCGCAGCACTTTCTACGGTTGGCATTGGCTACGGCTGGCATTGGCTACGGCTGGCATTGGCGATTCGAGCCGCAGGGCTTCGGCGGGCTGCACGATCTGAAGCCGGCTCCGGGGCCACGTTGGAATACGATCTACAAGACAGTTCGGGATCAAGTGCTCGACCTGTCGCTCAAGTGCATGGATATTGCGCCACGCCAGCTCGCCTCTCGCTATAGCGGCTCGAAAGGGATACTTCGTATTCGAATCAAGTGCCTATCGCGTTCTGAAGGCCGCTGGCCTTATTCCGAACCCCATGTCGAGACTGAACGACGTTTTGACTCAGTGGTCGAAAGTGGGCGTTGCACCGAAATGCGGTTTAGAATTTCCGGGGGATCGAGTTTCAGCGATTCGCTGGCCAAGGTGTTTCCAAATCTCCCTGAAGACATGCTATTGACCCCTGCGAATGGAATGAGGTGCGGAGATGGATCTGAATCCGAGTGTGATTTTTTTTACAGACGGACTCGATGCGGACGCCCTGGAAGCATTCGCAATTCGTCTCGAAGAGTTGGGTTATGAGTCTCTCTGGGTTCCAGAGTTTTTCGGGCGGGAACCTTTTTCGACGGTCTCCTTCCTGCTGGCGAAGACGACGCGCCTCAAGGTCGCGACCGGAATTGCAAATGTCTACGCGCGAGATGCGCTGATCACCGCCCAGGCGCGGCAGACCCTGGCCGAGTTTTCCGGGGGTCGGTTCATCCTGGGACTCGGAGTTTCTCACCCGCCCGTGGCGCGGGCTCATGGTCTGGAGTGGATCCCGGCTCTTCCCAAGATGCGAAGCTATCTCGACACGATGGAGAGCGCGCAGATCTCTTCTCCGCCCCCGGCCGAGCCGGCCCCCCTCTGGCTGGCGGCCCACGGACCGGGACTTCTGCGCCTCGCCGCTGCGCGTGCAGACGGCGCGAATACCTATCTCATGCCGCCCTCCCATACGAGGCGGGCTCGCGAGTTGGTGGGTCCCGAAAGGCGGCTGAATGTCGTCGTTCCATCCTGCCTCTGCGAGGATCCGGATCTGGCCCGTCGGATTGGGCGCAAGGCGCTTCGCCTCTATCTGCCTTTGTCCGCCTACCAGAAGCAGTGGCTCGAATGGGGGTTTGGCGAGGCCGACTTCCAAGGCGAGGGCAGCGATCACCTGGTGGATAGTCTCATCGCCTGGGGGAGCGAGGAGCAGATTCGAGAGCGCATGATCGAGCATCGCGCGGCGGGGGCCTCTCATATTGCAATCAGTCCACTGAGCCCGGAAGGCAAGGGTCCCCAGCCGCATTGGAAACTTCTCGAATCCCTGGCCCCCCAGGCGGTGACGTGAAAAGTGCAGAACTGGAATTTGGCTGAGGGCTCGGCCATGCCCAATCAGGCCATGCCCAATCAGTAGAAGAGCATCAGCAACCACGCCGCCGCGTCGTAGAAGAAGTTCTTCAAAGCCTTCCACCAGGCTGGCGAGTTCCTATGGGAAGCATCCGAGATGGCCTCATCGATGACGAATGCCTGGATCGCCACAACTTCATTTTCATCCAGGACGTCAGCGAAGCCGGGCATGCCCAAAGCCTCCATCGATCCGCCTCGTACGATGCTATCGAAGTTGTCGTGGAAGCCCCTGGAGAGATGACGCAGGTCCGGGACCGTTCCACCGCTGACCGCGCCAGTTCCATGACAGAATGCGCAGTATTTCGCATAGAGGGCCCCACCACGCTCGATCTCGCTCTTGGGGACTCCCAGTGGTTCGGGTGGATCCGGAATCGGCATTGGCTCGGGGATCGGCGGAAGCTCGACCTCACCATCCAATGCGAAAGTCAGCAGCCGACCGCTGCCCGGACTCGGTGGTCGTTGGATCCCCGACATCAGGCCGAATGCCCCCCCCCAGCCCGCGAGCACGCTCACATACTGAACTCCATCCACCGCGAATGAGATGGGAGTGGCGATTACGCCGGTCTGGGCCGGGAAACTCCAAAGAAGTTCGCCGTTGTCGGCGCGGTGAGCCCTGAAATATCCGTCGCCTCCTCCCTGGAAGACGAGGTCGCCCGCCGTCGCCAGCAGTCCGCCATTCCAGCCCTGGGCCTGGGGCGCGCGCCAGACCTCCGACTGGCTGCGTGGATCCCAAGCAAGCAGATGCGCCTTCGCGAGTCGCCTCTGTAGTCGGGCGAAGAATTCAGCGTTTCCAGGTGGGTCCGTCGCGTCCGCGATTCCACGGTTGCGAAGCCCCGGCTCGAATTCGATCGAGTTCGCGCCTTCGTAGGTGAAGATTGCCTCCAACACGGGCAGGTAGACCAGTCCCGTTCCCGGGTGATAGGCCATCGGCTGCCAGTTATGAGCGCCCCCACTCGTGGGCTTCACCGAGATTGGGCCGTTCTCGTAATCCTGCCCCTCGACCTCCACGGGTCGACCTGTGGACGGGTCGTAATGGCTGGCCCACGTCACCTCCGCGAAGGGCTCGGCGGATAGAAACTCACCGCTGACCCGGTCGATGATCATGAAAAATCCGCTCTTCGGAGCCTGCATGAGCACCTTGCGCACACGCCCCTGCCATTCCATGTCGGCAAGGATCATATGCTGCGTTGCGGTGTAGTCCCAGGTTTCGGCGGGTACGACCTGATAGTGCCAGACGTATTCACCTGTCTCGGGTCTTAGTGCCACGATCGAGGAGAGGAATAGGTTGTCGCCACCACCGGGGCTGCGCAGCCGTCGATTCCAGGGGCTGCCGTTGCCGACGCCGACGTAGAGCAGGTCGAGTTCCGGATCGTAGGCGAGTGAATCCCAGACGGTTCCGCCGCCGCCGAGTTTCCACCACTCGCCGTTCCAGGTCGCTGCCGCCATCCTCATGGCCTCGGATTCAAAGCCTTCCGAAGGATTTCCAGGCACGGTATGGAAGCGCCAGTCGAGGCGACCCGATTCGGAATCATAGGCGGAGAGATAACCCCGAACACCGTATTCGGCTCCGCCATTCCCGATCAGGACTCGTCCTTTCACGACGCGAGGTGCGCCGGTAATCGTGTAGGGAAGCTCCGGGTCCACGGTCATCACCTGCCAGAGAAGCGATCCGTCTCTTGCGTCGAGGGCCAGCAAGCGGCCGTCGAGGGTCCCGATGAATACGCGGCCCTTCCAGACTGCAACGCCCCGGTTCACCACGTCGCAGCAAGCCTTGCGGGCGGTGGCTCCCGGCACCATGGGGTCGTAGCGCCAGAGTTCCTTCCCAGTTGCAGCTTCGACTGCGAAAACTCGGCTCCAGGCGCCACTGAAGTACATGACCCCATCTACGACCAGCGGCGTTCCCTCGAGACCTCGCTTGGTCGGCATATCGAATGACCAGGAGAGCCCGAGCCGATCGACATTGTGGATGTTGACCTGAGTCAGGGGGCTGAATCGTTGCTCATTATAAGTTCGGCCATGGCTCATCCACTCGCCCGGTTCATCTTTCGCTGCGACGATTCGCTCATGGTCTACATTGGCAGATGCGTTCTGATTCGCATTGGCCGGCCCGATCAAAGCGACGAGTACGGCGATTGAGATGGCCCTCTCGAGCCCGTGGATGCTCACCTCGAGCCTCCGAGATAGGCGATGACCTCTCTGGCGACCACCTTTGGCCGTTCCGGGAGCAGGGCGTGGCCTGCCCCTTCGATCATGATTACGCGAACCCTGTCGGCATGTTTCTCGCGGAGCATCGCTCCTGCGCCCGCCGCGACCGCGTCTTCCGCTGGTTCGAGTACCAGAATCCGGGCCGCTCCTCCATCCACCCACTCGTGGAGCGGTGTATTCGACATTGCACGTGCCTGTGCGAGGCCGGCACGCGGGTACCAGCCTCGAAGCCAATATTCGGGAACCCTATTGGATTCGGAAAAGAATGCGAAGTGCACGGATTCCTCACGTTTCGAGTCTGTGCCGAGTCCCAATAATGCCGTGAAGATCGCTTTGGCTGTTTCGGGGGGTGTAGGCCGAGCGCCTCCGGCTGCGAGGAGGATCAGGCCTGCTACCCGTTCCGGATGGTCTTCCGCAATCGTTCGCACAATACGATTTCCGAAGGCATGTCCCAGAAAGTTGATCGGATCGGATTTGCCTCCCGCACCGAGTACCGCGATGACATCGTCTGCGAGCGTGTGAAGGCTGATGTCGAAACTCGGAAGTGTCGAAGATCCTACGCCACGTGGCTGCACGGCGAGGGTTCGAAATCCCGCACGATGCAGTGCCGTTCTGAGTTCATTGAAATCCGAAACCGATCGCCCATAGCTCGGGAGCAGAACCACGAGGGGATCCTCGGACTCGCCTGCGTCGTAGTAGGCGATTTCAGCATCCCCCGATTGGACTCGTTTCAAGGTGCCGCTCGCTTCGCGACCGGGGGAGTCGCGAAGTGCAATCAGGACGAAGACGGTCGTGATGGCGATCGACAAAGCCGCGATGGCAGCGAAGATCTTCAATGCTCTCATGCGGGAAGGCACTCGAAGACGGCGATTTCGGGGTTGGCGATCTTGCCTCCCCACCTCCCGTCGATCCGGCGGTAGGAAAAGACGTTTAGCTTGGAATGGTAGCGCGTGAATATTCGCATGAGACGTTCCCGCCCGGGAGTTGCTGTCTCGACATCAGTCGGACGGGATATCGAATTCTCCTTGGCCTCTCTCGTTCGGGGTGGATCGTGTCGTGACGAAGGTTGCGATACATAGGCCGACCACCGCAAAGTCGATCAGGGCGTGGAAGTAGGTGAAAGGAGTTGGCGTTGCATTGAAAATCCGCAGCAGCGCAGCCATGCCGCCGAGCAGGGGCAGAGTAATCGCGACGAATAGTGCGAGTCGAAACCGCGTCAGGAGTCCGAGTCCGACCGGGAAGAAGATGATTCCCGCCGTTGCTGGATCTCGGATCTCGGGGGCCATGCCATAGAAGAGCATCTGGGCCGGGTGGGTGATGCCGGAGAGCAGCATCATATAGGCCGCGATTCTTTGATAGGGGCTCATTCGGCCGATCCCGGAGCGAGAGCTTCGAAGGCCTTCCAGTCGGGCACTGCATCTCTGCCATCGAGATCCAGGGGTTGGATGCATTTATGCGATGCACCCGCATCGAAGTATTCCTCCACTCGGTTGGAGAGGGCGGCTTCGTCACCCCAGGCGACGGTCGAGTCGAGGAAACGAGGTGCGGCGTTGTCGATCTCCTCTGCCGTGGATCCGAGTCGCATCCAGCAGTTCCGATATTCGGGGGCCTTGCGGTAGAAGGCCAATCCCTTCTTCGCAGCTTCCCTCGCTTTTGAGGCATGCATCGAGAGGACGACCTTCTGCTCTACGAAGAGATGCGCTTCGGGACCCAGGGTCTCGCGCGCCCGCCTCGCGCGTTCGGGATTGACATTATAGGTGGGTGCGCCTGCCGTTCTTTCTGCAGCCAGGGCGAGCATATTGGGGCCCAAAGCGGCGAGAACTGCGGGATAGGGCGTTTCGGGCGCAATGGACGCATAGAAGGAAGAGTCCATCGAGTCCAGGTATTGACGCATGAATTGCAATGGCTTTCCATATTCGATCCCGGGCATCTTGCTCACGATCTGCGGACTCGAAACTCCGAGCGCGGGGATCATGCGGCCGCCGAGCTCTTCGGCGACCGTATTGGCGGCCTGCTTCATGACACCCGGATACCGGTGATAGACGTTTGCGATCCCGGTAGCGAATTCGATTTTCTCCGTGATGGCCCCGAGGTATGCGATGTGCGAGAACGGGTCTCGTCCAAAAGTCCCACCGACCCACAATCGCGAATAGCAGAGGGTTTCGATTCGCTGCGCAAAGGCAGCCGATTCTCGTGCGCTCATTCCTTCAGTGGGAAACCAGACGCCAATACTCCTCGTCACTGCCACCTCTTTCTATGCAATTCCGGGCGATTCATGCGGCGGAGAGGGGCGCTGATCTAGCGCATCCCTCCTTCGTGAGATGAGTTTCGGGAAGGCGCCGGAGCCAGGGCAGCTTCCAGTACACCCGCCACGAGTTGAAGTCTCTCGCCGAGTCTGCAGGAAGGGTCCACGACCCAGGTCAGCAATACTTCGAGATAGGCGCCCGCCACCATTTCGGCGAGCAACGAGACGGGAACGTCTGATCTCACGTCTCCACGATCCACCCCGTCCAGAAGAAGTGCCGCAAAGGCATCGTGCATGCGGGCAGTGCGGCCTTTGCGCTCGGCAAGGTCACGTCTGCGGCCCACAGTCTCGAAGAGGAGTGCCCTGGAAAGATCGCCTCGCGCTTCGAGCTTCGGGGTCGCCGTGGCGAAAAAGCTTGCGAGGCGGGTGGTTGTAGAGGCATCCTCTTTCCGAACCGCTTCGACGTCTCGCACGAAAGTATCCGTCATCGAATCGCCGAGTTCGGCCACGAGTGCGGATTTTTCCCCGAAGTACGTGAAGAAGGTTGCGCGGGAGATATCCGCCGCCTCTGCGATCTCTTCCACCGTCGTCGCGTCGAAGCCCTGTTCCGCAAACAGGCCGCTGGCAGTACTCAGAATTCGGGCGCGGGTTTCGATTTTCTTGCGCTCGCGTCGGCCCAGGGTGGGCCTCGGATTCGCATTCTCATCCGGGGGGCGAGTCATGGAAAAAAGACTCTAGTCTGAACTCAGACGAGAGGCAAGAAGTGGATGAGAATCCAGAGTTGGCTTCTGCTCTCATCCGGCCCGCTCCGTCATCGCCCGCACTTCGCCGGGGCCTTGGGGCGAATAGGGGATGGGTGCAGCCAGATCCCGGGCTCGCCCTATCTGGGGTTGATGTCGATCGGCGGCTGGATCGATCATGGGCTGGGCGAGCCCAATTTCTGATCGGCCGATTGGCCTCCCCTCGGAGGGGGGGCCCGCAAGGGCCCCCGGATCCTCTTCGGCAGAATCCTCATGAGTTCTTCGCGGATGACGGGCGAGGCGATTGCAAGGGGGTGAAGAGAATGGATTGCGTCTCAGTACTCGAGCCTTTCAGCAGGGGCCGACGAAAGGCGCGAACGGGTCCCTCTGCCCCATCTCATGCCGACCAGCCCAAGGCCGATGAGCAGGGCCGTAGAGGGCTCGGGGATCGTCGGGTATTCGAGAACATCTACCGATAGGATCTGATTGCTTAAACCGATCGGGAAGCTCGAGGCGTCACCCGTATATACGAGCTCCTTCCAGATATCGACCTCGGTTCCGGGCGGCAGCGGCGAAAAATCGAATCGGATGGTCGTTCCATCGTTCGTAAGAGTCCCTACCGGAACGTTATTGGCATAAAACGTCGCAGCGATTCCCCAATGCCAGTCCGGAGTCAAGAGCTCTTCGTGCCAGTCCGTCCATGCGGGGCTATTCGGGCCGACTTCAAGATACTCGTGAATCACGATCGAAGTGCTGAGAAGGGAACTAAGATCAGCCAGGTCGGTTGCGCCGTCGTCATTCCGGTCCGAGTTGATATTCAAGGTCTTGATCATCGGGCCATAAGCCGAATCGTGCTCGATCACCAGGGGGAGTGGCCCGTTGCCGATGAAGATCGTGCCCGATGGGGATTCATCGAAAATCAGAAAGCTGTCTGCGGGCTGATCGGGTGTGCCAACCCGGATGGCATATGCCGGGCTGGGAGACAACGACGCCAAGAGCATCATGGCCGTGCAAGCCAACACATAGGCCGTATTCCTTCCGAGAGTGGAAATGCGGAAGGCTTCAGGTAGGCGAAGGAATTCCAGCTTGGACGCGAGGTGGAGAAGCCAGATCGTTCCCATCTGACCTCTCTCTTTTGATCGGAGAAAATCCGTCATCAGAAGCTCTGAGAAGAAGAGGCCCCTCAACGAATTCCGGGCCTCGGTGATGGATGTTCTTCTCAACAGGGAAATTGTCTTGGCGTCTCTCGAAATTTCAATCATGTCGCATCTCCTTGCTATATAGATAATGAACTGCGGTAAAGGTGGGTTTCGGCATCAAGACCATGAACTGGATACAGAGGAGCATCTGCCTGCGCGCTATCTCATCATGCTGGAAGCAATCTTTGAATCCGGCGCTCCACCGGTGCCTCTCCGACGCGCGTGAACTCCCAGGCCAACCAGGCCCATGGATAGCAGCAAGAAGGAGGTGGGCTCCGGAACGAGAGTTCCTCCGAATTTGACCTCTCGGAACTGATTATCCTGCACTCCGTGCGAGCTACTTACGATCAGTTTGATTCGATTGACGTTCAAAACTGTCGGGAATGTAAAAGTATTGGAGCAGAGGAGGGCGCTATGTGGAGTTATTGCCGAGGCGTTTGCGCAGATGAAGGCGTGGGCTATTTGGCGCGACGTCACCAGTGAAGGCGGAGTGCACTGCA
>PVBE011897450.1_pt1 | contig 13168 bp, 10 predicted proteins | sample 1631181 | NCBI WGS metagenome assembly PVBE01 (sample SAMN08397723, study PRJNA350692) | Marine metagenome, whole genome shotgun sequencing project. | isolation source: water | place: Pacific Ocean | collected 2012-04
CGTCGAAGAGAAGGATCCATTGGTCGGGGTCAAAGAAGTCGGTAATCGAGGCCGTTTCGCCCAGCAGCAACGGCATGAAAGCGTGTGCACCAACAGGCAGGTCGCCGTTGCGCAGCGAATCCATGATCTCGGAAAGTCTGGTTGACGGTAAATCCTGCTCATCAGCAAGTTCGAGTAGCGCACTCCGACTACGGCCAAGTACCTGACTGCAATCCACAACTTCGGTAGCAGGGTAAAATACAGTCTCGTCAATCCGCCCGATGGTCATCTGGGTGTCAGGAACAAATCTCGAAATAGCCTCTATCTCATCGCCAAAGAAGTCGACTCGCACAGGGTGGGTCAGACCCGGTGAGAAGAGGTCCACCAGACTACCACGCACTGCAAACGTGCCCTCTTCGTAGACCGCTGACACTCGGGTGTATCCGGCGGCTAGGAGTACCTCAACAAAGAGTTCACGGTCAATTCCATCCCCCTTCCGCAGCTGCTGCGTACCCGACTGAAAAAGAGCGCGGGAAGGTAGACGGGACAAGAGCATGGTGGCCGGGGTCACTACGACACGCGGTCCGCTGGAGGATTCAGCCTGCGCGCCGGCGATATGACTCAGCGTCCCCAGTCCCTCCAGGGTGCGACGGGCATCCACTGATACATCGATATAGGGCGATAGCGCGTTGCGAGGGAGATGGAGCACTTGCTCCCACTCACGGCCATCGTCAATGAGCTGGCGCAATTCATCAATGAGCGCCGTTGCCCGGGGTACATCTCGAGCAACCAGTAGTATGCGACGACCAGTCTCGGCCCCCAGGAAGGCTGCTAGATGGGGCAGCGCCTCCGGAGCCACTCCGGTGACGTGAGCGCGTACTTCTCCGCCGTAGCAAAGCGTCTCCAGAAGGCGGCTGATTGCAGGGGAAAAGGCCATTACTGATAGTAAGGCAGGAGCGTCGCCGGAATGGCGTCAAATACCAGGGCAATGGATGATGCATCAGTGGTTCCATCGCCGTCCAGATCAATGTCTTGCGGGATGTTCTCAACGAAGGTCACAATGAGCTCGGGTGGAACCGGTAGATAATCTTCCGGAATTGCCATGATTAGCTCTACCAGGTTCTCCTTGGTAATCGCTCCGCCAACAACTCCGGCCAACCCTACAACCTTGCCATCATCATCGAAGCTAACGTCGGCCTGTACCTTGGCCGCATAGAGAACCGTCTCAGAACTCTCGCCGTTGGTAAAACTCGCCTTGAAAGGAAAGATAAAGCCAGACCCGCCGGCGTTGAGCACACCGTCGGTTATTGTGGCGTTATCGAAAACAACCTGATTGTTGCACAGCGGATCAAAGTTAAGCCCTGACACATCATACTCACAGACCTCTTGTTGAAAATCGCAGGCCGGGTTGGAGTCAGCCAGTGTGGCGTAATAGAGATTGAGCACAAACTCTTCGCCATCGGTGGTTGGCGCCACAAATTCGACGGTGAAGATCAGAGGGTTGTCAATATTGACCAGGTTTTGCGAAATGGTCTCATCAATGAAATCACCGGCCAACATCAGGGAGTTATCCAAACCTTGCTCACAGTTGCCGTCTGGGGAGCAGGTCTTGAGATCGTTGTCCACATTGAGAGCTTCCCCGGGGAAACCACCGTCTCCAACGCGCAGGTCTACCAGCTTCACAGCCTGCTCACTGAAGGTCAGGTCACAGGCTGGGCAGGATCCCCACCACTGCTCGGTACCGATGCACTTACCGAAGCTGCAGAGATCATCCAAAGTGCATGTGGCTTCGTCATTGCAGGGGATTTCATTAAAGACGTAGAGGCAACCATAGGCTGGGTGGCAAGTCTCATCGGTGCACATATTGCTGTCATTGCAGTCGACAGGATCGGGGTCGGAAACGCAATCGCCATCCTGGCAGTGATCATTCGTGGTGCAAACATTCTTGTCGGCGCAGGTGAGGGAATTGTCAGCCACGCTCAGACAACCATCACCCTCAACAGCCTCCACATTGCATTCGTCCGCAGTGCAAGGGTTATTGTCATCGCACAACTCGTGGTCTGGCTCATGGATACAGCCCTGAACGGGGTCACAGCTGTCTGCGGTGCACTGGATGCCATCGGCGCAAGTAGGGGGTGAGCCTGGCAGGCAAGCGCCATTGTCGCAAAAGTCATCTTCTGTGCAGACATTGTCGTCCTCACAGGAGACACCCGTGCTTGCGTAGGTCCCCTCGGTGGGAGAAACTGCAGCACATATCAGACAGGGGTTTTCGGGCAGCGGTTGCCCATCCTCAACGCAGAGTTCATCTATATAGCACCAGCCAGGAGCCACCGGGGTCTCTCCACAGCCACCCTCACCATCACACTCACCGACCCCACATTCTCCCCAGTCGCAGCTGTAGGGTACTCCGGCACAGATCCCATCCTTGCAAAGATCGGTGACAGTGCATGACTCATGGTCGTCGCAGAAAGTACCGTCTTCCTTGTCATGGCATGGCGAAGCGGGTTCCTGAACTTCCCCCAAATCGCCTAGGCTCAGGTCGACACCTGCATCACCTGGGGCTTCGCTGGAGCTACTGCTGCAGGCGGAGCACAACAGCAAAGCAGTGAGCAGCAACGTCTTGCACCATTTCATCATCACTCCCTCTCCAGTCAGGGCCACAAGGCGATATCCAGGGTGCTTGATATCATAGCGAAGCCCCGCGCGTCTACTCAAGTACTGCCGAGCGGCGTTGCAACCTCCACCCTATTGCGCCCATCTTCCTTGGCCCGATAGAGGGCCTGGTCAGCCCGCTCCACCAGCACCTCCGGGAGATTGCCATGGTCTGGACTGGTGGCTACTCCGCAAGAAGTGGTGACCCGAATAGTCACATCACCGATCTCCACTCTTTGCTTTTCAATGAGCCGTCTGAGCCGCTCGGCCAGGGCCCCCGCTCCCTCCAGATTTGTCTCGGGCAGAATCAACGCAAACTCCTCGCCCCCGTAGCGAGCCGCAATATCGATGCCCTCTCGCACTGTATCGAGAAGACAGCGGGCAACTACGCGCAGAACATCGTCTCCGGCCTGATGTCCATGGGTATCGTTGACCTTCTTGAAGTGGTCGATGTCCACCATGACCACTGAAAGCTTGCGCCCATATCGCTCAGCCGTGCGCAGTTCTTCCTTGAGACGGTGGCGGAAATAGCGTGAGACATAGAGCCCCGTTAGACCGTCCGTAATCGCGGCCGTGTAGAGCTGTGCTCGCTCAACGCAACGAGCCGCCTGTGAAGCCAGGGCTTCCAGTAGGTCAGTATCTTCACTGGCAAATGGCACTTCCGCCCGGGCGACCACCATGGCTCCCCCGGCAACAACCTGCAGATGGAGAGGGAATCCACTGACGAACTGCTGAATCTGAGGCCGCTCTTCAGGAATGATACTGTCAGATAGGGGCTCCCCGCTTGCCATGGACTTCATTGCCACTCCACGCAGGCAATCAAAGATTGGCCCCGTAGCGCCCCATCGGTCTACCCCTGCGGTAGCAACCAGACGCGCCTCCTCCTGTTCAGTCTCACCGGCAACCCAAATAGCACCGTAACGGGCGTTGAGTCCCTTGACTGCTTCGTCCAGAATTGTATCCAGGAGGCCTTCAGAATAGTCGCCCGCGTTCATGACCTCAGAGATGCCGTAGAGGATAGTCAGGTCTTTCACCTTCCTGTCCAACTGTCGATAGCTCTCTTTGAGTTGCCCCAGGGTGGTGTGCAAACTGAGACGCATCTCTTCGAAAGTACTGGCCATCTCCCGCACTTCTCGGGGGCCTCCTGCTTCGCCCAGAGGATGGTCTAGTTGTCCCCCCGCTATCTCTCGGGCCGCAGCGGTCAGCCGCCGAATAGGTCTGGCCGTGGAGAGCGAGAAGAGCACAGCCAGAGCAGAGGCCAGCAATAGGACGCCGGCAAACCCCAGTGCGAGGAGCCCCACTGGACGCTGCGATTCTGCCTCCAGACGGCTGCGCGATATAGCAGTCAGGGCAGTTGCCAGGAGTTTCCCTCCAGCCCTAATCTCGGAGGTTGATGCGAGATATTCAGCCTCCGGGAAGGGCTCGAACTGCTCTCCCAGAAGTTGCTGATCAGAGTGAGCCCAGATGCGGCCGTTGCGGTCAGTGACGACAGCTACGTCCACCGGGGTTTTGGCAGCTACTTCGATGACGATCTCTTGGAGCGTAGGTAGGTCCCGGGCCGCCGCCGAGTTGAAGGCCGCCGAAGCGAGGCCGGCAGCAACGACATCCACTTCCTGGCCGTAGTGGCGCTCCAGGGCCTCTCGGTAGGAATGGAGGGTTACCCATGCGGTGGGACCGATGGCCAAAAGGACGAGACTAAGAGCCCCCACCAGCAATCGCGCAAATATGGTTTGAAATGGTCCTCGCACCCTTACTTCCCCAACAATCGGACTCCAGTATACTGCTCATCCGTTGCCGGTTCAAAGCCAAAGAGGTCCCTTAGCGCAGTCTCTTGGAGTCGCTCAGTTTGAATGCGCAGGAAAGCTGCCTGAACCTCTTCCACCAGGGCTTCATCAAGGTGTGTCCCTGCGACGATGGGCTCACCAGGTATGGCCTCCGTTTGAGCCAACACCCGCAATTGCATTCGGCGGGCACGGTCTGCCACGGTGAAGTAGGCTCGCTCGAACACTGCTCCCGCATCATACTCACCCAACAGGACCGCCATGAGAACCGCATCATGGGAGCCCAGAAAGTCCGTCGCCGAGAAGTCCTTCTCAAGATTGAAGCCAGCAGCAATCAGCAGGTTTGCAGGGTAAACATAACCAGAAGCGCTCTGCTCATCCACGAATGCGAGGCGTTTGCCGCGCAGGTCCTCCAGGTTCGTAATCCCGCTGCCCTCCAGGGTGAATATAACTCCAGCGTAGCCAGCCTTGCCTGACCAGATTGGACGAACCAGGGGAACCATTGGCGTCTGCTCCCGCTCCACCACGTACGTCGCAGTTCCCAGCCAGGCCAAATCTATCTTCCCGGCGGCAAGCATCTGCACACAGGAAGCATAATCGGGTGCAAGCACCAACTCTACATCACAGCAAGTCAGCTGCTCATCCAGCAGAGTCACCAGCCCAGAGTAAACCCGGTAGGCCTCCCGAGGAGAGACGTTAGGGATGCGGCCAAACCTGAGGGTTCGGCTCTTGGGGACCCCCTCTTCGAACCGCGGATCGGGCGGAACTTCGACGATGGGTGTCAAGGACCCCAGTAGTGTAAGGGAGCCGACCAAGAGCGCTAGCGCCAAGACAATGGCAAGGCTAGAGCCGACGGTCGAATTAGGTCTGGACTGGGACATGAAATTCCGGGTACTACTGGCAAGTCCCCGGGTCAACGCACTTCCACTCGCCACCAATAGCTGCTCGGAGCTTCCCGCCTTCACACTGCGGCGGAATGCCCTCTGCGCTGGAGCCGTCATTACATCGGGTTTCCGGGTTCGGGTCTTCGTCGCCAGCCTGCTGCACATATGCAGTCCAAGACTTAATGAACCGAATCATCAGGATTTCTCGACGGGAGAGGGTCTTACTCGCGGCCATGGCCTTCAATCTATTGTTGATCAGGTTGAGCTGCGCCAGACTCTCATCAAACTTCTTGCTGAGCGGCTCATCAAAATCATCGTCGAAAGTCTTCTGGCCCATGGACTCCTGAAGGTCATCGTCAAACGCCTTCACGATTTCCTCTTCCAGATGGAGCGCGTCCGGGTTGGCTAGGATTTGCCGCAGCCGGGAGTCCTCATTCTTCAGAACCCCGACAAAGTGGACATTCAACTCCACAATCGATTCGTTGGTAATACGACCAATGAGCTTGTCCAGGGACTTCTCTCCTTCAGAGATAAGAACCTGTACGAGCTTCTCTGCGCCTTCCTTAGTGAGGAAGTCAACCAGATCCCTCTTCTGGGAGAGAATCTGCTTCTTGGCCGCATCCACCATCTCCGGAGCGTTGGAGCGAATGGTCGTTACGAAGGCCTCCCGCACAAATGCCGGTGTACCAATGGTGGCAAGGGTGCTAGACAACCAGAACATGTATCCAAAAACAATCAGGCTGATAACAACACCAACAATCAACCTGATCTTCATGCTCTTCTTTTCTTTCGCCAACTGGAGGTTGAGAAAGTTCTTGGCTACCTTGAGTTCTGCTGAAGTAGCATTGCTAACGTCTTTCTGTTCTGTCATGGCATCCTCCCCCTTTACTCGGTTTCCGGTTCGGTTGCCGCCTCGGCCGCGTCTTCGGCGGGCTCGTCGACAATGTGGATATCAGCTTCAACCGCGGCCGGGGCCACTTCTTCGGCGGGCGCCGCTTCTTCGGCGGGCGCCGCTTCTGGCGCTGCTTCAACTGGCGCTGCTTCTTCAGCGGTGCCTGGTGCTGCCGCGCCCTCGGGAGTCTCCGCATAGGCTGCGTTCATCAGCTCCATGAAGAGTTCGAGCATTTCGCCTTCCTGCCCGGCTTGTCCCTCGAGTGCAGGATCGGGGCGATAACCCTTAATAACCGTATCGTTGATCTTAGCCATGGCCAGATAGTAATCCTCGACAATGCCGAGCATGTACTTGACCGTCCACATCTCAAAGGCCTTGTTCAGGCGATTGGTCAGCTTATTAAGCTTCTCTGGGCTGTCCTTGAGTTCAGGGTAGAGCCCAAGCAGAAGTTCCTTATGAGTCGCTTTTTCCAACTCCATGGCCTGATGGATGCGCTCCTTGATCTTATCCCCGCTCTGAGATTGCAGGCGATCCAGTTCGGTTCCCAAAGTCTCGGCCAGTCGCTCACCACCCTCTTCCATGCCACGCTGGAATTCTTTGGCAAGCTTAGGTGCAACGTCATCTACAAATGAGCGGAGAACATCATTCAGGATGGGCATCAATTCTTTGCCAGCCCTCACGGTCTCCTGGGTGATGCTCTTCTCCGGGAATGCGGACATGATTCCCATGGCGGTAACCATCATGAAGATGACGATCAAGGCCAGTACAAACACTGGAAAAATCACCCGAATGAGACTATTCCACTTCACTGCGGTCTGATACTCTTCAATAAGTGCCTGGGCAGTCCCCGATTCTGTTGCCAAAGCTTCGACGGCGGCAGCAGGAGTTGCTGACTCCGGCTTCGGCTCCGGCTTCGGCTCCGGCTTCGGCTCTGGCTTCGGCTCTGGCTTCGGCTCCGGCTTCGGCTCTGGCTTCGGCTCTGGCTTCGGCTCTGGCTTCGGCTCCGGCTTCGGCTTCGGCGCTGGCGGAGGGGCCGGCGTCGGTGCAGGTTTCGGGGGGGGCGCGGGAGACGGAGTCTCCTTTGCTACTGTCGGCGGTTTGGGAGCCGGAGTTTCCGGAGTTTTTCCATCGCCACCGGGTGGAACAGTTCCATTGGTGCTCATCCTCTACCTCCTTCCACAGTTAGAAGAGCGTGCGAATCTATCCTATCTCAAGGACTTCATTCGGGGCTTTTAGCTGTCTACCGCATACGATTTTCCCACAGTCCCCCCCCCTTTGTCAAATCAATTGGAGAAGTCTACCACGAACCGTCAAAGCTATCGCGCTGACACCGACCATCACTCAGTTCCACATCAGTGGCCGCTGACAAACGGTACGGCTTGATTTGTGACTCCCATTCGATGATGATAGACCCAACCCAGCCGGGGGAGGCAAGGGAAAAATTGTTTGGGGTTTTACAGGATCGCATTTTCGAGGAACACGATACTGGGGCACACCCTGAGCGGCCCCAAAGATTGGGAGCCGTACGCGAAGGAATTGCGAACGGACTGGGAAGCACCACCTATGAAAGGCTGGTTCCCGTTGCCGCTACTACTGCCGACTTGGAATTGGTCCACGACGCTGACTATGTAGCATGGGTCCGGTCACAGATTGAGGCAGGTGCTCCCCGCCTCGACGCTGACACCGCAGTTTGCCCGCGTAGCTACGACGTATCCCTCAACGCCGTCGGCGGGGCTCTGGCCGGAGTTGACGGTCTAGTGGAGGGCCGGCTCCGCTATGCCTTCTTTGCAGTGCGCCCACCTGGCCACCACGCGGAACCTGACCGCGCTATGGGGTTCTGCCTTTTCAACAACGTGGCCATCGCCGCACGCCATCTCTTACAACGTGCTGGCCTATCAAGAGTCGCTATCTTTGATTTCGATGTTCATCATGGCAACGGCACCCAGAAGGCTTTCTACTCAGACCCAACCGTCTTTTACAGCTCAATCCATCAGTGGCCCTTCTACCCGGGGACCGGACTGGCCGAGGAAATCGGCAATGGCAAGGGGCGGGGAACAACCTTGAACTTGCCATTCCCGGCGGGGGCGGGCGACGACGACTATGAAGAGGCGACACAGCGGTTCGCCGAGGCCATGGATAGCTACCGGCCTGAGATGCTCTTAGTCTCGGCTGGGTATGATGCTCACTGGTCCGATCCACTGGCGGGCCACCAGGTCACTGAGACCGGGTATGCCAGCATCGTCCAGACGCTTGCTGAAGTGGCCCGGGCCCATACCGGGGGCCGCATGGGTTTCTTCCTGGAAGGTGGATATAACCTCGACACCCTTCGTAGTTGCGTGGCTACAACCATGAAGACGCTCGTGGAAGTTGGTTAGTTGGTGCCCGACCAAGCCCATTCCGGCTGGCACAGATTGCCCCTGGGCAGTGGTTTGGGGTTGACATCGGCGCAGATTCATCTATATTCCCGCCGGGTTTACTTTAAAGGATTGGCCAAAACTACGTCAGTCCAGCCCACGAACGAAATGAAAACTGGGGGGGGAAGCGGTTGCCGGAAGGTCCGGATTCTGCACCCTGCACAATCAACAAACTGGAGGTTCACATGTCGATTTCCCCGGAGAAGAAAGCAGAGGTTATCGAGAAATTCAAGCAGCACGAAAGCGACACCGGGTCACCCGAGGTCCAGATTGCGATCATGTCTGAGCGCATCCGTACTTTGACGGAGCACTTCAAGACACACAAGAAGGACCACAATTCCCGGCGCGGCTTGCTGACACTCGTCGGCCAGCGCAGAAAAATGCTAGGTTACTTGAGCTCGATGGATGTCCACCGGTACCGCAAATTGATCAAGGAGTTAGGACTCAGGAAGTAGTCCAACCCTTTCCCGGTACCACACCTACGACAATTTTGGAGGAAGTAAACGATGTATCTGAAAAAGACACTAGAGATCGGTGGTCGCACAATGACCATCGAAACTGGAGAGTTGGCCAAGCAGGCTGATGGCTCCGTCCTGATTACCTATGGCGAGACCGTAGTTCTGGTTACCGCCGTTATGTCCAAAAACCCTAAATCCTTGCCCTTCCTGCCCCTCTTTTGCGACTACGCTGAGAAGACCTATTCGGCAGGCAAGATTCCCGGTGGCTTCTTCAAACGTGAAGGACGCCCCACAGAGACAGAAGTACTTGGCTGCCGGCTCATCGACCGCCCGGTGCGACCGCTCTTCCCCGAAGGTTGCCGCAATGAGCTGCAGATCGCAGCCACCATGCTCTCTTACGACAAAGAGAACCCCGGCAACATTATGGGCTTGACGGGGGCCTCTTGCGCCCTGATGACTTCGGACATCCCCTGGGACGGTCCGGTGGCAGGCCTGCGGGTAGGGCGTATCGATGGCAAACTCGTCATCAACCCCACCAGAACCGACCTGGAAGAATCTGACCTGGAGCTGATCGTGGCCGTGGGCCGTGAAGGCGTGGTCATGGTTGAAGGCGAATGTGACTTCGTTCCTGAAGAAGTCATTGCTGAAGCCCTGGTCTTTGCTCAGGAAGAGGCTCAGCCACTGCTGGCACTCCAGGAAGAGATGGCCAAGGAGTTGGCTATCCCAAAAAGGGAAATCCCCCTTCCCCCGGAAGATGCGGACCTTGAGAAGGTGGTCTTTGACAAAGTCGCTGGCCCCCTCAAAGAAGCACTGGCTATCAAGGTGAAACTTGATCGCTATGCCGCTATTGATGCGCTCAAGGCCGACTTCAAAGCTGAACTGGGCGAAGTGTATCCCGAACGGGAAGAAGAACTCAGCCGCTACTTCGGACGGGCCAAGAGCACCGTTGCTCGGACCATTATGGTGGATACCGGCTTGCGCATTGACGGCCGCAAGGAAACTGACATCCGGGCCATCTCCGGACGCACCGGATTCCTGCCCCGGACCCACGGCTCTGCCCTCTTCACTCGGGGCGAAACCCAGGCGCTGGTTACGGCCACCCTCGGTTCAGCCAACGATGAACAGCGCATTGACGCTCTCACCGGTGATTTCCGCAAGAATTTCATGCTCCATTACAACTTCCCGCCCTTTAGCGTTGGCGAAGTGAAGCCCATGCGTGGGCCTTCCCGCCGCGACATCGGCCACGGCAACCTGGGCGAGCGTGGCGTACAGCGTGCGCTCCCCGAAATCGATGACTTCCCCTACACCGTTCGCATCGTCTCGGAAGTCCTGGAGTCAAACGGCTCCTCCTCCATGGCGACGGTCTGCGGTGCCTCCCTGGCACTGTATGATGCTGGCGCACCGATGAAATGCCCGGTTGGCGGCATCGCCATGGGCCTGATTAAGGAAGGCGGTAAGTTCTTCGTGCTCTCCGATATCCTTGGCGACGAGGATCACTTCGGCGACATGGACTTCAAGGTTGTTGGTAACCGGGAAGGTGTTTCGTCTGTGCAGATGGACATCAAGATCTCCGGGCTCCCCTTTGAAGTCTTGAAGCGTTCTCTGCTGCAGGCTCGGGATGCCAGAAATCACATCATCGACGAAATGGAGAAGATCCTGGAGGCACCGCGTGCCGAGCGCAGCCCCCACGCTCCAACCATCACGACGATCCAGATCAATCCCGAAAAGATCGGGGCGCTCATCGGCCCGGGTGGTAAGAACATCCGCTCCATCGTTGAGCAGACCGGCGCAGATATCAACGTCGACGACGATGGTCGCGTTGCTATCGCAGCAGTTGACCAGGTAGCAGGCGACAAGGCCATTGAACTCGTCAAGGCCTGCACTGCCGAAGCTGAATTGGGCAAACTCTACACCGGGAAGGTTGTACGCATCGTGGACTTCGGTGCTTTCATTCAGATTCTTCCGGGAATCGATGGCCTCTGCCACATCTCCGAGCTCTCTGACAGCCGGGTCCGGAGCGTCAGCGACGTTCTCAAGGAAGGCGAAGACGTCCTGGTCAAGGTAATCGGCATCGACCCCAAGAATGGCAAAGTGAAGCTCTCCCGCAGGGAAGCGCTTCAGAGCTAGTAGCGCTGCCATGTCCGCCCCCCTTCTATCCATTCCCGTAAAGATTCTGCCTCATGGGCAAGGACTGTCCATGCCCGCGTATGCCACAGTTGGCTCCGCGGGCATGGATCTGCGTTGCGCTCTCCCCGGCGAGATATCGTTAGCTCCAGGGGAGAGGCAACTTCTCCCATCCGGTCTGGTGCTGGCTATCCCCCACGGTTATGAGGGGCAGGTACGCCCCCGCTCGGGACTCGCTACGCGCCACGGCCTTACGGTTCTCAATGCCCCGGGGACTGTGGATTCAGACTACCGCGGCGAAGTCTGTGTGTTGCTTATCAACCTGGGCGCAGAGCCTGTGGCTATCAAGCGGGGAGACCGCATTGCTCAAATCATCTTCGCCCCCTGTATGCAGGGCGTTTTGTGTCCCGTGGAGAGCCTTGACGAGACCACTCGTGGTGGGGGTGGCTTTGGCCATACGGGCCGAAGTTGAAAGTTGGGAATGGTAATTGGCCCCCGCGAGTTCTACACTAATGTAATGAGAAGCCGCATTTTCCGCGCACAGGGAAGAACTTGTGCACGCTTGCATCGTCTTGAAGCGTAATGCTTGATTCGCAAGCAAGAAGTGATGACAATATTCGGCAACGAGATGCCCGTGGGCAATCTGATTATCCGGGAGGTTTTAAGAATGTCGCAACAAAGAACCGGCTTGGTTCTCTCCTTCTTATCTGCTCTGATCCTGTTTAGTCTCTCCTGCCGCCCCGAGGTCCAAGGCGCTTCATCGGAAGCGCCTCAAGCGTCTTCCGAGGGTATTCCAGCCGCCCAGACAGATAGCCCGCGACGAACCGCTTGGGCAGTCGGTGGCGAGGCTCAGTGGCTCGCCACAAATGCTGCGGCTCCCGATGGCAAAGAAGAGGAAGATGAGCGTGATAAGTATTGGGGCTCCATCGAATTTGGACCGGAGCAGTTCGACGAAGTCCTGGAGTTTATCAAGCAGGAGTACATTGAGGAGAAGCTCGATGAGAGCCGTGCATACGTCTCTGCAGCCAACTTCGCCCTCTCGACCCTGGAGCCCGGCTATGAGCTGATTCCAGTTGCCTACCATGAAGCCCACAAGGACGACCCGGTAGTAGAATTGGTTGGCGACGACCGGGATGCTTTGAATCTAAAGCGACGTGAACACTTTCGGAAACGTCATGACGAAGTTCAGGCGGCTTGGAAGAAGGTGACTTTCGATCGGGCTCAGTTCGACAAGCTTATGGCTTTTGCGGTGAAGCATGGCAGCAAGGGAAAGAAGAAGGTCACTGCTGATCGATTGTGGCTCTCGGCGGCCCAGGGATTTCTTTACGCCCTGGACCCACACTCCGCTTTGCTCAGCAAGAAGGCGTGGGAAGAATCTACTTCTAAAACTCAAGATGCCAGCTTCGATGGCATAGGTGCATTGCTAACCCAGCGCTTCGAGCCCTCCAAGACACTGCGCAATCGACTTGCCGGGGATACGCGCACTCTCGATCGCGATGATGACTTTCTGCTAGTTGAACTGAAGGAAGAGGACAAGCTCAAGCGACGCACATTCGTTGAAAGCCCCATGTCCGGTCAGCCTGCCGAGCGTGCAGGTGTCTGGGCTGGCGATGAGATTGTCAAAGTAGATGGCGACTCCGTCATTGATGTGCCCCTGGACAAAGTGGTCTCCATGATTCGCGGCAAGCGGGATACGGAGGTAGTCCTCACGGTATTGCGAGAGGGGGTACCTGGCGATGTGGCAATTCCAGTAACTCGAGCACGGATTCGCGTCACCAATGTAGAGGGACGGCTGCTTGAGGAGTATCCATGCGTCGGCTTTGTGAAACTAACCGGTTTCATTGACAGTTCTTTCGATGATCTTACCGCCGAGATAGAGCGGCTCAACGGATCGTGCAGCGGGGGCAGGCGGGCCGCGGGCAGGCAGAAAAAAAAAACAGCAAAACCAAACTGTAGTTAAGTTTCTTGTCTAGTCTAGAGGTAG
>PVBE012403364.1_pt1 | contig 13168 bp, 13 predicted proteins | sample 1631181 | NCBI WGS metagenome assembly PVBE01 (sample SAMN08397723, study PRJNA350692) | Marine metagenome, whole genome shotgun sequencing project. | isolation source: water | place: Pacific Ocean | collected 2012-04
CGCCGACGGTTACGAGACGGACGGTCAGGCGTATGACAGGAAGTCTTAGTGAGCTGTTAGGTCGGCACCCTTTTCGGTTCGGGTTGGTCACCCTGTGTGGTCGAAACCTGCCGAGCCGTTTTCAATAACCTGCTGAGACCCCATGGTCGGGTAGGCGGGATTTGAACCCACGACCTCCTCGTCCCGAACGAGGCGCGCTACCAACCTGCGCCACTACCCGTGTAGGCGGGCAAGGGTACCGGCGGGTTATGGGGGACCGGTCGGGGCCGCAGGTCTCGGACAGGTGTCCGGGCAGAGGGCCTCAGGCAGCTAGTGCCTCGCGGGTGGTCCGGCGCAACATCAGCGCGTCGACCGGCTTTACCAACCAGACGTCAGCTTCGGCACGGTGCGCCAGGAAGGCATCGGCTTCGCGGTCAAGGAGCATCATGATCCGCTGGGTTGGGATCCGGTTGGCCCGTTGCTCGAGGCGGAGGTCAAGACAGGTAGCCATTCCGCCCATGTTCCCGATTTGAAGGTCGAGTACCACCAGCACCGGTTGGTAACTAGTCACAGCGGCCAGCACCTCGGCGCCGGCATGCACCCGGACCACCTCATGGTCGTTACTCAAGGCTGCGGCCACCTCGTCGTGGACGTGATCGGCGTCGGTAGCCACAAGCACCGTCGACCGGGGGGCCATTGGCGGCGTTGGGATCTCGTTCATTGGCGGGAGCGTACCGGGGGTCGGCGACCCTCGCCGTCCGCCGCCGACTACGTTGCTCTCATGGACTGCTTCGCTCCACACGTTGAACCGTCAGGAGGTCAACCCGATGCTGGAGATCATTGTTGAACGACATGACGGCTATGTGCTGTGTCGACCCGCCGGTGAACTTGATGCCTACACGGTGGCTCAGTTCCGGGAGGCTTTGACCGAACTAGCGGTTGAGTCCTACGTACTGGTCGATCTGTCCGACGTGCCGTTCATGGACTCAGCCGGCCTAGGTGCTCTCATCGGAGGCATCCGACGGGCCCGGGAGAACGATGGCGACGTGGCCGTGGCCTGCAACCGACCAGCATTGACCCGGTTGCTGCATACCACCGGCTTCGACCGGATTGTGCCGGTACGCGAGACGGTCGAGGAGGCCGCGCTGGCCCTCGGCGAAGTTCCCGACTGAACCGAGATGGTGGCCGACGGCGACTCGTAGGCTTGCAAGTCGGCCCAGCTAGGTCGGTTCACCAGATCTCCGCGTCTCTCTCACTCTGGATTCCATGATTCCCTCTTCCACCCTCCGTCATGTCATGGCCCACCCCGGTACTTTCCGTCGTCTGATCGCCGGCCTGCTAGTTGCCACGGCTGTCCTTGGGATCAGAACACCGGATGCCTTTGCCCACGCAGAACACGAGGATGGTGTGCACGCCCCAACGGCCGTGGTTGACGTGGTGGAGGTGCACGGATTCCTCGATCCGGTACTCGTCGACATGTTGGCGAATGTGCTCTCGTCGCTGGACCCGCATGAGACGGTGGCCTTGGTTCTCCAAGTCGATAGCACGGCTTCCGTGGTCGACGACGTCGAACTGGCCCGCCTGGCCGAACTGATCGTGGCCGCGCCGGTTCCCGTTTCGTTCTGGGTGGGGCCATCAGGTGCCGAAGCCACCGGGCCCATGGCCCGCCTAGTGGCTCTTGGCGACGATGTGGGTATTGCTCCTGGTGCGCACCTGGGAGAATTGGGTGAATCGGTGCTGGGTGAACGCTTCGGCCTGCCGTTCGGGTTGCCTGTCTCAACCGATCTGGTGGACCGGGCTGTTGGCTACGACGAGGCCATCGAACGTGGTCTTGCTCGCCCGGCGCCCGTCCTGCTTGAGCACCTGGTTGGCGTACCGGGCTTTGAGGTTCGGACAGTGGATAGTGAAAACGGCTCCACTATCGAACAGGTCACCCCCACCCGTTTCCGTCAACTCGACGTGTTGGCCCAGTTCTTCCACACGGTGGCCAGTCCCGCAGTCGCGTACCTGCTTCTGTTGCTCGGCATGGGCCTATTGGTCTTCGAGTTGTACACCGCCGGTGTGGGTATCGCCGGGGTCATCGGCGCCGGTTGCTTCTTGCTATCTACCTACGGTCTGGGGGTTCTACCGGCCCGAGGCTGGGCGGTTGGTGTGCTGGTTTTCGCCTTCGTGGGCTTCGCTATTGACGTTCAGGCGGGCATCCCCCGCCTGTGGTCGATTATTGGGACGATTTCCCTGATCATCGGGTCGGTGTTCCTGTTCGAGGGACAGTCGTTCTCGTGGATTACTTTGACCGTCGGCCTGCTCGGCACAGTGGCTGGCGTGGTCGGTGGGATGCCGGCCATGGTCCGGACCCGTTTCTCCACACCGACTATTGGCCGGGAGTGGATGATCGGCGAGGAGGGAGTTGCCGAGGACGATCTCTCGCCGAATGGCACGGTCCGGGTGCGTGAAGCCGTCTGGCGGGCCACCACCAACCGTGCCACCCCGGTAGAGCCCGGTGGTCCGATTCGGGTGACGGGCGTCGACGGCCTGTGGTTGGAGGTCGAGCCCACACAGGGCGGGGCCCGCGATTATCGCCGACGCTGATCTACTCCCCTCCCGATGTAGGCGATCTGCTATCTGAATGTGCCCTTGTATCGGCCGGAGCAAGGGCCACAGGTTCGGATCCTGAGTTCCGATCGACCATCTGTGGGTCTGGGTCAAGGTTTTCGCTAGACCTCTGGGAGGCGTGGGCCGGCGATCCGTACGTCGTCGCGGCGGCGGGTCACGCCGGTGCCGTCCAGGTGCGAGAGCAGTGGCATGGCGTGCTTGCGGGTAGTGCTGGCTGCCTCACGAAACGCGGAGACGGTGAACCCCTCTGGCTTGTTCTCCAGTAGCCGGGCTGCGAGTTGGGCTGCCTCCTCAATTGCCGACGCGGCGTAGAAGATCCCTTCCACCGCGATGATGTCGCCCCGTCGGACCAGTTCACGCAGTTCCCCCCGATCGACACCGTCAGGAGTGGGTGGCACAAACGGCGAGGCCGCCAAAGCGGCGACGTACGGGTGGTCAGCCAACGGGTCAGCCACTCCCATCGGAATCAACCTGCCCGCTTCGATCACTGCGTCGCCCAGCAGAGTAGTGACGGCTCGTTCGAATGGTTCTAGGCCGGCCAACTCCAGGCCCATCGGACCAGCACCCTCGAGCCTGGTCCGCAGCCGTTCCAGCACCTCGTGTAGTACCTCGGGGTCGACTACCCAGCGATCTACGTCGGGGTCACGGCGTTCACCGGTTAGGCGCTCCAGTTCATCGGCATCCACCCAACCCCGTTCACGGATCACCCGGTCCATCGACCGGTCGGGTCGGGCCGTCGAGGCCTTCTCCGTCGGGTCGACGTCGAGTACCTCGCCTCCGCCAATCGTCTCGGACCGCCCTGATTCGCGCACTATGAACCGGTCACCAGGGATTAGGGGCAGCGGTCGTGGCAGGTAAATCCTTACCGATCCCTCGGTCCCGGGCTCCAGTGCGTTAGGGCCGAGGATGCGCATCCGAACCGGATGCTCGCCGGAACCGAGGTAGACGACGTGAGCGCCTCGGCGGGACACGGGATGGTCTAGTCGGTCCAGTACTCGTAGTGAGGCATCGAACATCGTGGTGTGGTGCCACTGGCTAGTTCGGACCAGTACGTTGCCGCGCGCGATCTCGTCGTGGGCGGCGCCGACCAGATTCACAGCGCATCGACTGCCCGGTGGTAGTTCGCGGTGTCCGGCGTGGTGGTTCTCCAGCGACCGCACACGCACGGCGGTACCCGTCGGGTGTATGGCCAACTCGTCATCGACTCGCAGTGCGCCGCCCGACAGTGTGCCGGTCACCACGGTGCCGGCACCCCGGGCCGAGAAGGTCCGATCAATCCAAAGTCGGGGCCGACCGTGGTCGACTGCGGTCGGCGCAGCGGCCACCAAGTCGTCCAGCGCGGACCGTAACTCGTCGAGCCCCACCCCGGTGGGTGCATCGGTTGCCACTACCGGTGCACCATCCAGAAATGTTCCCTCCACCTGTTCAGCAATCTCTAGGCGGGCTAGGTCCACCAGGTCGTCGTCGGCCGGCCCGATCTTGGTGAGGGCGATCACGCCGTGGGCGATATCAAGCAGTTCGAGGATTCGGAGGTGCTCTTCGGACTGGGGCTTCCAGCCCTCGGTTGCCGCCACCACGAACAGGCAGGCATCGACGGTACCTACCCCGGCCAGCATGTTCTTGAGAAACCGAACATGGCCGGGGACGTCGACCAATGACAGTGTGGCCCCCGAGGGCAGAGTGGTGGCGGCGAAACCCAAATCGATGGTCAGGCCACGGGCCTTCTCCTCGGCGAACCGGTCGGGGTCGGTTCCGGTCAGGGCCTCAACGAGAGTCGACTTGCCGTGGTCGACGTGGCCGGCCGTGGCGACGACATGCACCTGTCAAGTCCCGTCGTGTGTTTTGAGGTCGACGGGTGTGGAGGTATGTACCAGCCCGGCGATGGCTGCGGCGACCATGCCGTCGTCGTCGGGATGGACGGTTCGCAGGTCCAGTACCGTGGCGTTGTCGGCCACCCGGGCCACCAGCGGTGGTTTACCAGCTCGCAACTCGGCCACTCGGTCACCAGCGAGCACTAGCCCGGCCGACGGGATCTCCACACCGGGCAGGGTCCCCCCGCCTGGCACGGCCACGGTGTCGGTAGCTAGTTCGGGGGCGATTCGCTCGGCCCGGGCACGGAGCTCTTCGACCGGAGTAGTGGCCATTCGCCAGAACGGGATGTTTTGGCCATCGCGAGCTAGATATGCCAGCGCTAGATCCTGGAGCGACCGCAGTACGAGGCTCCCTGGCCGAAGGGCTCGTGCTAGTGGGTGGGCGGCGCATGCTGCCACCAGTTCTGCCTGACCGGCGATGATCCCTGCTTGCGGTCCGCCCAGCAACTTGTCACCCGAGAAGGTCACCAATGCCGCACCGGCCTCCAGCGTTTGGCGAGCCGCGGGTTCCCCGGATAGCCAAACGGGTGGACCGTCCTCCAGCCATGGACAAGCGGTGTCCAGTAGGCCCGACCCGATGTCGGCCACCACTGGCACGTTGAGTTCGGCTAGGTCGGCTACCGAGGCCGTTTCCGTGAAACCATCGATCCGGTAGTTGGACTGGTGAACAGACAGATTTAGGGCCACGTCGGCATGGGAGGCCAGAGCGGAGGAGAAATCTTCGATACGGGTCCGATTGGTAGTGCCGACCTCAATTAGTCGGGCGCCGGATTGGTCCATCACGTCGGGAATCCGGAACCCGCCCCCGATCTCTACCAGTTCGCCGCGTGATACCGCTACGCCCCGTCCGGCAGCCAGGGCGGCCAGCACCAATAGGACTGCCGAGGCGCAGTTGTTAACCACCATGGCCGCTTCCGCACTGCATGCCCGGGCCAGTAGTGCCGGTGCACCGTTTTGGCGGGACCCTCGCGATCCGCTGGCCAGATCGAATTCCAAGGTGCTATAGCGCCGGCTGTCGCCCATCGGGGGATTCCAGGGGGCCCGGCCGAGGTTGGTGTGCAAGAGGACACCGCTGGCGTTGACCACGTCGGTCAGGAGAGCACGCGCGGTGTCCTCGGCCAACACGCGTGCCCGTGGTTCGGCGCGGGCCGGGTCCCCGGCTGCCGTCACCTCGGCAACTGCAGTTCTTGCGGCGTCGACCAGCAGAGGGTGAGGTAGGCCGGTGTCGGCCAGTGACCGGGCTAGTCGGTCAATGCTGGGCGGCCTCTGCTGAGGTGACGGGTCGGAGGAAGGGGACATGCCGTCGCGAGGATAGGCGGATGTGCGGTGCCGGGACTCGGCCCCATCGTGCGGACCTAGCATGCGGTGGTGTTGTTCATACTGTTTCTGGTGTTTGTGGTGACTCCGATCGTGGAGTTGGCGGTCATCGTGCAAGTGGCGGGTTCGACCGGCGTGCTGAACACGATCGGGCTACTGGTGCTGGTCAGTGTCGTAGGTGCATGGCTGGTTCGTCGCGAGGGGCTGGGCATCCTGCGCCGGGCCCAGCGAGAGGCTGCCGCCGGCCGGATTCCAGGTCGTGAGATCATCGACGGCCTGCTGGTACTTGGGGCTGGAGCCCTCATGCTCACTCCCGGGTTTGTGACCGATGCCGTGGGCTTAGCATTGCTATTTCCACCAACTAGGGCTCTAGTACGGGCGGTGGCAACCCGTCGCCTGACCCGCTCGACGGCTAATGGTGGGACCACCTTCACCTACGGCTGGAGGGGAGAAACGGTGTTCGGTGGCGGTGTGCTCGACGCCGACTCTTGGGAAGAGGGTTCGCCGGGCAGTCCCCACCAATCGCGTCGACTCGACGACTGATCTTCGGCTTCTGGCTGGCGGCGACCGTGGCCGGTCAGGCTTCGGCGGCGTCGAGGGCGTCCTCGGCGGCGGCCAGCAGGCGGGCACTGCAGCCTGTCATATCCACCGGTGGGGCCGCCTCAGTAATAATGCGTTCGACGATTTCCCGGTAGGCGTCGGCTGCAGGACCGTCACCGAGCGCAATTGGCCGACCGGCATCACCACCGGCGGCTACTGCAACGTCCAATGGGATGCTCCCTAGCAGCGGAGATCCAATCTGGCCGGCCAGAGTGTTGCCACCACCAGCACCGAACAGTTCGTGGCGACTGCCGTCGGGTGCCACATAGGCGCCCATGTTCTCGATCACACCAGCGATCCGCAGATAGTTGGCCCGACCCATGTTGGCCACGCGGATGGCCACCTTCTGAGCCGCTAGCGCCGGGGTCGTGACGACCAGCATTTCGGCCTGGGGGAGCATTTTTGCCAGACCCATCTGGACGTCGCCGGTACCTGGCGGCATGTCGATCAGCAGGTACTCCATCGGACCCCAGGCCACGTCCTCACAGAAGTGCTGGACGGCTCGGTTCAGGATCAGCCCGCGCCACATGAGGGCCGATTCCTCATCGTCGACCAGGAAGCCCATTGATACGACCTTCACGACACCGTCGCCGATGAGAACCTCGATGGGCGAGATCTTGCCGACTTCAGGGGAGCCCCCGAGGCGACCTTCGACTCCGAGCATTCGAGGCACCGAGAAGCCCCAGATGTCGGCGTCCATGACCCCGACGGTCATGCCGCGAGCGGCCAATGCTGCGGCCAGGTTGACAGTCACCGAAGACTTGCCCACGCCTCCTTTACCGGATGCCACCATCAGCACCCGGGTGGTAGCCGGGACCTCAGTGTCAGGCGCATTGCGGCTTACGTTGAAGCGGGCTCGGGCCATAGCCGTGGTCTTTTCCTCGGGAGTGAGTTCGTCCCACGACAGGTGGACTGACGACACGCCGGGCAGGTCGGCTACTCGGGCCCTAACGTCACGCTGGATCTGTGCGCGAAGCGGACAACCTGAAGTAGTCAGGGCAATCGTCACGTCGACCCGGCCGTCGTCGTCAATGGTCACGGAGCGAGCCATTCCCAGTTCGACGATGTCGGTGCCCAGTTCGGGGTCGATGACTCCGCGGAGCACCCCCATCACGTCTCCAGTGGTCGGTCCGGCAATAGAGACGTTGTCGGTAACCGGGGCGGTAGGCGTCGTCTCGGCCATGGCTCCATGCTATGGGCAACGTCGCTGGAGCCGATTGGGGGATTGGTCGGTGGCTTTGATCCAGCAGTGATAGCTACAATGGGAGGACTGCAAACCACCGGAGTCCCGGGAGGAATCGATGATCACATTGACCGACGATGCCACCACCAAGGTGGGTCAGCTCATCGCCAGCGAGTCCGAAGAAGGCTTGGCCCTGCGCGTGGCCGTGCGTCCCGGTGGGTGCTCAGGATTCAGTTACGAGATGTATTTCGATACCGAGCGGGCTGCTGAAGACGTCGAAGAGGCGTTCGGCGAGGTCCGGGTGGTGGTTGATCCGTCCAGTGCCCAACTATTAGAGGGTGCCACCTTGGATTACAAGGACGGCTTGAACGAGGCTGGGTTCTCGATCGATAACCCGAACGCCCAGCGAACCTGTGGCTGCGGCCAGTCGTTTAGTTGACGCTTCCGGTCGCTAACTGATTGTTCGATCCAGCGATCCTCAGATGGCCGATTGCAGAGCGTCGGCTACCTCGGCGGCGTCCATCGTGTAGTGGAGACCGGCGGTGATGGTGCCTTTGGAGTCAGCCACCACGAGGCTTGGCTCGAACGTCAGACCGAGTGCGGACACAGCCGCGGTGGTGGAAAAGTCCCCGGCTTCCGGTCCGGAGTAGACCTCGGCGTGGACCGTTGTCCACGGCTCGGAGCGGATTCGTAGCGCCGATCGCAGTAGGCCGACGGTCGGCCCGCACACGTCGGACTGGCAGAACCGTGGAGTAGACACCAGGAGGGCCACGGGGCCGGGCCGGTCTAAGGCTTCGGCCAAGGTGTGATCGTGGAATGCGCATGGCCCGTTGGGCTCGGTGCAGATCGGATCGACACCGGCTGGATCGTTGGCCGTCGGGGTCACAATCGCCGGAAGGACATCGCCCACCTGGACGAGGTCGATCTCGTTAACTCCAACTACCCGGAGGTGGTGGGGCTCGACACTGGCCGGTATTCCGTTCCCGGCCTCCAGTTGCACCACGTAGTCCCCCGGGTCATCGACCTGGAACACCAATGGGAAGTAGGAGGTGGCATGGTCGCCGCCGTGGCGGGCCACGGTATGAGTGGCTATTACTGCACCGCCGACACCTGCTCGACGCACGGTGAGTTGCAACTGCTCGGGTGCTGCGTCGTCCAGCAGCCAACCGTCAGAGTCAAGGAGCACATAGGGCGCCCGCTGGGTGGAGCCGGCGACCAGGGTGCTGGGTGCCGAGTAGCCATCGGCGAACCGGGCTCCCAGCCGCCACCCTGTCGGATCGGACGGGCCATGGCTTGTGGTGGTGGCCACAGCGGCGGCGTCGGAGCGCCCCCCTCCACATGCTGTTAGCAGGGCTCCAGCGGCCAAGCCAGCCATCCCGGCTAGCACCCGCCGCCGGTCAGTGACCGGCCGGCTAACTGATGCCTTCGCTTTGGTTAGTTCCCAGGTGGGTCCCCAGGTCGAGTCCATGGTCGGTGACCGTACCGGTGACCGGGCACACTCATCGAATGGAGATTGCATCCACAGAGCATGCGTCAGGGGGGGCATTGGTGCGACTCACCGTCGACGGCCAGTCGGTCGAGTTGGTCGACGTCGGCGGAACTCTGTTGGACGCGCTGCGCGGTCCCCTAAACCGCCGGTCGGTCAAGGATGGTTGCAGTCCCCAAGGACAGTGCGGCTGCTGCACCGTACTGGTCGACGGCCAGCCGAGGGTGTCGTGTGTGACACCGTTGCGTCGAGTGTCTGGTCGATCGGTCACCACCCTGGAGGGATTGTCCGACGGAGACCTCCAGCGGTGGTCAGGGGCCTTCTGTGCCACCGGTGGTAGTCAGTGCGGCTTCTGCACACCGGGCATCATCCTTCGCTTTGTAGGACTAGAGGGGTCGGTACCGAGCCAGGCCCCGTCTAGATATTCCTCGGACCAACACTTTTCTGACAACGAGGTACTGCCGGACCGCGACCGTGCCGCTCGGGCTCTTCACGCCCACCTTTGTCGCTGCACCGGTTGGCAGACCGTGCTCGATGCTTGGGAGGTGGCCGTCGGTATCGCCCCGATGCCTAGGTCCAAACAGTCGGATTCCACCCCCGCGAATGGCGATGCCTCGAACCGGCGAGCCACCCTTGAGGGTCGAAGTCCCCAGACGGTTGGCCCTGAGGTGGCCCTCGGCCGGGGTGGCTTTGCTGCCGACACGGCGCCCCCGAACGCATTGGTCGCAGTTCCCGGTGACGGACCGCCCGATGATCCGGGCTCTTGGGTGGTTGCCGACACGCTGTTCGAGGCCCGGCGGGCTGCTGGCAAGGTCCAGGGTCGGAGAACCACCGCCGAAGTGGTGCCACCTATCGATCCTCCGACTGGTGACTGGGACGCCTTGTTGCGCACCGCGTGGGTGGAGCCAGCCCCGCTCGAGACCGATGCCGCATGGTGCGTACCTGCCGGGGAGCCCGTGGGTCCCCTCGCCAATGGTGGAGCCTTCGGCGCCAAGGTCGACTCCGTGTTGCCTGCCATAGCACGGGCCCTCGCCGATACTCACGGATTGCCGGTGCTGGTCGTACCGTCTCGAGAGGACATCGTTCGGTTCGGCGTTAAGCGCCCACCGGTGGCTGGTGGTGCCTTGTCGGATGGAACCGGTGTATTACGGGTAGTCCGGACACCGGGTATCGCTGAGGCGGTGGCGGCTGTGGCCCCGGGTCTGGAGGTCGTTGAGGTGGAAGTGGTCGGGCCACCCACTTCGGCCGCCGTCCGAGCCGCTGGTTGGGCCGAAGCCGTAGTGCTGCTCACCGGTGCCGGGGCGCTGATTGCCGGTCAACCCATCGTGTCTCCCGACGGTGCCGAGGCCACAGCCACCGTTGACAAGGACGGCATCCGGGTCACCGTGAAGTGTGGTGATCCACTCGACGAGGTGGTGCTGCGGTCCTACTGCATCGGTGCCGCTCACATGGCTTGGAGTTGGATAACCGCCGAGGGCTTGTCGGTGGATGCCGCCGGAACGGTCCACGACCTAACCGTGCGTTCATTCGGCATCGTCCGGGCCACTGAGACTCCCCCGATCACCGTGGAGGTGCTGGCCTCCGACGGTCGGCCGGTTAATGGATCCGATGCCGTGTTCGCCGCGGTGGCCGCGGCGACGTGGGTCCATCGGGGGAGTTTCGCCGACTTACCCACTGGATAGGCCCACTAGCCGGGGGGTGTGGCAGGCTCATCCTTTATCGAGGAATGGAGTCCCCATGGGTAAGCCAGTCGGTCCCTACAGCCCGGTAATGCGTGCTGGTGACTTGCTGTTCGTCAGCGGCCAGGTCGGCATCGTCGAGGTGGACACCGTGGACGGTCCGGTAGCTGGTTCGCTTGCTGAAGGTGGGGTAGAGGCTCAAGCGGCTCAGGCACTGCTCAACCTTCGGACACAGGTGGAGGCCAATGGGGCCACGCTGGATCAGGTGGTCAAAACCACAGTGTTCTTGACGGACATGGCGAACTTCGCTGCTATCAATGAGATCTACTGCGAGGCGTTCGGCGATCATCGACCGGCCCGGTCGTGTGTAGCCGTAGCCGCCCTGCCCATCGGGGCGCTCTTTGAGGTGGAGGCCGTGGTCCACATCTCGTGAGGGGCCGACCCTCGGAAGTCATCTGATTGGGGTGCACTGGCTCTGGCCCAGATGGCAGACTGAGCCCATGGCTGGTGCTGTCCTGATGATCCTCCTGCTCGTGGTGGTAATGCCGGTCGGCATCCTGATGAGCGGAGCTTTTGTCGCTGCGCTTTTTGGGGGGATCCTCAAGAAGGATGCCGACACCAGGCACGAGGGGTCGGAGCTGCTAGCGCTGAGTGAGACCGACCCCTGGGCCGAGGATGCCAACTGACCGGGCGTACGGCTAGTCGTCGTATCCTGGTCAGACGCCCCAGCGGGACTGGCCGAACCGGTAGCCAACCGATCGCACGGTGTGGATTAGGCCCGCGTGTTCCTCGCCGAGTTTGGCCCGAAGTCGTCGGATGTGGACGTCGACCGTGCGGGCACCCCCGTAGTAGTCGTACCCCCACACCCGGCTCAACAGGGTCTCGCGGGTGAAGACCTTGCCGGGGTGGGCAGCCAGAAACTTCAGCAACTCGTACTCCATGTAGGTGAGGTCGAGCGGCTCACCGTCCACGGCGGCTTGGTAGGTCTCAGGATTCAGGGCGAGAGGGCCGTATTCCACCAGTTCTGGACGAGTGCCCCGGCCGGTTCGTGCGAACAGGTGCTCGAGCCGGGCTCGGAACTCGGCTGGCCTCAGTGGCGTTAAGCAGAAGTCATCGAACAGGTCTTCTCTAAACTCCAGATCGTCTAATTGGCCTCCACCCACCAGAATCAGCAGGGGTTGGATCGGGACCTCTACCTTGCGTAGGCGGCGGCACAGGGCAAAGGCGCCTTCCGGGTCGGTATCGGCTACTACGACGGCACCTGACCAGCCCTCGTCGGGTTCTTCGGTCATGGCGGCATCCGCGTTGTCGACGGCTTTCCACAACCAGCCGTCTAGATCCAGACATTGGGCCAGTTCCGGTGGAGGCGGATTCGGAAAGACGAGAAAGGGGTTCATGGTGGTTTGGCGGGTCAACAACGGGGCCCACCCTCCTAGTTTGCCCGTTTGGGCGAGTTCTCACCCGTGTGTACAGCCTCGGTTCGGCAGGTCCTACCAGTTCGGCAGATACGTTTCGAGTTCGAATGGTGTGACCTGTCGCTGGTACTCATTCCACTCGGACCGCTTGTTGCGCAGGAACCACTCGAAGATGTGGTCGCCGAGGGTGTCGCGTACTAGTTCGGAGGCCTCCATCTCGTCGAGTGCCTCTTCCAGGTTGTGGGGCAGGCTTGCCACTCCCATACCTCGTTGTTCGTCACGACTCAGGTCGTAGAGGTTCATCGTGGCCTCGGCAGGCAACTCCAGGTGATCCTCGATGCCTCGGAGGCCGGCAGCCAGCAGCACCGAGAAGGCCAGATACGGGTTGCACGCCGGGTCTAGTGCCCGGTACTCGATCCGGGTCGAGTCGACCTTGCCTGGCTTGGTGATGGGAACCCGCACGAGGGCCGACCGGTTGTTGCGGGCCCAAGAGACGTATCGGGGGGCTTCGTATCCCTCGTTAATCCGCTTGTATGAGTTGACCAGCTGGTTGGTGATCGCAGTGATTTCCCTCGCATAGCGCAGTAGTCCAGCGATAAACGATCGAGCGGTGTCGGACAAGCCATCGTTGCTGGCGGGGTCGTGGAAGGCGTTTTCCCCGTTACGGAACAACGACAGGTGTGTGTGCATCCCCGAACCCTGTACACCGTTGAGTGGTTTGGGCATGAATGTGGCGTGCACCCCGCGGTCCATGGCGATTTTCTTGACCGCCAAGCGCAGCGTCATTACCGAGTCGGCCATAGACAGGGCGTCTGTGTACTGCAGGTCGATCTCATGCTGGCTGGGGCCGTCCTCGTGGAAGGAGTACTCCACCGGGATGGACAGGGATTCGAGCATGTGCAGCGTCTGCTTGCGTAGGTCGGAGGCCACATCGGTAGTGGTCAGGTCGAAGTATGACGCCCGGTCCAGCGTGGTGGGCACTGGTCCACTGTCGGCGAAGTAGAAGAACTCGACCTCGGGGGCGC
>PVBE011434967.1_pt1 | contig 13167 bp, 12 predicted proteins | sample 1631181 | NCBI WGS metagenome assembly PVBE01 (sample SAMN08397723, study PRJNA350692) | Marine metagenome, whole genome shotgun sequencing project. | isolation source: water | place: Pacific Ocean | collected 2012-04
CATCTGATCCGGACCCGTCATCTGATCCGGACCCGTCATCTGATCCGGACCCGTCATCTGAGCCAGACCCGTCATCTGAGCCAGACCCGTCATCTGAGCCAGACCCGTCATCTGAGCCAGACCCGTCGGACGACGACATCCAGACGGAGCAGACGGAGGACCCATACTACGAGTTCGCTGAAGGCATCACGCCCGAGGACCGGTCTGCGGCGGATGAGACCAAGGCCGAGGACGCCGAGCAGTTCGGCGACCCTTACGGGGCGCCCGAGGCGGACATCATTCCGGAAGAGAACGGCGACGACCCGTCAGAAGACTGATGCCATCCGGTATAGAGGTGGCCAAGTATGGACATCGCATCCCTGATCCAGGAGCTTAGGGAACTCCCCGACTACGAGGATCAGATCGCGCATGTTCAGGTCACCGACGCGCGCCCCGCGCGCTATGGCAAGCTGGAGTCGGAGTTGCACCCGAGCGTGGAAGCCATCCTCGACGATCTGGGGATCGAGGAGCTTTATACCCATCAGGCGGAGAGCATCGACGCCGCGCTGAACGGCGAGAACACCTGTGTCGTGGCGTCCACCGCCGGCGGGAAGACGCTGTCGTACACCATCCCGATCGCCCAGCGCATCTACGAGCGCCCAACCTCTCGGGCGTTCCTGGTGTTCCCTACAAAGGCCCTCGCCCAAGATCAGCTCCGCAAGCTCTCGGAATTCGGCGCAGGTTCGGCGTTCACCGCCGCCTGCTTCGACGGCGACACGCCCCATGCCCGCAGGCGCCCCATCAAGCGCGAGGCCCAGGTCGTGCTCACCAATCCGGACATGCTCCACATCGGCGTGCTGCCGTACCACCACACGTGGGCCGAATTCTTCCGCAACCTGAAGTTCGTCGTGCTCGATGAGGTTCACGTGTACCGCGGCGTGTTCGGTTCGCACGCAGCCAATGTCATTCGGCGACTGCGGCGGGTGGCGGCGAACTACGGCGCCGACCCTCAGTTCATCTGTTGCAGCGCGACCATTGGCAATCCGGGAGACCTTGCCGAGAAGCTGACTGGGCTAGACGTTCGGATCATCTCGAATGACGGGGCGGCCCAAGGGCGCCGATACTGGGCGTTCTGGAATCCGCCACTCGTGCGCGACAGCCCCACCAGGCGCAGCTCGCTGATGGAATCTGCGTCGCTCCTGACCCGTCTCGTCGAGAGGGGCGTCCGGACGATCAACTTCACGCTGGCCCGCAAGTCGGCCGAACTGATCGTGCGCCACACACAGCGGTACGTTGGCAAGAAGTCCAAACTCCGCAAGGCCATCATGGCCTACCGAGGCGGCTATCTTCCCAAGGAGCGGCGCGCGATCGAGAAGCGCCTCTTCGAGGGGAGCCTCCTTGGCGTAGTCTCGACCAGCGCGCTTGAGCTGGGGATCGACATCGGCCACCTCCGTGCAGTCATCATGACCGGCTTCCCCGGCACAATCGCCAGCACGCTGCAGCAGGCCGGCCGGGCCGGACGGGGGCAGGAAGACTCGCTGGCGATCCTCGTGGCGCAGGCTACCAGCGTGGACCAGTATCTGATGGCTCACCCGGAGTTTCTCTTCCGGACTCGAAGCGAGAAGGCCCTCGTCGACCCTCACAACAGGTTCATCGTAGCCGGGCACCTTCTCTGCGCCGCCTTCGAGCTGCCACTTGGGGATGATGAACTCGACATGTTCGGCCCTCAAGCCCGCGAGATACTACCCATCCTGGCAGAGGCCCGCTTCATAACGAAGCGGACCCGCTGGTACTGGATCGGGGAAGGGTACCCCGCCGGCCAAATCAGCCTGAGATCCGCGGCCGGGGAGGCGTATGACATCGTGGACACGACAAAGAAGGACCGTCTCTTGGGCACGGTCGACGGCCAGTCGGCTTTCCAGATGGTTCACGCCGGCGCGGTCTACATGCACATGGGCGAAACCTACATCGTCGAGCGCCTCGACCTCGAGGCAAAGTGCGCCTACGTGACGTCGACCGATACGGACCACTACACCGACGCGCTCCAGGACTCGCAAGTCTGGATCGAGGGCGAGGCCGAGAGCGAGGCCATCGCCGACGACGTCCGAAAGCATATGGGGGAGGTCCGCGTTGTCGAGCGCGTCGTTAGCTACATCACGCGCCGCGCGGGCGCTGACCTGCCGAGCGGATCCCATGAGTTGGATCTGCCCCCACACGAATTCGAGACGGTCGGCGTCTGGCTGACGATGCCCGCCGAGGCCGCCGACGTGCTCGCCGAGCGTTCATCCGACCTCGCGGGGAGCATCCACGCGATCGAGCACGCGTTGGCGGCACTGACGCCCATCGTCGCCCCGTGTGACACGCGGGATGTCGGAGGCGTGGCCCACCCCAGCCACCCTGACACTGAGCTGCCAACGATCTTCTTGTATGATGCGTACCCAGGCGGCGTGGGCATTTGCGAGGTCGTGTACGAACACCTTGGCGAGTTGTTGCGGGCGGCCCGAGAACGCATCGATGACTGCGCGTGCGACGGCGGTTGCCCGTCTTGTATCCAATCGCCGTTTTGCGGCGACATGAATCAACCGATGGACAAGCGGGGAGCCGTCTGGTTGCTTAGCCAGTGGCTCGCCGAGAAAGGCGCCGGATAAGGCCCCAATGGCGGTTGACTTGCACATACACTCCACGGCGTCGGATGGGACGCTGACACCGAGAGAGATCCTCAGTGCCGCGTCGGAACTCAACCTCTCAGCAATCGCCATCGCCGATCACGATGATCTCACCGGTACCGTGGAGGCTAGCGAGCTGGCTCAGGATTCGGGCCAGCTCGTCATCCCGGCGGTCGAGATCAGCACGGACTACAAGCAGACCGAGGTCCACATTCTCGGATACTGGGTCGACCGGCAGAGCGCGACGCTTCAGGAACAGTTGGCCCACATTCGCGAGGGGCGGATCCTGAGGGCGGCGCGTATCGTGGAGCGGCTTTCAGAGATCGGCGTCTCGATCTCGCTGGACCAAGTGCTGGTCAAGGCGGCGGGTGGCAGCGTCGGACGGCCCCATGTGGCTCAAACACTGGTGGAGGCTGGCGAGTGCGCTACGGGGCACGAGGCGTTCGCTCGATATCTCGGGCGCCACGCGCCGGCCTACATCCCTCGCGTCCGGCCGAGCACGCTGGAGGCCATCGAGATGATCTCCGAATCCGGTGGTTGCCCCGTGCTCGCCCACCCAGGTCTGGTGCGGGGCCAACCACGAGCAGTCTTTGACATGAAGGACCTCGGGATACAGGGCGTCGAAGCGTACCACCCGAAGCACGGTCGCGGGCAGATCAAGACATTCCTCAGCCAGACCAGGAGGTGCGGTCTGCTCGTAACGGGAGGATCCGACTCACACGGTCCGGGAGGCACTCGCCCGGTGCCGATCGGCGCGGGAGACGTGCCTGATTCCTGCGCGGAGGAGCTGATATCGTGGCGCAAGCGACACCAGTCCCGCTGACGCCGCGCCAACAGCGGGCCCACTACAAGGTGCGGGCCGCCGTCACCGACTTCGAATTGGGTCGGGCCGCTGCCGCTCGGGCGAAGCTGCAGGACGCTCTCGACCTCGACCATGAGTGCGTGGATGGACGGTTGTGGCTGGCCCACGTGCTCATGCATCAGGGCGAGCCGGAGCCCGCGCTCAAGCAGTACGAGGCCGGGCTCGTGTTCGCGCCCGGAGACTCCCGCTTGACCGAAGCCGCAACGGCAGCTAGCACGGCGGCCGTTGGGGCAGAGGCCCCGGAGGCGCGGGACCGTAGGCTAGCTAAGAAGCGGTTAGTGCCGAACCTCATCCTATCCGCCCTCATCCCTCCGAGTGGAGTCTTGTTGGGCCTCTGGGAGATCGTCTTCGGCCGCACGAAGGAATGGAAGGACCTCGGGTTGAAGACTCTCCTTGCTTCCCTAGCAGCGGCGGTCGGTTGGATCATCGTGGTCGGCTTCTTGCTCGTCGTATCGGGAGGCATTGATGTTGCTGGACCCTGATCCGGGCACAGGAGGTTCCCATGGAAGCAACCGTGCGCGAGGCTCTGTCCGATTCGGCCGTGACCGTCGTGGAGGTCTCGGGCGAGATGGACATCGGCCCAACAGGCGTGGAGCGGTTCCGCGAGATCCTGGACGGTCTGATCGACTCCGGAGCCCGCTGCGTCGTTCTCGATCTAGCGGGGGCGACGTACATTGTTAGCCGCGGCTTCGGACAGATTCTGGTCGCGTTGGCGCGACTGCGCACCAGGAGCGGCGACCTGAGGGCTGCGGGAGCCGCGGGGGCCGTGTGGTCCGCGGCAAGTGCCGTTGGCCTCGACAACATCATCAAGTTCTACCCGGATGCAGGCCAGGCGGTATCCAGCTTCGCCGAAGACGCGGACACCGAGTAACTCCTAGGGAGCGAATATGCGGTCGGCCTTGGCTGCGTTGCTGATGCTAGCAGCGCCGCTCACACGACAATTAGAAACCGAGACCGTACCTCCTGCGGTCGAGGATCAGCCGCTCGACGAGCCGTCCTTCGTGCTGATCCATACCAACGACACCAGGGGTTATCTCGAAAGCTGTGGGTGAGGGGGCGACAACGCGGGCGGTCTGGCCCGCAGAGCCTTGCTCATACAGAGCTTGAGGGACATGTACGGGAACGCCATCGTCGCGGACAGCGGAAACTCCGCCAGTTCGCGCGAGCTTCTTGACGTCATCTACGCGGCCATGGCCCAGATGTCCTACGACGCTGTCGGCTTCGGGATTATGGAAGCGGCCCTTGGCGACGCGACGGCCGAGAGCGCCGAGAACGCCGGCATCCCGTTTGTCGGCGCCATGGATGCTGGGACAGAGAGCGCGTCGCCTGGCACTGCCACGGTGACCGTCGGCGAGCACCGCGTCGCCATCGTGTCGCTGGGCTGGGTGGCCGACCCAGAGGACGAGCAGTACGTCCAAGCCGCGTTGACGCACCTCACCGAGGCTCGAGAGAATACCGGCTTCGTCGTGCTGCTCAGCCAACTCGGACGGGCAGACGATGTAGCCTTTCTTGAGCGCGAGGCGCTCCGCGGGCTCGTGGACGTTGTGGTCGGCGGGCCAGTGAAGTGGCCCGGTGCCGCGCCCGACCTGGTGGGCTCAACAGTGCTCCTGCCGGGCTCGAATAAGGGACGAGAGATCGGCGTCCTTGAGGTGAAGCTGACCGACGGCGGCCCGCGCTACCACCACGAACTCATCCGCTTGGCCCCCGAACTACCCGAGGACGAGGCGGTCGCCAAGCTGGTTGATGAGTACTATGCGGCGCGACTCGAGAAGCCACAGGGCGGAGTGATAGGTACCAACGCCGACCAACCTCCGCTGCCGCCAGTGTTCTCAGACGACGAGGCTCGGCTTATTCGCGGGCGGGGCTATCTGACTGCTGACGAGTGCGGGCGATGCCACGACGAACAGCAGGCTCAGTGGCAAGGCACGGACCACGCGAAGGCGTTGACCACGTTGGTTGAGGCCAACCGCACGGTGCGGGAGTGCCTGTCGTGCCACTCGGAGGCCAATCGGCGCGGAATGCCGTATAACCCGGAAGGCGCGGACCAGTACGGCGTGGACTGCTCCGCCTGTCACGGCGCCGGCCTCTTCCACGCATCGACCGGCGGAGCCCAAGATACGATCGTCCGGACACCGGGCGAGATGGTGTGCCGGCGATGCCACACGGCCGCTCGCGACGTCGAATTCTCCATGGACATCCGGTTGCCGGGCGTCACGCACTGAAGGCGGCGACAGCCGTGGAAACTCAGCCACCGAAGTTTCCCTACGCCTGTTCCACGACGTCAGGGACACCACGAGCACTCGGACGGGGAGGACTCCATCCTTGCAGGAAATCTCCATTGTATGCTTCGGCGACAGCATTACCCAGGGAACGCCCCTAGTTCACCCGGAGGAGACGTACCCGCGCGTCCTCGAGCGACGGCTTAAGAGCCGCTTCGCCGCCGAGCGGATCTTCTTCCAGGTCCACAACTCCGGCGTCAACGGCGAGACGTCGGCCGAGGGCCTCGCGCGCATCCAAGAGGATGTGCTCGACCATGGGCCCCACATCGTCATCGTACAATTCGGCTGCAACGATGTGCGATACGAACCGGACAAGCACACGCCGGTGCGCGAGTTCGTCGAGAACCTTGGCCAGATCGCGGCGCGGGTCGCCGAGATCGGCGCGCAAGTCATTCTCACCACGCCAAGCCCGATCATCAACGAACGGCATCCGTACTCGCTCGCAGTCGACTACTACGATAAGTGGGGCGGCTGCAACCAGGCGCTGCTCGAGTACGTAGAGGGCGTCCGGGAGGCGGGACGAATCATCCCCGCCAAGGTCTGCGACATCTACGAGGCGTTCGTTGCGAAGGCGATCGAGGCAGAGTTTCGCAGCGAGGCGGCCGATCACTCTGATATGCTGAGCCTCCAGCGATACATCAGCTTCGAGGACGGCATCCACCCAACACCGACCGGTCACCAGCTAATCGCGCTGGAACTGTACAAGACGCTGATATCCACCGACCTCATACCGAACGTGTAGCGAACAGGGAGACCAACATGTCTGAGTTGAAGATCGGCTTCGTAGGCGCGGGCGGCAATGCCAACGGCCACATGACACGCGTCGCGGCCATCGAGGGCGCGTCGATCACCGGCATCTGTGACATCGATTCGGACCGCGCCGGAAGCGCGGCTGCTGAGTTTGGGGCGACGGCGTATACCGATCATATGGCGATGCTGAACAGTGAATCGCTCGACGCCCTCTACGTAAGCATCCCCCCATTCGCCCACACCGACGCGGAGATCCAGGCGGCCGGGCGCGGCATCCACGTCTTCGTCGAGAAGCCCGTGCATCTGTCGATGGATGCGGTGCTTGAGATCTGCGAGGCCATCGATCAGGCTGGAATCATCTCGTGCGTCGGCTACCAGTTGCGCTACCTCGACACCACGCAGCGACTGAAGCGCTGGCTGTCGGGCAAGACGATCGGCCTCGTGACGACGACTCGCTGGGGAGGCCTGCCAGGCACGCCCTGGTGGCGAGTCATGGCTGAATCCGGCGGGCAGTTGGTCGAACAGACGACCCATCAGACCGACCTAATGCGCTACTTCGCAGGCGAGGTCACCGAGGTGAGCGCGCGCTACGCGCTGCGGACGATGAACGATCAGGAGGGCCTGGACATCCCCGATGCGCAGGCACTGTGGATGAAGTTCGCGAGCGGAGCCATCGGCACCGCGACGACGAGTTGCATGGCCGTTGACGGCGGTGGGCGTGGTGACCTCGACATATTGCTGCGCAGCCAGAGCGTGGGCTGGGGCACCAGTGAACTCTACAGCTCTCCCGAGGTCCCCGAACTGGCCGACCCGTACGAGGAGACGATCAACATCGATCAGGCGTTTGTCGATGCCATCCGCACGGGCGACCAGTCGAAGGTGTTGAGCAGCTACCTCGACGGCGCGAAGTCACTCGACCTGACGCTGGCCGCAAACGAGTCGGCTGAGAAGGACGGGGAACCGGTGAAGACCCGCCTCGGCAGGTGAGCATGTGAGCGTCGACTTCAGCGGATGCCAACTGGGGGCTGTTCCAGGGCAGTTTAGGCCCGTTTCCGGCACCTGGACCATCCGGAATGTCAACCGGTCTCCGCGCAACGACGTGTCTTCAATTGTCGTCGAATCGGACAGACACGTCGCGTTCCCCGGGATCTGTAGGACCCACTCAGGCGCTCTCCTCACGTGCTACCGCGAGGCCTACACCCACGCCAGCGGCAACCCGGATGACGGACGTATCATGGTTGTCCGCTCCGTTGATGACGGCAAGACGTGGAGCGACCCAGAGCTTGCCTATGATGACCCCACGATGGACGACCGGAACGCGGCCGTCTCGTGCATGAGCGACGGCACGATCGCGCTCATCTGGGACAAGTACCTTCACGGCAAGCACCATTGGGCTTGGATCAGTGTCAGCGCGGACGAAGGGCGGCCTTGGTCTGAGCCACGCAAGATGACAGCACAGGAAAATGTCCACACGCGCAGCCGCGGCCTCGACCTCGGTGACGGAACGTGGTTGCTCCCATGGGCCGATGCGGAGCATGGTGAGAACACCGCCACGTACGTCAGCATCTACGACCCCAGTTCAGGTGCCATCAACGAAGTGCAGGTAACCCCAACGGGTCGCCGCGAGATGGCGGACGAGATCGCGGTGACGAGAGCCGCGGATGGGACGCTTGTCGCGTTGATCCGATCCCCGTCGGAACCCACGCTCTGGCAGGTCTCGTCAGCCGACCTCGGGCGCACGTGGACGACTCCCGTGTCGAGCGGGATCCCGTCGCAGTTCACACCGTGCGATCTGCTCACGCTTCGCGACGGTCGCATCGTCTGCAGCTTCTCGTTCCGAGAACGACGGAATGAGCGCGTGGTCGTGTCCCGCGATCACGGCGCGTCCTGGGACATTGAAAGCAGCGTTGATGTCTTTGCCGGCACGGAGAGTGTTGGCGGCGACCGCTCGTATCCAGCCAGCGTCCAGCTCGACGACAATGCCATCGGCACTGTCCTTTACGAGACGCAGGCCGCGCCCGTTGGCGGCCGCATCTACTTCGTCCGCACTCCGATTGACGCGTTGAGCCCTCCCACGGTCCCGGCGCTGTATTGTGACGCGTGCGACCTGGACCGCGCGGCAGTGCTCTGGCCGGAAGATATGCAAACCCCCGTCAGCGTCTCCTACCGTTTCACCGGTCTGTTTGGCGCGGCGCCCCACCGCATCGGCTTAGTCATGGATGACGACGGGGTCGGGTGCCTGACGGCGTTCGAGTTCCAGATGGGAACTCCGCCGGACGTGAAGGCTTGGCCCACCAACCAGGTGCGGTTGGTCCGGTACGGTCGCGACGAGACGCAGGTCATCGCGGAATCGCAGGCGGCGGGCGGCTGGTATAACGATGGCAACGACCACAGCATCTCAGCGACCCGAGAAGGCAATCGATGGCAGTTCGCGTTGGATGGCACGGCCCAACTCACCTGCGAGGAGCCGTACTGGCGTCCGCGGGGGATCGTGGCAACCCGGGCTGCGGTGGCGGTGTATGGGATCGCGACACAGTGACTGCGCTCCGGCAGAATTCCCTCCCGTGGGCGCACAACGAGCCACGGGAGTGTTGCATCAACCAGATGGTCGCTCTCACGCAGACCGATGGGAGGCTATGGAGATCATGAGAACAGTCCAACTGACGGTGGCTCTCGCGGTAGTCGCTCTGACGATCGGATCTGTCGCATCCGCTGACTATGGTGAGTACTTCTGGGTCGTGGCAGGACACGACGTGGCGGGCACAGGCGTCGCGCAGGCAGGCGTAACGCCGTATCTCAGTGCGGAAGACTGGATCGTGGGGACGCCAGCTTACCGCGGCAACGGTGGTCCCGATGCCGTCCGCAAGCTGCCCAGCGGGCGCCCCGCGCCGCTGGGCACGACGCCGACCGAGCGCACGGGCAACGTCCGCGTGACTCTGGCCGGGCTGGAGAGGCTCGGCGCCCAGACGCAGTACAGTCCGGTCGGGCGCATGGCGAGCGTGACGGCGTCGGGGAAGACGATGGTCTTCCTCCCAGGCTCGCGCGCGGCGGTGATCGACGGGAAGCTCGTGACGTTGGCGGATGCGCCGGCGATGCGAGCGGGCAAGCTATACGTCCCCCTGAAGGACGTCGCCGCGAACCTGCTAGGCATCTCCGCGCGAGACGCCATCGGCCGGATCAACCGCGCGATCACGAAGTAGCATCGCGCCGACCGTGACCTGTTGATCGCGCCGACCGCTGAGACCAACCTCGGCGGGCGGCGGGCGTTACGGGCATCCGTGCGGAACACGCGAGGCCCGCATGTGTCAAAGCAGAGGTGGCCGGATACCCTCCCTCGACGAGGCGACACTCAATGGGCGTTCTGCACAGACCTGATGCGCGTCGCGCAGCCGCGCCTAGATTGCCCCAACATTGGCATGCCGTTGCGCTCGTCGTGGCGCTAACTGCCGCGACCGCGTGCTCCACGCAGATGCTAGACCCCGCCGACGAGAACCCCGTAGCGCCATTCACTTATCTCGCCAAACCGTCGACGATGATCGGAGGCATCGGGGCCGATGGCGCGACCCAAGTCACGTGGGACGGTGCCTTCTACACCGGAGCATGTGAGCTGTTCGTGGTGACGGGCAACCCGCCCGTGCCGATCGCCGTCAGGGACAGGCGACTCGGCGGGGGGTACGTGCCGGTCGTTCACTACGCCTGGCAGGACGGGCCATTCCGCTACTCCGTCTCCGCGTTCGCCACTATTGTTGAGGGTGCCGGTCCGACGAATTTCATCCGCCTCCGGGCGCGCCGACTGGGAGATGCGGAGGAGCAGACCGGGGCCATCGGCTTCGGGATCCGCCACTCCGGCCTGGACCACCGCGCGCCGGCGTTGGATGCCGCACCCTTCGCCGCTGACACCCGGTACGAGTTCACGAAGGCCGCCGCGGCAGTGAGCCAACACGCGGTCTGCATTCTGCCCAGGGACGGGCAACCGACAAGGCGACTTGCCGTCGAGGGCGTGAAGTACGCCAAACCGTTCGACGGCACCGCTCATGAAGTCACGCCCACGACCGGTGTCCTCATCGCGCTCTGGGAGTTAGGCAAGGACGATGAGATCGCCGTCGACCTGAAGATGCCGTGGACTCCGCCTCCGCTCGGGGACCAGCAGGCACTCGCCGCCCTGAAATCCGCCGAGTACGACGACGTGGCAACCGTCGTCATCCAGGGATGGGAAGCGGAACTGCGTGCCGGCATCGGGGTGCGGATCGCCGAGGACAAACCCGTCACCGCGTTCCAGGCTAATATGGCATATGCTCTCATGTCCGTGCAAACGCCGGCTGAGGGTAAACCCAGGCTTTGGGATCGCCCGATGCGCCGGCAGCTCTCGCCGTGGGGGTCCGCAGACCTCATCCAGGCGCTCGACCAGTCCGGGCGCCACGGATTAGCTCGGGCATGTCTGGAGTACTGGCTTGGGGGGCTTCACGACGATGGGAGCTTCACCCCGGACGGCACGGTCGGCGGACACGCGTCGCTGCTGCAGGGGATTGCGTCCCACATCTGGATGACAGGCGACAAGGTCTGGTGCGAGGCCAACTACGAGAGCATCTGGAGTGCCGCGCACTGGCTCGCATCCCGACCGCCCGACGCCGACGGCTCGCTTCCGGAACTGACCCGGGTCGTGGCCGCTCACGGATCCATGGCGGAACTCGCCGCCCTTCTCGAGCGAGAAGACGACGCCGTGGCGTTCCGGTTCTACCGCGACGAGGCTCGTGACGCGCTTCTCGAACGTTTTGCCGCCACGGTCCCGGCCGAGGGTTGGACATCGGCCGTCCTGGACCTCGATCGGCGGCTTCCCGACGCCCTCCCGGTCGACGAACTATCCGCATCGTCAGAGGTTATCGCCGGCCTCTGCCGCCGAGCAGACGCCGCTCAGGCCGAAGGCGTGTCGGTTGAGGGCGGTCACCTGGCGATAGATGAGACGGCCCGCCTCGCGCGGGTCCACGCTCTGCGCGGCGAACAGCGGGACGCCTTGAGCTACCTGTATGGCATCCTGCTTCACACCGGCGCCTGCCACGAGGGCTTTGGTACCGGCGTAGGTCCGTGGGCCAGTAGAGACGGTGGCCCCCACCTCACTCCTGACATCGGTTTCACCGCAGCATACATGACGCTACTTCGCGACCTCCTCGTCCGCGAAAGTGGCGACCAACTGCATCTGTTCTCGGCTCTTTCTCCGGAGTGGGCGCGGCCTGGTGAGATCATCGGCGTCGAGGCGGCGACTCAATTCGGGAAGCTGTCCGCGGCCATGGACGTGCGCGAAGCCGGAGCAGAATTCGCGATAGGCGCGGTCTGGCATGCGGCGCCGAGCACGGTCGTGCTGCATCTCCCGTATTTCGCGAACGTCACCCGAGCCACGGCCGACCGCCCCGGGCTTCGCCACATCAAGGGCGACCCGGCCTCAAGCGCATCACAGCCCGACATATCGGACCGCAACGAGTGGCTCGAGATGGCCCCCGACACGACTCGAGTCACCATAGAGTGGGAGATCGATGACACTGAGCCCTTCAGTTACGAGCAGACCGTGAGCGATTGGCGCGCCGCTTACGGGCCTCGCTACGATGAGCACATTGCGACGGGCGGTAACCCGACCTCTCTTGCCCCGATTCCGCTCCGGTAGCCGTGTCCCGGGGCAGGTCCGCCCCTAAGAGACGCAAGGCGCAAAGGGCGAGGCCACCGTGGCCTCGCCCTCTTCATTGCGCTTGCCGTCGCCCGAGTCTATCGCGGCCCGAGCAACACCGTATCGCCCTTACTCACTCCCGTATCCATCGCCGTGAAGTCGCACTTCGCGATCAGCAGGAAGAACAGCGGCCCGTCCCACTCGCTGTAGCTCTCGTAGTTCGCCTGGCCCTTGCTGATGATCATGTCAACGCTACCCCATGCCTCCTCAAGTTCGTCGGAGCGGGCGGGGTAGAGCGGCGCGGCGATGACCTCGGCGAGGGCGGTGATGCCCGCCTCATCGGCATCATCGAGCATCGCGTCGTTGAGGAACGGCTCGCCCCGGACCGCGACGATGACACGATCGACCGGCAGTTCCTCGATCAGCACCCGGTCGAAGACAATCTCGCCCGCGTTATCGGCAAGGTACAGGACGCTCGACGCCGCCTCGGCTGCCTGCCGGAAGGCAGCGTAGTGGTCCACTCCAAAGGGCTTGGCCATCGCCCCCTCGAGCGTCGCCTCGATGTCGAAGCCCTCGCCGACAGCGCCGAAATCGATGATGTTGCCCGCCGCCGCGATCTTCGCCGCGGCGTGCAATGGGTCGTCCGCCTCCTCAACGATCGCCCGCAACCTCGGGTACAACTCCAGCGCGCGGGCGTTCGACTCCCTGCGAATCTCGGGGTATGGATCGGCGACGCCGGTGATGTCCGCGACGACGCGCTGTGGGATTTGGCCAAGCTCGAAGGGAGTGCAGCCGAGATCGGTCTCGGCCAGCTCCTTCAGCACGCCCTCCATGACCTTCCGATGCGCAACGGGGTTATTGGTCGCCAGACGCGCAACCCGCAGCGCCTGGGAGATGATGCATGGCACGCATTCGAGATAGGCTTTCATATCTGTCCCTTCGGCCGTCCGTGCCCGCGGGGCAGCAGGCCTGGGC
>PVBE011861385.1_pt1 | contig 13166 bp, 11 predicted proteins | sample 1631181 | NCBI WGS metagenome assembly PVBE01 (sample SAMN08397723, study PRJNA350692) | Marine metagenome, whole genome shotgun sequencing project. | isolation source: water | place: Pacific Ocean | collected 2012-04
ACAACACTTACGGAAATCGTCGCTGTTCTCCAACCGTTCTGCTGTGTTGTATCAGATACTGCTGATTTGCTTAGTTGCCCCTCTCTCCCCCATTCACACGAATAATAACATTTTGGATGAATCATAGTCTTAAATCCCTTGTATGTCGCTCGTTCTCCGTCAGTCTTAACGTTCTTATCGGACAAGTGCACATCTTTACACAGGCCTTTGTCGCAATAATAGACTTTTTTACGTGGTTTGAATGTAAATATAAGTCCTTGTTGCTTTTTGTCGAGTAGCTCCTTGGCGAGTAAGTTAATATCATGTCTATGTGTAGGTCCGACGTACGTTCCCCATTGTCCAAGTCCGTCAGGCAATAGCTTAAGAGTTTTTGTTCGTTTATCAGAGACGACAAATTGATCAAGAATCCGTAGAACAAACGGTTCTCCATACGACAATACTTTGGATCCTTTCACCAAGAATTTGTACTGGTTGGCCGGTAATATTTGGAATTTATTTCGGGGTGTTTGCTTCCAATTGCGATACGGTGCGCCTTCTAAGGCGATCCTCTCCACGTCCTGAAGCACAATAGAACTTTTCTGATCACCTTGTATAAATGAAACGAAGTTTCCGAAGTTCACTTTATCGAGGAGAAGAGAAGGATAGCCTGATTGTATTTTGATATCAGTTCCTTCACCTCGTAGTTTTGCAACTCCCTTAGTCAATGCCAACTCGTTTCCGAAAGTATCACTCAATCTTACAATGTCGTCCATGAAAACGGCATTAGCGTCGTTCGGCAGCTCCCCGTTCGGCATCCATTCGTCTCTTATAAACGTTGCGGTAGTGGCTTTTTTAGTAAAAGGAAACGCAGTCTTTGGTTTGACGTAGTATACGGGGTTGGCCTCCGGAAAGTAGTTGCCCGTATACAATGGTACACAAACCGACTCTTTTCCCTCTTTTATGTAATAACCGAATCCACAATCTTTGTTTTCTGCGCATTTGGACATACATCCCTCTAAATCTATTCCTTTAATGCATTCAGCCCCCAAGGCGTCTATACACCCTTTTGGAGGCACTAAGGGCTTCGGGTTAGCATTATTCAGAACAAAGAACTGCGCATCACCTATTTTAACTTTTTTAGGAGATTCAATATTTAGAGCTGGTTCCATAGTTTGTTTAAAAGGGCAAAAATTAAATTTAAAATGGCATCAGAAAGTCAAAATAGTAGCACAACTAAGGTACTGTCGTGGGGTAAGATTGAAAAATATGATTCTCCTTTATTTCCGAACAGCTGGAGGATAGGCACAATTGCTGATGGGTCTTGTTTTTTTCACGCCATCTTAACAGCAATAGACAAAACTTACAGAGACATTAAAGGGGACGGAATTCGTGGTATAGCTCAAAGCGAAAAGCAGCAGAGAGTTGAAATGATTCGAGGAAAAATTGGTAAGAAATTAACCATGAAGAACTGGCAGACTCTCCAGGGTGGAGAACCCGCTCATCTTGCACTCACAGAGCAAATTCGTCACACCGAATCTATAGTGTCACGGGTCATATCGAATCCTGATAAGTATCAAAAGAGTAAAAGTCGAAAATGGATATACGATTCTTTGAAAGCAGATCAAATGCATCTGATCAATACAGTACTCGGGTCAGATCTATTGGATATGTCTAATTTCACCAGCGCGTGTAAGGTGGAAACCGGATATTGTGATATCTCTGCTAGCAGAGATACATTCGTCGCCCAGGAAACGAAAAACTTTGTTAGAAAGGTTTCTTTGAATGTCAAGCCTCTTGTCAAAAAATTCGGTCAAGAACTAATTGAACAAACAGTTATTTCTTATCGAAGCTTCTTGAAGACTCTATTCGATATGTCAGCAAAGCTCGCGTTGCAATGTCTTGTGGATCACTTCAAGGATCCGAGTCAGTGGATAGGAACGGAATACTTGGTTTATCTGTCTGATCAGTTTGACGTTAATATTGTAATTATAGATGCAGGTACAGGATTTCCGTACATAACAGCTGAGAAATCATATCTGAAGGACTCTAGACAGACAATTTATCTATTAGCTCTCAATGAAAGTCACTATGAATGCATAGCGACGCAAATACAAGGAGGAGGTAAAAGAGCGCGAATCACTTGTAAATATGAGACAGATGGCGAGCAAACTCAGAAGGTATTTTCTCTTCTCGACAAAGAAACAGCTTTTTCGACTCATCCTCAACTGGCGGCTGCAATGTACGGAGAAGAAGTTATCGACGAAGATTCATCTGAAGACGACGATGAGAGATTGGTCTACTCCGATTCTGACTCAGATTAAGAATAAACATTTTGAAGTAGAAACTTATAAATGTATTTGAAAAAAGAGGTATTGAAATAAAATGGATGTTGAAAGTCTAATACCATCTTTTCCAGAAATCAGCGAAAGTATAGCCAGAGAGTTGTACTTTAAGCAGGAATTTTACGAAAATAGACTACCGTCGAGCATACCCCATGTAAAAGGCCAACTTTTTCCTCAGCAAAAAGTAGTGGCTCGCTTCTTGGATAAACGCTCGCCATACAATGGCCTGTTAGTCGTTCACGAGACTGGAACAGGAAAAACGTGCGCTGCCTTTGCAGCAGCTGAAGCTAATAAGGAAGATAAAAGAATTGTTTTTTTAGCAACGGGTAGACCGCTTATCAGAAAATTCCAGCGAGAATTAGGCGAAACTTGTTTTCCAGAGAGGTACAGAGATAAGATTCTCAAATCAGACGGAACCAGAAGGAAACAATTAAGATTAAAAAAGTATACATTCTCAACCCATGGAGTTTATACCACCCGGTTAAGCAAAAACAAACTAAAGTCGAGCAGTTTCGAGAACACTTTGTTCATCATTGACGAAATACATAGAATCCGTAAGAAAGTAAAGGATACGAAGAATAATGTATCACCGTATGAACAAATTTTCAAGTTATTTCATTCACGTATGGTGAATAAATCCGACTGCACTATTGCCACTCTGCCACTGAATAGTAAAGTGGTGTTGCTTTCAGCAACTCCCATGTTTGATCAAGCTGATGAGATCATAGATGTGCTTAATTTGCTACTCCCAGCTATTTTAGACACGAAGGACACAAAAAAATTGATCCCTGCTCTGGAGCTCGAAGGCAATTTTGAAAATGGTAAACTAACGTACAGAAAAGTAGAGAAGAGTGGAATATGTAGCATAAGTGAAAAAACAAGTGAAGGAGAAGGTAATCAAGCCCTCTTAAAAGAGGCGATGTATGGATTAGTTTCTTACATGAAAAGACCCAAGGGGGTTAATTATAAGTTTATGGAGCCGGCTGGTGGAAGTCGACTATCAATCGAAAATCAAGAAAAGCTCAAGCCACTAAAATTGTGGCCTTGTTATATGAAAGGAGAACAATGGGCAGTCTACCAAGGCGCATTCCAAAAATTTGAAGGCATAGGTAAAGGGAAGGGTAAGTATCAGGGGCTCGAACGAGCGGGATGCGGAAGTTTCAATCATTCGACAAAATATGACGCCTTTATCGAGAACGTTCGGAACGCGCAGAAAAATGGTAAGAAGGTATTTGCGTACATCAGAACTGTCTCCGCCAAATTGATGGAATTGAAAGATGGCGAGCTCGTGGAACCAGCTTTTAATTGTAAAGAAAAGAAGGCAAAAGCCAAAGATAGTTGTTATGGGGGTTTGAATGTACTTAAAGAAAGACTGAGAAAAGCGAAACTGGGTAAGGTTCTCTACTATCAAGGTGATTCAACCGACGCGGAGAGAGATAAGAGCATTGCTAAATTTAATAATCCTAATAACGCGCGTGGCGAAAGATTTCCTCTCCTTGTTGGGACCCAGGCTATTCGCGAGGGTGTTACCCTCAAGGACGTTCAGGAAGTGCATGTGCTACAGCCTAGCTGGAACTATTCTAGCTTGGATCAAGTTCTTGGTAGAGCTCTCAGAGCAGAATCACATGTAGCTCTCATTGATAGAGAGAGGAAAGAAGAGGCCTCTAGTGAAAACTTTGACTTTCCTGCCTTTGAAGGAGTGGATGTTTATTTGTACGCTGCTATGCCCCCAGCCGAAGACGAAGACGAAGACGAAGATGAAGACGAAGAGGGAGAGGGAGAAGAAAAGAAAAAAGATGGGTTCGATGGCGGCTCGTTGGATTTGTTTATGTACCTCAGAAGCGTCGAGAAAGATAAGTCGATAGCCAGAGTGAGAAGAACGCTGAAGGAAGCAGCCATTGATTGTCCTCTTTTTTACAAAAGAAATGTTGCCACCGAATATGGCTCAAGAGATTGCGAGTATGGTGATTGTGAATATAATTGCGCCGGCTTTGAGGATCGTGCAGAATTCGAAACACTAATTAATAAAAATTTACCATTTTGCGGGGAAAGAGAAGAAGAGAAATGCATAACATCGGCCAATTTTAATTCATGGTACGATTCCTACATGACGGATCAATGTATCATTGTTATTTCAGACTTCATGAGAGGAAAGGAGATAAGTGGAGACGGTTCCTACTATGTCGGGTTGCTCGTGCAAGATGTAATAAGCAGTTTTACCGGTATGGGTATTTCTGTATCAAAAACAACCGTTTTTAAAACGATAGACAAAATGGTCACAGAAAAGATCAGAGTGTTAAACGCTAATGGATTATCAATGGCCTTATCGATATCTGGAGACAAAGTATTTTTGTCTGGATCATTGGAGAAAGACTCGGGTAGCTCAAGGACACTTGTTCTTAACGAAAAGCAAGATCCGGAATACGTTGATAATGTTGGTCTTTCCCTTTTTGGAGAATTACTCGAACAAAGCTGCTCAAACCTGTTACAGATGTTGGACTTTGTACCTCCGGTAATGAAGTTATTCATTCTCAAAGTGAGTATAGATGCCGCCCAAACAGGAAACTCAAATATTGTTCAAGAGGTTTTGGAAACAGATATGATTCAAATGATAAATGGAATGTACACCATAACTTTTTCCTATTCTGCGGAAGATTCGGAGAGTACTAAAACCGTCAAAGCGTACAAGACCAATGAAGGTAGATGGTGTGGTAATGAAGAAGCGGTCAAATTAGACTCCACCATCAACGGAGAATGTTATAATAGCGAGATAATGACTGTTTCGTTGATAGACAAATTCGCCAATCTCTTTCAAAAGGGTGGTAAATATTTTCTGATGAAAGTGGAAGGGGGAGAAAAGAGATTGATAACCTTTGATAACCTCTACAACGAAAGCGGGAAGTTGTCATTGAAAAACCTTTTAGCAAAAGCATATGCCTCAAAAGATCCGAATACTTTTCTGAGCCTCCCTTACGGGGAATTAGTGAAGAAGATATCTAAATCAAAAATCACTGCGGGACAAAACATGACCTCTAAGCAAATTAAAGCGCTCAGGAAAGTTTTGACCACATTAGTTCCTGGAATACCGATTTCAAAGGATCTCAAGAAAATCGATCTTGTCAATATGATTGACAAAAAGATGTCTGAAAATAACGAGAATTTCATCGTTTTGAAAGAACATAAATTACCAACAGAGATTAAAAGCGATATTTTGGCCGCTGCCGTAAAAGTTTTGAATGAACAGAAAAGAATAAAATAAAAATTTTCTTCTCCATTAAGAAAACAATGATTTCAATTGAAGCATCAACAAGAACGTGTAAAGTCGACACCGCATCCGCGGCGCGAAGTGAATCTGATCGGTTCCTAAACCCCAACCTTGTGGTTTGCCCAAACTGGACTGGATTTGATCTCGCTGGTCGCCAAGTGTGCGCAGATTCTTTCTACACTAAACGTGCGGGCTGTAATAGTGCGGCTGATCGCGTCATAGTAGAGAACCAACTGCGACCGCAGTACTATGATTACATTAACTTAAGTGACGAAGGTCTCCGCGGCCAGCTTTACGGTGATAATATGTACTACACAGACGCCGGCGTACTCCGGAGTCAACGAAAAGACGCTGAAAAGGTCTCTGGAGACTTTGGAGGTGTTTATTCGTTCCCTGGTACTAACCAAGCGACTTGTAGCTACGGTGCTTATGAGAGAGGGCAACACCAGGTGCAAAACCAGTTGCGTCGCAATGCTAGGAAGCACCAAGGTCATGTCGAGCATTTTACCCCAGATACTCGCAATCCTTTCCAGAACAACCGTGAGAGAGCCCGCAGCAATGCCGCAGCCACCCAAGGATACAGAAGCTGCAACTTCCGCGCCCAAAGTGGATTTTAAATAAAACATACTTTAGAGAAGATTTCTGTAAAGTATAAAGAATGATATCAAAGTCTATTTTTTGGATCTGTGGATCCATGTTTGTTACCGATTATTTGTCGCAACTATTGTACAAAATATTATGTTACCCCTCTCCGTTTGATTTATTTCCCACCACCAATATTCCCCACAATGCAAGATGGTTCTTTGTGCATGCTGTGACGAACTTGGGAATATGCCTACTTGGTTATGAAGATCTCCGCTATTGTTTGACAAATCCTAGCGATTGTGCAATGTCTACATGGACTCGTAGTTCGAGATTAACGTTTCAGCTAGCGGTCATTTCTCATCTTTATCACATACTAATGTTTTTTTCGTCTCTAAAGAAAGACGAATGGATTCATCATATTGTAATGCTGTTTGGGGCCGGTCCTATAACTGTTATGCGACCATCAAGAGTTACTACGGTTGGCCTGTTCTTTATGACAGGACTTCCTGGATTCTTCGATTATGTCCTCCTTTGGTTAGTAAAGCTTAACAAACTAAATCCTATGACAGAAAAGAAACTCTACATTTGGATAAGCACATGGCTGAGGTCTCCTGGATGCGCCCTGGCTTGCTTTTTATCAGTCCCAGCACTTCTTGTAGCTCCTAGGGATGAAAAAATACTTTTATTGGCACAAGCTTTACTTACAATATGGAACGGGCAGTACTACATGATGAAAACATGTGTGGATTATGGAAGGAAACTTGAACAACCTTCAAGAACAAAAAAATCGGCGGAGACATAAGCATATACAGTTCGTTGAGATCGACTCTTCACTGGATTCCGAACTTTCTGTGGAGGATCCGTAACTGGTACTAGAATAAGTGCTCTCGCTACTGTCTCTACTCGTTGATGTAGATTCCAATAGATGATAAGAAACTGATATACTTCCGATCTCGGCACGGCATATTGGACATGTATGTGGCGAACTCTCCCGAGTTTGCCAGTCTGCAAGGCAGCCTTTGCAAAACCGATGAGAACAATGTGTTTCAACCAGCGAATCGATACTATCCAAGCAAATTGGGCATTCTTCCTCGCTCATTTTTTAGATTGGTTTTCGCTTTAAGGCGTGCTTTTAGCAACGCAATTTAAATTAATACTAAACAGTGTTAATTTAAAATTCATTCAACCAAAAGTCGTTTCTTTGCAAATGACCATGCTTAAATAGAAATCTCTCTGTTCTATGTTGAATATGTTACCTATTTCTGTATTCTGCGGGTATATTCTATTATTGAAGAAGGCGTATAAAGCCTCTTGGGGTGTTAAGGAACTAATATATCGTCTTATTACTGCCATAAATTCTCCCAGTTTCAAATCATTTGGTACTAAATATTTCGACCTGATCATTGACAGCCCATGATCGTTTGATTTGACAATCACCGGAGATCTAGTTGGATATTTATCTAGCAATGCTTGAGCGCTCTTCGGATCCATTTATCTAAAGTTAAGAATCTTTTGATCAAAATGGACACTCTTGAAAAATGCGACAGAAAATATATGGTAGAGCAATTAAGGCAAATTGCTTCCCGTATAGAAAAAGAAAAAGAGTGTACCGACGAGATGTTGCGAGTCAGAAAGTTTCTGATCGATCAGATGTCGTGTTCTAAACCAAATAAAGAATATATCAATGCGTTGTTTCTGGGATTCTATATCCAAAGAATCTTTCAAAATAATCTTGTCGAGCAATAAAATGGCTTCATTTACATTAATTAGCACAACAGGAAATGGCAAGTACGGCGACGGAGCCGCCGCGACAGTCGTTAATATTGCAGCTCTTAACGCGTTTGTGGCTGCGGTGCCTAAGAAAACAGCAAAACACAGTGCCATGCTTCAAGCAGCGGCTGAAACAACCCTCCCAGCTTCTTGGGACGTTAGAAAGAATGGGACAACCAGTAATGGAGGAAAGGGGATACATCCTATTGTCCTGAACCAACAGAAATGTGGTAGTTGCTGGGCTCATGCGATTGCAGGTGTTGCGTCGGATTATTTGGCGTTGCAAAGTCCAAACCATCCAGCGGAGGCTGTAAGCGTGACTTCAGTGATGATCAATGCGGGCGAGCAAGGTGAAGATGCCGGTGTAAATGCACCAGTTGATTATTTCCCACGCACGTTCGAAGGTAACACAGTTAATCTTGGATGTGGGGGAGGTGATCCCAGACTGTGTGCTCAAGCGTTGGCAAGCATGGGTTCGGCTCTTACTTTCGACTCGTGTAATGATTATTCGTGGTACGAGGCCACGTGCGGTGGCGCTTCCACAATTGGAAGTGGTGGAGGAGGTGGTGTGGGTGGACAAACCCAAAGCGAAACAGCAAAAATGAACGGCGCCTTGACGAGCTTCTTAACTGGTGGTAATGGAGCTAATACAGATCAAGTCTGGGGATCTCAGGCGTGCTATTACGGAGGTGAAAAGAGAAAACATTCAGTAATTACCCTTGACCCTGATACTTTGTTACTCTCGAGAGGGGCAGAGCCCCCATTAACGACTAGCAACATGAAAGTTGCAACTTTTCCTACAGCTGGTGGGAAACCGGCGTATACCGACAAACAAAAGCAAATAATGAAACACCTACACGAAACCGGATCGGTTATCGGATGTTTTGCGGTTCTAACTGACTTCTTACCTGGGAAGGCAACCGCAGATTTGAAACCCGTAAATCTTCATCCCGGAGGTAGTAGCGAACTTGCGCAAAATCCTCATCAATCGTGGAAACAGGGAAAAAATGGGCAATATGTGTACATCGAAAATGGATCAATTTCACGTTACGCTGGGAATCACGCAGTAACAATAGTTGGATATAATGTTACCACTGTAAATGGAAATCTTGTGCCTTATTGGATTGTTAGAAACTCGTGGGGAGAAAAGTGGAATGATGCGGGTTATTTTAACATGGCTATGTGGCCCGTGAACGCTTATGGTCAGTTTACACACGAATGGCGGGGGTACGATCCGAACTGTCTTTATGGTTCCCTTGTGCCATCCAGCGCTCTTCACGGAACTAGTGGTATCTACGTTTCTTTCACTATAAAAGGATCACCAGAAGCAAAAAGCCTTCCTACACTTACGGGTTGGAAAGACAACAGTTCATTGGCTGAATTGACAAAGACACAACAGCAAGGTGGGAAAAATTGCGCTAAAAAGCTTGTCACAGACGAATGGAAGAAATATCACCAGGGTGACAGTGAGTTCTTAATGAAACAGGCTCAAACACCAAATCCACCACTTAAGGACTCTAACAAGGACAACAAGGATAACAAGGACATCAAGGACAACAAGGATAAAAAGTCAGATACATGGCAAAAGATAGGTAAGTTTTTCTCGGATTACTGGTACATTTTCCTAATTGTCGCTGTGGTGATCGCGATAGCAGTGGTTGTTGTTTCGACTAATTCAAAGAAAAGAAAACCCTTGTTTTAAAAGAATGAATGAATGAACTGATATTAAATCGAAGATTTAATATATAAAATGTCAATCAAGATACCGTTGAATAAATTGTCTGAAGCAGACAAAAAGAATATAGTCCAAAAATTACAGTTTAGCCCCAAAGAAACAAAATACGGTCCGTCTGATAAAGTCGTTTGCGCCTTTGACGTCGATGAAAATAACATATACTTGCCTTTGTACTTTGCGCAAAAATCGCTAAAACTCAAGAGAAGAAAGCGTGAGGAGTTTCCTCGTCTTTCGCTGCAATTTGCAGGAAAATTGAGACCTCTCCAGAAAGAAGTAAAGAAAGAAGCTGTAGAATTGCTCAATAAGAAAGGCACAGCTATAATATCTCTTTTTACAGGCGGAGGAAAGACGATCACGGCAATAAACATCGCTCTATCTATCAAGATGCCTGTACTCATAGTGGTGAGCAGATTGGTTCTTATCGATCAATGGGAAGAATCCATTCTCAAATTTTGCCCATCCGCGATTGTACAAAAAGTCAAAACGAAGACCAAAGTCAACGTTGATGCTCATTTCTACATAGTTAATGCCATCAATGTTCCTAAAATGGAAAGAAGCACGTTTCAACATGTCGGAACGCTAATTGTTGATGAACTACATTTGATAGGGACGGAGAAATTATCAAACTCACTGCATTTTGTGTCACCGCGATACGCATTAGGTCTGAGCGCAACACCGAGTCGACCTGATGGTATGGACAGCCTTCTGTTCTCGTATTTTGGATCCAAAATCATCTTCAGAAAACTCCATCGGGAACATTTGGTGTACCGAGTCAAAACTAACTTCGTTCCCACTGTCGAACAGACGCGATTCGGAAAACTTGACTGGAATAGTGTTCTAAATTCACAAGCAGAATCCGATGAACGAAACAATCTTATCGTTCGTCTCATAGAACATTTTTCCGAAAGATGCTTTTTGGTTCTGTGCAAGCGTGTTAGTCATGTTAAATGTTTGGTTTCAAAGCTGACAGAAAAGGGAATTGATGTTACGTCGCTCGTGGGCATGAAAAGAAAGTTCGACTTAACTTCTAGGGTATTGATAGCTACTGTTCAAAAAGCTGGTGTCGGATTTAATCATCCAAAGCTAGATGCGCTGATTGTTGCAGCTGACCTGCAAGAATATTTCATTCAATATCTTGGTAGAGTGTTTCGGACGGAAGACGGGGTTCCCATAATTTTTGACTTAGTCGATAAATTTGGAGTTCTGGAAAGACACTATCGGATGAGGAGACATGTTTATCTGGACCACGGAGGTACAATTAAGAATTTTCACACGGCTTTCCCGGATTTTGCAAAAATGAGTTTAAAGCAGTGATTAACGAAAGTTAAAGATGCCAAAAGGAAAGAAAAAACCAGTGACACCACCCTTCGCGGAGATCCCGGTGTCCACGAAAACAGTCATAGGACTGTCTAACTCAACGTACGACATCGCCAAAATGTTCGAACTGCTCCCTGTAGCCCCATACACAGTTGTTCCGAAAAAAAGAGGTCGTCGAAGTCATAAGCATATTGAAGATCCGAATAAAGATCTTCCGAGTGGATCTATCATCACACTCAAATTTTTCGAAAAAGTCAGAGGAGTAGATCTGAAGCCTAGTAAGAAAGGTAGCAATCGATATTTTCGCAACGCACTATCCGTCGTAATAAAAGTAGAAGAGAAGCTTGTTAATTTCAAGCTGTCTGCCAATGGAAAGTTCCAGATGACAGGTATTAAGAGACATGAGCATGCCGTCAAATGCATACAACATCTTTGGGATCACATTCTCGCGTTAGACGATCATACTCTCTATTCGTCAACAGGACCGGATAAAAAGATTAGCGTTATCATCAAGACCGTCATGACAAATATCGACTTCTCTCTTGGTTTTCTGGTGAATCGTGAAAATTTAGATAGCCATGTCAACGAACAGACAGATTACAATAGCCTGCTAGAAACGAGCTTTGGTTACACCGGTTGTAATATTAAGATGCCTATCGACGGCGGCGGCGCCTCGATTTACGAAGAGCTGGAAACGATTTCGCTCGAACCTGAGTCTGGCGAATGGGAGACGTCTTCTACCATCTATAGCGACTATTTGGATATGCTCTCGGCAGCCGACAGGAACAAGGAGACAAATAAAGTTCGTTACAACACTTTTTTGGTATTTCATTCAGGAAATGTCATTCTGTCTGGAGCAACGATGAAGTCTATGAAAGTAGCCTACGAAAAATTCCTAGCTATCATCAACGAGATTAAGCCTCAAATTGAAGAGCGGTTGATTTCTGTCGGTGAATAATTTTTACATTTAATTGTGTAAAAATTTAATTAGTCATCCACTTGTCCTTTACCGGTTTGTACACGCAAATAAATGCTAGAATCACAAGAGCAACGGCGCAGCAGAGAGAAGCTACTCCAATACCACTGTGAATGTCACAGTCAAATATAAATTGCAGCAAGAGAAAGCAGCCAATTCCAAATGCTATTATTCTAATTGTCAAAGCGATTGCGGTGTTCATTTAATTACTAGGACGAATATTATTTTCCCCACGTGGTAAATTAGCTTGGTGCTGCTCGCGTTCTTTAGCCATTTGAGCAGCTAAAGAACTGACCCCAGAACTAGCCTTGATTGGCAAGTTCTGGGACGTATCTTGTCGCCCGTCGGTGGACGTGTCATTTTCGCCATCAGTATCTTGAGAAGAACGCGGGGCCGAGATTGGCTCTGTTCTATCATCTGCGGCATCAAGATCCAAAATATTTGTTCGTTGCTCTTCTTTATTTTCCACTTTTCTTGGCTGTTCTTGCTTTGCTTTCTTACGTGTCATTCGATCCGCAAAGTTTGGGGCCTCTTCTGATTGGAGTTGTGGTAGCTCAACTCGTTCTTCAGTTGTCGGCTCTTCCTCTTCCTCCAACGTTGTAAGCTCTACTTTACTAGAGGAAGTCTCTCGACGTGTTACGCCCTCGAAGGCTTGTAACAACAATTCTAACACTTTCTGTCCTTCGTATTTTTCTACAACTCCGCTATCGTATAGCGATAGAAGAGTTGGCACGACAGTTATCTTGAGTCGCGAGTCATTCATTACCCTTTTTCGGACTTCTTGGTTATCCAAACAAACCATTGAAATGTTTGCTCCTAGTCTTTCCATAGTTGATAGTAACTGCATGCAGCTTTGTGAATATTTACTGTACAACAACACTTGTTTCATTTTACTTGAAAAACTATTGAGTTTAAATCAATATTAAAAAGGATTTCGCAAAGAATCGGTCCATCGGAGGTGTGGTGCATCAACCTTTGTGTTTGCCCCGGCTGCTGGAATAAAGGAGCTCTTTGATGGGAGCTCTTTTTTATCCTGTTTTTTCATGGCCCATATCTGGTGGAGCAAAAAATTTGCCTCGGCTAGTTTTTTGCTCAGATCTCGACATTTCTCATCGTGCGACATCTTTTATGAAAAATAAGGATACTTTTTTTATTCGCATTTATAAAGAAAATGTCGAATCGTCATCAAGATAAACG
>PVBE011370270.1_pt1 | contig 13164 bp, 11 predicted proteins | sample 1631181 | NCBI WGS metagenome assembly PVBE01 (sample SAMN08397723, study PRJNA350692) | Marine metagenome, whole genome shotgun sequencing project. | isolation source: water | place: Pacific Ocean | collected 2012-04
ACGCGTCTGCTCTGGAGACATATACGAGATCGTGCCGACCCGGACTCCGGGCTGGGTCAACCCCATGGTCGTGGACTCCTGAGATGTGACTGAGGGGGCTGGTTTCGCCAGGCCGAAGTCGAGCAGCTTGCACTGCCCGTTCGGCAACACCATGATGTTGGCCGGCTTGATGTCCCGGTGCACGATGCCGGCGGCATGTGCCGCTGTCAAGGCATCGGCCATCTGAATGCCAAGTCCGAGCACCTCGGCCAGTGCGAGTGGTCCATCTGCGATCTTCTGGTGCACGCTGGTGCCGGAGAGGAGCTCCATCACGATGAAATCCACATCGTCGACGGTTTCAATCGCATGAATCGTCACGATGCCGGGATGATTGAGCGCGGACGCCGCGCGCGCCTCTTGGACGAAGCGCCGGCGGGCCGTGCGGTCCCGATCGACCTCGCCGGGGAGAATCTTGATGGCCACGGTGCGGCTCAGCTTCGAGTCCATCGCCTTGAAGATTTCGCCCATACCGCCCGAGCCGATCTGCTCGACGATCTGGTAGTGGAGGAGCTGCTGGTCGGGTTGAACGGAACTCATGATGGCAACGTGTCGGTTGTGAACGAGGTTTGCACTCGGGAAGGTCCAGTGACCGTCAAAGTATACGTGTCCTTCTCCGCTACCCGATATCGCCCACCACCTTGATCGTGGCACGGTGTGAGGTGAACATCCACGGTCGCCGCTTCCGGGTCCTGCCAGACCGCGAAAGGTGACCGTTGAGGGTGTCAGAATGGGGAGTGCCTATGAGGGTATCGCATCTGATGACGGCCAGGCGATGGGTGTTTGTCACGTGTCTGGCGATAGTTGTCGCCTTTCTCGCCTACCGGATGCTTCGGCCGATGAACATCTTCGTCGTCGATGAGGCGTTCGCGCGCCCCATTCCCGTGACCGAGCCGCCAGTGGGTCTCCAGTCGCTCTCGGCGGCCGAGTGTGGGCGGTGCCACTCGGAGATCTACGACGAATGGTCTGGGAGTATGCATGCTCAGGCGTGGACAGATCCCTACTACCAGGTTGACTTCGAGTTCGACCGGTCGCAGCAGATCTGTCACAACTGCCATACCCCGCTACAGAACCAACAGGCGAACCTCGTGCTCGGGTTCCGGGACACCGCGTATCGCGATCCGATTCTTGCCCCCAATGACGGGTTCGACCCGGCGCTGCAGGCCGAAGGTGTGACGTGTGCCGTCTGCCATGTGCAGGACGGTGTGATCCTCGGTCCGTATGGCGACACCAGTGCGCCGCACGCGACACGCCGAGACCCAAAGATGACCGACGGGTTCAGCGTCTGTGAGCGATGCCATGTCGTGTCCGGAAGCCGGTGGGACACGTTCTATCGCATTCCCCCGTGCGGCACCGTCGCTGAGATCCATGAAGGTGACGCCAGCTCGCCCGATTGCACGGGTTGCCACATGCCAGAGGTGACCCGGCCGGTCGCGAACGCTGCCGCGGCTCGACGCGGCGGGCGGCATCTCTGGAGAGGGGGACACGACCCGGACGTCGTTCGGCCGGCTCTCGCGATGGATCTCGACGTTCAGGTCATCAGCCCGGGCGACGGAAACAGCCGACAGGCCACCGTCACGTTGACAAATGTTGGCGCCGACCACTATCTGCCGACCGGCGTCCCCGACCGTCATCTCACGCTGGACTTCACACTGACGAGTGCAGATGGGACCGTGCTCGAGAGTAAACGCCACTCGCTGAAGCGGACCATCATGTGGCGACCATTCATCGTCGACCTGTGGGACACGCGGCTGCCCGCCGGGGTATCGCAGGTCTACGAGTTCGAGTTTCGGACCGATCTGTCGCCGTCGCCGGCTGCGCTCGATGTGGTGGTCCGGTATCACCTGCTCGACGAGGCCCGACGGGCGCGGATCGGCTACGAGAATCGCGAGCCGATCTCCTACGTGGTCCACGAGCAGCGAATTCCGGTCTCCTGATCCCGCAAGAGGACGGTCAACACGTAGCGCTCGCCGGTGGTCCACGCGGCCTGACAGAACGCCGGGGGGGTTATCATCAGATGGCGACCTGGGCAACCAGCGCCTTGACCCCGGCCACGCTCTTCTCGAATGCTGACCGTTCTTCCGCATCGAGGGTGATCTCGAAGATCTTCTCGACCCCACCGCTGCCAAGGACCACGGGCACGCCGACAAAGCAGCCCCCGACCCCGTACTCACTCTCGCAATAGGCGGCGCAGGGAAGCACCCGTTTCCGGTCGCGCACAATCGCCTCGATCATCTGCGTGACCGCGGCGCCCGGAGCATGGTAGGCGCTGCCGGTCTGCAACAGCTTCACGATCTCGCCGCCGCCCTTGCGCGTGCGCTCGACCAGCTCTTGGAGCCGCTCGTGGGAGACGAGCTGGGTCACCGGGATACCGCCGACCGACGTATAGCGCGCCAGGGGAACCATCGCGTCGCCGTGGCCGCCGAGCAACACTGTCGAGATGTCCTCGACCGACACGCCCAGCTCCATCGAGAGAAACGCCCGAAAACGGGCGGTGTCGAGGATGCCCGCCTGTCCCACGACGCGCCGGGTTGGAAACCCGCTGGCTTTCCACGCAACGTGGACCATGGCGTCCAGTGGATTGGTGACGACGATGAGCACCGCGTCGGGGCTCAACGCAGCCGCTTGTTCAGCGATTGTCTTGACGATTGTCGTGTTGACATCGAGCAGATCGTCCCGGCTCATTCCCGGTTTGCGCGGCACGCCGGCCGTGATGACGACCACGTCGCTGCCGGCCGTATCGTCATAGCTGGTGCTGCCTGTAATGCGACAATCGACCTGCTCGATGGGGCTGGCTTCGAACATGTCCAGCGCCTTGCCCGCCGGCATGTCGCCGGTCTGGGGAATGTCGAGCAGCACGATGTCGCCCAATCCCTTCAGGGCCGTCAGCTGAGCCGTCGTCTCTCCAACGTGGCCCGCTCCCACGATCGAGATCTTCGCGCATGTCAGGGCTCGTCTCCACGACGCCTGTACACGGCCCGGCGCCGTCCCAGCGCGTCCCATGTTGCTGTTGCCTCACAATCATGCAGCATTCGTGCCAGCGAGACCGGTCTACGATGGCGGGAAAGTCGGAGGGGGCTGAGACGTGTGCGGAGGACACCGAGACGATTCGGCGAGATATTTCGGAATCGGTCGCTCGGTGATCAGCGGCCCGAGGCGAGGGCGGCTTGGAGCGCGCTCCGCAGCTCCGGGGAGAGCCCGGTCCGGCCCACTTCCTGGCACATGTCGACTCCCAGATCGAGCGTGGCGAAGAGCGCCTGGCAGCGCTCGCAGACCTCGCTCTGCGGCACCGGGAAGTCGATACCGCGGTCGAGCGCGTCCTGCTTCGCGGTCAGTAGGTCCAGACAGATCTGTTTGGCATGGTCGGGCGGGGCCGCGTCCTTACGCGGCAGTGTCTGGGCAATGGTGCGTCGCAGCATCAGGCGCGCACGGTGCACGCGGGTCTTGACCGTGGCCGTCTTCAGGCCCAGTACCCGTGCCACGTCGGCGACCGGCAGCTCGACGATATCCTTGAGCACGAGCGCCATACGAAGCGGTGTTGGCAGCCTCGCGATACCGCGCTCGAGCGCTTCGACCGCCTCACGTCGGATCTGCGCGTCGAGTGGGCCGTCGTCTTCCGACGGCAGGTCGACGACCTGCCGCTCTTTGGACGGCAGCAGCGTTTCGATCGGTTCGAGACGGCGGGGCTCGCCGACACGCCGGCGCTTGGATCGTTGGCACTGGCGCGCGGCAATCGTGTAGAGCCAGGTGGTTGGAGCGGCGTCCCCCTTGAACTGGCTCCACTTGCGGAACGCGAGCAGAAAGGTCTGTTGGACAAGGTCTTCGGCATCCGCCGGATTGCCGCAGAACTTGAGCGCCAGGTGATACAGCTTGCCGCCGTGCTCCTCGACGAGCCTGGACACGGCGATATCGGCCGGCTGGTGAGCGAGATCGGGCGGAAGACTCATGTGTCTGAGTGCCGTGCCGGGAGGGTCTCGGCGGCACCGCGAACCATAGCAGAAGCAAGCCGATGGGACAATCGCGAGGCGAGCGTGGGACGCACGTAGCACCGGGGCGCGACGTAAGGAGTTGGCAAAGCGGCTGAGAAATTCGTTCTGGAGCGGTGCTTCAGCGGGGCTATCGCCGCCGGACGGCCACGTGCACACCGGCCCCTCCAGGGGCGACCATCGGCGAGAGCTCGAAGCGGGTCCGGCCGCGAGACACCGTCACCGTACGGCCGGCGGTAATCCCGATGGCCGCGCCAAAGATGACGTCGCTCAAGAAGTGCTTGTTCTCGCTCAGGCGGGAGGCCCCGATGTAGGCCGCCGCGCCGTAGGCCGGCACGCCGACGCGCCATCCATACCGGCGGCTCAGCACCGTGGCGCTGGCGAACGCGCCGGAAGTGTGCCCGGAGGGGAAGGACGATCGATTGCTCAGGTCCGGGCGTCTCCGCCGGACCGACGTCTTCAGTAACTGAGTCATCCCTTGGGTCAGCACCTGTGCGCGCACGAGGTCACGGCCTACCGCCTCGATCTCCGAGCTCGACGACAGCTTGCCGACCCCGAACGTGAGCAGGGCGCCTCCGACCTGGGCCAGGCTGCCACCCAGGATCTCGCCCGGCTCGAAGAGCTGATCGAGGCCGGCACTTTCGAACCGCTCCGCGTTGAAGTGGGTCGTCGGGATCGTGTCATCGAGCTCAGCGACACTGGCGGCGGCGCCGAGGCCGACGCCAAGAACCCAGAGGTTGTCCTTGCGTGTGAAGACGCGTCTGAAATCGCCGCCAATCTGCCTGAGCAGACCCTGGGAGCGCGGCTCGACGTCGACCGCGTCAGGAGCCCTGGTGGCCATTTCGGACGAGGCGCATGGACCTCGGTCGCATGTCGCGGCGCGAGCCGTGTCCGGAGGTTGGGCCACGGCGCCGGCTGGGACGCCGAGCAGGAGTGCCAGGGTGAAGCCGGGAGCCAGATGTCGCAGCGTCATGGGTCGATATTTCTGTTCTCAAATGTGCAAACGCCGCACCAGGTCGGACCGAACCGAATCGGCCTGTCTTGTCCCCACGGGTGATCCGGCCGGCCGGATACGGAGACATGTTCGTACAGCATGGTGGACGCCGGATAAAACCACCTGCGGCCCCGTGTCTCATACTTGATAGCGACACGCCATGGCGCCGGGAACCCGGCGCCATGGCGTGATCGAGCAATTGAGCAATAGCCGGAAGGAGGCACGATGCACGTCGAACGCATGCTACGGTTGGTCGCGGGCGTGTTCATTCTCATGAGTCTGGGGCTCGGCCACTTCCACAGCCACTACTGGTATTTCTTCACTGCCTTCGTCGGACTGAACCTGCTGCAGTCGGGGTTCACGAACTGGTGCCTGATGATGAACATCCTGCGCGCGTTGGGCGTGCGAGACCTGGAGGCCACACGTAAATGACCCGACTCCTGGCCTGGGGCATCGACCGGCCACGGCAGGTGCTGGCGGTGACGGCGCTGGTCACCCTGGGGTTTCTCGCGCAGTTCCCGCGCGCGGTCATCGATACCGACCCCGAGAACATGCTCGAGACGGACCAGGCCGACCGGGCGTTCTACGCTCAGGTCAAAGAGGACTTCGGAATCTACGACATGATCGTGGTCGGGGTGAGAGACTCCGACGGCATCTTCCGGGTGGACACGCTCCAGCGGCTGGCACGGGTCGCCGACGGCATCGTGGCGATCGACGGGGTCATCGTCGAGGATGTGCTGAGTCTCTCGACGACCGACAACGTCGCCTCCGGTGCCGGGCTGGTGGAGGTGGCGCGCATCATGGAGACGCCGCCCGACACGGCCGAGGAGGCTGCGGCGATCCGGGACGCGGTCTTCGGGAACTCGATGTTCACCGAGAAGCTCGTCTCGCTCGATGGAACCGCGGCCGCCTTCTACATCCCAATCGAGCGCAAGGACGAGAGTCATCGGATCGCCAACGAGATCGAGGCGATCATGGACCGCGAGCTGGGTCCAGGCCAGCAGTCGTATATCGCCGGTTTGCCGGTCGCCGAGGACACCTTCGGGTTCGAGATGTTCCTGCAGATGGGGATCATGGCGCCGCTTGCGATGCTGGTGATCTTCGCCTTGCTCTTTTTCATGTTCCGGTCTCTCGCCCTCGTCGTGCCCCCGTTGGTGGTCGCGATGTTGAGCGTCATCTGGGGAATGGGCGCGCTCATCGGTTCGGGGTTCTCGGTGCACATCATGAGCTCGATGATCCCGATCTTCCTGATGCCGATCGCCGTGCTCGATTCGGTGCACGTGCTCAGCGAGTTCCATGACCTCTTCCCCACCAGCGGCAACCGGCGCGCCACGCTGCAGCGGGTGATGCGCGAGCTGTCCACGCCGATGTTGTTCACTTCGCTGACCTCGGCGGCCGGCTTCGCCTCGCTCCTGCTGGCGCCGATTCCGCCGGTCCGGGTGTTCGGAGCGTTCGTCGCGTTCGGCATCCTCGCCGCCTGGTTCCTCACGATTACGGTGGTGCCGGCCGCCATCATGCTGGCGCCGGCCGGCAGCCTGCGGTCCGCCTCGGCGCCGGCTGTGACGGGGAGCACCTGGCTCGAGCGCTGGCTGCCGCAGGTCGGCAGCATGGCGTATCGGTTCAGCGGTCGAGTCGTGCTGGTCTCGGTGCTTCTGCTGCTGGCTGGGGGTCTCGGCCTGAGTCGGATCGTGGTCAACGACAACCCAGTGCGGTGGTTCAAGCCGAGTCACACGATCCGCGTGGCCGACGACGCCATGAACCGGCTCTTCGGCGGCACCTACATGGCCGATCTGATCCTGGACGGCGACGACGCCGAGACGGTGAAGCGTCCCGAGGTGATGCGCTACATCGACGATCTCCAGACGCACCTCGACCGACAGCCGCTGGTCGGCAAGACCACCTCGGTAGCCGATGTCGTCCGCCGCGTGCGCTATGTCATGAACGGTGAGGACCCGGCCAGCGACGCCGTGCCGTCAACACAGGAAGAGATTGCCCAGTACCTGTTCCTGTTTCTGATGACGGGCGACCCCAACGACCTTGACAACTTCGTCGACTACGAATATCGCCGGGCGAACATCTGGGTCCAGCTCAAGGAAGGGGACAATCAGGACATCGAGACACTCCAGGGCGAGGTCGACGTGTTCGTCGCCGAGCATCCATTGCCGGACGGTGTCTCGCTCCGGTGGTCCGGGCTGACCTACATCAATAAGGTCTGGCAAGATCTGATGGTGGTGGGAATGCGCGACGCCCTCATCGGCGGGTTCGTCACCGTCTTCCTGTTGATGTGGGTGTTGTTCCGGTCGGCGGGCCTGGCGGCGGTGTCGATGCTGCCGCTGATGTTCGCGATCACCGTCTCCTACGGCATCGTCGGCTGGACCGGGAAGGACTACGACATGCCGATCGCGGTCTGTTCGTCACTGGCGCTCGGTCTCTCGATCGACTTCGCGATCCATTTCGTCGAGCGATACCGTCACCAGTGGGCCAGGCTCGGAGATGCCGGACAGGTCGCCGACTATATGTTCGGTGCTCCGGGGCGAGCAATCGCCAGGAATGCCGTGGTCATTGTGGTCGGATTCCTGCCGCTGGTGCTGGCGACTCTGACGCCGTATGTGACGGTGGGCGCGTTCTTCGCGATGTTGATGAGTGTCAGCGCCGGCGCCACGCTACTGCTGCTGCCGGCGTTGATGAGACATCTCGGGCCGAGACTGTGTGGGGGGACGCGGGGGGCGTAGTGGCGCCGCTCGAAGATGTCAGAAGGCGGGAGGCAGGAGAAGCCGGCGGCCTTTGTGGCGCAGGCCTTCAGGCCTGCGAGGCAAGGCGGAAGCCTTGCCCAGCAAGACCCGACGCGACCGCGTTCCCTGATTGGACAGGAAGGCGAATCTGATGCTGAAGAAAGAAACGACCGGACCGTCGGTTTGGCGATACGCAACCCCGTTGGTGTTGCTAGCCATTGTCTCCCTGCCGTGGCCGTCGAGTGGGCAGAACTTGGCCGCGACCGAGATCGTGACCCGTTCGCAGGAGGCTTTTCATGCGGCCGGCGATGACATGCGGGCGCGGCTCATGATGCGGTTGATCAACAAGGGGGGCAGGGAGCGGCTGCGCGAGATGACGATGCTGCGCACCGACCTGGCGGACGGCGACCGGAAGTATTTCATCTACTTCCACCGCCCGGGTGATGTACGGGACATGACCTTCATGGTCTGGACCTACCGGGGGCGTGACGACGACCGATGGCTCTTTGTCCCGGCGGTCAAGATGGTGCGTCGGCTGGCGGCCGACGACAGCCGGTCGAGCTTCGTCGGGTCCGACTTTACCTACGAGGACGTGTCGGGCCGCGACGTCGACGCCGACACCCATACGCTGACAGGTGAAGAGGCGTGCGACACAGGAACCTGCCATGTGATCGAGAGCGCTCCGGTGGGAGACACGGCGGAGTACGGGCGGAAGGTCTCCTGGATCGACACCGTGTCGTTCCTGCCGGTCAAGGAGGAGTACTACGACCGGCGAGGAGAGCTGGCTCGGGTCTACACGGCCGACGAGATCCGTGACGTGGACGGCTACCCGACCGCCGTGCGACGCACCATGACCAATGTCAAGAAGGACCACCGCACGGAGGTCGTGTTCGACGACGTGGCGTATGACACCGGGCTCGACGAGGGTCTGTTCGCCGAGCGGTCACTCCGCCGGCCGCCGTCCGACTGGATTCGATGATGTCGAAGCGGTGCGCCCGCGCCGTCGCCTCAGCACTGGTGGCGCTCGCTGCGACCGCGGATGCCCCGGGTGTCGATGCCCAGGATCTCGAAATCCACGGCTTCGTCCAGGCGAACTACTCGCTCCGCCTCGCCGACCCGGCAGCCGGCGATCCGGTTGACGATTTGCTGCTCGGCGAGCAGCGTGTGCAGCTCGATCTGGCCCGTTCGTCCGGCGCCGCAAGCTTCGGGACCAAGGTGGATTTTGTCCACGACGCGATCGCTGGCGAGGGCGAGCTGGACGTGCGGGAAGCGCACGTCACGCTGGGCGGCGACCGTTACGACGTCACCGTGGGTCGCCAGATTCTGACATGGGGTGTCGGCGACCTGGTGTTCATCAACGACGTGTTCACCAAGGACTGGACCGCGCTCATCGCCGGTCAGCCGCTACAGTATCTGAAGGTCGGTTCCGACGCGGTCAACACAAACCTGTATCTCGGACCGGTGTCGGTCCAGTTCGTCGCGGTGCCGTTCTTCGAGCCCGACGTGTTGCCGCGGGGGGATCGGCTCGTCGGCTACACACCTTTTCCAGGACTGCCGCTGGCGGAAGCCGGGCCGGACCGGACCGTCGGGAACACGGAGGTCGCCGCCCGGGTCTCCGGCCACCTCGGTGGATTCGACGTGGCAGCGTACGCCTACCGCGGGTTCTGGGGTTCGCCCCCTGGCATGCAAGCGGATGACACGCGTGTGGTCTGGTTCTATCCGGAGTTGACGGTCTATGGCGGGTCGCTCCAGGGCGCCTTTGCCTCCGGGGTCCTCAGCGGCGAGGTCGGCTTCTACGATTCTCGGCAAGACCCCGGTGGGCGCGACCCGTCCATCGAGAACAGCCAGGTGCGCGTGTTGGTCGGCTATCAGCGGGCGTTGGGCAGCGATCTCACGATTGGCGGGCAGTACTACACCGAGTGGATGCTCGACCATGTGGCCTATCGCGCGACCTTGCCGGCCGGCTTTCCCGCGCGCGCTCGCATCCGGCACAACCTCACTGCGCGGGTCACCCGGACGTTCAACTACCAGACGAGTCAGGTGTCCCTGTTTGCCTGGGTCAGTCCGAACGACGAGGACTTCTACCTGAACCCCGAGATTCGGCACAGCGTGAGCGACGAGGCATGGATTGCACTCGGGGTCAACCTGTTCGGTGGCTCAGAGCCACACACCTTCTTCGGACAGTTCGACCGCAATGACAACCTCTACGCGACCGTTCGCTACAGCTTCTGAGCCGAGAGGTGCAGGGTCGGGTAGGATGTTTCGTTCCGTCCGCGGTAGACTGAGCGCCGGCATCAGCCAGACATCATCACTGTCATTCGACCTGCGACCCGGGAGGGCGTCCCATGGCACAAGACGTTGTCGTCCTCGCAATCCACGGCATGGGAGACCACGACCGCAACTACGACGCAGCGCTCAAGGACGAGCTGGCCGACCGGCTCGATAGCAGCGACTGAGCGCGAGTCTACTACGACCAGATTTTCTATCAGGACGTTCTGCAGCCCAATCAGCGCGCTTGCTGGAACCGGATGAAGGCGCGTGACGTCGACTGGACGACGCTGCGGAAGTTCCTGCTCTTTGGCTTCTCGGACGCCGCGGGCCTCGAGCGTCACGCCAACGTGACCGGGAGCCCCTACGACCAGGCCCAGCAGCGGATCCTCGACGTTCTGGACCGGGCTTACACTTTCATCGGTGCAGCGAAACCGGTGGTGCTGATTGCCCACTCACTGGGCGGACACGTGCTCTCCAACTACATCTGGGACGCGCAGCGCCCGGACCCTCACCAAGGTGTGTGGAAGGGCGGCGGCCCGTCATCCGGCGACCCCAAGCTCACCCGCTTTCGGCGCCTGAAGACGCTGAAGTTCTTCTATTCCACCGGCTGCAACATTCCGATCTTCCTCGCCGGCCTGCCCAGGAACAAGATCAAGGCGGTCAGGACCTCGGGGGCTGGCTACCACTTTCAGTGGAAGAACTACTACGATGCCGACGATGTGCTCGGTTGGCCGCTGAAGCCCCTGAGTGCCTCGTATAGCGGTGCCCTCACCGTCGACAAACAGGTCAACGCCGGAGGCGGCGTTCTCGGCACCCTCGTCAAGAGCTGGAACCCGTTCAGTCACGGGCAGTACTGGACCGACGGCGACGTGCTGAAACCGCTCGTCAGGGACATCCGCAGCTTGCTGCCCTAATCCCAGATCTCGCGTGGGTTGCTGTTGTGGCGCAGGCCTGCGAGGCGAGGCCGAAGCCGTGCCCGCCGGATGTCGACTCAACCGGGCTGCGGTCCGAGGACCCTTACGGCGCGCACTGATATCATGAGCCGTTCGGCCCATGATGGTCACCTCTTCCACACCAGCGCCCGGTAACGGCGGCACGCGACGGCTGCTCGGCACATTCGGCGGCGTGTTCACGCCCAGCATCCTCACCATCCTCGGCATCATCCTCTTCCGCCGGCTCGGCTACGTTGTGGGTAGCGCCGGGCTGTTGCAGGCGCTCTTGATGCTCGGGCTGGCCACCGCCATCTCGGTAAACACCAGCACGTCGCTCTCAGCCATCGCGACGAACCGGAAGGTGCGCGGTGGGGGCGACTACTACCTGATTTCGCGTAGCCTCGGGGTCGAGTATGGCGGCGCGCTGGGCGTCCTGCTGTTTCTCGCCCAGGCGGTCTCGGTGGCCTTCTATTGTGTCGGGTTCGGCGAGGGAGTCGCCGCATTCGTGGGGGGCGCCGATCTCGTTGTTCGAATCGCGGCCGTTGCGGCGGCCGTCGTTCTCTTTGCGCTGGCCTACGCCGGAGCAGACCTGGCCACACGGTTCCAGTATCTCGTCATGACGATCCTGGTGGCCGCGCTCGTCTCATTCTTCATGGGCGCCTACGCGGCCTGGGACACCGAGGTGCTGAGGGCCAGTCTGTTCGCGGATCCGGACGCCCCTGACGGCGCCTTCTGGGTGCTGTTCGCCATCTTCTTTCCGGCGGTGACCGGCTTTACCCAGGGCGTCAGCATGTCGGGCGATCTGAAGGACGCATCCCACAGCTTGCCGAACGGTACGTTCCTGGCGGTGGGCGTGTCGACCGTGGTGTATGGCGCGGCCATCGTCATGTTCGCGGCGGCCCTGCCGCTCAGCGATCTGGCGGGCGACTACGAGTCGATGGGGCGCGTGGCCACCGTACCGTGGCTCATCGGGGCCGGGGTGCTGTCGGCCACCCTGTCGTCGGCGCTCGCCTCGTTCCTCGGGGCGCCGCGGATCCTGCAGGCGCTGGCGAGCGACCGGTTGTTCAAGGGGCTGGGCCCTTTCGCCGTTGTTGATGCCGCGACCGGGAACCCGCGTCGCGCGGTGGTGCTGACCGGACTGATCGCTGTTGTCACGATCATCGTCGGCGATCTGAACACCATCGCCTCGGTGGTTTCGATGTTCTTCCTCATCTCGTACGGACTGCTCAACTATGCGACCTATGTGGAGGCGACCGGCGCGAGTCCGTCGTTCCGGCCACGCTTTCGGCTCTACGACGCACGCGCCAGTCTGCTCGGCACGTTCCTGTGCGGCGGGGTCATGCTGGCGATCGACCCCGCGGCGACTGCTGTCGCCGTGGCGCTGTTGTTTGCCGGATACCAGTATCTTCGGTGGACGGCGGTGCCGACCCGGTGGCGCGACAGCCGGCGCGCTTTCCGGTACCGCAAGGTCAAGGACGGGTTGCAGGAGCTGGCCGCGCAGGCCGAAAGCCCGGTCGACTGGCAGCCGCAGATCTTGCTCTTTACCGACACGCCGACACGCCGGTCCCGTGTGCTGCGTCTCGCGTCCTGGATCAGCGGTGGGGCCGGGCTGATCACGGCGGTGCAGCTGATTGAAGGCGACAGCGGGTCGGCGGTCGTGCGAGCGCGTCGAATGGAGGCGGAGGCGCAACTGAGAGTGGAGCTCGACGAGGACGGGCTCGACGCGTTTCCGCTCGTCGTGGCGGCACCCGATCTCGCCGCAGCCTCCATGACGCTGCTGCAGGCCTGGGGCGTCGGGCCGATCCGCGCCAACACCGTGGCGCTCAACTGGCATGAGAACCGCGCCGAGCAGTCGGTGCTCCGCTACGGTCGGCTGCTCCAACGCGCGGTGCGGCTCGAGCAGAACATCGTGGTGTTCGACGCCGACGAGACCGACTGGGCCCGGCTGGAGGCGACCAGCGCGGGCAAGCGGCGCATCGATGTCTGGTGGTTCGAGGACGATTCTTCATCCCGTCTGGCGCTGCTGTTCGCCTATCTGATGACTCGCAACGACGACTGGGACGACGCCACAATCCAAGTGCTCGCGCCGGCGCCGGCCGACAGGGAGCAGAAGGTGGCAGCGAATCTGACCTATCGGCTCGAAGAGCGCCATATCGAGGCAACGATCACTCCGGTGGTGGACGCCGATGTCGCCGCCGTGACCGAGCGTTCGC
>PVBE012146804.1_pt1 | contig 13164 bp, 11 predicted proteins | sample 1631181 | NCBI WGS metagenome assembly PVBE01 (sample SAMN08397723, study PRJNA350692) | Marine metagenome, whole genome shotgun sequencing project. | isolation source: water | place: Pacific Ocean | collected 2012-04
CCGTGTGTTCTCAGACACCAGCTCGGTGATCTGGAGGTTCGGCTCTCGCGCTCGGGCGGTGGTCTCATCATAGCTCGCACAGCTCAAGAGCACGCAGCTGAGGAAGCTCAGCGCAATGGCGGCAATGTGTCGGGAAGAAGATGGCACCCGGTTGCCGTATCCCAGTGCGCAATCTCGCACCCGCGCGCGCGAGGCGGGGACTCAAGACCCTGTGAGGAGCCAGAACTCAGAGCATCTGGAGGCGAGAGCTTCCGTCGAGGTCCCGGTGGAGGCGCCTCGGTGGGTTTCGATACAGGATGCTGGCCCGATTCCGCGCGTAGGCCTCCAGGCTGTCCTGGGCATCGATCTCCACCCGTGACCGCTCTACGCTGGAGACCTTGGCGATGCCTGCCTGGAGGTCCCGTGCTTCGATCACGCCTGAGTTGGCGCGTGCGCGAAGCACGCTGGCGCGGCCAGCGATGATCACCTTGCCACCTCTGTGGACTGTCACGCTGAGCTGGCGCGTACCCAGCCTACGGGCGGTGATCTGTGCGCCTCGGCTGGCCTCAAGCTGGATGTTCGAGGTCCGCATGCCGCCGTTGATGCGGACGGAGCTTGTGCCGTCCATGCGAACGATCTGCAGTCGGGGTGAGGCGATCTGGATTCGAAGATCCCCGGTATCGGTCATGTCACGGTCGAACTGGATGTGGAGGATGCCCTCAATCACGCGGGTCTGCACGGCCTTGTGCTGTCCAGGCATGGCGACCACTGCGACATGCTGGGCATCGCCGGACCGGACCATCACCTGGACTCCTACCGAATTGCCATTCCTGCGCTTGAAGGAGAGTCCGTGGAAGACGGGGAGCTCCCGCTCCTGGGTGTGTACGCTTGCAGCAGCCGGAGCCGGTGCTGTTGTGGTTTCCTGCGATGGTCCGAAGACAAACCCTATGCCGACACCCAGCACGATGGCGACGCAGATCGTCGCCCCTATGCGGGCTCGTTGGGACAGTGCTGAGAACTGAAAGCTGATGGTTGAATCCAGAAAAACAAGTTTCCTCCTTGGATTGTCACTCGCCTGTGGAAAAGTCGCAACCGTTATTTCTATTGACGTGTCAATATCTAGGGCTGGGAGTGTGCTGAACCCGTGGGGAGAAGGTGCTGGTTCTCCTGGATTCCGACACTTCGCATGTGCCATCCTCGGTTTTCGCCAGAGGACACAATGGACCTTTTGATCGCCATGCTGCTGAACCTGATGTGGTTTCCATTCCTGTACCCGGGATGGACCATGCTCATCCTCTTTGTCCTGATGTTCATCGGGATCGCCATACGAGACTTTCTTCAGACACAAAACCCCATCAAGCGCAATTTCCCGCTTGCCGGAATGGCGCGGTATTTCATCAAGTCTGCCGGCCCGCCTCTCAGGCAGTACCTCTTCGAGAACGACAGGGAAGAACGCCCCATCCCTCGGTACATCCGGAACTGGATCTACGCCTCGGCCAACAACCATGAGGCGACCGTGCCCTTCGGCACCCAGCTCGACATCGATCATCCAGGAACGGTGCTGATGCGCCACAGCCCGCTGCCCCAGGAGCCCAACTATGACCTGGCCCGGGTTTCTGTGGGGGCAGGCACGGAGCATCCCTACATGGTCTCTCGCTTCAACATCTCAGCGATGAGCTTTGGCTCGCTGGGACGAAACGCCATCCAGTCGCTCTCCAGCGGCGCTTGCGCGGGCGATTTCTACCACAACTCTGGTGAGGGTGGGGTCTCCCCATACCACCTCGCTGGTGGAGCGGACCTCGTCTGGCAACTCGGTACGGCCAAGTTCGGGGCGAGGAATCCGGACGGCAGCTTTGATGCGGACCGCTTCCGGGAACGGGCTGCTCACCCGAACATCAAGATGATCGAGATCAAGCTCTCGCAGGGCGCCAAGCCGGGAAAGGGAGGAATCCTCCCCAAGGAGAAGATCACGGATGAGATTGCAAAGATCCGCCTGGTGGAAGGAGGCAAGGATGTGATCAGCCCGCCACGCCACCGGGAGTGGACGGATGCGGTGGGCATGTGCCAGTTCATCGCCCAGGTTCGAGAGCTCAGCGGGAAGCCGGTCGGCATCAAATTCTGCCTGGGGGACCCCAACTTTCTGGATCAGATCTGCCAGGCCTTTTCTCAGACGGGAATCTGTCCGGACTACGTGGCCGTGGATGGAGCCGAGGGGGGGACGGGTGCTGCACCGCTCGCTCACACCAACATGCTTGGGTACCCCATGCTGGATGCTGTCATGATGACCGAGAACAAGCTCATTGAGTACGGACTCCGCGAGAAGATTCGTATCTGTGCATCGGGGAAGGTCTGGACCGGTGGAGCACTCGCTGTGGCTCTGGCGGCAGGTGCGGACTGGGCAGCTTCAGCCCGGGGCTTCATGCTGAGTGTGGGCTGCATCCAGGCACTTCACTGCAACACCAACTTCTGCCCCACCGGAGTGGCGACCCACAACAAGTGGCTACAGCGAGGGCTGGTGCCCAAGGTCAACGGGCCTCGCGTGGCCAATTACCACCATGCCGTGATCCATGAGTTTGCCTCGGTGGTGGCCTCCTGTGGGTACAGCCACCCCGATGACCTCTCCCGCAAGGACATCATGAAGGTCGTGGGCTGGCACGACATCCGCCCGCTTAGCGATCTGGTGCCATATCCAGAGCCCGCTGCCGCTCGGTAGCGGCTAGAAGCTCTTGTGCAGGTTCATATCAAAGCTGATCGCAATCTTCGGGTCGAGTCTGGAGAGAATGATGCTCGGGTCCGGTACGCCGTAGTCCGTCCACTTGATCTCCTTGGTCCCCTCCAGCGACAGGCCCTCCTGTGTCCAGGTGTAGGTGACCGGGATGACGACCTCCCGTGCGGTGGAGCGGACCTTGAGGGTCCCGTGGAGGTTTATGCTTCCAGACCCACCCTCGCTGAGCATTCCGGCGGTGTCTCCGGTAGCACCTCGGACCTCGAACTCGATGGTCGGGAATTTGTCGGCGGCCAGGCAGTAGTCGTACATGCGGATGTCTCGCACGCCGATCCCTGTGGTGAGGCCTCGGCTCTGGACCACCACCTTTCCAGTGATGCTCTCGGTCAGGTTGATCTCCGTGGTGAAGCTCCTGGCGGTGCCCGGCACCTTGTGCGCGGTGGCCTCCATGTCGAATTTCAGGCTTCCAGAGCTGTCATCTCCCACATATCTGCCGGCTTCGGCAGGAAGCGGAAGAGCCAGTAGGATGAAGAGAAGTGCCCGCATGAGTTCCTCCACGAAGGCGAAACTTAGCGCATTCTTGCGCCAGTGTGTGGTGAGGCCCAGTGTGTGCCTCGCTTTCATGGCTTGCACAAGCAGAGCGCCGAGGGTGGTGGTCATCGGTGGCGGGCCGGCTGGACTGGCTGCGGCCATCGAGGCTGCGGCTACTGCAGATGTGGTGCTGCTGGAGAAGGGGAGTGGGGTGGGTGGAAGTGCCCGATATGCAGCGGGAATCACCGCCGTGCCCGGTCCTGGTGGCCCCGGCCCGCTCCCATCCTCATACGCAGCCCGTGTTCAGTCCGATGTGCTGGGCTGGACCAGCGAGCTGGGTTTGCCCTGGGAGCCGGCAGACAACCCACTAAAAGACGGCCTCCTGCTGCGGAAGCCCGTGGGCGGTGGGGCGGCCCTGGTCCAGGTACTCGAGGCGGCGGCCCGTACCCGCGGGGTGGTGATACGCCTGGGCACGCCAGCGGTGGGTCTCTCGCGGACGGATAGCTGGAGTGTTGCTCTCGAGGATGGGTCTGAAGTCTCGGCCCAGTCGGTGATTGTGGCCACCGGCGGGTTTGCAGGCTCACTTGCACGGGTACGTGCAGCGCTCGGTGGCAAGGGCCCACTCTTGCTGGGAGCACCCGTCTCAGCGGACGGTAGCGGTCGGGATCTGGTGGCTGCTGCAGGGGGTCAACTGGCCCAGCCAGAAGCGGTGTTGCTCTATGGGCACGGGGTTCCGGACCCGAGAAGGGAGGGGCATGCCCTGATGATCGTCGCTGCCCCTGGTGCTGCTTGGCTGGATGGAAGCGGCAAGGCGCTGGCACCGCGCACTGTGCGAGGAGAAGGCGGACGTGCGCTGTGGGATGGGCCAGGAGGGCGCGGATGGGTGGTGGTCGACAAGGCAGGGCTGGCCGGGCTCCGGCTCGCTGACCCGCTCCAGGGAGGGCCCATAGATGCTCCTGCACTCGTGGCGCGCGCCGGCTGGGGTGCTCTGTCCATCGAGGACCTGTCCGCCCGCACCGGTCTTGCACTGCAGATGCTCTCGGTAGGGAAGTGCCCCTGTGCCGCCCTTCCGATCCTGCCCACTACCGCCAAGACGCTGACGGGTGTGGTGACCAACACCCGTGGTCAGGTCCTCGATGATGCGGGCGTGGGGATCGGGGGCCTGTATGCGGCGGGTGAGATCGCTGGCTTTGGCGGTGGTCGACATCCACCTGTGGACAGCACGATGATCGCTGGCGCAATCCTCTCTGGGCGCGACGCGGGCCGCGACGCGTCCCTCGCGCGGTAGGCTGGTGCAGTGAGACGGGCAAGCCTCTTCCTGCTGCTGCTGACGGTCCTCTGGGCCGTGGATGCCGTCGTGGGCGAGGGATTCTTCTGGGCCCACGATCTGCGCCACCACCACCTGCCGTGGCGAGTGTGGGCGGCCCAGAGCTGGAAGGCAGGGCAGGTCCCCTTGTGGAGCGCGGATGTGGGCATGGGCTTTCCGCTCATGGCGGATGGACAGACCGGGGCCTTCTACTTGCCGACCATGCTGCTCTTCATGTTCACTCCACCCCACTGGGCCGTGAACCTGAGCATCCTGCTGCACCTGTGGTGGGGCGCGCTGGGTGCCACATGGATGGCCCGACGGCTCGACATGGGGAAGCACGGCGCACTCCTCACGGGTGTTGCTTTTGGCTTCTCTGGATTCATCGCAGCGCACACCGGGTACCTCGGCATGCAGAACGCGGTGGCCTGGCTGCCGTGGGGTATTGGTGCGCTGGTGGGCGGGGCCTGGGCTGCGGGCGGCCTGTGCATGGCCATGATGCTGGTTGCAGGGCATCCGCAGATCGCCGCCATCGGGCTGATGCTCACCGCTGCGGTCGCGATCTGGCGTGGGAGGTGGCGCGGCTTTGCTGTGGCCTGTGCATTCGCACTGGTGGCAGCCAGTCCTCAGCTCCTCGCTACACTCGAGCTGGTGGAGCACTCTCTGCGTGAAGGCGGCGTGGATGCGGCCTTTGCGAACATCGGGAGCCTCCCGCCCCAGGAGCTCCTCAACGGAGCCCTGCCGGCCCTGTTCGGAATGGACAGGCCCGGGGATGTGGCCCAGACCTATTTTCACCGGGGCTCGAGCTACTGGGGGCAGGGCGTCAACCACTGGGAGATGAGCTTCTACCTTGGGCTGCCCGCCATCGTCCTGGCCCTCATCGGTGCTCGAGGGCGGCGCTTCTGGCCCTGGGTGTGTGGCCTGAGTGGCCTGCTTATGCTCGGAGGCCTCACCCCGGCATGGATGCTTCTGAGGCAATTGCCTGGCCTGGAGGGCTTTCGCTTTCCAGTTCGCTTCTCTTTGGTGCTCACGCTGGGCGTGGCGGTCTTGGCTGGCCACGGGCTGGAGCGGGTCCTGGTAACGACGGATCGCAGAGTCTGGGCTCGTCGGGTGTTCCTCGCCGCAGGCCTGTTGCTGCTCGGACTGGGCCTGGCACGGCTCGCTGTGGATCTCGGCGAGGTCCAGCTACGGGACCGCCTCGTTTCACACTTCGAGGCCAGGGGTCTCCCGCCCGGAGGGGAGGGGGGCGCGATGCAGGCAGCAGCAGCACCTCGCCCTGAGGCAGCCTCGCCAGATGAGGTCCAGACCCGAGCGGATCAAGTGATTTCGGAGCTGAAGCGAAGCACCTCGCCGGACTCGCAGCGAGTCATCTGGCCCGTCTTGGTGCTGGTCCTGCTGGGCCTCATCTTGTCTCGATTGCGCGCCCGGACCATGGTGATGTGGCTGACTGTGCTGCTGTACATGGATCTGTGGGCCTTTGGTGCCGGCTACAACATCCGGAGTCCCCTCGCAGAGGTCACCAAGGTGCCGGAGGCGCTGAGACTCATCGAGCAGGCCGGGGGTGACTGGCGGACCTCGGTGGTCGATCGCCGCCGCAGTCCGGAGCTGGACACCGATCTCATCTCCAGCAGCATGGGCCTGGTGCATGGCATTCGCGATGTACAGATCACCAGCCCCTTGAGGATGGTTCGCACCGAGGCTCTGCTCTCCAGGGTTGGGCTGGACGTGGGAGATCGGGGTGGAGTCAAGTGGGACAGGCTCCGTGCGGAGGGAGATCTGCTGGACCTGATAGGGGTTCGCTGGTTGCTCAGCGAGCACCGGATCGAGGACCCGGGGTACCCGCTCCGGCAGAGCGGAGAGGTCCATCTCTACGAGAATCCGAATGCACTCCCGGGGGCCATCGTGGTCGGATGCAGTCGACCAAGCAAGGACACCTGGAGGGACCTCGATGGACTCGACCCAGGAGGACAGGTCCTGACGGAGGGTCCGCTGGCCGTGCCGGTGTGTCCGGATGGCCGGGGAGTAGGGAGCGCAACGCTCACAAGAGTCTCCGATGTGGAGCTTGTCATCGTGGTGGATGCCGCTCGTCAGGCCATGCTGGTTCAGACCGATACCCACTACCCGGGCTGGGTGGCCACGGTGGATGGCGACGAGGTCCCCCTGCACCGGGTGGACCTGATGTTCCGGGGCGTCATCATCTCCCCGGGACTGCATGAGGTGGTGCTTCGCTACCGGCCCTCGCGAATCACAAGTGCACTGTGGGCGGGCCTGGGTTCGGTGTCCTTGCTCACTCTTCTGGCGGGGCTGCGACTCCGACGCCGCCGGAAGGATGCCTCGGAGCTACGAGCAGTATTGGGTAGAGGCTGAGCATCCCCAGCGAGAACATCCCGAGCTCCATCATGAAGAAGATGCCCACATGCATCAGGAATCCGATGACGGCCCAGTGTCGGCACCAACGGGTGAAGATCAGCACACTGGCGATCTCCAGGATGATGGTGCCCCAGCTGCCCAGTCGGAAGATCCAGGGCCACTGATCCCACACCATTGCATCCAGGTTGGCCGCGAGGGGGTCGGTCACGATTCGCAGCAGCGGTGGCTCGGCTGTCCAGGACATCCAGCCGGGTTGCTGGATGATCTTGGCCAGCCCGGCGGAGAGGTAGATCATCACCAGGATGAATTTGAGTAAGTCCACCGGCCAGGCGGCCATCTGGGCCCGCTTGAGCTTCCACCAGGGCCCGACTGCGCCAGAGAACATGATCACCAGCAGGACCGTGCGGAGCACCCGGTCGACGCCCCGGTCCCCTGGTGGGAAGAGGTGGCCGAGCTGTGCATAGGCCAGCACACCGATGAGGATGGCCACCCTCGTGCCGTATCCGGCCATCACCAGCAGCATGCAGATCATGATGACCCCCATGGCGATGGGGCCAGTGGAAGGCCCCCACCAGTCATGGATCACCAGGTGAGGATCATGGAATGCGGTGAGCCCACCGTCCTGGCCCAGGCGAAAGATCACGGGCACAAGACCCAGCTGAAGGACGCGCAGGAGATCCAGAAAGATGCACAGCGCGACCAGAATCCGAACCAGGGCGAGGGGACGGGCATCGATCTGTCGATCGCATCTTTGGACCCACCACTGCCAGAGCCTCATCGGACCTTCTCCAGTCCCCAGTCCGGGCTGGTCGAGACGATCCTGTGCTGGATGCGGGGCCGGTTCCCCGGGCGCCTGGACTTCAGGGAGACGAGCTCCACGCGCTCTGCATCGGGCCACTCTGCCCGTGCCTGTGCCACGACGAAGCGGCTGAGCCCGCGCCAGTTGGCGGACTTCCATTTCTTGACGGTCGACTCCACCACCGGTCGGATCCGTCGGTTGCTGAGCTGTGCCTCCAGCCAGTCGAGCTCTGGGTCCTTGGAGCGGAACACGGGCTCTCCATCCACCCGGACTTCCAGGCGGTAGATCGGGTGAGGGCCATCCCGGTAGAGGTTCCATGCCTGGCGGATTCTGAACACCGGCTGGAAGCCGCCCACCTTCTTGGCCACGGGTCCGCGGACATCCTTGTTGAAGTCCATCAGGTGCTTGGCCACCTTCGTGATGCCGGGACCCAGGCGCTTGGTCATGCGCGCTTCCGCCTTCTTGCTCATGCGCCAGCCGAGGTGGTCCAGGCCGGGTGTGCCTACGACCATGAGCACGGCGTAGACCAGGAAAATCAAGCCGGCACGCAGGTGCTTTGTCATGGGAGTGGGGGTATCTCATCCGGGTTAGTCCAGCCCCATGCAGCAGGACGCTACACTCACAGTCACGGCACTGACCGAGGCCCTCAAGGCTCATGTGGGCATGGCGTTCTCTCACCTGCGTGTCCAAGGCGAGATCTCCAATTTCACGGCGCACCGTTCTGGCCACTGGTACTTCGGACTCAAGGACCAGGGCGCGGTGCTCAACTGCGTGATGTTTCGGTCAGACAACGCCGGGGTGGGCTTCAGGCCGGAGCCGGGTGCGGAAGTGGTGCTCTCCGGGGGCCTGGACATCTATGCCCCGCAAGGGCGGTACAACCTCATTGCCCGTCGGATGGAGCGCGTGGGTGAGGGGGACCACCGGGCCAGGCTGGAGGCGCTCAAGAAGAAGCTCATGGACGAGGGCCTGTTTGATCCGGAGCGGAGACGTCCGCTGCCGCCTCTGCCGCGGGTGGTGGGTGTGGCGACCAGCCCCACTGGTGCGGCCATCCGGGACATCCAGCAGGTGCTCTACAGGCGCTTCCCGGGCCTCCACCTGATCCTGGCTCCGTGCAGGGTGCAGGGGGACGGGAGTGCAGCCGAGGTGGCTGCAGCGCTGCAGCGCCTCATCGATGACGGGCGAAGCGAGGTCATCATCATCGGTCGCGGCGGCGGGAGTCCAGAGGACCTCGCCGCATTCAACGACGAGGCGCTGGCCCGAGCTATTGCTGCCTCACCTGTGCCCGTAGTCAGTGCGGTCGGCCACGAGATCGATGTCTCCATCAGCGACCTCGTGGCGGATCTGCGGGCCGCCACGCCGTCACACGCAGCGGAGCTTGTCGTACCTGAGCGAGACGGGCTGGTGCTGCTGGTGGACGAGCTTTCAGAGCGTCTGGTCACCGCAGCCCTCCGGGGGATGCGCCATCGTCAGGAACGACTCGATGCCATCACGCTGACGCACCCACGGCATCGCATCGAGGAGGCTCGACTGCGGCTGGACGAGTGCATGGACCGACTGGTGCTGGGTGGAAGGCACGGGCTGGAGCGTCGGAGGGCGAGGCTTGGGGGCCTGGCCGGTCAGCTGAATGCGCTCAGTCCGCTGGGGGTCCTGGACCGGGGCTTTGCTGTGGTCAGCAAGGACGGTCAGCTGGTTCGGACGGTGGGTGGTGTGGCGTCGGGGGACACCGTGGACATTCGCCTGGTCGATGGGGAGGTCTCTGCGGAGATCTGCTAGCTGGCATCCGCCATGCAGACTCGAGAGCTCTGTCCGAGGCGAGTGACGGTGAGGCTCCTTCCACCCCTGCGGAGCTCAAGGTGCTCCCGGGGGGCACCGCCATTTGGCGGGATGGCCTCGGTGATCTGAATCTGATCGCCTGGCCGGAGCGCGGTGATCAGCACCTCACTTCGGGGCCCCGTGCCGAGAATGAAGCGTGGAGAGCGCCGCTCTGAGTCCAGCTCTCCATCTCGAGGAAGGTCCTGGCGAAACAGCTGCAGCTTGCGACCTCCGGGGACCGGATCGTGCCCATTCACAACGGAGCAGACCCGACGTGCCTGACCTTGGCGGGCCTTGGTCTCATCGACCACATGGGGACCTGCGAGCTGCCGCCAGCCAATGGTGGCATGGCGGTGCACCAGGCCGCTGTCATCCGCAACCCAGGTCGTGCGGCCATAGACCATGCTGGCATCCCTTGGCTTGAGTCCTGCCTGCCGGAGGGCAAGATCGACGGCGATTACGTCGGGTATTTCCTTGCGCAGCTCGGGACTCCAGCCGGGGTCGTTGTTTTGCACTACCGGCTGCACGAGCCGGGAGTCACTGGGCCGAGGCTCAGCGAGCGCAGGCCAAGCTGCGAGAATAAATATGAGGGATAGGACGTGACTCATGGTGCAGAGCAAGAAACGGAATTCTCGGTACCAATCATGAGGTGGTGGCGCGTTGAGGCTGGTCGAGGCATGGTCTGACATGGACTTTGATGCGGTCATGGTGCTGGGCAAGGAGCTACGCCGGGATCCGGTTCGAGGGCGCGCAGAGCTTCGTGCTCGAGCGGCTGCGGCATCGGTGGCCTGGGCGAGTGGTGTGCCCAGGGTCATGGCCCTGGAGGCGCACCTGCGAGGGCAGGCCACTGCGGGGTCTGCGCTTGTGGCTGCGGACCTGAGGAGACACGGCGTGCCCGACGAGGCACTGGTCCTGGATACCACCACCTACTCCACGCGCCAGGAGGCTCTGGCGGCGCGGGAGCGGTGCGAGGCGGAAGGGTGGAACAGCCTGCTGGTGATCACCGCCTCCTACCACCTGCATCGGGCCTGCCGGTGCTTTGAGGAGGTGCTGGGTGCGGACCGAGTGGCCCTGGTCTGTCCGGAGGACATGCTGGGCGATGCAGGGCCACTGGCCAGGGGGGACATCCTGGCTGGAGAGGTCACGGCTGCGGCGCAGCGGGTCGAGGCGCGGGCAGAGGCGGTCCTCTCCACACTGGGCTTTCTTGTCTCTCCCCTCCCGGACCGGTGGCGGTGGGGACTTGAGGTTCAGGCAGGCACCTGGCTGCGGCGGTAGTGCGCGCTAGCTGAGGGTCTGGTCGGGATCGACCTCCGGGAGATCGATCGGCAGGCGAACCGTGAATGTGCTGCCGGTGCCCTGCTGGGACTGGACAGCGATCTCGCCGCCGTGGGCCTCCACGAGGCGTCGGCAGATGGCCAGACCCAGACCGGTCCCTGCGCGCTTGGTTGTGAAGAACGGGATGAAGAGCTTCTCGAGGTTCTCCGGTGCGATTCCCACACCGGTGTCCATCACAGTCGCGACGAAGGCTGGCTTGCCCCGGTGGGGTGGAGCCGTCAGGGTGCCGAGTCCGGTGCGCACCGTGACGCCGCCTTCTTCGCCCACGGCCTGAAGCGCGTTCTTCACCAGGTTCAGCATGATCTGCCGAAGTTTGTCGGGGTCCAGGGAGATCGGTGGAAGCCCGGGTGCCAATTCGGCCTCCAGACTGATTCCGTCTGCGACCCCCTCTGCTCGGACGAGGTCGACCACCTGTCGGATGAGGGCGTTGGTGTCGGAGGCCTCGGAGTGGATCTGGAAGGGCCGGGCATAGGCCAGGAACTGGCTCACGACGGTGTTGAGGCGGTCGGTCTCGTCGACGATGACCTTTAGGAATGCAGGGACCTCATCGGGCCTGGCATCACCCTCCAGGTACTGTGCAGCGCCCTTGATCCCTGCCAGCGGGTTCCGGATCTCGTGGGCGAGGCCTGCGGCCATGGTTCCGAGGGCTGCGAGTCGAGTCTGTTCCTTGAGCTGCTCGAAGCTGTAGATGTTCTCCAGAACGATCGCTATTCGGTGCACGGTCTCCCTGAGGCGTCGGACTTCCTCCGAGGAGTACCCATCGCTCCAGGACTCATCTCGGAGGTTGAGCCATCCCACCACCAGATCACCGGAGATGACCGGCAGGGTGAGGTCGGCGGCCATGGTGTCCATGGTGCGTAGTCGAGCATTGGCGTCTTCCTGCCCCGGCAACCGTCGCTTCCCCTGGAGCTCCAGCTCGGCGCGAGTGTAGGGTGTGCCGTCGTTTTGGAAGCCATCGGTGAAGGGCCTTTGGGAGACGGTCCTCATCAAGGGCTTCTCGGGTTGCCCGCGCTGCAGGGTCAGCTCATACAGGCCCCGCTCCTGATTCCAGAGGTAGAGGCTGACCTGTGGAGCGCGGCCAGAGCTGTGCAGGCGGCCAATGAACTGCGCATCCAGGCTGCTCAGCGAGATGACCTTGGGCACGCTGCGATCGATCTCTACCAGGGTGATCTCGAGCCTGCGGCCCTGCCGGTTGAACCACTCCCCGGCGACGGCCTCCAGGCGCTTCTTGAGTGGGTCATACAGGCCCAGAAAGAGCACGGAGGCCAAGAATAGCTGGAAGGTGGCCTGGGCGGTGTAGTCGGAGAAGCTCCCCACCCAGATGACTGTCACCCCGTCCATCACCACGAGGACCAGCGAGGCGGCAGCCAGGGTGAAGAGCCTGGCGAAGATCTCGTAGAGGTCGAGCAAGCGGTAGTGCTCGACCACCTGGTAGAGGACATAGCAAAACAAGGTGGCGCAGACAGCGCCCAGCGGAGGAACGTCTCCCTGGAGCACCATGGACCGGGTGATGATGCCGAGGGACGAGATGTCTGTGGCATCGCTGAGGTTCCGGATCAGGGTCTCGAGTCCACTGAAGACGACCGCGGCGGCAAGCAGGCCCAGCAGATAGCCCAGCCGCGCCTTCTCGATCTGGTCCTCAGTGGTGCGCTGTACCCGCCAGATCTGCCGCAGCGTCATCGCGAAGGCGCCGAAGGTGAAGACGGCCAGGCCCACCTCAGCCATGCTGGCTCGCGGGATGTTCTGGAACAGCGTGAGCTGGAAGACCAAAAACGCGATCACCGCCAGGGGGGTGAGCGCCCAGAGCTGGGCAGATGAGGTGGTGCGCCGCTCCCCCCTCTTGCGGAGGAGCTTGTCGAAGAAGCCAAGTGCTGCTGCGGGCAGGAATGCACCCACAGCGGAGTGGATGTGATCGAAGACCAGGATGCCTGGGAGCAGGTACATGGTGAAGCTGGCGTAGTACACGCCGGTCAGCCCACCGAAGACCATGAAGGCCTGTCGCACCGGGTCCCTGCGGTCCGCCGTCCAGGCTCGGATGGCGAAGGCGCTGCAGAACAAGGCGGCCAGCATGTAGATGAGGGTGTTCACGCCGCCAGTGTATTCCAGCGCACGGATCGAGGGATGGGGGGATAATGGTTCACATGTCTCTTACTGCCTTGCCGAGCATCTCCAGCCTGATCGCTGATCCGCGGCTGGCGGAGCTTCCACATGCCCTGAGGGTGCGCGCTGCGCGTCTGGTGGTGGACGAGGCGCGCGCCGTGGTGCTTGCGGGTGGAAGCCTGCCGGAGGATATGGCGGGACGGGCAG
>PVBE012797527.1_pt1 | contig 13164 bp, 11 predicted proteins | sample 1631181 | NCBI WGS metagenome assembly PVBE01 (sample SAMN08397723, study PRJNA350692) | Marine metagenome, whole genome shotgun sequencing project. | isolation source: water | place: Pacific Ocean | collected 2012-04
ATAACAATCGGCTGCTTAATCAAAAAAGCCAACAAATCAGGAGGTATTATTCGAGTCCGCTACGGGTCAAAATCCGCCGAAATATCGACTTGCTATTTTCGACCGATTTGCCCCCTTAAGCGGACATGAAATGTGCCTCAATCAAATAGTTCCACCTCGGCTGCACAGGACATCGATCCGCATCGTGTACGCATGAACCATCGCTTTATCGCCGGGACGGGATTATCGACGGGTGCTTGTGACCGGCCTCGCTTTTCTATACACGCTGCTCCATGTCCGAATTCATCGCCGACCTCTTCGTCATTGAAACACTGTTGGCCGTAGGCATCGTCGTGCTGGGTGGCATCATGCACGGATTTACCGGCTGGGGTGGCGGCTTGGTCATGATGCCGCTAATGAGCTTGCTCTACGACCCGACGGAGGCTTTGTTCATTATCGCTACCGGCGGTCTCATACTTTCGGCTCAAATGTATCCGGCGGCTATCCGCACTGCCAACTGGCCGGAGATGTATCCGTTCTTTCTGACCTTGGCCGTCTTGACGCCGGTGGGCAGCGTTACGCTTCTATATCTCGATCCGGCGCTGGTTCTACAAGTGGTAGGCGTGGCCGTTATAATCGCGGCGCTGCTGATCATCAGCGGCTGGCAGTATAAGGGCAAGCGAAGTTTGAAGTCGGCTCTCTCTTTCGGTTTCGTCACCGGCTTCGTCAATGGCCTGACAGGAACCGGCGGCGCCGGTATGGTGATTTACGCCTTGGCTTTTCCCGAGGACACCAAGGTCCAGCGGGCCAACATCGTCATCGGCGCCGGCATCATGATTTTCCTGATCACGATCACGCTGATGATCGGCGGCGTTGTCTCCTGGCAGGTGTTCGCTCTCAGCGTCCTGCTAGGGCCGGCTCAATTGGCAGGTGGTTGGATCGGGCTTTACCTGTTCAAGGTGGCGCCGCAGGAGTTTTTCCGCCGGGTGTCCCTAGTGGCGCTGATCGTGCTGGGGGTGACGGTACTGCTGCGCTAGAGCGGCGTAGGATGCCGAGCCATGGGGGGAATCAATCGTCCATCGCGGTATAGATATATTTGCAAAGTCTGGAACACCGGTAGTATCGCCAACACTTCTTTTCGTATTTCGAGCGGGTTCCAACCCAACCAGCGGGAAATATATCTTGGCCTTTGACCGGTCGCTGAGGGTGCATTTTTTCGCACATTTGAAGTCGATAAATTCGAAGTCGTATCGGTTTTATGGCGAGGGGAATATCATTGGAACCGTCGGCAACACGGGCAATGCTGCCGGAAAACCTCCACATCTGCACTACGCGTTGGGTTTTTTCGTACCGCAACCGTGGCATATCCGGATGGATACACTCGGTCACTTAAGAGCTTTTTACTTAAATCCAGAGGATTTCTTTGATCTCCCAAAATAGATCCTGTTTATACGCTTCCCCTTGATCAACAAATGGGACTAATTGGATCAATTAGATAGAGATGTTCCTCGTCAGCGCTTATGGCACAGACTTTCAGGTAAGTTAACGGAGTCTCTGTCTCATTCATAACTCCTATAGCGTTACGATGAGCTAGAAACTCTCTCTTATCAAATTCTACAATCTAGTGCCATAAGCGCTGACGAGGGACACAATCCAGAAACACAATTTAGCTTCTAATCCTGTGGACTTAATGGTGCTACCCATTCCACAAATCCCGTGTAGTACCATCTCTCTTTCTGAAGAACCCAGAACAACCCTTCCTCTACCCTTATGGCCCCTATACCAGGGATTGGAATAAGCGGAGCATATGATTTTTTGGGATAGGCAATTTTTATTTTGGCGATGACATTATTGCCCTCGACCCGGACATAACCGCCATTTAGTGCAAGTGCGATGCGAGCTTCTCTATATTCTTCTGAATTCAGTGAAAGCTGGTAGGCACTCGCTGGCCAAGCTAGTCGGTAAGGGCGATTGGTTTTGATGGCTTTCTTGATTGCATTTTGAACAACGACGGAACTTAGAAAAAAGTCATCCCTGATAATCTTCGGGGCATCGTCGAATGGCGTGTAGAGCATCATATGTTCCCGAGCAACCTCTGGGTAAATGGGGTAGGCTAAGGCAGACATGAGTACGCCAAGCCCATATATTTCGGCTTTGTTAATCCATGAAAAATTGGCTGGTTTAATCGGTGTTGTGTTGAGGCTGTGAAGTCGGTACAGGCCGAATGCAGTAATTAGAGATAGGATAACAAAACCCAAAATTACTCGTTTTACCCACTTCATCGGCTGTGAATTCTTTGCTATTTCCAACGTTTCACCCGGACCATTCAACATATGCGTGATCGTTTCTTGTGTTCGAACCCAGTGTCATACTCTACCGGAGATTTGGTCAAATTAAGGCGATGTAGCCCTTCTAAAGGTGCTGTCAGACGAGTTCGCATTCGTCTGACAGCACCCGTTAGAACTTAAATTGCGTGACTATAGTTGATTGCTTTTCTAGTTTGTAAACAGCGGCTCATTCGAGCGCGTTTTATCAGATTAACTTGGCCGGGGAATAAAATGAAAATTGCTTATGTATTTGCCACCAACATGGCCACAACATTCAAGCTGGGTACGATGATACTGCCTCAACTGGAGCAGGGTAATCATGGTGTGGAAGTCATTGGCATGATGTTCTTCGATGACAATATATTCGCTCTTCGCAAAGGCGATCCCGTGGGTGAAAGACTGTCAAAAATAGCCCGCGAGAAAAACATTCTTTTGATGGTATGTGATCAATGCGCCGTTCGTCGAAATCTAGCCGAAGGTACTTTCGAACAATGTGGTTCTGGCGACGTCAAAGCCAAGGGTTTTGTGGATGGTGTCGTAGCTGGTTGCTTCCCACAATTGTATGATGCTCTTGGTGGAAATCCTCCTGATCAAGTCATCACCCTTTAGCACATATTTTCAAATAGAAAATATTGCTGCGATATTTTGTACGATATTATAGTCACTCTTGGTTAACATCCGCTTTTGATGCCGTGGACGCTTCCCACCCAACGGCATAATAGTGTGCCAAAATGGTGGATTATCTGAACCCCGAGGAAATAGGAGCCATCCATGAATGAAGTTTTACGTTCGAAGTCGATCTTGCGAAGAACTTTTTTCAGTTCCCTGATATCGCGCATTCGTTGCACATCGCCAACAATCAGACTCCAATGAGCTTTCAAAACCTATAACCACTATCGAGTCAATGGTGAACGTTAGCGAAAAATAACGATACCAAAACTTTCCGCGCACCCTTTGATCGTTTCATCAACTTTTTAATTTGATCGCATCCGGCGGCCAGTTGTCGCGGTCCAGGCCGACGGCTTCTTCTATCAGAAGACCGATGGCGGCCGGGTCCCGTTCCGCCAGTCCCCGCTGCATGGCGTTGCGATGGGGTTTGACGGCAACGTCGAACAGGGGGAGCGGGCAGGCGATATTGACCAGATGCTCGCTGATGACATCCAAGTCTTTCTGGAACAATTTATTGGTCGCACCAATATCACCCCAGTTGCTTTCCGCCATCAATTTACCCCTGACTTCGAACATGCGGTTGGTGGCAGCGCTGTTGCTGATCACGTCAAAAACCAAGTTCGGATCCAAGCCCGACTTCAAGCCCAGCGCCATGGCCTCGGCTGTCGCTACGTTATGTATGGCGATAAGATGATTGGCAACATATTTCATACGGCTGCCGTTACCAAACGCGCCGCAATATTTCTGATCGCGGGAAAAACCGTCGAAAACTGGCTGGCACCGTCGCACAGTGTCTTCGTCGCCACTCGTAAAAACCAGAAGATCGCCCGTACGCGCCTGTTGTCCGGTACCGCTGACCGGGCAATCCAAGGCGGCGATACCGGCCTCCATCAAACGATCCTGAACGCCCTCTTTGTCCGTCAGGGAAAAGGTGCCGGTTTCGACGACAATCAAATCAGTCTGTCCGGTGCTCGCCAGTTCAGCGGTGACGTCGTACAAAGCGGAGGGATTGGCCAGGGAAAGAATTATTATCCCTGCCGTTTCAGATACACCGATGATACTTTTCGGGCACTCGACCCCGTTATCCGCGGCGCGTTCGAGGGCTTCTGAATCGATATCGAATCCAGCCACGGCGAATCCGTTTTTTGTCAGGCTGGCGGCGATGGCACCGCCCATGTTACCCAGTCCGATAACGCCGACCGTATCATGCATGGACTACCCCTTCTCTATTTACCTTTAATTGGATTCTTCGTGAAATTCGGCATAATGGGGATAAGTATTGGCCATGTACCATTTGAAAAACTGCCAATAGGATTCGCTTGGATATTTCGGTGGATTGTCGGCACCATGGCAGGTTGGCAAACACTCCACCACCGGCTCGAAATCAGGAGCCAGAAACACCGGTGCCGTGTAGCGGTCTTCCTCTTTCGGAATGGCAACCCGATGCGGCGTAGCGATAAACCGTTCGTTACTCCACCGTTCCAAGAATTGACCAATATTGACGTGGATGGCTCCGGGCACTTTGCGCGGTCGGAACCAAATACGGTTGCTGTCGAGAATTTCCAGTCCTTCCACATCAGCCGCCGGCAACAGCGTCATAAAACCGGTATCGGCATGGGCACCGAGGGCGAACTCATTCTCTTCAGGGTCAGGTTTGGGCGGATAGTGTGCCATGCGGTAATACATGTAATTGTTTTCAAAATAGGGTAGAAAAAAATCTTCCGGTAGCTCAAGGGACAGAGCCCACAGGGGAAGAAGTTTTTTCCCCAGCACCTGCATAGCAGACATATATTCCTCAACGGTCTCCCTAAATCCCGGCAGATTTTCCGGCCACTGGTTTAGGGCATAGAACTGTTTACCGGCAATTACATGAGGATTGTCCGGTGCAAAATCGCTGGCAAATACCGTTGTCTCATTCAAATCGAACTTAGTGTTGTCATGATATATCGAGTGTTTGATCAGCGTTGCCTTGGGCTGGATGTAGCCCCGTTGGTTCTGGTCCACTTGAATTTTGAGCTTTTCCTCGAGAGGCAAATTGCAGAAGCGCGTATTTTCATCAATGGCGCGATCCAAGAGGGATTGCGGAATACCGTGATTTTTGAGCGCCAGAAATCCAACTGTCTCACTGGCGAACCTCAGTTCCTCAGCAAGTTCCTCTTTGCCGCTGTCGTCGCCGGCTAGATAGTTGCCTAAGTCCAGTAGCGGTAGATCTCGGGTTTCTATATCCCCGCCAACGGTCACATCAATTTTTGCCAGGCTCATACCTATCCCCTCCTCTACATTTCCTGATCAAAATCCGCATCTTCGAAAACAGTTATCCGCGGCGGTTTGCCATCCAGGCCAAGTTCCTCCCAGCGGGCTGCAACATCCTCGTATGATTTTCGCGACAATCGGGAACGCGGTGAAAAATCATCGATATGTTTGTATTCCATGCAGGCATTGATCAGGCATTTCGATCCCCAGGGACGTTCCTCGGGCGGGTTGAGACTGGGGTCGAGATAGGTGCTCCAGGTCTCTCTCAAGATATCGATCGATGCCGAAGGCCGGGACCGCGTTGCCATAGCCCAGAGGACTTCGTTGACGTTGGTGGGATCAATATCATGATCGACGACGATGATATATTTACCAAAATAGGCGCCACCCATGCATTGCCCCGCCAACGCCATGGTTTGGGCCGCGTGACCGGCATACATCTGCTTGATGGAAACCACGGTGACGCCCCAGCCGGCGGCTTCGGGAACGGACCAGCACCCCTTGATGCCCGGCACACCCATTTTGTCGAGATCGTTCCACACCTTAGCGGCGCGCAGCATGGCCCAAAAAAGCCCGGCCTCATTTGCGGCGCCATCGGCCATCAGGGCACAGGTCAGTGTTGGGTTATCCCGGTACCGGACCTTTTCAATTTTGACGTAGGGCGTTTCGCCGCTGGGCCGCCCGTAATAACCTGTGAACTCTCCAAATGGTCCTTCGGCGAAGGTATTATCGGGATAACAATGGCCTTCGAGAATAATCTCGGCCCGGGCCGGCAACGGTAAACCGGTGACATCACCAGTAAAGACTTCCAACGGTTCCCCTTTGATACCGCCGTAATATTCATATTCACTTTCCGTTTTGGCGAAGCTGGTAGCCGCCACCACAAACAAAAGAGGATCAATGCCATAGCAGAGCGCCACCGGCATGGGCTTGCCCTTGGCCCACCATTTATCCCGGTCCAAACCGGCGTCTTTTCCCGGCGAGGTATAAAGTCCTATTTCGTCCCTGGCCTTGATCATCTGACGGTAAGTACCGACATTTATACGGTCTGATTCCGGATCCCGTGTAATCACGGCAGTATTGGTACCTAGATACTTGCCGCCGTCGAGCGGCCACATGCGAGGCGCCGGAAATTTAGTGATATCAATGTTGTCGCCCGTTTCCACGTTTTGGTTGGCCAACACATCTTCGATAGAAACCTCTTTGGGGTTCGTTTTCAGGTGCATTTTTTCTTTGAGTATCTGCGCCGCATCGAGTGGATGATCAACCGGGGCTTCACCGATGGACAGGCAGAAGCGGTCCAGGTTGCAGCCAATCAAATTATAAATGGCTTTATGCCCGGGGTGTCCCTTGATGTTTTCGAAAAGAAGCGCCGGGCTGCCGGGCTCCCGCCCCACCATGTAGGTGATCGTGGAAGTTTCAAGGTTAGGATCGACCTCCGCTGTGATTCGTTTGAGCTGCCCCATATCCTCAGCCTTTTCAATCCAGGCATCAAGATCGCTCATGTTCGCCAGCGTCCGTGTCTTCGTGTCCATTTGGGTCTCCCTAACCTTTGTGTATTAGGTGTTAAGTCTCCTGATAATATCATCGACATTTTGCACGTCACCGAAATTCGCATTGAAAGCAGTCAGCGAATACTTGTGGGCTTCTTCTTCGTCGGTGGCCAAAGCATCGGCGACCATGGTTGTCCGGTAGTTTAGCATCATCGCATCGCGCGCTGTGGATTCGCAACAGACATTGGTGGCGACACCGGTAATCAGCAGCGTATCGACACCGCGATTCTTCATCTCGTCGTCCAGATTTGAAGATCCGGAAATAAAGCAGCTATACCGGGTCTTCTTGACGAACAAATCTTCGTCCGAAGTAACCAGTTCCGGCCACAGGGCGAACCCGGGATGGCTTTCCGATAGCTCCTCACTTCGCCGCACCCAGTTTTCCGGCGTAAACATTTCCTGATAAGCGCCCCACCCCGCGATAGCGTACGGCTCCGCCGTGGTTTGAATCCAGACCACCGGGCCGCCGGCATCCCGTATGACAGCGTTTAACCGATTAATTTCTGGCACGACATCTTGGGCTTGCGGACAGGCGGCGAGATAACCTTCCTCACAAAAGAAATTTTGCATATCGACATTAATGACGCCGGTTTTCACGCCGTCGAACCGTTCGTATATGACTTGGCGGCCAAGACGCCCCTGCAGCCGGTTGCGAAGCCATTCGGGTTTCTCAAAAGGTTTCATGGGTTCATCTACCTCCCTTTACAGACCCAATCTTTAGTCTGAGCATTCTCTCTGCGTTGCCGTGATAAATCTTAGCCCTATCATCTTCGGAAATATCGAGACTGTCCAGAATTTCAATGGTGCTTCGCATGTACTTGGCTCGAACGCCATATCGGAGGCGAAAACCACATGATCGGCACCATAATAGTCGAGACCGCAAACGGTTCCGGCCCTCCCGCTGAATAATGCTGTGTCAGCGTAGAACATCTTGAAATAGTCGGTATGGGGATGTTTGAGGTTTGATAGCACCTCGCTGTAATCCTCATCCGACGTGCGAGCGCCCAGCACTTCCCAACCGGGCCCGACCGGCCCTCAAAATAGGCTGCCATGCCGCCCATATGATGGGTAATGAATTTCAGATTTGAATAATTTTTGTTTGCGAACCCAAATTTACTTAGATTTCTATCTTAAAAGAATTCCGGCCATTTTGCCATAACCTTCTCTTTTAGTTCGGGACTTGATTCGGCGACACGGGGGAAATTATCGATGCGGCCCCAGGGACGGCAGGCATCGACGATGCCGCGATTGTTGTAGTACGGCGCTTCTTCAATCATGGTATCGAGTGGTGTCGACCAGGCGCGGCGGATAATGTCGATATCGTCGGACGGATCGCAGCGGGTGGACAGAGCCCAAATCACGTCGAACATATTGGTAGGATCAATATCTTCATCGACAACAATTACCCAGCGACCGGAGTAGTTGCCCGAATGGCAGTTGGCAGCCAGCATACCAGCCTGTTTTGAATGGCCGGGATACATCTGCTTGATGGAAACGACGTTGAACAAACGGCCGGCACCCGCTTCATGACACCAGATGCCTCGCACACCCGGCAGTCCCGCCTTTTCGATTTCGTCCCAGATCATGGCCGATTTGGTGGCGCTGCGGGCGAAGGTAAAATTAGACGGCGGACGCGATGGGATGGCCATGGTTAAAATGGGATCATCGCGGTGATAGACCCGCTGCACCTTGATGGTGGGCTCGTCGCTGGCAGGACTGGCGTAGTAGCCCATAAATTCACCAAACGGCCCCTCTTCCATCAAAAGGTCATTGCGCAATTCTCCTTCGAGAACGATTTCTGAATGCGACGGAATGGGTAGACCGTGAACTTCGCTGGGAATAACTTCAAACGGGAAGCCGCGGTGCCCACCGGCGTAATCGAATTCTGAAACTTCAAAATCGACTTCCGAATTCCCCGCCAGGAACAGCAGTGGGTCGTGGCCACAGGAAATCAGGATGGGGCACGGCTTGCCCTCCTTGAAGTATTTTTCACGGATCAGGCGACCATGCTTGCCAGGTGACATCCATATACCGGCGGTGTTCTTGTCATGTACCATCATCCGATACGTGCCCACGTTTATCCAACCCGTATCCGGATCTTTCATGATGACTAGATCATCGGTCCCCATATAGCGGCCTCCGTCGTGTTCATGGATAAACGGGATGGGAAATTTGTAGAGATCGACATCTTCGTCCCGGTCGATATTTTCCAGGATCGGACCCGTATTGGATTCAATTGGCGGGATTAGCTGGAATTCCTCGCGCATCCGGTTGCGGTAGCAACGGACAAAATCCATTTCGCAATCAGGTTCCGAGAATCCCATGACAAGGGCGAGGCGCTTGAAAGAATTAGCCGCTGCTGACAGAACTCGGAAATTTCCCGGATAGTCTTTGATATTTTCAAAAAGAATGGCCGGAGCTCGACCTGGGTCCTTGGCGCACACTAATTCCGCCAATGCTGCCATCTCCAGATTCCAGTCTGCGCCTTGAACGGTTTTAAGTTCGCCGATTTCTTCGAACTTCTGCAATAATTCGCGTAAGTCTTCATGACGGTCCGTATTCGACCGGCCCACTTTTTTATCCATGGATCGTCCCTATTGTCATTATTTGATTCTAGGCTGCATAAACAGAGCCCTCTCCTGACGTCTTCAGTAGACCAAACTTCAGATAGCGGCTAATACCGAATAGCTTTAGGGGGTATTGGGATTACTTATGATGGGAGCCACACAGGTGGCTAACTAACCGACTGCAACTTATTTTTCCGGTCGGGCCGCCAGCCTGGCTCCTGCCAGTGATAGAGGCCGTCAGAGATTTTTGCTGCCACCTGTTTCTCGATGATTTCCAAAACCACCCGGTCGGCCGGCCGCATGGTCTCACCGCCTTTGCGGATAATATAAAGAATGCGGGTCATTTCAGGCGCATCAATGGGGCGCGCCGCCAAATGTCCGGCGAGTATCTCATCATAGAACAATCCGTAGAGAGAGACCGTGCATCGATGGTGGATATCCATCATCTGTTTGCGAAGATAAATCGGATCTGCATCCATAAATATGTCCAAGGTCATATCTAATCTGGCGGCGATTTCCTCCAGCAGACTTCGCGTAGAATGGGTCTTACGCTCCTGAATCAGCGGATAGTCGCTGAGCTCTTGAAACGAAATAGGTGCGCCATCAGGCTTTACCAGATCAATAGGACCGATCAGGCACAATTCCTGAGCTAACACCGGCGTTGCCGTTAGATTGTCATCCTTCCCGGGCTCGTGAGAGAACGCCAAATCAAGTTCACCCCGTTTGACTGCATTGATCATTTCGTCGCTGTACCCCTGTTTGCAGGCGATACTGATCTCAGGATACAGGATGGAACATTCATCGATAATGGAAGGTAAAAGAACGCGGCCTGACGAAGGCGTCACGCCTAAATTCACCTCGCCTTCGATTCTGCCCTTGAATCTGGAAAGGTCCCTTTCGGCAAATTTCACGCGATCCAAAATATCTGTGGTGTGTTTAAGAAACCGCTCTCCGGCCTGGGTTAGTGTTACACCGTGATGGGTGCGCAGCAGCAACTCGACACCGAGCTCTTCCTCAAGTTTTTTGATTTGCGTGCCTAGCGCCGGCTGGGAGACGTGCAGCTCCGCCGCCGCCGCCGTTATGCTGCCCTTGGTCGCCACACTGGCGAAATATTTCAGCTGCCTGAATAACATTGTCCAGCCTAGCCTATAACAGTAGTCAAGTTAATCCCGACGGTCTATCAATCCCGTCCTCCTGGTGCCGTCATCACGTTCAGGAGCGCCGGCGTTCCATTACGCACTTTGTCCAGGGCTCGTTTCATGGCCCCCGGCAAATCATCCGGATTTTCGACACACTCACCGTAGCCGCCACAAGCCTCCATAATCGCATGAAATTGCGGCGAAGGTTTAAGGTCCACCAGGGGCATTTCGTTGGCCTTGGCGGCCACACCGTCGGGATACATAGACTTTGTTGCCCGGTGGACCGCGAACCATTGCTCGTTGTTCATGATAATTGTCAAAGTTGGCAGGTTTTCTGCCACACCAACGAAATGCGCCGGCGTTGGATTACCGAATATGTAGGAACCGTTACCGACCGTCAAAATAACTTCACGGTCGGGCGCTGCAAGTTTAGCGCCCAGCGCGGAACCCAGGCCAAAACCTAGTCCGCCGGCCGCACCGCCGCCGACGTAATTGCCGGGGCCGGTGTGATGGATATGATCGATATTTATGCCGAGTTCATTGATCGAAATGGCGTCGTCTGATTTGGCATCATTGATACAAGCCGCCACCCAAGGCGGGAGAATCGGATTTGACGTTGTGGCCTTGGCAAGGATTTCTTCTTTTTCGGCCACCAAGGTCAAATGGGTTTCCTTGATTTTATTTTTGCGTTCCATAATTGCGCTTTCCCGGCCGACTGTCTTGACTGCCAACGCCCCATGCAGTTGGCGCAGCGTTTCTACCGGCTCTCCGGCCAAGGCGACATCCATTTCAAAGCCACGGAAGGGGAACCCGGAAAAATGCGGATCCGGCGACAGGTGGATGAGCTTGGCTTTGTCCTGAGGGTTGATGACACGGGGGACCCACGGCACCGGACATTCGACCACCATTACCAGATCAGCGTCGGGCAAAAACCGGTTCACGACAAATCCGAAATTGGCCGGATGATCCGAGCTCAGAGCCGGTCCGTTCACCTGCACGATCGGCAAGCCAAAATCAGCGGCCAACCCACCAAGTACATCGAAGGCAGCGGGACGAAATCCGACTCTGCCGGCAACGATCAGCGGTTTCTCGGCATTGGCAAACAATTCTGCCGCCTGTTCTATGGCGTCGGCATTAGCGACGGGCGGCGGCGTACCGACAGCACGTTCCCGGGGCGCTGTTTGATCGGCGGAAACGGTCTCAGCCAGGACTTCGCGCGGCAATGTCAAATAAACCGGTCCCATTGGTTCAGTCATGGCGATATCCAGGGCGCGGCCGATTATAGTCCTCACCGGCTGCCCCGATCGTAATTCATAATCCCACTTTAGCTGCTCGCGAACCATACCTCCTTGATCGAAGTTTTCCTGACCCCAGTGGATTTGATTATTGCGGGCTCCGGTACTGCCCGTTTCCGTCAACGGCGTCCGGCCGGCCATCATTAGAACCGGCGTATAATCCCGATTGGCATTCATCAACCCGCAGATTGTATTGGCCGTGCCCACCGTCACATGAACCATCACAGCCGCCGGCTTCCTGGCGATCTGATAGTAGCCCTGGGCCATAGCGATGGCGACATTTTCATGGGGTACAGTAACGAATTTTGGGGTGGGCCGACCCTGCTGGGAAAAGGCCACCAAGGCTTCGATAATGGGCGCAAAATCGGTTCCCGGGTTAGCGAAGACATATTCAATCCCATGATCCCACAGAGCGGTCAGAAAATCCGCCGCTACCGTATGGTTGATAGCCTCCGCCGCCACCGATTCATCCATTGCTGCCTTCCTCTACAGATATCAGTTTGATTTCTAAGGATATACGAATATGCTACAAGGCCGGTCTTGCCAAGAATTTTTGGTGAAAAATTACCATGGCTGAAAGAGCCGATTACCTAGGAGCGGAACAACATCACTTGGCGGAATGCCAGTTTTGGTTGCCCAAGGCTTTGGCCATCACAATACCGCCTTCAACAACGTTATCGACCATATCTGTCAAATCGTTCAGTTCGACGTTTTCTTTGGGCGGAAAATTCTGCAGTCTTTGATGCAGGTAATCCGGAAGAGCTGGCTGCCCAATACCGAGAGATCCGCGAATATATGCCCATGCCACGGTGTTAGTGGCTGCTGCGGTACCGATCATCATAAATCAAACTGGCATTACCGAACGGCGCCCGCCGGGTAATTCAGGCCAGATGTGTACTGCAATGGGCAAACAACGACTGGGAATCATTCAGCAGAACAGTGAGAACCCCGAGACCGCCAAAATCCTCACAAAGTTCCCGCAGGGCCCCGTATAGAGCCGTCGATCGCGTAGGCGGCTTATCAAAGCGTCGGCAGAGTTCCTCCAATATCCAGAAAAATGCGTGTTTGTTATCGGTCCCGCCGATGGGCCAACAGTGATCTAGAGAACGTTTTTTGATGCCCTTGAGTTTGCCGTTGTGGGCAAACACCCAGTCTATGCCCCATAGTTAACGACGGAGCGGATGCATTTTTTCAAGGCAGACCTTACCATGGGTTACTGGGCGTATATGACTGAATACGTTACGGCTTTTGATGGGATAGTCCTGTATCAGATGGGTGATCGGAGAGTCGAAACTGGAATTGGGATCACGGAAGGTTTGTCCCCTTTCCTCTCGTAGAACGCGACCTCCTAGCCGTCTCGGTGCACGCCGGTTTTTCCGCCC
>PVBE010513721.1_pt1 | contig 13162 bp, 15 predicted proteins | sample 1631181 | NCBI WGS metagenome assembly PVBE01 (sample SAMN08397723, study PRJNA350692) | Marine metagenome, whole genome shotgun sequencing project. | isolation source: water | place: Pacific Ocean | collected 2012-04
CCCAGATGCCCAGCTTCTCTAACTAAACATTTGTATCCGGTTAAGGGAAGCAGGCCAGTGCGATGTGGTGGAATGCAGCTGCCATGACGTCCTCCTTCCGGCTCGTTTCCATTGCTCGATCGGCGGCGCTTCCCGGCAGGCTACCAGAACGCCGAGCGAGATGGATAACGTCATGGCGAGCCGCTGCGCCTGGAGATACCCCTACCCTCCCTCGATTCCGCGGGCGGGTACGCGACACTCCCAACCGATCTCGGCTCCCAGGGTCCCAGAGATTTGCCCCCCACCCTCGGATCAGCGGCTCATCTCTGAGCTTGCCGTTGAAGCTCTCCTTGAAGCCGTCCTCCCACGGGCTCCCGGGGTCGACGAAAAGTGTCTTCACATCGATCCGGTGAAATCATTCCCGGACCGCCTGGGCGGTGAATTCCGGACCGCAGCACATTGGGAATGATGCGAGGCGCGAGGCCTGATCGCCGCTGACCCCACAGAGAGCTCAAGCGGGCGGTCATGGCCGGGCAGCAGGTCTCTAAAGTGATCGTGTTCAATCGCACACTTTGGAGGCAGACCGAGCATGACCAAGCATCAACCCACGCCGAGCGACGGGGCTTTTGTAGCCATCGATATCGCCAAGCACCGCAACGAAGTCCTGATCGAGGTTACCGTCCGCGCACGGCGGCGGCGGCCGGTCACTCCGGCAGGGTAGAGGGTTGCGCTGCTCGCAGGCGCGGCATTCGCATCTTCGAATGCACGAGGTCGGCGGCTCAGGCCCTGGTCCTGTAGAAAGCCTTCGACCTCGTCCACGAACCGCTCCCAGGCGGGCTCGTGGCGTAGGAGCAGGTGGTTTCGGCTCTCGAGCGCTACGAGGCATCCGCCGGGGATGCCGGATACCATTCGGCGCGCTGCAGTCGTGGCGAGATCGTCCGGCTTAAGCGCGGGGTCAATCCGCCCCGCCCGCCGCCTCCGGCATGGCGAAGGGGTGGACGCTCTCGTAGGCGCGTGCCGTGCGGAGCACCAGGGCCTCGGCGAAACGCGGGCCGACGATCTGCAAGGCCGCCGGCAGGCCGGCCTCGTTGAGCCCGCAGGGCACGCTCGCCGCCGGCTGCTGCGAGAGGTTGAAGGGATAGGTGTAGGGGCTCCAATCGAGCCATCCGGTCATGCCCCGCCCGGCCGGTACGTCGGCACCCGCCTCGAAGGCCACGATCGGCATCTGCGGGCTGACCAGGAGGTCGTAGTCGGCAAGAAACAGGCCGAGCGCCCGCGCGATCTCCTCGCGCCTGAGTTCGGCCTGCAGCCAATCGATCGGGCCGAAGCGCCTGCCCGCGGCCATCATCGCCCTGAGACCGGGATCGAGCCGCTCGCGCTGCTGTTCGGTCATGGTCTCGCCGATCGCCGCATAATGGCCAAAGAAGTGCGCCTCGAACGCATCGCGCGGGTTCCCGATCTGCGGGTCGGCCTCCTGGATGTGGGCGCCGAGATCGGCCAGGGTCTCGACCGCCCGGTCGACCAGCGCAATGACGTCGGCGTCAGCCTCGGCGAAGCCGAGCGTGCGGCTGTAGGCGATCCTGAGGCCGCTGATCCCGGCCTCGAGCCCGACCCGATAGTCGCGCCTATCCTCGGGAAGGGAGAGCCAGTCGCGCGCATCCGACCCGGCGATCACGGTCAGCATCAGGGCGGCGTCGGCGACCGTGCGCGCGATCGGGCCGAGGTGCGAGATGGTGCCCAAGGGGCTCTGCGGATAGGCGGCGACACGTCCGAAGGTGGGCTTGATGCCGAAGACCCCGGTGAACGCGGCCGGAATACGGATCGAGCCGCCGCCGTCGGTACCGATGTGGAGCGCCCCCATGCCGGTGGCCGCAGCGGCGGTTGCGCCCCCCGATGAGCCGCCGGGGGTGAGTACGGGATTCCAGGGGTTGCGGGTAATGCCGGTGAGCGGGCTGTCGGTGATCCCCTTCCAACCGAACTCCGGCGTGGCGGTCTTGCCCAGCAGCACGGCGCCCTGGGCGCGAAGGCGCGCGACCGAGGGCGCGTCCTCGTCCCACGGACCCTCGGACGCGACCGTCAACGAGCCGCGAAGCGTCGGCCAGCCCCTGGCCACCACCAGGTCCTTGACCGTGGCCGGCACCCCGTCAACGAGCCCGACCGGCTCGCCCCGCGCCCAGCGTGCTTCCGAATCGGCGGCCGCAGCCAGGGCGGAGTCGTCGTCGCAGTGGCAAAACGCGTTGAGTCGGGGATTGAGCGCGTCGATACGCGCGAGCACGGCTTTCGTCACCTCGACCGGAGAGAGGTCCTTGCGGCGGTAGCGGACGGCCAGCTCGCTCGCCGGCATCATCGCGAGGTCGTCGGTCACCTCGATTGATCCCCCTCGCGCGTTGGTTCGGCTGGCGGGCTCAGAAGGCGGCGAGTGTCGCGTTGCGCAAGTCGGTCACCAGCATGTGGCCCGGCGTGTGGGTGATGCACAAAGGCGGGCGGGCCTCGCGGACCACCACCTGGGGGGTGACGCCGCAGGCCCAGAAGACCGGGATCTCGCCCTCTTCGATTTGCGCGCGCTCGGGCCCAAAGTCCGGGATCATGACGTTCTCGATGCCGATCAGGTCCGGCCGGTCCATGTGCACCGGGGCGCCGTGCACGCGCGGGAAGCGACTGGTGATCTGGATCGCCCGGATCGCGTTGGCCGGCGTCAGGGGCTTCATCGAGACCACCAGGGACCCGCGGAAGGGCCCGGCTGGGGCGGTCGGGATGTTGGTGATGTACATGGGGCCGAGCGAGTTCTGCTCGACGTGGCGCACCGGCACGCCAGCCTCGATCAGCGTGAGATCGACCGATAGCGCGCAACCCAAAGCGAAGGCCACCAGATCGTCGCGCCAGAGCTCGGTGATGTCGCCCACGTCGCCCGCGTATTCGCCGTCGCGGAACACGCGATAGCTCGGCACGTCTGAGCGCACGTCCAAATCCTCGGCGAGCGTGGGAAAGCCCGGATCGCCCGGCTCGGTGACCTCGAGGACTGGGCAGGGCCTGGGGTTGCGCTGGCAGAACCGGAAGAAGTCCTCGGCGTAGTCCTTGGGCAGGATAGCTAGGTTCGCCTGCACGAAGCCGGGCGCGGCGCGGCTGGTGTGGTCGGTGAAGTGCCCGGTGCGGGCGGCGCGGCGAACGCCGCGCGGGTCCGAAAGATCGATCTCCGCTCGCGCGTCCTTGGCAATCACGTTCATCACGTCTCCTCCCTCGATGGGGCTCCGGCCCCGGCGACGGCCATCCCGGGCGGCGCGCGGGCGCTTGGGGTTATGCGCGACTCTCGCGCGGACGGCCGGAAATGGCAACCGTCTCGATGCGCGGGGCGCGCGGGCGCGATTGCGAAGTGGCGACGGCTCAGCCTCAGCTACGCTCAACCCCGCCGATATCGCCCGTATCCTCAGTACGCGGGCGTCATTCCCTCTCTGGCCACGACACGATTTCGCCTTCGCGAATCGGACAGTTGATGGTGACGACGACCAGATCCTCGGACCCATCGTTGCGCTGGTTGTGCTCGATACCCCTCGGGATGAACACGTAGGCGCCGGGTGGGACCTCGTGGTGCTCCCCGCCGATGGTGAGCGACATCGTGCCCGAGACGATGTAGTAGACCTGCTCGCGGTCGGTATGGATCGGGTGCCCCTCGGTGTAACTGCCCGGCGGATAGACCGAGTGGTGGACGCGAATGGTCTCCGCGCCGACGGTCTTGGCGTTGATCAACGGCCAACCCGTCCCCCCGTAATGCCCCATCTTCTCGGGGAACTCGTAGGGCTCGATGTCGTCGAGGGTCCAGACGTACTTCATGGCATCCTCCTGGAAAGGCCAGCGTGCTCTCGTGGCAAGCGGGGAAGCTGATCAGGGGGCTCGGAATGTCATTACCACCTCGGTACGCATGCGAGATTGCAAGTTGGCTCCCGACGCTCGAAGCGATGGTGTAGGCAAGCACCGACGGTTCGAATGGAGTACGCGAGTTATCTTCAAATCAAAGGATAGTCCGGCTACTTCCGCGAGACTCTTGAGTCCTTCCCCGCCATGAGTGGTCGTTAGAGCTCCAACACAGTATGGAACGGCAGTTCGGAAGGGGCGAGCGATGCTTTCGAAGCCGCCGCCCCCCGCTCCCGCCCCCAGCCCCTCACAGCGTCAGCGTGCCGCCCGGCTCCAGGGCCTCGACGCGCCCGCGCTTGACCAGGCCCTTGAACTCGTCGGCGCTCTCGGCCAGCACCGGGAAGGTGCGGTAGTGGATGGGCACGATGACCTCGAGCTCCAGGAACTCGTTGCAGGCGATGGCCGCGCCCCTGGCATCCATGGTGTAGTGCCCGCCGATCGGGATGAGCCCGACGTTGGGCCGGTAGATCCTCTGGATCAGGGCCATGTCGGAGAAGACGTCGGTATCGCCGGCGTGGTAGATACTTTGGCCCTCGGCCTCGATTACCAGCCCGACGCAGACCCCGAGATAGACTGGCACGCCGTTATCGTCGGGAAAGCTGGAGCTGTGCAGCGCGTTGACCATGGAGACCGCGATACCGCCGAGCTTCGCCGTGCCGCCCATGTTCATGGAGACCGACCTGTCGGCGCCCTGGCCTGCGAGCCAGCCGCAGATCTCCGGCAGCGCTACCACCGTGGACGCGTGCTTCTTCGCCAGCGCCACCGTATCGCCTACATGGTCGGCATGGCCGTGGGTCAAGAGGATGTAGTCGACGCTTGTGATCGACTTCTCGGTGTCCGGCGGGCAGGTCGGGTTGCCGGTGAAGAAGGGATCGATCAGCACCGTCTTGCCCGCCGCCTCGATCCGGAACGCCGAATGCCCCAAATATTGAATATCCATGATCGTTCTCCCCGGTTTGACCATCAGCAGACGTCGATCGTGGGCCAGCGCGGGCCGCTTGGCAGATGGACCGCGGCGCGGCGCGCGATCATTTCGCCCGCTCGACGTTGGGGGTGCCGTCCGTCCCGATGAACACGACGGGAATGCGCGCCGGTCCCCCACCTGTGTTGCGCCCGTTGTGCCACCACTTCTGGGCCTCGATGAACGCTTCGCCCGCCCCAAAGGTTTTCGCACCCACCGAATCGTAGTCGATGGTCACCTCGCCTTCGAGGACGTATCCGTAGGCTGGAATGGCGTGACGATACCGCCCCGTCTCCTCCCCCGGCCTCAGGGTGACGATGGCCGAGATCGCCCTGGCCGGATCGTTCGGATATTGGATCGGTTGGCCGATATTGGTCGTCTTGGTATCAAGCAGCGAGACGACGGATTGATAATCCTGGGCCCATCCCGGATCGGCACTCAAAGGCCAGGCAACGAATGCGCCGATAACAGAGACCCCCCTGAGTGCCCGGCTCGTGACCATCATATCCGTCCTCCCCGATGAACCACTCGACTCGATCCGACCCGCCATTCCGCGCGGCCAGACCGGCATCGCGACCGGGCTCACGCGTCGACGAAGGGATCGTCAGCGCTGCCAGCGCAAATGACCACCGCGGGCGCGGTCCGCTCGTTGACGTAGAGCCGAAACACGTCGGACCGCGCGTAGTGGCCGGCCGCGTCGAAATCGTACTTGCCTCGCACGATCTCGTCGAGATCGAGTTCCGCAGTGAGGATCGCCGGACCGTCGAAATGGGGTCCGGCGAGCACTTGGCCCAAGGGCGAGACGATGGAGCTTCCTCCTCGCATCAGCACGGTTTCGGGGTCGTCGCCCTGGATCGCGGGGTAATCGTCCGGGCAGTCGCCGCGTCTCAGGTACTGGCAGGCGCTCACGACGAAGCACCGGCCCTCAAGGGCGACGTGGCGCATGGTCGGAAGCCAGGTCTCGCGGTCGTCGGCGGTGGGCGCGAGATAGAGCTCGACGCCCTTGGCGTACATGCTCATGCGCAAGAGCGGCATGTAGTTCTCCCAGCAGATCACCGCAGCGGTGCGCCCCAGGGACGTCTCGATGACGGAGAGCGTGGAGCCGTCCCCGCACCCCCAGACCAGGCGCTCCATGGCGGTCGGCATCAGCTTGCGGTGCTTGCCCAAGAGCCCGCCGTCAGGCGCGAAGAAGAGCACGCTGCAATAGAGGGTGCCCAGCTCGCGCTCGATCACCCCGATCACGAGATGCGCGCCCGCCGAGCGCGCGGCTTGGCCCAGCGCGTCCGAGGCCGGTCCCGGAACCTCTACCGCGCTCTCGAAATAGCGCCGGAAGTCCTCGCGGCCCTCGGGCGAGCGGCTGCCCATTCGCGCCCCGAAGTCCAGCCCCTTGGGGTAGGCCGAGACGAAGGCCTCGGGAAACAGCACCAACTCGGCCCCGGTGCCGGCGGCCTTGGCGGTAAGCTCGCGGACCTTGTCGATGGTAGCCTCGCGGTCGAACACGACCGGGCAGTCCTGGACGACGGCGGCGGTTACTTTGCGCGGCATCGCTTGGCATCCTCCCCTACTGGGCTTCGGCTCGAAGGTGGCGGTATTGCGCTCGGGAGACGCGAGCCGCCACGGCGATTATGGCATATCGGCGAAGTCACAAACGTTGTGACTTCACGAGCGCCCTCAAACGCCGGGCGAGCGCACCCCGTGCCCTTGGCTTTCGCCGCAGTCGGGGCGGCCCGCGTTCGCGGGTTCCTCGGGTCGAGACGGTTCCGTCATCTCAAACTACGGCATTACCCCGGCCCCGGAATCACCGTCCCGGGGTCGATGGGCCAGCTCGTTGGCCGCTGTCGCCCAGCAGGTCGGCGGGCCTCAGGATGAGGAGCGCGAACGGGCCGACCAGCAACACCACCGCGACGTGGGCGAAGGCGATGCCGTAGCCGAAGGCGCTGGCGCCGCCGGCGAGATCGAGCACCGAGCTGCCATCGATGGGGTCCAACCCCTCGACCTCCAACGTCAAGCCCTCGACCTTGACGATCCGGCATATGGTACTCCCAGCCGGTTCGACCGGAAGCGGCTGCGCAGGGAGAAGATGCCGACCTTCGGCCAATCCGGATTGCCTTGCGGGCGCTGCGTGCCGGTCACGGTCTGATCCTCGATCACGCGGTGGAAATGGAAGATCACCTCGGCGTGCGAGAAGGCGTCCAGGCCTTTCAGGAAATCCACCTCGCAGCAGTCCGGGTCCAGATCAATCACGGAACGGACCTGGTCCCAGTAGCCCTCTCCGGCGTTGACCGGCTCGGTTTGGCCGCCACGCACAAAGCCGATGGCCGTGAGTTCGATCCACATTGCGCTTCCCCCCGCAACCGCTCGGCCCCTGGTTGGGGCCTTCTCTTCGTCACGCGCAGTGGTCTCAGTCGGCATCCTTGCGGGTCGGCTCATCGAGCGCGGCAAGCTGCTCGCGGCGCTTCTCCAGCCAGAACCCGTACTGCGGCGGATGGAGCGCGAAGTGCTGCTTCACGCCCAGCTCCTCGGCCGCGTGCACCGGCCAGTGGGGATCGTAGAGGGCCTGGCGGGCGATGGCGATGAGGTCGGCCTGGCTTTCGCGGAGTATCTCCTCAGCCTGGGCCGCGTGCAGGATGAGACCTACCGCCATGGTGGCGATGCCGGCCTCGCGGCGTACGGTCTCGGCGTAGCCGACCTGATAGCCGAGCGTGAGCCGACCGACGTCCAGGTTGATCGAACGGCCCATGCCGCCGGACGAGCAGTCGATCAGGTCGACGCCCCGGGCCTTGAGCTCGTGGGCCAGCGCCACGGTATCGGCGAGGTCCCAGCCCCCCGGTGGCCCGTCGATAGCCGAGACCCGGAAGAACAGCGGTTTGTCCGCCGGCCAAGCCGCGCGCACCGCCTCGGTCACCTCGAGCGCAAAGCGCATGCGCGCCGCCCGCTCGCCGCCGTAAGAGTCGGTCCGGCGGTTCACCAGCGGCGAGAGGAACTGATGGATCAGGTAGCCGTGCGCGCCGTGGATCTCGACGACCTCGAAGCCGGCCTTATCGGCCCGCCTGGTGGCCGCGCCCCAGGCCTCCACGAGCCCGGCGATGTCCGCGGGCGCAAGCTCGCGCGGCACTTGGTAGCCCTCGCCCGGCGCGATCGGGCTCGAGGACACGGTCTGCCACGGCGCCTCACCGCGCGCGACGTCGGTCTCGTCGAGCGGCAGTAATCCCTCCCAGCCCCGTTTGCCGCTCGCCTTGCGCCCGGTATGGCCGAGCTGGATCGCGGGTGCGGACCCGTGCTCCTTTAGGAACGCGGCGATCCGCTTCAAGGGCGAGACCTGCTCGTCCGACCAGAGGCCCGAGCTGCCGTGGTTGCGCCGCCCGTCCGGGTGCACCGAGGTGTCCTCGACGAAGACGCAGCCGGCGCCGCCTACCGCGAACTTGGCCAAGTGCGTGAAGTGCCAGTCGTCGAGGATGCCGTTTGCTGCCGAGCCCTGCCCCATCGGTGCGATCACGATCCGGTTGCGAAGCTCAACGTTTCGAATGCGCCAGCGGGTAAAGAGAAGCGGGAGGTCTTCTGTGGTCTCGGTCATGATGCGCTCCCGATGGTTGTTGGCGCGCCGCCGCACGCGGTCAAGACCACGATAGGGGAGAACGCGGGCGTTGGAAACGTCCGCCGAGGGCGGCGCCCCCCTTCGCCTCAGCCGCCAAACAGGATTGCGCAGATGAGCACCGCACCGGCGATGCCGGCAAGATCGGCCGTGATCCCAGCCGCCAGGGCATGACGGATGCGCCGGACCTGAACCGCGCCGAAATAGACTGCGATCACGTAGAAGGTGGTCTCGGTCGACCCCTGGATGGTGCTCACCAGATAGCCGGTGTAGCTGTCGGGGCCGATGGCCGGGTTCTCGATGATCGAGGCGAGCACGCCATAGGCGCCGGATCCGGAAAGCGGGCGCAGGAGCGCCATCGGCAACGCATCCGCGGGCAGGCCGAGGAGCCCCGTCACCGCGCCCAAGAGGCCGTTCAGCATCTCCATCGCCCCGCTCGCGCGGAACATGCCGACCGCGACCAAGATGGCGACCAGATAGGGGATGATGCGAAGGGCCACGTAGAAGCCCTCCTTGGCGCCCTCGACGAAGGATTCGTAGACCCGAACCCGGCGCGCCACACCGAAGCCCAGGAGCCCGACCATCAGCCCCGGTATGATCCAGGGCGCGATAGTGCGCCCGTAGAGGATGGTGAGCGGGATGATGGCGACGATTGTTCCGAGCACGGTGAGCGAGATCCAGGCCGGATAGGCGTGCCCCTCCTCGGCCTCGAGCGCGCCGGCCTCGGACGCCGGCGCCTGGCCGAGCGTCGGGTCACCGTCGCTACCCTCGGCAGAAAAGGCCTCGGCGTCGGGCACGCCCGCCACCGTCGGCGAAGGTGAGAAACGCTGGAAGAACTTGGCCGCGATGATGGCGACCGTGGTCGAGCAGATGGTCGCAAACAGCGTCGTCGGGACAACGCCGGCGGGGTCCGCCGAGCCCGCAGCGGCGCGAAGCGCGATCACCCCGGTCGGCAAGAGCGTGACGCTGGAGGTGTTGATCGCCAGGAACAGCACCATGGCGTTGGTCGCCGTGCCCTTGGCAGCGTTCAGCTTGTCCAGCTCCTGCATCGCCCGGATGCCGAACGGCGTCGCGGCGTTGCCCAGCCCCAGCACGTTCGCAGACATGTTGAGGATCATCGCCCCCATGGCCGGGTGCTCGGCCGGCACGTCGGGAAAGAGGCGCACCATCAGGGGGCGCACGGTACGCGCGATGATGGTGAGCAGCCCCCCGGCCTCGGCCACCTTCATCAGCCCGAGGAAGAGCGCCATGACGCCGACTAGGCCGATGGCGAGCTCGACCGAGGTCTCGGCCGCGTCGATCATGGCCTTGCCCAGCACCTCCATGGGCGCCTCGGCGCTCACGTCGGCGAGAAAGAGATGGCGCACGCCTGCGAACGCGAACGCGATCAGGACCATGGCGAAGAAGATGCCGTTCACTGAAGCCCCCTTCCTTGGCCGCCGGCGTGGTCCCGAGAGCTTACGGCATTCGCGCGCGGGGGATCATCCTTTTTCCGACGGTGCTGCGGTGGCGGAGATCACTCCCTGCCAGCGCTCCAGCACGGCGCACATGCGCCGGTGATGGCTTCCCGGCCAGTACGATGCGCCGGCAATTCGGATACACCCTGACGGGCCCGCCCAAGCCGCGCGCCTTCAAGAGCACCCGACCCAAGTCGGGCGGTGCTTGCGGGTTGGAGCAACGCATTGTCCAGGAGGCAGCTGGTGAACGGGGCGAACAGTCAGTCGAGGCCCATGCGCTCGCGAAGCTCGCGCGCGTTCTCGGCGAGGCCCGTGCTCCCGACGAGCGCGACCGCGCCGGCGGTCCCCATTCGCTGTGCCAAGGGTTGGTCGCGGGTCAGGAGGACCCACCCCTCGCGCCGGGCGATGGCGATGACGATGTCGTCGGTCAAGCCCCGACCGGCGATCGCGGCGCCGTAGCCGGCCGCCCGGAGCCAGCGTTCGAGCCCGACGAGCATCTCGTCGCAGAGGAACCTCGTCGGAATCGGGCCCTGGATCACGCGGTCCCACCGTCAGGCGGCACCGAGGGGAGTGGCGGTCTCGGCCCTGACTGCCTTCTGCAGCTTCTGGAACGCGTTGACCTCGATCTGCCGGATGCGTTCGCGCGAGACGCCGTAGCGGTGGCTCAGGACCTCGAGCGTCGGCGGGTCCTCGCTGAGGCGACGCTGGGTCAGGATGTCGCGCTCGCGCTCGTTGAGGACGGCGAGCGCCCTGCCCACGAGGTCGCGCCGGTGCGACATCTCATCGGCCTCGGCAAGCACACTCTCCTGGTCCTCGCTCTCATCGGCGACGAAGTCGAGGAACTCTCTTTCGGTTTCGCCCGCGGGCGCCTCGTTCAACGAATAGTCGCTGCCGGCCAGGCGGCGGTTCATCTGGACCACCTCGTGCTCGGGCACCCCGAGATCGCCGGCGATTGCGGCGACCGTCTCGGGCGCGAGGTCGCCGTCGGCATACTCGCCATATTTAGCCCTGAGGCGCCGCAGGTTGTAGAAAAGTCGCTTCTGGGCCGGCGTCGTGCCCATGCGGACGAGCGACGAGGTTCTGAGCACGTAGCCCTGGATGGCGGCGCGGATCCACCAGGTGGCGTAGGTCGAAAGGCGAACGCCCCGGTCCGGATCGAACCTCTCGATGGCCTGCATCAGCCCGACATGACCCTCCGAGATGAGATCGCCTACGGCGAGGCCATAGCCCTGATACCCCTTGGCGATCTTCACCACCAGCCGGAGATAGCTGTTGGCGAGCCGCTCGACGGCCGCCGGGTCGCACGCGTCGCGCCAACGACGCGCCAATTGGCGTTCGGTTTCGGCATCCAGCATCGGAAAGCGCCGAACCTCCGCGAGATAGCGCGCAAACCCGGCCTCGGAGGGCGGGTATGTCGATTTCGTGTTCAAGCCAGGGCTCTCCCTCATCTTCACGTTCCACTCGTCCCGAGATCAGACCGCAGCCCGAGCCTGCGTTCGCCTCGCTGGGCGCCATGACGGCGGATTGCAACGGCGGGACCGCAAAAGACCAAGCTCGGATGTCGGATTATTGTTTCTTATTTAGGAACAGAAATGGAACATTTCAAGGAGCCGCCACGGCAGTGGGCGGGCCCGAGCTAACACCCTGATCGAACTATCCTTTTATGATGGCGATCGGCGCCGGGCTCGCCAGCGCGGCCCTTTACGAGGTCCTGGAGGACATTCGGGCAACCCCGCATACCCGCCAGTTCGCCCGCGCCCTGGAGCGCGGCACGGTGCTGGTCTGGGTGCGGGCCCCCGATGCGGAGCACCAGCGTGCGGCGGCCGAGACCCTCGCCCGCTTCGGTGCCGCCTACATCCACACCCACAGGCGCGACGCGGACAGAGACGAGCGGACGGTGCCGGGACGGCCGCACGCAGCCGCAGAGGCGGCGGCCAGCGTGAAACAGCATGGCAGAACAAAGAGGCGGCCCGGCGAAGCAGGCCGCCCCTGAGCTGGGTCGTCGAGGCGAGGAAACGGCCGCTCAAGCGCCGCCGGCGGACGATCCCATCATCATCTTAGCCACGTCCACGGCCAAGATCAGGATCGCGAGCGAGCCGAGAATCGCCGGAATAATGAAGACCGGCCCAACAGCGATACCCGCCCACCAGGCACCGAAAATCGGCGTTCCGAGCCAGGCGCCGATCCATCCCACCACAATCTTGGATGCGAACGACCACACGCCCGGCGAGACGTAGTACTTAAAGCCGTAATGCAGAACTGCGGACACGACGACGCTGACGATGAGCAGCGTCAGAAAGCCAACGAAGTTCAGATCTGGCACGTCTAACCTCCACCTGCCAGTGGGTTGCCCGCCCCCGGGTCTCCTCACGAACCAGAGGCAATCTCAATCGCGGACCGATCGATACAGGTAATTATTAGCATCTTCCAGGTTAAAGTACTAATCTCAATTAGAGTAAAATTAAAACAAAAGAAAAAACATCTAGATATGACTGACTCGTATCCGGAACTCAGGATTCATATATCTTTGTGACCGTGAAATAATCCCTATCGCATACTTGGCGAACGACGCCACACCGTCTGGTTCGGGCGGCGAGACCCGTCCATGCGCACGCTGGCGGACGTTGCATGGACCAACGGCGGCACGTTACAACCCGGTCGGCGCAACGAACCGCGTGCCCCGCGGCAATTCGGGGGATCGGATGGGCTCCTACCAGTACGTTTTCGTCACCAAGAACCTCGGCAAGGCCTATCCCGGCGGACGGGAGATCCTGAAGAACATCTCGCTCTCGTTCCTGCCAGGCGCCAAGATCGGTGTGCTCGGCATCAATGGCGCCGGCAGGTCGACGCTGCTCAGGCCCATGGCGGGGGTGGTTTCGGAGTTCAACGCCGAGGCGTGGGCGGCGGAAGGAGTGAAGGCCGGTTTCCTGGCCCAGGAGCCCAAGCTCGACGAGACCAAGGACGTCTGGGGCAACGTCGTCGAAGGAATGGCCGAAACCAAGGCGCTGCTGGGACGGTTCGAGGCGGTGAGCGCGCGATTCGGTGACGAACTCGATGCCGACGAGATGGACTCCCTGATCACCGAGCAGGGCGAGATTCAGGAGAAGATCGACGCGGTGAACGGATGGGAGCTGGAGCGCACCATCGAGATCGCCATGGATGCGCTGCGCTGCCCGCCCGGCGACACCGAGGTAGCGACGCTCTCGGGTGGCGAACGCCGGCGCGTCGCGCTCTGCCGACTGCTGCTCGAGACCCCGGACCTGC
>PVBE011404668.1_pt1 | contig 13162 bp, 10 predicted proteins | sample 1631181 | NCBI WGS metagenome assembly PVBE01 (sample SAMN08397723, study PRJNA350692) | Marine metagenome, whole genome shotgun sequencing project. | isolation source: water | place: Pacific Ocean | collected 2012-04
CCGGCGCGCGGTTACACCGATACGCTTGAGCGGCTTTGCTCCTGGGGCTTTGTCATCATCGCAAACCAACAACAAGAAGACTGTGGCGTGTTGAATATTCGCAGGCCTCTCCAGTCGTTACGAAGCCGCGGTAAATTCCAATACGCGGCAAATTCATCGATCATGGCCGGCAACATCACAAAGAATCTGCACTATCTTGCTTCGCGGAGTGATGTGAATCCAGATGCCCTGGCATTGGTCGGTCACAGTATGGGAGGAGGAGTTTCAATTGACGTTGGGACTGCTGTCAACACCGAACAACCCGGATATGTGAAGGCAGTTATCGGAATTGCACCCTGGAATGGTGCTCGTCCGGTCCCGAGTTCCGTCGTTGCCAAGCTGGGCGCTCCGCTGCTGCTCTTCTGCTCCTCGTCCGATTCGTTGTGCCCCTGCTCAGGGGCTGCCACCGTATCCGATTCGCAAGGACCTTTTACCTCGCCCGCAGTGGTGGGCATCCCCATGCTGTTTGGCGGTGGCGCCGATGTCTACTGGAATGGTGGCGTCGATGCGATTTATAAAAATGCCCGCACCGCGATATTAATGCAAGTCAAAAAGGTCAGCCATTTCACGATTGCGGGGACCGATGGCAAACAGATGGAGAACCTCGCCTATCAGTCGACCAACCTCTACGGATTGAACTTCAATCACCCACGTCGTCCCTATGCGATGATCCCCACACTCGAATACAGCGTCGGTTTCCTCTACGATGTATTGAACATCGACCGGCAGCGTGGAAAAACAATGCTTGCCCGCGCCGAGCAGGACAATCGGATCGACAAGGTCCTTTCGAAGTAGTTTTCTCGTCGTCCATCGACTGTGGCGAGAAAAGAATCAGTGGCGGCAACCAAAGGATGCGGAAGGCGGTTGAGAACCCCGGCCGATTGTTGGCTTCGTGCTGCCGCAAGAGGTAGAATGAACCACCGCGCTGCTGGGTCTGGGCACCACCATGCACACAAAGGAGAACGCGATGAAGATTGATCTTTATACCAAAGTTATTTTGACCGGTATTTTTGCCTGCTTGTGCCTGCTTCTCTTGCGGGATATCGGGTTCGAGTCTCGTGCCGAGGCCAACAGTGCTGCAAGGCCGGTTCAGGACTGCCGGATTGTGGAGATCAAAAGACACCCGCAAGCGAGTTGGCACGCGATCGAGTTTCGCAATCCGGGCCCGGGGCTCATCGGTCCGCAATAGTTTTGCGCGAGAGCCACTCGACATATTCAACCACGTTCCCGTCCGGATCGGCAAAATAGAGCCAGCGGACTTTGTTTGTAACCTCCAGCGGTCCGCGGAGGATGGCAATGCCCTGTTCCTTCAGCGCGGCCGCCGCGTGAATCAGATCATCGACCGCAATTGCCAGGTGGGGGCAGTAGGGAGGCGCGGGCGGAGGCCGCTCCCCTTGAGACTCGCCCAGGACCGCGAGCAGCTCCAAGCGTACGTCACCCGCCGAGAGAAACGCGCACTCTTCGGCCTCCTGCTCATTGCGATGTCGCCAGGTTTCTTCGAAGCCGAGCCGGTCGACGTAAAACCGGACGGCAACATCCAGGTCGGCGACCTCAAAGGCAACATGATCGTAGCGCATGGCGATTGTTATTTCCTTCCGCTCTATTCTAGAGCAATTTCCCCGATTTCTAATATGCCTCGCACGCACGTTCTGCTTTTTTTATCAGCGCCGCGTTTGAAAAGAGGTGCCGCAGTAGCGATCGTTCAGGAAACATCGCCCGTTGACGCTCGGTGCGGATTGGTCGATGATTCCCAAAGCGGTTAAAGCCTCGTGGGCAGAGCCCGTGCGGTATTCCGGCTCCCGGTTGTCGCAGACCACATATGGCGAAGCGTTCGTGGTTGTGCCGCCAGCGGGGATCGGCACTCCCGTCGGCTGCCTCCCCAACCTCCTAACTCTGCTGCGATAAACAACCATCGAGGAGATGAGATCTGATTTAGCAATCGCTTTTGATTGCACTCCCAACATGCTTCCAATCGACAATGCCAAGGCATTGCCTGGTATCGGAGTCGCCGAATATGGAACAACATCCGCTGATTGACGTGATCTGGCTTGCCCTCTGTGCCGCGTTGGTGTTCCTCATGCAAGCCGGATTCATGTGTCTCGAATCGGGACTGACGCGATCCAAAAACAGCATCAATGTCGCAGCGAAAAATATCACCGATCTGGGGGTGTCTGTTTTTCTTTTCTGGGCCTTTGGTTTTGCGTTGATGTTCGGCAAAAGTGCCGATGGCTGGATCGGCAGCAGTTATTTCTTCACGCCGATCGGACAAGGCGCGGCGTGGCTGGGTGCGTTTTTTCTTTTCCAGGCCATGTTCTGCGGCACGGCAACGACGATCTTTTCGGGTGCCGTGGCCGAGCGGATGCGTTTTTCCGGCTATGTCGTCGTCGCTATTTTTCTCTCGAGTTTCATTTATCCGGTATTCGGGCATTGGGTCTGGGGGGGCCACCTCACCGGCACGCCCGGCTGGTTGGAAAAACTGGGATTCATCGATTTCGCCGGTTCGACGGTGGTCCATTCGGTCGGTGGCTGGGTCGGTCTGGCAATGGTATTGATTTTGGGGCCGCGTAAGGGCCGCTTTCCCGACAACCGCTCGCCGCAAAAAATCCAAGGGCACAATCTTGTTGTCGCAATCCTGGGCGTTCTCCTGCTGTGGTTCGGCTGGTTCGGGTTCAATGGTGGCAGCACCCTGGCAATGAATGCGAGCGTCCCGGGGATTCTGGCCAATACGATGCTGGCGGCCGTGTCAGGACTTGTCGCCGCTCTGATCGCGAGTTGGGTTTTTCAACACCGCCCCGAAGTTGAGAAGATCATGAACGGTTCACTCGCCGGACTCGTCGCGGTGACTGCCAGTTGCAATGCAATCAGTTCAACGTCTGCGGTGATTATCGGTGCCGTTGGAGCCCTGATCATGCTCGGCCTTGAGTGGCTGCTCGTTCGATTCCGGATCGACGATGTGGTAGGCGCCTTTCCCGTACATGCGGGTGCCGGTATCTGGGGAACCTTGGCGGTCGGTTTTTTTGCCGATCTGCAAATCCTCAATACTGGCCTTACGCGCGGTGAGCAAATCGGCGTGCAGATGTTGGGGGCTGTCTCCTGCTTTGTCTGGGCATTTTGTCTGGTCTCGATCCTCTTGCGTCTGTTCAATCGGATCTTCCCCTTCCGCGTCAGTCCGGAGGTAGAGCATGTCGGACTCAATATTTCTGAGCATGGCGCCACGACGGAGATTCTCACTCTGTTTCAGGCGATGGACCGACAGGCCAAATCGGGCGATATGAGCATCCGCGTCCCGGTCGAACCCTTTACGGAAGTCGGCCAAATCGCGGATCGCTACAACATGGTGATGGGCAAACTTGATGATTCGACAAAGGAATTGAAGACGGCTCATTCACGTATGAAGCGCGATCTGGAATCGGCGGCTCTCGTTCAACAATCGCTCTTGCCACAACAAGCACCCGATGTCCATACCGCTCGTTTTGCCTGGCACTACCGTCCCTGCGATGAACTCGCTGGCGACATTCTCAACGTCTTCCAATTGGACGAAAAACATGTCGGTCTTTACGTGGCCGATGTCAGTGGCCACGGTGTCGCGGCCTCACTGTTGTCCGTGGCAGTCAGTCGCGTATTGAACCCTCAGCCATCCTTGTCTTCGCTGCTGGTACAACCGGGAGACAATACCACCTCGCTTCGTATTGTTCCACCGCGTGAGGTCGCCTATCAATTGAACAAGCGATTTCCCATGGACCAATCGGGCGGCAGATATTTTACGCTGCTTTACGGCGTGATCAATGTGGAAAGCAACGAGTTCCGTTACATTGCCGCAGGGCATCCGCCCGTGATTCGTTGGAATGCGCAACAGGCCCCCGCGATGGTCGAATTAGCCGATATGGCGATTGGCTGGGTGGACGACGCGGAGTTTGAAGAAAAAAGAATCCAACTCAACAAAGGGGATCGGCTCTGCATCTACACCGACGGAATCCCGGAAGCGATGGATGCGGACTTAAAGCAGTTTGGCAACCAACAACTACTCGATACGATCGACAGCAATCGAACCGGTACGCTCGAACACGTACTCGACAAACTGCTGGAAAAAATCGAACGCTGGTGCAGTCCAAACGGCCCCAAAGACGATGTGACCATCCTGGCGGTCGAAATTCTCTGAGTCGGCAATAGACTGCGGGTCGCGATGATGTAAGGATCCTACCTGCTCGCCGGAAGGGCTCTCTGAGTCCATTGCCATGCAGTGCTGCCGCGGCGAAGCAGGCAGCGCAGAAAAAGAGGCGCCGTAGTAGCGATCGCTCAGGAAATATCGCCCGTTGACGCTCGGTGCGGATTGTTCGATGATTCCCGAAGCGGTTAAAGCCTCGTGGGCAGAGCCCGTGCGGTGTTCCGGCTCCCGAATGTCGTCAACAACAACAAAAAAAGAGAAAACCAAAGATGTCCGACCCTGAACAACAGCCGGTGCCAGCCCAACAGAAGCGTTCGTGGTGGAGCCGCAACTGGGGATGGGCCACTCCCGTCGGCTGCCTCCTCATCCCCCTACTCTGCTGCGGCGGTGGCTTCGGATCCCTTCTTCTCTTTAGCACGACCCTCATAAAATCTTCCGTAGCCTACACGGAATCTTTGGCGGCCGTGCAGGCAAACGCTCAGGCCCAGCAGCTCCTCGGTACCCCGATCGAAGCGGGCTTCTTCGTAAACGGAAGTGTCAATAAGCATTTGTCTACAGGTGTCCATTCCTCGAGTGAGGATTCTGTCAGCGTCCAATCTACCGGATCTGCCGAACTCACCTACCCCGTCTCCGGTCCGGACGGATCGGGAACGGTCCGCATCGTCGCCGAGATTCACGGGGGCGAATGGACGTTTAAAACATTGGTCCTGACGATTAATAAAACGGGTAAGAGCATCGACCTAATACCGCAGAAATAGTGGCCGACCAGCGCGGCGGCTCCTTTTTTTCGCACGACTCAGCCCTTCGGCCCGAACGAAAGTGACAACGAGACCATGACAGCCCTACTTCCCGATTGCAAAGATAGAGCCCGGCTCGATGCGCTCTTTGCGAGCTTCCTCGCCGCCAAAGAGCATGCAATCGGCTATCCATCCGGAAGTTATTTCGACAATCGCCCCATCCGGCAGTTTCTCGAATTGAGCCTCAACAATGCGGGCGACCCGTTTGGAGTCGCCACCCCCAATCGCCTCAACACGCACCCCTTTGAGCGCGAAGTGATCGAACACTACGCCGACACATTCCACGCTCCGGAGAATTTCTCCGGCTACGTCACGGGCGGTGGGAGCGAAGGCAATTTGTACGGCATGTATCTGGCGAGAGAAAAATACCCGCGCGCCACAATCTACTTCAGCGATCAGAGCCACTACAGCATCGAAAAGAACGCCCGGCTCCTCAAAATCCCATATACCAAGATTGCTTCATCCGAAAAGGGACAGATCGACTATGCCGCTCTGGCCGAGCAGCTCCGTCGCGATCCGGGCAGTGAGGCGATCGTGGTTGCCAACATCGGCACCACCATGCTCGGCGCGATCGACCACGTCCCAAAAATCCTCGACATTCTTGACGATACTGGAAAGACCGACCACGCGATCCACTGCGATGCCGCATTTTTCGGGATCCCGCTCTCTCTGATCGATGCCGAGGTCTGTGCGGACTTTGACTTCCACCAGGCAATCGACTCGATTGCCTGTAGCGGCCACAAGACCAGCGGCTTGCCGATCCCGTGCGGCTTTGTGATTGTGAAAAAAGAGAATGCCGACCGGATTGCCAAAGCGATTGAATATATCGGTGCGAGCGACAACACGATTACCGGTTCGCGGAGCGGGATCGCGCCGCTGTTGCTCTGGTACGATCTGAGATGCATCGCTGCCAATAGAGCTCTCGTGAAACAACAGTACTTGGACTGCTATGAAAAGGCGCAGAGCGTCTCTTTGCAGATCGCGGCCCTCGGGGTGGAGTCTTTTGTCAACGAGCACTCCAACATTGTCGTCTTTGAAAAACCCCCGAACGACATTCCAGAACGTTGGCAACTGGCGACCGAGGGAAAGTGGTCCCACCTGATGGTTCTGCCGCACGTGACCGATGCGGTCCTTGTGCGATTTCTCGACGAGATGGCGGCAACTGCAGGCACCCTGAGTGTTTCGTCCTGAAAAAGGATGGAGGCAAATTGCCGTTTCGCCTCAGCGACCGGAGCTGGTATACTGACAGTACCGTGTGGCGGTGTCGTAAGACACTGTCGCGCTCCCGCCGCGGTTTTCCTCCAGCACTCCCTTCCACATCAAAACGCCTCTCATGCAACGAGCGATCGAAATATTCACCGGTCTGGTTCTCACAACCACTCTCGCAGCGGCCGAACCGCCGCCGCTCCGTTTTGATACCAGTGATTTTGGTCCGGCGGGCAGCGACGCTCCGCAGATCGAACCGTGGCGAGAGATCCGCATCGACCCGCTCTACGGAGGCCATTGGATCGTTACGGGCGATCTCGATGGAGACGGAGCAGCCGACATCGTCTCTGCCCAGAATGTTCTTGGCGACGGCATCCATACCACCTCCTCGGCGGTCGCCCAACGACTCGATGGAAGTATTCTCTGGCGGTGGGGAGATCCGACGGCCGGCCAGAAGGAGGTCGGGTATGACGTTGGTCTGCAGATCTACGACTGGGACGGGGATGGCAACAATGAGGTGATTTTGCTCACCGAGGGTTTTTTGGTCGAACTCGACGGCGCCACAGGCCAGGTGCGTCGCCGCTTTGCGATCCCGAAACGGGCGACCGACTGCCTCATCTTTGCCAATCTCAGCGGCGGACCGCGGGCGACCGATGTGATCGTCAAAGATCGCTACCGGCGGATCTGGGCCTACAACCAAAAGGGCGAGCAACTTTGGGGCGGTGACTGGAAACCGGGCGGCTATCCCACCGCGCACCAGGTGCGACCGATCGACCTGGACGGCGATGGCAAACATGAACTTATGGCCGGCTACGTGATGCTCAACTCCGACGGCACGATCCGCTGGACCTACGAATCCAAAGTCATGGACCAGTCCCGCGGCCATCTCGATTGCTGCCGCGTGCTGCAACGCGGCAAGCGACCGGAAGATTTTCGCCTGCTTCTGACCTGCTGCGGCGATGAGAACATCGCCTGTGTGGACGGCAACGGAAAAATCCTCTGGGAATCTCCCGGCCACCACTTTGAATCGATCCAACTCGGCACCATTTTTCCCGACCTGCCGGGACCCCATATTCTCGTCGACATCGCGCATCGTCCCCCGGGTGAGAACCCGCTCTGGGTCATGGATCCGGAAGGAAACGTTCGCGGAAAACTCATGCTCGAGAACAGCCGGATCCACGGTCTGGTCGATTGGAACGGCGATGGGTATGAGGAGATTCTTCTCTCTTCGGCACGCGGACTCTTCGACTACCGAGGCGTGCGGATCGGCACCTTCAACACCGGCAGCCCGGGTAGCGTGATGCTGCTGGGCGACATGACCGGCGATGGGATTTCGGACGTGACGATCCTCACGCAGGACCCTGCGGTAGTGCATGTTTTCAAAAATAAACGCGGCAAGAGCACCGCCCCGCTCGGCTGCGGCGTGAACCACACGCTCTATTAGAGGCCCGGTGTACCAACGGCCCCGCAGCCCAAAACCTCCCGGTGCGTCAAATTCCTTGAACTTGTCCCCGCGTTGCTCTATTCTTTTTTCATTGCCCGCCAAGGCGGCAATCCGGCGCCCCGTTTGAGAAAAAGGACCCGATGCTGAACTTTGGATTATTCCTGGCACTGGTCGGGCTGCTTGTGGCATTCGTGATGCTCCTGCGGGCCCGATCGGCCGCATCGCACTCTCGCTGTCGGGAAAACGTGATGGTGTTTGATCGCGTTTTCGACACCGCGGCAGAGATTCATGTGCATGTCATCCAAAACGGCGCTTTTCTTATCGACCGCAAGGCAATCCACTGGCCCGTGGAAATCTTCGTCGACAACATATTGCGGAACCTCCGAGACAAGTCCCGATTCGTGGAGGTCTGGTCCCAAAAAACGCATTATCAGATTCCCCTGCATTTTGATTGCGACGAAGAGCTGCTCACCGAGGAGAAAAAACTCCGGACTCCCAATTCCAGCCACGTTCTCTGTCTGAACGTGGCTGAAGAGGCGACCGCTCCAACACTCATCGTCGATGGCGAGACGATCTGGGAGGTGCCGGCGGTTGTCGGCAGGCTCACGGTCTTTAACGGCGATTTGGTACATGCCGTGTTGGGCGATTCGGGGCTGCTCCGCTCGACGCTTTTGTTCAATACCTGGGACGAACCACCCCTCAACATCCCCAAACTGCCATCGCATACCGAGCCGATGACCTATCTGGAGAATCCGAACCAACCTGCCCTGACGCTCGGGCTTTGGGCAAATGGAAAACTGCAACAAATTCAGGACCTGGACCTGCGGTTCGTGAGGACCGAACCGGTCATTCTCAACGAGACCGAAAGCACCCAGAATCTGCAAATCCCCGTGATGGCGAACCTCACCGACTGGAATCCAACGACGCTCACACTTCGGGTCTTTGCAGATGCCCGCCTGGAGGATGCGGGCAGAGAACCGACTCGAGCCCGCCTTCATCCCGCCTCCGATGTGATCCGACGGGAACCTTCTTTTACAACAGAGCTTGTCCTCTCTCCACTGGCCACCTTGCGATTCCGCCTCGGTCGATTGCTGATGACCTCGCCTGTGAATTTCAAAACATCCGAATTCGACGATGCGATGCTGCCGCTTCTGGCTTTTCTCAAAACTCCCCGCACCCACCAGGAGTGTATGGAATTGGGAGACCGACTCGGCCTCGCATCGCCGGAACTTCGTTCGACCATCAACCGGCTCAAGGAGCGACAAATATTAGAAGAGGTCACACCCCCATCGAAAGAGCGAGAACCCTCAGTAACGAAAGCTCCCGGGGGAACGTGGTGGGACAGGAATGACGCGGGCCACTTTGACATCCGCATGCACCAGATCATCCAGGTCCTCTACGGAAACTCCCACACACTCGGGGCTAATTTTCCTTTGAATGCGGACAAAGAACCGCTGCCGTGGTTCTCGTACCCCGCCATCGAATACCTGGAGACACTCGATCTATCCGAGGCCCGCGTGTTCGAATTCGGAAGCGGCAGCTCTACGCTCTACCTGGAAAGCCGCTGCAAGCACATTATTTCGATCGAGCAGAATGAAAAATGGCTCTCGAAGCTGAAACAGATGTCCACCGGCTCCGCTGAATTCAAGCTCCGAGAGACGGAAGCATCTTTTGCCAATGCGATCCTCGACGGGGAGCAGAAATATGATGTCATTATTGTCGATGCCATTCCAGAATTCCGATCCGCCTGTATCCCCAACACATTGGCGCGGATCGCCGACGAAGGGATCATCATCCTGGACGATTCGGCAATGTATCCGAAAGCCTACAAAGCCCTTCTGGAAATAGATGCCTATCCGATCGATTTTATCGGACTCTCCCCGATGGAGGATGTTGTACAAACCACGACATTCTTTTTTAATCGTAAGGGAGGCCCTCCGATCATTCGCAAAAAGCTCCCACACCCGAAAGGTTCACCCGGTTTCCAATGGGATGCCTGAGCGGCAGGCTCACGTTGGCACGGCCACTGCGGTCGGGCCCTTTTTCCGCCCACAAAATCCTTGCGATTGTGGTGGCGGATGCGTATGTTGGTAGGGCAGCAACACCATTTCCCACCCGGGGTTCGCAAATGCTCACTTTGATTGTTACCAGCCATGCTCTCCTACGGGCTGCGATGCGCTCGGCCCTCCAACGGCGCGCAGGACGACTCTGCCTGCTCGGGCTCTTTGCGGTTCTTTCTGCTGTCGCGCCGTTGCCTGCCGCTGAGCCGGACGCTGCCCGGCCCAACGTGGTGCTCATCATCAGCGACGACCACGCCTGGACCGACTACTCCTTCATGGGCCATCGGCAGGCGCGCACGCCCAACATCGACCGGCTCGCCGGTGAAGGGCTCACCTTCACGCGGGGCTACGTCTCTACGGCGATCTGCAGCCCTTCGCTGGCCACGATGCTTACCGGCCTGCACGCGCACCAGCACGGCATTACCGGCAACGATCCGGTGGTCGCGGGCGGCACCTCGGCGGACGCTGCCCGCGACGCGTTTTTGCGTCCGTTTCTCAAGCGTCCGCAACTGCCGCAACTGCTCCGCGACTCGGGATACCTCACGATGCACACCGGCAAGTTCTGGATGCGAGATCCCAAACGGGTCGGGTTCACGCACGACATGGGCCCGACCGGAAGGCATGGCGGCGCGGCGTTGGCGATCGGCCGGGAAACGATGGCGCCGATCGACGCATTTATCGACGAGGCGATCGCGGCAGACAAACCGTTTTTCCTCTGGTATGCGCCCTTCCTGCCGCACCTGCCGCACAACCCGCCTTCGCGATTGCTCGACAAATATGCCGATGTGCCCGATGGTGAAGAGGCCAAATACCTGGCGATGGTCGAGTGGCTCGACGAGACGGTCGGAACGCTCCTGGCGTCCCTCGACAAAAAGGGGGTTACCCGGAACACCCTGGTGTTGTATCTGGCCGACAACGGCTGGAACGAATACGGCAAAGCGTTTCCGTATGAGAACGGCGTGCGGACCCCGATCATTGCCCGCTGGCCTGCGGTGATTGCGCCGCGGGTCGACTCGAAGAACCTGGCCAGCAACCTCGACGTGCTGCCGACGCTACTGAGCGCCTGCTCGGTCGCGCCGCCCGCCGACTTGCCCGGGATCGATCTGCTCGATGCAGAAGCGGTGGCCGACCGGAGAGAAATTTTTCTCGCCAACTTTGCCCACGACATGATCGCCCACGATGCCCCGGAAAAAAGTCTCTGGACGCGGTCGGTCATTCGCGATCACTGGAAGCTGATCGAGTGGCAGGACCCACCGCCCGCTATTCTCCCCTACAACGGCGGTCACCGCAGAAAGTCATTTGATGCCCCGCCACCCGATGGCCAACTGGCCGACGCGTTGCGGCATGTGGAGCTTTTCGACCTACTGGCCGACCCGCACGAGACGCAGAACCTGGCGGCTGCGAACGGCCCGAAAGTCCGGCAACTGCAGGCGGCAATCGACCGCTGGTGGAATCCGCCCGAACAGAAAAAAAAGTGACCCCGCACCTTTTTCTCATCGCACGACCAGGCAAACTGTTTGTCTCTTGGCAGATGCAAATTCGGGACAGCCAACTCCAATTTGAGCGGGCGTTGCGCAACGCATTTTTCCCGTCGCAAATTCCTTGAAGCGGTTTTGAACCGCTGTTAGACTCCGTGAAGGATCCTGTCTTGGTTTTGCTCTGCCTTCTCTTCGGCGCATCGGCTAATGGACGAAAAAAAACACGTTGCGATCTTCTCTGTAACATCGCGGCCCACGCTGCGCCTCTATTCGCAGAGCCCTGACACGCAGCCTGCAAAAATGCAGCCGGGCGGGGTAACCTCACCGCGATCAGTTATCGGGGATCAACCAGTGCGCCGCCTCACCCTTGCGATTCTGTTGGTTTGTTTTGCAGGGTTTATGGGTCCCGCCCTCGCAGGACCGCCGCAGCCCGGCCCCAATCAGCCGCCGACGAAGTACATCACCCGCCAGCTGACCTACGCCAGCGGTTCGGATTGGGCCCCAGATATTAATGGCACCAATGTATTCTGGTGGCATGGCAGTGAGCCCGGGCCCTATCAGACATTGTTGATCGATCCGACCGTCGATGATCAGATCCCGCAGACTGTAGGTATTGATGTGGCAACCACCACGAAAGAGATTACGGATAAATATCTCTACTGGAGCAAAATGGATGCGGGGGGAAAATTCGATACGTATCGCGCAGAAATTAAGAGTCCGCTCAATGCCCAGAATATTAACAACACTCCCAACGAAAGTGAAGCTCTGGGTATTGCAGCAGGTGAGGGAATCTCGTGGGTGACAGAGGCCCACACATTCCAGCTCTGGCACAACGGCCAGACCATTGATCTACCCAACAGCGATGGCGGATTTATGGGAAACTACGACAGAAATAATTCTGATTCCTATGTGCTCTATCGGCAGGGACCTCTTGATAATGAAAAACTGTGGGCTTATGACATCCAGGCACAGCAATCGACATTGGTCAGCGATCCAACCTATACATGGAGGCTTGCGGGCGGACCAAGCATCGATGGATCGAAAGTCATGTGGTCGGCATCCTATTCCGAAAATGGCCCACAACATGACGACTATGAAATCTACAGTTATGATCTCATTCAGGGTGCAGCGAGCTACCAGCAGATTACCCACGATGACTTCGACAATTTATATCCCAAGATGGTAGACGATCGAGTTCTATATATCCAACATCAAAGCAATCAAAATGCTTCGATGATTCTCGAAGATGGGTCCGGCACGAGCGTGCTTAGCCAAACGGCAGGTAATGGTCATGATCTCTCGAAAAGTACGGCGGCGTGGAAAGAAATTGATGGTAGCATCAAGGCGTTGACCAATGGGGTGCTGTTTTCGATCGCCCCGGCGACCACGGGATCCAGCAGTTTTTCATTATCGGGGGCCAATATTGCCTGGGATGCGAAGGATGCCCAGAACGATTACCAGGTCTATGCCGCCTACTACATCGGTCCGGGTGCCGTCCTGACCGGGCTGGACCTCACGCTCGAGGAACTCAGCGAGTTTTCACTCTTCAACGCCAACTTGCAGTATACCGATCTCCGCTCGGCACTGATCGAGGAGACCGATTTTCGCGGCGCCGATTTTACCGGCGCAACAAATCTCCAGTACGCGATCGGTCAGGCGATCTACTCGCATCAGACGATCCTGCCCGAAGGCTTCAACCCGGTATCGGCCGGCTGGAGCTACGTGACGCCTGAACCGGGGGCGCTGCTGCTCGTCGTACTGGGCCTCCTTGTCCTGGGCAGTTGCCGTCGCCGTAGGCGGGCTACACATGGCAATGCGTGAAAAAGCGCGCTGCGGCACTCAATCGCAGCACCGCTCAAAAGAACGTAACGGTACTTCAGCCCACGGCCGCCTGCCTCTGCCTGCGGACCGAGGCGATCCGCCGCAAGATCAACCAGAACGGCGGCAGGTAGATGATGTCCGCAAAAAACAAA
>PVBE012025874.1_pt1 | contig 13161 bp, 9 predicted proteins | sample 1631181 | NCBI WGS metagenome assembly PVBE01 (sample SAMN08397723, study PRJNA350692) | Marine metagenome, whole genome shotgun sequencing project. | isolation source: water | place: Pacific Ocean | collected 2012-04
ATCAGCCTGTCCGGCGTCGATCAGTACGTCGAGTTCGACCGCCAAGACGAACCCGACGAGGACCTGTACTTCGACCCCATCTACAACGAAGGCCCCTTCATGTTGGTCCCCGCCTTCGGGCTGTCCGGCAGCCTGGGCGTGCCCCGCACCACCTTCGCCATCGGCTTCATCTCGCCGCAAGCGCCCGACCCGCTCTACCCCTCCGACGGCCCCCAGCGCTACAGCCTCACGGACGAGCTGCTCTGGGAGTTCGCCGCCGTGGCCGGTGCGGGAGTCCAGGTCACCGACTGGCTCGCCCTGGGCGCCACCTTCCAGGCCCGCATGCTCCGCGCCCAGATGGAGCTGGCCCTGACCACGGCCGAAGGTGACAACACCGCCCAGGACATCGACATCGGCTTCGAGATCGCCGACTGGTTCGCACCCAACTGGAGCGCGGGCGCCATCGTCGACCCGCTGCCCTGGATGACCATCGGCGCCAGCTACCAGCCCGCCACTCGCTACAAGGCCTCGGGCACCATCGAGGCCGACTTCGAAGGCCACGCCATCGAGGACTTCTTGGATGGCACCCACTTCGTAGACGAAGACGTGACCAGCACCCTGACCATGCCCGCCATTGCCCGGCTGGGCGTGGACTTCCACCCGACCGACAAGTGGGACGTGGAATTGGCCGGAGCCTGGGAGGGCTGGCACGTCTGGGACGAGGTCGTGATCACCGACGTCGACCTGGTCATCGAGGTCGAGCCGAGCGTCTTCCTCGAGGAGGACGCCGTAGTCACCAACGACATCGTCATCCCGGCCGCGTATCAGGACGTCTGGTCGGTCCGGCTGGGCGGCGAGTACGACGCACACCCCAAGCTGACGGTGCGGGCAGGCGGCTACTACGAGACCTCGGCGATCCCCAAGGCATTCCAAGGCGTCACCCTGGTAGACGGCAACAAGATCGGCGCGGGCTTGGGCCTGGGCACCCACCTGGGGAGCCTGGACGTGGATCTCGCCTTCGGTCAGACCTGGTTCATTCCTCGCGACATCACCGACTCCGAGCTGCGCCAGCTCGTCCTGCTACTCGACCTCGCCAACCCGGATGAATCCGAGGTGGACGACGAGAACGGAAAAGTCGTCGGCAACGGCCACTTCTCCAGCCGCCTCACGTTCCTCTCCATGGCCATGACCTGGCGTTTCGGCAGGGCACCGAACCAGGAACTCACGCCCGAGGGATGACAACGCGCTAAGAAGTGCGCCGCGAGACCCCCGTGCAGCAACCCGGCGCCACAACCACCATCCACGTGCGGCCCCCAGACGAAGGGGCCGGCTTCGACTGGCGCTCCCTGCGCGAGCTGTGGGTACACCGCGAATTGCTGGCCGCCTTCGTCATCAACGACCTGCGCTTCCGCTACATGGGCAGCTCCATTGGCTTCTTCTGGACCGTGGTCAACCCCATCATCGAGCTGGTCACCTACACCTTCGTCTTCAACGTGCTCATCGGCGTCAAGTTCCACCCGGCCGGGGGCACGGCCCACTACGCGCTGTTCCTCTTCTGCGGCATGGTCACCTGGTTCGCGGTCTCCGATGGGCTCAACCGCGCCACCACCGTCATCCGCGACTACGGCCACCTCATCAAGAAGGTCAACTTCCCCTCCCTGGTACTCCCAGCCCACGTCATCGCAAGCGCCGTGGTCAACCAGGCCATCCGCACCATCATCCTGGCTATCGGGGTCATCCTCTTCGGCGAAGGCCTGTCCATCCACTTCCTGCTGGTGCCGATCTTCTGGATCATCCAGGCGGTCTTCGTCCTGGGGCTGGGCTTCTTCCTCGCCACCGCGGGCGTCTACTTCCGCGACGCCGTCCACTGGGTCAATGCCGTCCTGCTCACGTGGATGTTCATGACCCCCATCTTCTACCCCCCCTCTGTCTACCCCCCCAAGTTCAACTTCCTGCTGCAGCTCAACCCCCTCTCCCACATCGTAGGGGTCTACCAGGAGCTGATCCTCAACCACCGAGTGCCCCACCCCAACAGCATGTTGGTGGTCTGCGTCTGCGCCGTACTGGCCCTGGTGGTGGGCTTCTCCATCTACGTGCATCACCGGCCCAAGTTCGCCGACCTGGCATAGGAACCACGGGGCCCACGGTGAGCGCACCCCCCTCCCGCCGCGAGGTCGCGCTCTTGGCAGCGGTGCTGGCGATCGCCACGCTGTTGATGCTCCGTCCGGTGCTACACGCCCCTGCCGAGCTGGCACTGGGCGCATCCGGCAGCGAGGCTCCTCGGCACCTCTGGGCCTTGTGGACCACCGTGCTGCACTGGGACCGCTGGGGACCCTTCGTCGCCCACATCGAGGCAGGTTTCCCCGGCCACTACACCCGCCACCTGATGGATCCGGTCAATCTGGTGTTCTTCGCCCCGGCCTACACGATCGGGGGGGGTGGCCCGACCGGAGCGGTCCTTGGCTTCTCGGCGGTGCACGCCGGGTGGACGGTCCTGGCAGGCCTCGGAGGCTGGCTGCTCTGCCGGCGCCTACTCAGCGAACACCCCCAGCGAGAATGGGCCGCGCTGCTCGCGGCCTCCGCCTGCGCCACCGCACCGATGCTGATGGCCTCTCCCTGGCTAGGCCGCACCGAACTGCTTCCCGGCGCGGCCTGGGGGCTGCACCTCTGGTGGCTACACCGCGCGCTGAACCCCGGCGAGGCGCTGCGGAATCGCATCCTGAACTGGGACCTACTGGGCGCTGGCCTAAGCCTGGCCGCCATCGCCCTCGGCGGCTGGTACCTGGCGGGTTGGCTGCTGCTGCTCGAGCCGCCCGTGGCCTTGGCCATGGTCTGGCGGCATCCCGAGCGTAGTCCCAGGGGCTGGGCCGTCCAGTCAGCCAGGCTCCTGCTGATAGGCGGCATCGCCCTGCTGCCGTTGCTCCCAGCGCTGGGGGCGCTGCTGGACCACCCGCCACCCATTCTCGGTGAAACGCAGCGTTTGAGCGCCCACATGGGCATCAACACGCCCCCATGGCTGCTGCTTCCGTTCACCGGCTCGAAGGGGCTCCCCGGAGTCGAGGTGCCGGCCTATCCTGGGGCGGTGCTGGTCATGTTGGCGCTCACGGGAGCATTCTTGCACCCCCGACGGGCCCTGCCCTGGCTGGGCCTGGGCCTGGGCATCCTGGTCCTCTCCCTGGGTCCTTTCCTGGTCTGGAGCAACGACCCCGTAGTGGCTTCCGCGGACCCAACCCGCCTGCCCGCTTGGTATGTCGAGGCGCTCCTGCCCCCTCTGCGCTTCGTCTGGGGATGGTGCCGCATCGGCATCCTCTTGACGCCTCCTCTGGCCGTGGCGGCCGCCTGGGGCGTCGCAGATCTGCTCGAGCGCCTGCGGCCGCTGCGGACACAGCTGCTGGTGATCCTCCTGGCCCTGTTGGCCCTGGACCAGGCCCAACCCCGCGCACCCGCTGGCGTCCAGGGCGCCGCGTTCGATCCCCGTCCTCCGGGCAGGTTGATGGAGGTGCTGACCGCCATGCCTCCCGGCGCCATCCTTCAGCTACCCCTGGACGATCTCTACATGGCTTGGCAGCCGAGCATCCAGCGCCCAGTGGCCGAGTCCCTCGAGATCGAGGAGGTCCGCCGCCGAAGCTACCTGGTACAGCGCGCCCTGGAGTTGCTGGGAGACCCCGCGCAACAGCCTACGGGAGGACAGCGAGATCCCGAAGAACTCGAGGTCCGCCTGCGCGCAATGCTGACAGATCCGGCGCTCGCTCCGTGCCTGAGCGCCGACGCGCGAGGGCTGGGGCGCATGGGATTTGCCGCCGTGATCCTGCATCGCGACAGGCTCCCCGAGGCCCACGCGCAGCTCACCCAGCTGCTCACCGCAGGCCTGGGCCCCCCTCTGGTGGACGCTCCCAGCCTCGCGCTCTGGCCAGCCCAGGGCGAGCCACGGCCCCTGGGCGTGAACTGCCCACTCGCGCCGGTCGAGCTCCTGGTGGGACGTAAAGAGCCCTAGGCCAAAGGCTACCCTCGAAGCCCGTCAAGGGATGACAAGGGCATGGGGAGATTCCCGTAGACCGATCTCCGCCGCTATTGTGTCCTCATGTCTCGGCAAGAACTCACGAAAAACCAGCTCCAGGTGGGCCAGGAAACCATCCTCCTGCGTGATGCGCTCGTATGGCTCCTCCAACGACGTGACTGGGGGGTGAAGAAGTGGCGAATGCAGCGCCTCCTCGAGCGCCTCGAGCGCTTCCCGACTCCCACGGGCCTGGTGCGCGAGCTGGATCAGCTCATCCCGGAAGCGCCACCCCGCAAGTCGTCCGGGCCTGTGCGCGTGGCCGCAGGCAACAAGCTGGCTGCCACCGAGTTCGCCGTCAAAACCGTCGAGCTGCTCAACGCCCTGGCTCGCACCATGGCCGATTCCTCCCTGGTCGACAGCGACCTACAGAACAGCTTGCGCGCCTTTGGCGAGGCCATCCCGAAACGCGTGATCACCTCCGACCTGAGGCGACTGCTCGCCGATACGCCCTCCATCGACGCTGCCAGCCGGCGGGCCAGGCGCCGCGAGTACCAGCGCAGGCAGGAAGTCAGCAAGATCATCACCGCCCTCGCCAAGGCCATCGACGAGACCAGCACCCGCAGCCAGAACTTGGCCGATGGTCTCGAGGACATCGTCCAGACCCTCTGGGACGCGCCAGACGTCGAGGGACTTCGCAGCCTGCGCAAGCAGGTCTCCTCCAGTGTCCGCTCACTGGCCAGCGACGCCCGCACCCTGCGCACCGACCTCGAGGGCGCGCGCACCCGGGCCTCCAGCCTCGAGAACCTCGTGGCCGAGCAGGCCGAGCGCATCGTGGACCTACAGGCCGAGGCCTCGCAGGACCCCCTCACCGGCGTGCCCAACCGCCGCACCTTCGATCACTGGCTGCCCAAGCAGGTGAAGTCCTGCCTCTCCACGGACGCGCCCTTTGCGCTGGTGATCCTGGACCTGGACCACTTCAAGCAGGTGAACGACACCTGGGGCCACCCCTTCGGTGACACGGTGCTCCAAGCCGCCGCGCAGTCCATCTCCGCCGCCATCCGGCAGGACGACATCGTGGCGCGCATCGGGGGCGAGGAGTTCGCCGTGCTGATCAGGGGTGCGGTCCCCAACGTGGCGCGCGTCGTGGCCGAGCGCCTGCGCGCCTCGGTCCAGAATCTCGACATGCGGCCCGAGCCAGACGCCGACCCTGTCTCACTCACGGCCTCCGCGGGGATGGCCAACCTGCGCCCCGACGACGACGCAGAGACCCTCTACGCCCGAGCGGACAAGGGCCTGTACACCGCCAAGGCGAACGGCCGCGACCGGTTGGTGGACGACTGGTTCGACGAATAGTCCGCCGTCCAATAGGTGAATTCCCGAGGGCTACGAGGCCCCGGACGCCCAGGAGCACCCGCCGACGTCGCAGGATCCAACCCACGACGAGACCCTCCCGGAGCTTCGTCCCACCGACCTCGAGCTCCTCGAACGGGTAAAGGCCCCCGACGACCCGCCCCGCCGAAGGCGCCGCCCGCGCCTGGGCGAGCAGCTCATCGAAGCCGGGCTCATCCAGGCCGAGCAGCTCCAGGTCGCCCTGGCCCACCAGAAGGCCCACGGCGGGCGCCTCGGCTCCATTCTGGTCACCCTGGGCCACCTGGACGACAAGATCCTCGAGGCCCAGCTGGGCAAGCAGCTCGGCCTCACGGTCTGCGAGGTCGAGAGCATCGATCCCCCCGCCGACATCCTGCTCAGGATCCCCGAGCAGCTGATCCGCCGCTACGAGATGGTGCCCCTGACCTACGTGGATCGCCACCTGGTGGTGGGCATGACCGATCCAGGCAACATGGCCGCCTTGGACGACCTGCGCTTCATCGTGGCCTGCAAGTCCATCGACGTACAGCTCATCACCGAGACCACCTTCCGCCGCTTCCTCAACACCCGCTTCGCCACCGCCCTGCTCATGGACAGCATCTCGGGCGACAGTGGCCTGAGCTCGACGGACGTCGGGAAGGGCCCGGCCTACGAGAGCGCAGGCGCGGACGAGCTGTCGGACCACACGGACGAATCCGACGATCCCCCAGTGGTTCGCCTGGTCAACTACCTGCTGCTCAACGCGGTAGACCGCCGGGCCAGCGACATCCACCTCGAGCCCTACGAGACCTTCTTCCGCGTCCGCTACCGCATCGACGGGCGCCTGTTCACGGTGCTCACCCCGCCGCTGCGCATGCACCGGCCCGTCGTCTCCCGCGTCAAGGTCATCTCGGGCATGGACATCGCCGTGCGGCGCAGGCCCCAGGACGGCCACATCATGATCAAGATTGGCAAGGAGGCCATCCACTTCCGCGTCAGCACCCTACCCACCACATACGGCGAGAAGTGCGTCATCCGCCTGCTCAAGAAAGAAGCCCACCTGGCCGACCTGGGCCGCCTGGGCTTCCGCCCCGACCAGCTCGAGGAGGTCAAGCGGGCCGCCCGCCTACCCCAGGGCTTGGTGCTGGTGACCGGTCCTACGGGCAGCGGAAAGACCACCACCCTGCACGCCATGCTCAACCTCATCAACGAACCCGAGACCAACATCGTCACCGTGGAAGACCCTGTAGAATCCGCCATCCCCGGCATCAACCACGTGCAGGTCGAAGGAAAGGGCGGGGTCACCTTCGCCTCGGCCCTCCGCTCCATCCTGCGCCAGGACCCGGACGTGGTCTTCGTGGGCGAGATGCGCGACGAAGAGGTGGCCAGCATCGCCATCAAGGCCGCCCTCACTGGCCACCTGGTGCTGTCCACCCTTCACACCAACGGCGTGGTCGAGACCTTCAACCAGCCTCATCGACATGAAGCTCGAGCCCTTCCTGCTGGCCAACAGCCTACGCCTGGTGCTGGCCCAGCGCCTGATGCGACGCCTCTGCGCTCACTGCTCCGAGCAGACTCCGCTGCCGCTCAAGGTGGTCACGGAGTACAAGCTGACCAGGGAGCAGATCGACGTCGCCCACCACCGCGTGGCCAAGGGCTGCAGCCGCTGCATGAAAACCGGCTACCGCGGCCGGGTGGCCGTGTACGAGTCCATCGTGCCCAACCGGGAGATCGGGGACATCCTCCGCCAGGGCGGTGACGAGCAGGAGCTCCGCAAGGCGGCCGAGGCCATGAACGTGGTCTGGATGTACGAGGCAGGAATCGCGCGCGCACTCGCGGGCGAGACCACCTTCGACGAGGTGCAACGGGTGCTGGTCCGCGAGCAATAGACGCCCCGACCGCGCCCCAGCCATGGTGTGGCCTCCCACCCGTGATAGGCTCGCGCCCTCGCAGTCCGTAGGGAGGAGCCCTTGACCGCCAGCGTATCCAGACAGCTCTCCGAGATCTCGAAAAGCTACCGAGGCTGGCGCTTCCGGGTGTTCTTCGCCGCCTGGAGCATGTACGCCACCTTCTACCTCTGTCGAGCCAACATCTCGGTGGCGGTGCCCGAGCTGCAGAACATGCTGGGCGGCGGCACGGCCACCGAAAAATCCATCCTGCTGGTGGGCGCCATCCTCACGGGCACCAAGCTGTCCTACGGGTTCGGCCAGCTGATCAACGGTCTGCTGGGCGACCGCTTCGGCCCACGCAAGGTCGCCACCATCGGCATGGTCATCTCCGGATGCATGAACCTGGCCTTTGGCCTGGTGGGCTCCTTCCCGGCCTTCATGGGCATCTGGATCGTCAACGGCTTGGCCCAGGCCACGGGTGCCCCCTCCCGCATCAAGGTGCTGGCCAACTGGTTCTCGCCCACTCAGCGCGGCAAGATGATGGGCTTTCTGGGCACCGACTACGTGGTGGGCAACGCCGTCTCCTGGATCATGTCCGGCTGGCTGCTCACCCACTACGGCTGGCGCGCCGTGTTCTTCGTGCCCTCGGGCATCATGGCGTTCTCCGCCATCCACTTCTGGATCCGGGCGCGCAACGCCCCAGAGGATGTCGGCCTGCCAACCATCGAGACCTACGAAAAACTCCTGTCCGGCGAAGCCGACGCCGAGGCCGAGCTGGGCCCGGCCCCCGAAGGCGACGTGCACGCCGGCTGGGACTTCGTGGTCCGCCAGGCCCTGCTCAACCCCAAGGTCTGGATCGTGGGCTTCGCCTACTTCGGGGTCGACCTGTTCCGCTACGGCTTCCTGGACTGGTCCTTCGCCTACCTCATCGACCAGGGCGCACCTGTAGGCAAAGCGGTGCTCAAGATCGCCATGTTGCCCACCGTGGGGGCCGTGGGCATCATCGCTTCGGGCTGGCTGACGGACAAGCTGGGCGGGCGCAGGGCCCCGGTCATCTCCATCATGCTCTTCATCTCCGCCATCCTGGCCTGGGTCTTCCGCCTCACTTCCCAGGCGGGCGACGAAGGCAGCATGTTGATCGCGCTGGTCGTTCTTGGCGGTATCGGCTTCTTCCTCTACGGCCCCCACCTGCTCATGGGCGCCACCATCGCCATGGACCTGGGCTCCCGCAAGGCGTCGGCCACCGCATCGGGTGTCATCGACTGGCTGGGCTACATGGGTGCGGCCGTGGCGGGTGTCGGCACGGCCTGGGCCCGCAACGCGTGGGGCTGGGACGGCGCCTTCGCCCTGTGGATCGGATCGGCCGTGTTCGCGGGCGCCCTGATGCTGCTGCTGTGGAACTACAAGACCGACGAAACCGCAGAGTTCCACTAGGCGTCCTGGGCTCCGTATACCCCCGCGACGATGGTCTCGAGCCACTCGGCGTCCACGTCGTCGAAGCAACCCGGTTCGGTGCTGTCCACGTCCAACACGCCCACGATGGCGCCGCTGGGATCTCGCACGGGGACCACGATCTCGGAGTTCGCGCGCCCATCGCAGGCGATATGGCCGGGGAACACGTGGACATCTGGGACGATCAGGGTCTCGCCTCGGGTAACGGCCGTGCCGCAGACCCCCTGCCCGGCGGGCAACACCTGGCAGGCCAGGGTGCCCTGATAGGGCCCCACCACGAGATCACCGCATTCTATCAATCGGTAGAAACCGGTCCAGAAGAACCGAGGCTGCTTGTGATGCAGCAGGGCAACGATGGTGGCCATGCGAGCGATGGGATCATCGGTCTCGAGCAGCTCCGCGGCGAGCTGATCGCGGATGCGCCGGTAGCGGCTTGCCTTGCTCCGCGACATGCCTAAGGTCCCGGCGAGGGGGCACGCAGGTTGTGGGCACGCTCCGCCTCGTCGGGCGCCCACGCATCTATCCAGTCGGCCACGGCGTGCTCCAGGGCGCGGGCGTCTGCCAGGAAGAGATCGGCGCCGCCGTGGGCGCGGGCGAGCTCCACCTCCGCCGGGGAGAATGCCGCCAGCCCTGCGGTCCGAGCCAGGGACAGCTCGTCCGCGGCCCGGACGGCGTCGATGTTCTCGGGCAGCTCCGCGGCTCCGAAGTACACCGGCAGATCGCCGAGATCGGGGGCCCCCGGTACGAGCACGAGCAGCCTCCCCGAGGGATGCCCGACATTGAGCCGCTCGGCCACGACATCCCCCACGAAGAGCACGGGCTGCGAGGTCTGCCGGGGCAGGGCCAGGGCTGGCTCGACGTCCATGGCCAGCAGCAGCCCCGATCGTAATGGAGCGTGGTCCGCCATCCAGGGGTAGTCCCGAGGTACCTCGAGCGTGAACGCCCGCGCGGCCACGAGGGCGTCCACCGGGTGTGGCGGCGCGACCTCCTGCCCTGCCACCGGCGGTGCGAGGAAGAGCGAAAGCGCGAGGAGCAGCGTGATCATGGCACCACCTCCAGGTCGTCGATGCCGATGGCGCCCGCGGAGGTGCCGAAGGTCTCGCCCAGCTCGAGCCGCACGGCGCGGACGTCCGCCAGGTCGAAGACAAGCCCTCCGGAGTCGAACGCGTACAGGGGGATGCGCACGGTGTTGAACTCGTTGGCCCAGCCGGAGCCCGAGCCCAGCCCCGTCCGCTGGTAGGGGCGGGTGAGGCCGCCCCAGCCGCCGAAGCCGACCGCGCTCTCGTTGCCATCGCCGTCCATCAGCGCAACGCTGAAGTCCAGCGGGCCATCCAGGGCCACCGTGTTGGGATGTCTCGTGACTTGACAGGCCCGGAAAGACAGGTGGCCGTAGGAGCCCCAGTCCGCCATGGCCTCGGGAACCTCCCACTCGACGACGAGGTCTTGCCCCTCGCTCCACTCGAACACGCGCCCGACGTCACGGTCGTCGCGCTCCTCGACCCAGGTCATGCCGTTCATGGAGGACACCCCGTTCCAGGCGAACTGGCTGTCGCCGTCGTCCAGCAGGCCGAGCTCCATGCCTTCGACGTCCCAACCCACCGCCCCGCCCGCTGTTGACAGCGCCGGGTTGGACTCGACCTGGTGATCGTCCAGCACGAGCTTGTCTGCGTCGATCCCGGAGCGGAACACGCTGGCGACGACCGACGTGTCCGCGAGCCCTGCGTAGCGCAGGTCGGTCGGCATGCGCTGCAGGTAGGCTCCCGCCCGATCGTGCCCCCCCACGTACCAGCTCAGCAGCGCGAGATAGGTGGCCTTGGCGAGCTGTTGGGCCTCGGGTCGGCCGACCTGATCGGGGCCCGTGGCGTCGGTCCAGCCACAGCAGTTGAAGTCGTTGTGCCCCGCCCCCTGGAGGTAGGTGACCTGCATGTCGCCCATGGCGGCCGCCGCGATCCGGAGGAACTGGCACTGAGAGCAGTTCACCCCGCCGGTGACGTCGCCGTCCGCTGCCCCGGCGAGTAAGTGGTAGGTCACGTCGTGCGGATCGGAGTCCAAGACCGAGTTGAACACCGTGGGGGCGATGCTGGAGACCAGCACGATGTCCTCGACCGAGTAGTGGTCGCAGATCCAGTCCCCATCCCAGAGGCGGTCGTAGGCGCGCACGACGCCCTCGCCGCCCCGGCTGTGCCCCACCCAGACGATGGTGTGGGGATCGACGTGACCGGCGAGCGCGCCGTCCCCGATGAGCTCGAGCGCGCCCAGGAAGTAGTCGGTGTTGGTCAGGGTGGTTGTGGACGCTGTCTCGATGCCCGGCCCGGTGTTGTTCTGGTGGGCCATCACCACGTAGCCGTGGGAGGCCAGGTGCTCGCCCAGGTAGTCGTACCAGGTGTAGTCGTGCCCGTTTCCATGGCTGATCACCACCAGCGGCAGCAGCAGCCCAAGCTCGCCGATGTCCGCGGGATGATAGGTGCGCTGTCCCTTCCAGGAGCCCCCGGAGTACTGCAAGGTCACCACCTCGTGCGGACCAGGCTGGGTCAGATCCCGGAACACGGTGAGGCCCCCGTGGTCCTCTCCCAAGCCGTCCACCAGGTCGCCGGGCCCCAGGGCGCCGTCGCCGTCGAAGTCCAGCACCAGATCGTAGTCCTGGGACAGCTCGTCACCCCCGTCGAGAGCGTCGCTCCAGGCCTCGACCTGGAACTCCCCCATGCTGGTGGCGGACACTGTGAGGCGCTCCACCTCGCCCGTGATGTCCACGAGCGTCGGATCCGCCGCCCAGGCCTCGGCCGAGCGGTGGGCCACCACGTGGATGTCGGCCCACTGCCCGATGCGGTCGGAGAGCCGCCCCGGGTCCACTGCGGCCTCGATCTGTCCGTTCTGGGCGAAGACGTCGTGGACGAGGAAGAAGGGGTAGGACGGCAGCGAGCTGCCAGCCAGGCCTGGGATGGTGGCCACGCGCAGCCGCAGCTCGTCCTGCACGCTGCCGCAGCCCTCGAGGGCGTGGGTAGCGCGGAGCGAGGCCTCGGCGCCCGAGGTCTGACCGACCAGGTACAAGCTGTACGGCAGGTCCTCGGCAACGATGAGGGTCTCGGCCTCGAGCACCGTCCCGCGCTGGTCGTAGATCCACACACCTTCACCCTCGAGGTTCAGGCGCAGGTCTCCGGCAGCCGCCTCGACGACCACCTCACGCGAGACCAGCCGCTGCTGCTCGAAGGGAGCATCTGCCGCGAGCGGACTCTCCACCAACACCAGACCCACGCTGTCCTCGTCTTCATCGACCACCATGACGTCCAGCAAGTCCACCGAGCAAGCCACGCAGCCCACGCCCGCCTCGCAGACCCCGACCTCGCAGACCTGCGTCTCCGCCACGTCCCCGGTGGCGTCGCACCAGTAGGCCGTGCTGCCCCAGCAGAACTGCTCGCCCGCACGGTCGTCGCAGGCATCGGGTGGGGGGGGCTCGCTGTCACGGAGCGCGGTCCCCGAGTCGTCCGCCACGGGGTGCTGGCAGGCCACCACGGTCAGCAGGATCGGGAGCGCGAGCATGGTGGCAAGGTGCATGGAAGCCTCACGCGCAGGCATACCTCACACGGGGCAGCTCCGCTGCCTCGCCGCCCTCAGTCCTCCTCGCGCCCTGCGGCCAGGCCCTCGGTCAACCCGTCCACGATCTTGCCCAGGCTGCCCCGGGTGACCGTGAAGGGTTCGCGGCTGCGCTGCCCGTGCTCGCCCACCCTCCACCGCTCGAGATCGGCCTGGCGACCGTCGTCTCCGACGTTGACCTCCCAGTAGCGGCCGTCCACCATGTCCTCCGGTTCGGTGCGCAGAACCGAGCCACCCAGCGTGGGCTCGACCTCGACGGGCCGAACGCGCTCGCCCAGCCCGTGCAGCCCGCCGACCATGGCGTCGGCCTGCTTCTGCAGGTCTCCGGGTTGCTCGCCGCGTACACGCAAGCGGCCCACCGTGGCGCCGATGCGCTCGCAGTCGGTGACCTCCGCCTCGAGGGTGGTGCCCCCAAGCTCCACAGTCACGGTCCCGGGCGGGCCTGGATCGGCCTCTCCCGCCTCGCGCGCTAGCTTGGCTCGCTCCAGATGAGCGTCCAGCTCCTGCTGTAGGGCCTCGGACAGGGGCATGGGAACCTCGGGGGTTGGGCTAGGCTTGCTTCTTCACGTAGACCGTCCGGCTGGGGAAGGCCATGTCCAGGCCCACTTCGCCGAAGCGCTGCAGGACCTTCAGGTTCACCTCGTCCACGCGAGCGAAGTAGTCGCTCGGATCGCAGACCCAGAAGATCGCCGTGAGCATCAAGGCGGAGTCGCCGAACTCGTCAAAGCGGATGGCCGGATCGGGCTCGAGACCCTCGGTCTCGGCGAGGATCTCCGCCAGGATCCGCTTGGCCTGCAGGATCTGCTCGTGGTTGTGGTCATAGGTGAGCCCGATGGACATCACGCGCTTGCGCTTGCGCCTGGCCGAGATGTTCTCGATGGGGCTGTCGGCCACCTTGGCGTTGGG
>PVBE010936183.1_pt1 | contig 13158 bp, 9 predicted proteins | sample 1631181 | NCBI WGS metagenome assembly PVBE01 (sample SAMN08397723, study PRJNA350692) | Marine metagenome, whole genome shotgun sequencing project. | isolation source: water | place: Pacific Ocean | collected 2012-04
ACAACCCATTTCAGCATTGATACTAGCACATTCTAGAGTCATTGAGAATCCCATAAATTATTTTATTTTGTTTGGGACCACAATGGGACCACAAACGTTAAAATCTTACAATTCTACACGACTGACACACAGAGAAATTGGGTGTTTGATCCATAACAATAAAAAATTCCTATGGTATAAGAAACTGACTCAATGAAAATTATAATATAGGCTTAGGAAATGAAAAGAAGAAGAAGAACAAAAAAAAATAAAAAATTGATTGAAGAGCCTGAGGCGCCTATATCGATCAATGAACAGAATAAGGAAGAATCAACTATAGAAAAGTTAAAATTTATAGGTTATTGGATTATTGGTATTACAGTTGTCTTATCTATTTTTTCTGGTTTCAAATATCCTTGGAAATGGATTGATGCACTTTATGAAACAGAAAATGAAAGATTAGAGATAATAGAAAATAGCTGGAATGCGGCTTATACTCCTCTAATTAGATGGTGTGCAGAAAATACAGCAAATACAAAAAGTCTTGCTGTAATAGGAAAAGAAAAATTTGCATATAAAGACTATGTGATTTCAATAGTTGGTGATGAAAGAAAATGTCTTGAAGACAAAGAGTTTAGAATTTATTTATTTAATAATCCAACAATAAAAGTTCGTGAAAATAAATCATTAAATAAATGGTTTAATGAAATACCAAAACATGTAAAAAAATTTAATTTTGAAATTGAAGATAGCTCGAAATATAAAATGGAAGAATTTACAATTAAAACCAATCTTTTTTATTATTGGGGCAATAATGTCAATCTAGATGATGAAGATTTTAATTTAAGGGATATTGGTAGAAGTCAAATAATGTGCGGATATAAAAAAAATACCGGTTTAGAATCTGATAAATGTTGGCACAGAAGTATTATTTTTGGTGAAGAAGAAGCTACAGACGATGACAGAGAATACTCTTTCTCATTAAATTTTTTATCTAAAGAAGATTTTATCTTGTTGTCAAAAGGTTGCTATCTTGGATGCAAAGCTAAAATAACTTTTATACAAGATTTAGGAAAACATAATATTAGGGGAATTGAGATAGAGAATCCTATTTTAAGAACTTGGGCATTATATTCTGATAAAAGTAGCTCTAGGGTAAAAGATTACGATTCAATGATTATAAAAGCTCAATATTTAATTAATGAATTAGAGGAAAGACATCCTAAGCCCGACTGGTATTCGGACGTTATAATTCAATAAAGACATAGGCAAAGAATAAAAATTAATTTCCAACCTTAACTGTAAATATTAATTTTTTCTTTATCTGGTTATTTTTGTATCCTATTATTCTAACTTCAATTCCATTATTAGGAACAAATATTTGAGCTTTAAATGAATTATCATCTAAAATAACCTCTTCTTCATCATTAACTACTATTTTATCTATTTTACCATCTCCAACTACTCCTTTTAAAGTATGGTTTCCTTCGGCATCGACTAAAATTAATTTACCTTTTTTCTTCCAAGATGGTTCCTGAATATCTATTAACTCACCTTTGGTATCAATAGGCCCGTCTGTTTCTTTTTTTAGAAGAAATTTTGCCAACATAAAACCTTGTGCACATTTTTTATTATCTATACGAACTGTTACAAAAGCCCAATTCTTATTTCCTGCCGCCTCTGAAACAAACACAATTTCGTCTCCTTTTTTAATTTTTTTTATCTTCTCTGCATTTTTATTACTATCATTTCGTAAAAATGTATTGCCTGATGAAACATGTCTAAAAGAAATATTTCCGCATTCGACATCCAAAACTATCTCACCTTCAAGTCTTGTAATTTCTAGTAAGGCACATTGTTGTTGGTTTTTAGTTAAGCGGTGCCAATGATTCCAAAATTTCTGATTTCGAAGCTGCTCTTTAGTTAACTGGTCTTGAGGAATACATATCAAAGGTTTGTGTTTTTTTCCTTTTTTTACTTCATGAGCCATGGCACTAGTTGTAAAGCTAATAACAAACATCAAAAAAAATAAAAATATAAAATTTGATATAATTTTGTAGTTCATAATTTAAAGTTGGTCATTTATCTTTCAAGAGCTCTTTAATATGATCTGCTGATATAGAAAAATTAAATGATTTATTTCCAAAGGTATTTAAACCAATTAAATGCCCATTTTTATCAAACAAAGGGCCGCCAGAACTTCCACCTGCTATTGTTGCGCTATGTTCTATAATTTTTGTATCATCAGAAATAACATAGTCACCATATTTAGTATGGCCAGTTTTTCCTGCTGTTCCCAAGTATTGAATAACTCCTTCTGCTGTGTGCCCCTCCATACCTTCTGGTGTTCCAAGTGTTCTTACAAAATCTCCTTTTGATAATTTTGTAAAATTTTTAAGATTTTTTATTTTTCTCATTTTTAATGAAAATTCAGACATATTTTCTCTTTTAATAATACAAACATCGTGTTTTGGTGCTCTTTTGTAAATTAAAGCAGAATCAAAATTATCTTTATTAATATTTTTTACCATGATAACTGCTTTTTTATTTTTTGCAGCGGCATTGGTTACATGACAGTTTGTAGCTATAAGATCATTGTCAAGTATAACACCTGAACCGCCACCAAGGCCTTCCCAATCATCTTTACTTTTGAACAAATAAATACCTATACGGACAGTGGATGCCTCTAAAACTCCAATATTACTATCGGGTGTATGATCAAATTTATCTGTAAATAAAGTTCCATCTAAAGCTGAGTCTCGTCTATCTTCTAAGCATTCATTATATGGTTTCAATCCGAACCTTTTTGATCTTATACACTGAATCTTAACTTCTTTTGTTTGCTCACCGGTTAGATCTTCGAAAGTTATAAATTCGTTACCATCATTAATAAAATTTAATTCAAGTTCTAAACTGCAAGCTTTTACATCTGAGCTATTCTTACATTCATATTTGATAGCATCTCTATGACCTTTAGATACTTTTCCAATATCGTCATTTCCGCATGCATTTAGAAGGGCAAATAAAAAAAAAGTTAATAAATACTTAAAAATTTTCAACGTTACTTTCATAAAAAAATATTTTGTAGAATTTTAAAATATCATTAAACTACAGATCCCTCCCAATATGTAAAATGCTCAATATACTAGTATAGTAATTTTTGCAGTTCCAACAAAAATTTCAATTTGTTCTAAAACAAATCCTATTATTCAACGTGAATGACAATTTTTTTTATATTTCTCACTATTGCCAGATAAACTGTTGTTAAATGGAAAAAAAATTGGTTTAATAAGATAAAATTATAGTTAATTAATAACAATTACAAAGGGAGATTTGTGCGGCTTTCAAAGAAGATAGCAATTTGTATATTGTTTATGTCTTTTGGCACGGTGCAAAGCGAAGAACTTTGCCCCCCAGCATTTCCGCAACCTGAATCTCAATCAAAATCCACAACACAAAAACAAAGCGGTAATGAAAATCCTGTTTTTGTTTATTTTGATGGTTCATTAAGCATGAAAGGTTTTGTCGTTGATCGATCTGGTCAAAAAAATTTATATGTAAGTATAATAGATGATTTACAGCAAATAGCAGAAAATGTTGGTGATAAAACTTATTATCATAAATTTGGCAACGAAGTACATGCTATTAAAGGAAGTGAGGCTGCAAAAGCTACTAGACCAATTTTTTATGAATGCAAAAGTTCAGTTGCAGAATGTGATAACCAACATACAGCAATACAACTTCCATTTAAGGATGCAAAAGCAAATACTAATGCTACTTATATAATTGTAACTGATCTATTTCTTGAAAGTAAACAATTGGTAGGTTCAACTCGAGATGCATTAACCAAACCTTTAAAATCAATATTAAAAAAAGGACAATCTATTGGAATTATTGGCGTAATGAGTTCTTTTAATGGAACAGTTTGGGGAATTCCAACAAGTACAAACTCCACGATGCCTTATGCCAAGGCCATTAAACGACCTTTTTACATTATTGTAATTGGTAACGAAAAAAACATCAATACAATTAGAAAAAATTTAGAGGAACAACATTTTATTGATCCTGGCGATGAATATAAATTCGCTTTAATCACAAGTTCACCAGTATTGAAAAATCTTAGCGAAAAGAAAATAATTACTGAAAATAGCATATCTAAACTTTCCAATGAAGAATCTTTTAGCTTTCAATACCCTGATGATAAATTACCTGTTTATTCATTTTATACTGAAAAAAAAAGAAAATTTAAATTAAAAATTAAAAAATCAGATTATATTGTATCCGGGTCAACAGGATTAACAAATTATAGAATTGAAGAAAATTTATGGTGGAGTCAGGAATTAAAATGTAAAAAAATAACTGAAGATTCGTGGACTAAAACAAAACATGAAACAATTAGCACTTATTCAGAGAAAGAAAATGAATTAAATATTAGCCTTTTTAAAAAACTCCCTCTGAAAGAATTTTTTCCTGCTATGAGATACTTTTACGTAATGCATTTATATGCAGACGAACCAGGCAAAGCATCAGAAGAAATTTTTAAAGAATGGTCAATTGCCGGTCCAGCTGCTCAAGCATATGCCAATACAAATCCTACCGTTTTTAAAACTTTAAATTTAACTAAAATCATAGCCATTTTAAATGCAGTGGCTAACGATTCTTTTGAACCAACATTAATTGCAAGCGTGGCGCTTGATTTTAGAGTGAAAAAATAAATATGAAACATATAATTAGATCTTGCGTTCTATCAATCATTGGTTTGTCGGCTTTAGCTATTTTCCCCATAATGTTTATAACTTGGCTGCAAGCTGGACCAAATCCGGATGGATCTATTTATCAATTTTTTAACGATTACATTGTTCATAAAGAACGTTTAGGTAAATTTGACATTCCCTTTTCAATTGTTGCTAAAAATTTATTTAATTTAGTTACAAATATGAATATTTCTTTACTGGTGCTGAGTTATATTATGGGTTTAGTTTGGTCTGGGGGATCTCACTACTTAAATGTTGATGCTCCAGGAAAAGCAAAACTTTATTTTATTCATTGGATTATTTTTACATCAATTTTTATGGCGATAGTTTTAGGTATCATTTTATTTTTCACTCAATCTACTACCTTTGCATCTGCTAGGTACATAGGAGTAGGAGGAACAACGATAATAACTACGATTTCACTAATCTATTATTTCTTAATGTATTATGTGGGAGTAGTCTTAGGTACAGCAAGATTTGTAAGATCATCAGTCTTATTTGCAAACAAATTACCGGTAAGTGAATTGTTATGAAAAACTTTGTAGTTGGAATTGGCGGTACAGGAGCAAAATGTTTGGAGCATTTATTGTATTGTTGTGCTTCAGGCTTGGGTCCAGAAAAGTTATGGATAGGGATGGTTGATCAAGATGAGGCTAATGGCAATGTTAGTCGAACTAAAATTCAGCTTACGAAATACATGAATTTAAGACGCAGTCTAAGAGACGAGGCTAAACATGATTTATCAAAAGACAGTAGTCTTTTTAAAACTGACATTACATCTAATCCAGATTCTGTTTGGTTACCTCTCAAAGGGGCAGATCCTACATTAGAAGAATTTCTTAAGTTTCAGTTATTAAAACCAGAGGTTTTAGGTTTAATGAATTGTTTGTACGATCCTTTCGAAAAGAAACAAAATTTATCAGAAGGCTTTAGGGCTAGACCGAATATTGGTGCCGCCGCCATGTTAGCGACCACATCCGATGAAAAGGATCCCTTTTGGTCACAAATTTACAAAGCAATAGATTCAGCAAGAGGTGGAGAAGAAGTAAGAGTTTTCATTATTAGTTCAATATTTGGTGGAACGGGAGCATCTGGTTTTGCAAACATTGCAAGAAGAATTAAAACCATTCAAAAAGAAAAAAATGTAACAACAAATTTCCATCTAGGAGGCGCATTAATGCTTCCTTATTTTACGTATGATGTTCCTGAAGAAAATATGGAAGGTGAATTGTTTGCTAAACCCGAGGAATTTCTTGATCAAACGAAAGGGGCTTTAGAATACTATTCAAAATTATTTGAATACGATAAAATTTTTGATCAAGTCTATGTAACAGGCTGGGATCCTCTTTCTAAGCTAAAAAATTTTAATATGGGTGGTAATTTACAAAACAATCCTCCATTATTTTCAGAACTATACGCTGCACTGGGAGCCTTAAAGTTTTTTGGTAATGAAAATAAAATTAGTGATAATCAAGAGATTTTTCACATAGGAAAAAATGATTCTAATGAAATTTTGTGGACCGATATCCCAAAAGTTTCTAACAGTCTAAATTCTAAAGAAAATATTGCAAAATTGATACGTTTTGCTTTTTCTTATAATTGGATGTATGGGCCAGCGCTGATTGGTACTTGGTCTAAAATTAAAAAATATCAAAATGAAAATTGGTTTAAAAGATTGGTTTATAAAAATATCTACAACGATGAAACTAAATCCTGCGAAATTGGTCACGAATATAACCAAGAAGTTGTTCTCGCGATGAAAGAATATTGTGAAGACATTTTAAAATGGATCTCAGATATGCAGTACTCAACAGTTTTAAGTACCGACCAAAAGATGAACCTAATTCTATCCAGTTTCTTTTCAGAATATAAAGCAAAAAGCACTTCTAATCGAGTGACGATTAAAGAAAAACTTAATGCATCAGAAAAAAATCAATTCAAAGAGTTAGTTTCGGATGGCAAAAATTTAAAACTATTAAATATTATGAGTAACATTTGTTATAAAAAAATTAATAAAAAAGAACAAAAAGGATTAGGTGTTTTTATGGATATTCTTTTTAGATCGTGTGAGCAATAATTATGGTTAAAAAAGTATTACCACCACTAAACGAACAGAACCAGATACCCAATATATCTACTTCGGGTGAGTGGAAAGTTGAGGACTCCACATTTTTAGAAAAACTTGCCAAAGGTTTAAAAATGGGTGGTGAGGAAGTTGTTTCTGCATCAGAAATTGTTTCTGTACCTGATGTTTGGGCCAGAGTACTGATTGTTAGGAATGGGCTTTTAGACAATAGATCTTCAGTAGTTAATGAGTGGAGAGGCACTTTAGCTCTCTTAGCATTGGCTCCGTATTATTCTCACGTTTACAAACTTTCGTCTGATATCGTTAATATTCAAGATATTAAAAACAATCCTTTTACAGGGTCCGCTTCACCACAAAACGCAGGTTACTCACATATCGGAAAAATATTGTTTGATGTTAAACCTCAGGACACTATGGCGCAAGGTCAAGATTGGAATGCTATAGGCGTTTTAAATTTTAACAAAGCTGCTATTGCTGTGATTAATCCATATACAATGGTGGCCGCAGCTAGAGATTACACACACATAAAAGATATTTCAAAACTGCCTTGGTATGATGATGGATATTTAATCGATCCATGTAATGCTGAAGATATGAGAAGAGAACAATATGCGGTTCTTTCTCACTACATACAAAATTTGATAACTGGCATTCAAAGCCTAGGTTATTCTAACATGGAAGTTTTTAATGCGATGATGGGTAGATTACAAGAGTTCAAAAAATCATGTGATGCAAAATCTTCAGGTATAAGTTTTTCAAGCCAACCTACAAGAGTAGACTTAAATTTACCCGCTCAACCCGTTTATGATAAGTTAGCCGAGATTTTTGTTGGAGCTTCAGATCAACAAGACGCTAAATTTGATTGCGGTTTAGAAACAAGACCTGAATTTAAAGATCATATAAAAGGTGGGGTTTTTGCTGATTTTAGAGTTGCTAAATCAATGGGAAAAACATTATCTGATATTAGAGTATGGAATAATTATTCGCTTAATTCACTTAGACAGGATGAAGGGCTTGGAAAAACTATAAAAGACCAATGTCAGAAGCAAGGTTATTTATATTTAACAGCCGAAACTATTTTTACTGAAAAATTAGTAGTTTTTCCTGGTGATACAAGAAAACTTAAAGAACATGGTAAAGACGGAGATCAATTTGCCTATCCAATTAACAGCTCAATGTTAACGTTTATGAATCCCCAATCTTTATCAACAAACTGTTCGGTATCACCTGATGGTGATAATTACAAAGCCGTTTTATATTTAGAATTAAAGACTGAAGCAGGTAATAGCATGAATTATACTTTAGAGAAGATTTATAAAGCTAAAGATGTAGTGAAAAATAGAACTGTACCTTTGGGGTTCAGCATATGGCCAGATATTAAAGTCGAAGATTGGAGTCAATATTATTTCTTCTACGATGGTAATGCGCAAGTAAATATTTTGCCAAAAAATATTTTTTCTGTAAATGATATTAGAAATAAATTAGAGAAATTAAATATTACTGATAAAGTAAAATTTATTGATTCCATGATCAATTCACACCAAGTAATTGGTGAAGAAATTCAAATACAAAAAACAGCGGCTGTAACAGAATTAAGATCATTAAACTCATCTCCAGAGGCTATACTTTGTAATGTTGCAACACAGTCGGCTGGAAAATCATATGTAGAACATAATAAAAGGGTTGATGTTGGTTTGATTCTTTTCCCTGGTCCACAACAAACCCAGGAAACAAATAATCAATGGTCTATTGGTGTTGATTTCGGAACAACTAATTCATGCGTTTATTACAAAGAAAACAAAGAAAGTCCAAAACAGCTAAATTTCAAAAATCGAATTAACTTACCTTATGATCCAGGAACTGAAGAAGAGGAAATAGAAGAAGTTATGCAGGCACACAAAGAATTTGTTCCAAGCCGATTGGTCAATGTTCCTTTCATGACAATTTTACGAGAAAGATCATATAAAGAGAGTTCAGTTGAAAATTTGCCATTCAGGAGTAATTTTATTTATTATGTTGATCAAGTACTTTACGCAATAGAGGATCTACCTGATGATAAAAGACCTTTAAAATTTAATTTAAAGTGGGGCGATGATGAACAAAGTAGAACAAAAATTCAATATTTTTTATCTCAAACTATATTACAGGCTGCTGTAGAAGCTGCTGCAAACGGTATTAAAAAAGAAAATTTGACTTTCAATTTTTCTTATCCGGAAGCTTACAGCGCTGATCGACTAAGAGCTTTTAGAAGAATAACAAAACGATCCGTAAATGTGGGACTTGGTGATGAAAATTTTAAAACACAAGAAAAAACTAGTTTTTTAACTGAAAGTGTAGCGAGTGCATTGTATTTTGCTGAAGGTCAAAAAACCCCATTTGTAGAAAATGTTGTCACAATAGATATAGGAGGAGGAACTTCGGATATATCCATTTGGCAAAATTTAAATTTAATATGGAGAAATTCATTTAGGTTGGCTGGACAACATGTATTGATAGATCATCTAAGCAATAATTTGACTTTAATAAAAGAAATTAGCGGAAATGACGACTTGTTATTAAGTAGTTATGACAATTTACAGAAAATAAAATCTAATAAATCCAAGCTTGCTAATGGTATTGAACTATTGGTCAACAGTCCCCAATTTGCTAATGCTTTCCCAAAAAAATTTGATCATATAAGTGGTAAAGAAAAAGGTAAGGAGCTAAAAGATTTATCTGTATTAACTCTATCAGGTATTCTTTACTATATATCTCAAGTATTAAATCACTTGATTGAAAACGGTCAATTTAAAACCGATAAAAGAAAAACACTAAGAATCTGTTTGGGTGGTAAGGCAAGCACTTTATATAAAGTAGTTTTTGAAGACAGTGAGGATCAAGAATGTCTTTCAAAAATAATTGAAAAAGTTACAGGAGGTATATTCACATCAACTGCTGTAGAATTTACCAACACACCTAAACATGAAGTTTCTTATGGATTACTGGTTGATAGATTTGGAGCTACAGACCTGAACATCAAAGAAAGATCATTCGAAACAGTTTTAGGTGAAGACGTTGTGGTTGGGAAAAGTAAAATTGGCGTAGTATCTAAATTAAATCCTGACAACGAATGGAGAGTAAAAGATATTTCTCAATTACAAAAATTTTTAGACTATCTTCGATCCTATTCTAAAATATCAGTTAAGCTCTCCAATAAGTTTAAAGGTGATTTAGAAGGGAAAATTAATGCTGAATTAAAAAATGGGCAAACTAGAGCACAGGATCTAAAGAAAAATCAACAATCCGTCGAAGACACTGAAAGTATGGCGGAGATACAAAAATCCACTTCAATAGTGGAGCCTGTATTTATTCAAGGTTTAAAAGAGTTAATTCATCAGGTTGCGTTCGGAAAAATTAAACTGAAATAACGTAACAATGTTTAATTCACAAATTAAATTACTAATAGTATTTTTACTTTCGTCATTTTTAATAAATTTTAATGTACAAGCTTTTCATTCAACTCATTCGGAAATTAAATCAATTTCCTGGGACAAAGCAAATGTAGAAAAAAAAGAAGTTATAGAAAGTTATAAAAAGGATTTTTGTGCCTCTAAAGCTAAAACGCAATCAATAAAAGATCCTGTGATAGATCATGATACCGGAGAACAAAAATTGGATGATAAGGGTAAAAAAATTTTTGACGAAAGACATTATATTTTAATTTCTGGATACCATTCAATAAAGTCTGAAGAAGCAGTAAGACTTATTCCAAATTTAAGATCTTTAAATTATAAAGTTAAGTTAAACACTAAATTAGTAGAAGTTTTAAAAAGATATTGTGTTCAGAAAAGTTCTGAGCCAAGACCCTCCAAATTCAAAGGATCTTATTTAGAAGATTTCTATAAGGAAATTGCTTTTGAAAATGGTTTTCTTAACAAAAAGGAAGATGAAGGAAATTATAATTTACCAATAGGAGAAGGCGAAAAAGGAGAAGATATATTAAAATCTGGAATTGTTATTAGCCACCCTGATGCTATTTATTATGTACCTGATTATTTGATTGAGACAGTTAAGAAAAATACACAAAAAGCAACAGATAGAAAATCTAATGAAGATTGGATAAATAAAAATAAACAAAGTTTAATAACTGATATTGAAGCAAAATTAACAGAATACGATAAAAAAATTGAAAAACTTAAAAAAGATCGCTCAAATATAGGAAGTTTACTTTCAGCGTATAAAACAGATTTTGTAAAAGCAAAGGAGCGAGTCGAAGAAGTTTTTGATGATGTTGACATAAGTCATAGTCAAATCAAAGTAAAAAAGAAAGAAATAAGAGCAGATACAAAAAAATATCTAAAAGATGATGATCTTGCAAGATTTACTAGCTCTTATAAAAAAATAAAAAAAGTAAGTTTTGATAGATACGATAGTTATAAAATATTATCTAATTTACTAACCAAAGCAAAAAAATCAAAAAAGAAAAAAGACTTTATTACAAAAAATAAGAAAAAGTTGGGTTTTATAGATCGGTTTAAAGATTTAAAATATAAAGAACTAGGATCAGAAAGACACGAAGAAACCATGAAGCGTCTTAGCAGCAATATCAAAAAAGAAATTAACAATTTACAGACATATATTTTTGGTCCAATCCAAGACTTGGAAGATCTTGATACGGAGTTAAGTAATAAGTTTCCAATTTTACAATATTTAATTTATCTAGTTATATTTTTAATTGTAGTTTCAGTTATAGTTTATATTTACTTCCAAAGCAGAAGGATAAGTTCATTAAAAGAAGATACAGAAACTGCTGGCAAAAAATTTAGTGATATTGAAGGAAAGTTAAAAGATACATCAGAAAGAATAAAAACTGTAGGCAGACAAAGCAGAGGAAGATCGGCTGCGGATACCACACCCGAACCTGTCAAAGAAAAACCCAAAACTCCAGAGCAAATTATTACAAATAAATTTCACGATATGGTATCAGATTATAATGAAGCTACAGACAATTTCTCAAAAGTTGCTGCTTTTAAGCAAAAATGGAATGGTGTAGCTTTAAGCAGAAAAGAAAGACAAGATGGAACCAAAACAGTTCTAATAAATTCATCTAGAGCTTTTGAAAAATCAGAAATTTGGTGTGTTAACTTTAGTGATAAATATTTTGCATTTCCAGGCTCAAATGTAAAAAGTAACATGGCCACCTACATGAATCTTGATTTTGAAAAAGCCAGTAGAGATTTTAAAGGTATATTTGATATTTCAACAGGATCAAGCTGGGGAGCCGAACCTTCTATTGTAAGAAGAGGGGGCGCAGGTTTTGTTGTGGAAAGAAAAGGAAAATTAATTTTTCCTAATTAATAAATGATATATAAATTTATAGATAGTAGCGAACAGGAAATAACTGTCAGTTCACTTTCAAGTCTTCAAACTTTAGTAGATTCTGAAACGATTAAAAAAAATACGAAAATTAAAGCTGGCCTTAGAGGTAAATGGATGAAAGCAGAAGGTGTTGAGGGTTTAAATTTTGAAGAAAAGAAAGCTGAAGAAACTCCGAAAGAAGAAACAGAAGATATTGTAGATATTATCACGCGCGCACCTGAATCCACACCTCCACCAAAAGTTATAGAAAAATTTAAAAAAGAAAAAATAGTTGAAACAGAGAAATCTAAAAAAGAATTTGCAAAGGAAGAAAAAATTAACGAAACTGAACCAGTTGAGAAAGAAACCGAAGATACTTTATCAGAAGAACCTGATAAAGAGGAAAAATCCGAAGAACCTGAAAAGAAAAAAGCATTTTTTATAAAAGTATTATGGAGAGGAGATTATTCATTAGGTCTAAGTTATTGGGCTTTTTATCAATTACCAGGTTTTTTTCTATCACTATTTGCTGTGGCAGGAGAAGAAAGTGCCTTAGGTCCAAGCGCAACAACAGGTTTTTTCTTTTTTTATCTAATAGCGGTTTGGCTTGGAATTTTTTACGTAATAATTGCAATGGTCGGAAGTTGGAAAAGCGCAACTAAATACAAAAAAGAAAAGATATCAAAAAATCTATCTTATGGCTGGGCTATAGCTGCTTATATTACAATAGCATTGGGCGGGCTGAGCATGGCGGTTGAATTTATTCGAGAAATGGTTCGATAAAGATATGCACGCAAAAGATAAAATATCATATATTAAATCAATGGATGATAAAATTAATACAGAGGGTTTTTAGTGAACAACTATAAAGGATTTCATAAACCGTATTTTAAGTGTCTCAATTGTGAGAAGATGACCCGCATTATGGAAGATTACTGTACTCATTGCGATTCTGAGATACATAAAACCCAAGAAGAGTATCATGAGAAAAGGAGCGCAAAA
>PVBE012129039.1_pt1 | contig 13158 bp, 2 predicted proteins | sample 1631181 | NCBI WGS metagenome assembly PVBE01 (sample SAMN08397723, study PRJNA350692) | Marine metagenome, whole genome shotgun sequencing project. | isolation source: water | place: Pacific Ocean | collected 2012-04
ATGGCCAATCTGGCTGGCCCAGGTTGTGATGTTGCCATTGTAGAGTGGGTCTGTTATAGGTTGATTAAAAGGATCTGTATTGGTATAGGCCGTTCCTGAGACATTTCGTTGAAAATCCCCATCAAAGTATCCGAGGGTCATGCCGAATTGATCGGCTGCGAAAAGTTCGTTGTTACTGCCTGTTATTCCATCTTCACCCGGATCGCTCCCTTGCAGGTTGGGGTGATTGATGGCCTTCAACCAACCCATTACAGTGTAAACCATGTCAGTTCCCTGTAGTTTATCTTCCCCAATTTCCTTTCGTTTTACCGGGCCATGGGCATAATACTGGTAGCAAACATCGGTATCCCAGATTTTTCCGTCTCTTGAAGTTTTCACTTTTTCCACCCTGCCATCGGCATCGTAAACCAGTTTGGCATAGAAACGGTCTTCTCCTTGTTCGTTATAGTTTATCCGCGAGACTTTTGAAGTGATCACATCATACTCATAACTGATATGGCACAGTCCCCCCAACCCTGGTACTTCCTGTATGAGCCATTCTACATTACCAATTGGGTCATAACTATAGGTGGAGTAAACATTGTCATCATTGAAAACATGGCTGATCCGATTGCGAGTGAATCTTTGAGGCTGCCCATAATAGGTATGGGTGGCATGTGGTGTAGAATAAATCGTATAGCTTCTTTCCCAACCTGTTGAAGGAAAAGATGGATCGTTCAGATTGCTTATGTCGTTGAAGTTAGCGTAATCGGTATTGCTGACCCCGGCTTCTACAATACGACTCAATTCATCGTACTTGATGTAGGCATATTCTGAGTTTGCCAATTGTTTCGCATTCTGTGAAACTCGCAATCGTCTCAAATCATCATACCAGAAGAAAGACTCACCCCCATCTGGGGAGGATGTTCTCACCAACTGCCCGAAACTGTTATACTCATATTGAGTCTTGAATGTGTGGTTTGGATGATGCATGTGAGTATGCGTTTCATCCTTATCAACGCCTTTGGGCGAAACGGTTTGGATCAAATTTCCAGCGCGGTCGTAGTAGTAGAGTGTGTAGTGGTAGTAGTTCAGATCATACGAAACCGTGAGTACATCGTCAAGATTATCAGGATCCAGACAATTGTCCTCGTAGTTTTCTTCGAACTCCTCCTTTACTTCCTCGGTACATTCGGCCAATTGATTGGTGATGTTTGCCACCAATGTGCCTGCAATTTCATCTTCGCAGGGAATGGGTTCCTGCAAAACGGTTTCGTCAGGCGGAACGACTAATTCGTGCCAGGCAAAACATAAATCACAGTTGTTGTTCCAGGTGATGTCGCGCATTTCAACATTATCGATCAGTATTTCTGATTTGGGGGCATAAAGAATATTATGCGGATAAATGAACAATTGTTTGTAAGCTGCACTTTGTGCCTGGAAAATGACTTCTTCGTGATGCCATTCGTAGTCGTCAATAAAAGTTTCATGAACCAATACCTGGGCACAAGACCTGGGCAGAAACGACCGGTCGTTGGTGGTTGGCAAACCGGAAAACAGGGGGTCGTCAAGGACTGCAAAGAGATTTTGTGGACCTATGGCGTTGGTTGGCACTTTATAATCATAAGAGAGCTGATACCAGTTGCCCGGTACAAGGGCAAGGCCGCTTCCCTGGTCTGCGGGTTCGTATAGGATGCCATCACTGGCCACGTAATCAATCCCCCCACTGTTTAAGGTCATGGTTGAAAGAGCGGCCACTCGCTTTTCATAACCAGGTTCGTTGTTTAGCCATACCCCGGGATGGCCGTGTGAAGCAGTCCAGTCATCAGTACAAGCCCCTCCGAAAGGTTGTGGAAGGCTTGCATCTGGGCATGATGCGTGGTGATGACTAAAATCGCTGTTGGCCAGGAAGTTGGGGCCTGGCGTGGGTTCAGCGAAATTGAGGTAATCATAGTTTGCCGGGCAATTGCCGGCTGTGGCTATCTGGCAATCAAATCCCCAACTCATCACTTTCACGAGGTTTTCGAATTCGTTGGTGGTTCCAATGAGGTTAATCTGGGAAATGATGGGCCTGACAAAAAGGTCAACACCTCCGGTGCAACCACCATCGATGGTGTAGGTCATTGCGGAAATTGCTGTGAAGTCTGGACCATTTGTGGCGTAAGGGCCGTAGTCCTGCCCATCAATGAATATGGCGCAGCTGTTGCAATTTGTTTCAATGTGATAAGGAGTGCCCGGCACCAGGTTGGCTGAGGGTGTGTGTGCCCCGTAAAGTGGAACTGAACCGCTTGAATACTCGATGGTTAAGTCGCAGTGATTGCGGCAATTTTCCATGACTTGCCACAGGTCGCATGCCAATTGCTCAGTTGACACATCAAAAGGCCCGAGTATGTCGTAACCTTCCACGGTCATAGATGCATCGTGATACATGGCCACCAATTCCTGTAAGAAACTTTCTTGACGATATTCACATACCAGTTCACATTGTTCAATGGCTTCTTCGGTCAATGTTTCTGCGGTTGAAGGCATTAATTCTTCTGAACCAGGTATTTCGGGAGCGCCATTGTTGGCAAAATCCTCGACCGCCACCACGCAGTTGTAGAACTTTTGCCAGGGTCGGTCAGCCAGTGGATCGAATAAAAGATTGTTGGGATCGGTAGCTTCCAGTATTTCTCTATCTGTTCCCCACAAACTCCGGTTGGCATAGTCAAAATAATCCTGGCACCATTCATTATCGTCATGAACATATTGAAAATAGGCGTAGGCGTGCGAGCGATAACCATCGGTAGAATTGAAAGCGGTATTGGAATACCCCCGGTAATGCGTGCCGGCACAAGACAAAAACTTATCCACCGGATTGTAAGGAAAATTAATCGGATCGGCTTGATCATTTTCGTAATCATCCAAAGCGGTGCTTGCCACTCCATGCCAACATTCCCAAAGCTCCTGGCAAGTATAGGTAAGCTCAGGGTCTGTGTCAGTGAGCATGTAATTGATTAGTTGGTTTAATGATGAATTGGTGTAAAGTGTCACTACATTCATCCCCGTTCCAGGAGTCAAAAGGTTGGCCCTCAGGGCAGTGTGTGTAGAAGCATTTGGCGAGTTATCAATTTGCTGCACAAACGCATCAATATAAAACTGTGCAAAGTCGGGATCGTTGGAGGCCGGGCAATCATATTCAATACAAGCCAGGTGTGGAATCACTAGTGTACAACAAGCTGTTTGGTAAGTATAATCGTCTGTGGTAAAAGAGGTAGCCGTATTTTCCATATGGGTGTAAGCCGCAGGGAGGTCACCGGTTTCCAACAATGTAATAGCCGTTTCCAGGTCCTGAAAAGCCTGGTCGTTTTCAAGTTGAGTGCAGAGATAATCGAGATGACCATTGAGGTAGGTGTTGCCTAAAACATTATCTGAAGTGATCGTGTTTGGATCAATATTGTTGGTGTACAGCCTTTTTTCAACCAAATAGTCGCCAGGTGGAAGTGGAATGGTATCGGTAATGAAAATATCCTGTTGGCCACCGCAACTGACCGGTGGAATGTAATAGGTGTTCACCGAAGACTGTGTGGGATCATCGAGATGCCTGACATGAACTTCGAGCGTATAATCGCAGGAAGGGCAGTAGGGCAGGCAGTAGCTGTCGGCATAATTCCAGTTTAAATAGTAGTTAACTACAATGGTTGTGGGTTCAGCAAAGGCAAGTGATTTTGTGCTGTAAATACAGTTTTCTCCCATTACATCGTAGACTGAAACAGTGTCGTTTACGGTACTGCCAGGCGGAGATGGAATAGTATCCAGTGAAGGATTAAGGCCCGGGTTTTTGCTTAAACAGGTAGCCAATCGTTGTCCTGTTTTTGAGGTGTATTCAACGGTTGTAACCTGGTTGGGATCTATGGTAATGGTTTTGTATACCGTTTCTGGCGAAGGTGCCTCATCGGCAAACACCCATCGCAATTCATCTTGCGAAGGGTTTACAAAGTAAGCTTTGGTGGTATAGTTGCTTCCGATTTTGTGAATGGCCCCGATTCCGGATTGCTCGCTGAACCGGTCGGTGCCATCGTTACGAAACAGAGTTCGCGAAAATGGAAAACCACCGGCCGAAGGAATGGTAAGGTCAGCCGTGTTGTTATCGGAATAATAATTGGCCACAATGCCAGTTGCCGCATCGGGATTATTGTAGTTGGCGTCCTGATCGAAATGATCGGCATTATAAGGTACACTTGAATGCTCCAGCAACCCATCGGCATATTCCAAATGAGCCTGGCCAATGGGCGAATGCAGGGTTTGCAAAGCAGCCCGCCCGCTGTAGTCGTAAACTTGTTGACTGGCCACGGCCTGGCCTGCAGAAAACAGGTTCACCTGTTCCTGGCGCATCATCAGCAAATCGCTGTAATAAGTTTTGGCTTCACGCATTTTAATGTCTTCGGCCATTGTTCGGTTAAAAATCCAGTTGAAGTCATCATCGGGTTCGGTGTAGAAAACCTGGTAATCCTGAGGCACCCATGTACGGAAGTTTTGATAGGCACCTTGAGCCGGAGCATCGCTCCAAACGCCCCAATTCCTTTCATCAGCAATACCGTTAGGGTGGATGTCGCCAATTGGCCTGACGCGCCAGATATAAAAGCCTTCGCCCTGAGCCAGGGTGAGCGTTAGTTGTTTTTCGGTCGTCTCCAGTGTCAAAGCTTCGTTCCAATCCACATCAGCCCAAACAGAAATAGAATTAGTGGGTGCCGTTGTAGTTCTGTTGTAGAGCTTCAATAATTGAAATTGGTATAAAGGAAAATCACACGTTGAATTCCATGTAAACTCGGTAGGGTTACCCGGTGGTTGTGCCGTATTCAAAGTCACTAAGGGTTGAGTTGGTGTTGAAGCATGAAGTGCGGCCACCGGATGTTCTACATCAGCAACAATACTCAATCGAATACTATCTCCTCCATCCACCGGAGGGGTGTAGTTGTTAATGATCACCTGGATGTAATTAGTTGGTGGACTGTTATTATACACAGCCGAAAAGTCATATTCATGTAGCACTTCGGGTTGGTTTACATCCAGGTTTAAATCGGCAGGGCCGAGGTTATACACAAACGTGTTGGGTCCCACGGCCGTAGTTTTTCCTTTGAGGGTGATATCGAGGTCGGTAGTACAATCATTGGAACCGCCATAGTTAAAAGTAGACCCCAGGTAAAACCTAACTCTCAAGGTAGCCGTTGCCGAACCGAGATTACAGGTGTTCATATACGATGCGCTGTAGTTGGACACTGCCACTCTCTTGCGTCTGCCAAAAGCCAGCTCATCATGCACATACATGATGGAATCCATCGCCCAACTCAACCACAATGCAGGATTAATATTGGTACTGGGTTGGTAGCTGCCGGGTATAATAATCTGTGCCTGAGCATTTAATGAATAAGATGACAACCATCCGATCAGCAAAGCAATAATCAATCGTTTTAATGTGCTATAGGTGTTGTTTTTCATAGGTGTTGTGTTTTGGATTACTGGGGTGCTTTGCTTTCTGTGGCTTACCTTTTGTAATGGTCTACTTGCGGCCATCCATAAACTTGTATTGGGCAAATTGGGGCTTGAGCACCCAGTCTTCTTTAAAGAATTTTTCACGCGCATCTACAGTAAAAAGAGCACTGGTTTCATTTTCAAACTTAAAGTCCAGGTATTCGAACTCAACAAATTGAAGTTTACTGAAAAGCGTGTGAGTAGCTTTGGATTTCACAATCCAATTCTTTTCCTGGTCAATCCAGGTTTCCATTTTAAAAACCTTGAACATTTGTTGACCCTTCGGACTAACTTCCATTTCAACATGGAGCAGTTGCTTACCGAGCTTATTGGTCACTTCAGAGCAGCCTACGACTGTTGCATATTGTATAATGGAGTCAAATTTGGCTGTATAGCGCATCACCCTATCAGCTCTAATCTGGTGATTTGGTGTACCGGCTAATTGAATGATTTTATGATTGGGCAAGTGCGTAATTGTGATAGAGCTATCTATGAATACTTCGGCTTCATTACTTCGCATGGAAATTTCATTACCCCTCATAAACATTTCAGCCGTGCTAGACAATGATTCTGAATCGTCACCTCGTAATTCAGCTGTGATTCGATATTTGAGATGAAGAGTCTTGCCTTCTTCGCCACTTTCCAGCCAGTTCGTCATTTTTCCAATCATATCAGTGACTACATCCTTGCAATGTAGATTGGATGAACTTTGTGCCTTTGCAGAAAGACAGAGCATTGCGAGAATCAGGACAGTTATATTTTTAATACTCCTTTTCATTTCGTTGAATTGTTTTGATTATGAAATACGCGACCATGATGGACGATACAATTAATGCTTACCTGAATACACTCGGTGTATTGTAATAAGTCTCTTCTACGGTTTTATCTCCCCTTTCAGTTTCCTTGATTTTTCTAATCAGCAACCCTTCAGAATTGTACTGAAAGCGGGTGGCGAAATGCTGATCATCAAGACTAGTCAACATTTTGAGTGTATTCTTGTCATACACGTAGGATGCTACCTGAGCATCATAGGGTTGGATTCGCACATCATCAAAATACACGTCTATTGGAGCGGAGACACCAGGATCATTCCATTCAATGTAAGGATCGAGTTGATCTCCTACGGTATATGCGGAAAAGTCTGTAATATGACATTCTATCAAAGACCATTCTCCGGTTTTGGCCAGTTGCACCGATGTAACAGTGGTTGAGTTGACACCATCGCTGACTCTTGCGTTGAACCAACTTGCCAATGAAAAGTAATCAGGAGTAGGACTTGTCTGTTCCTGCTTTGCCCAAAATGAAATTAGTAATCCAGAGTTTGCAATTTGATCTGTGAGCTTAAACGATTTGAATTGATGACTTTGGTCGCTCCCATTATAATTCACTTGCCAGGAATGCTGTCCAGAGTGTGCTATTCCCGTGGCATATGATCCCGGAAGCATATTCAGCAAACCATCTTCCCAGTAATCAGGCAATCCGGGCGGTGTATACACCATTTCAAAACTTTCAAATTGAACCGATTGGTAATCCGAATTCTGCGCTACCAGGTAAGGTACATTTTCGTTGTAGCCATATTTTGCACAACTGTAAATGTCCAGAAGATTTTGTTCTTCAATTACTTGTCCGAATGGAGAAAACTGTTCCGTTTTGTTTAAGCGTTTCCAATTGTCCATTATTAATTCACCTTGTACATTCGACCTTGGCATGACCATGTTGTCGAAAGTGCCAGTGCTGTAGTTGCGCGCGTTTGGCGATGTAGCGTTCAGCCCGCTTATGGAAGACTCATACACAGCCTCGCCAAGAGGACGCCACTTGCCTTTCATGCCCAACTCAAAATCATTATGATTTTGAATAGTTATCGGATTGAGATCGGTGATGTACTCAGATGGAACATAGTCCCAAATGTCATCGTACGGTGTCAATGAAGTGGAAACTATTCCATCCATCGTTTCAATCGGTCCAAGATCACCACAACTTTCGAAACACTTGATCACTTGTGGACAACAGGAATTATCCGCACTATAAAACACAAGTTCACCGGATTCAGGATCTACCTCGAAATGTCCTCCTCCTTCCGCTACATTCACTTGCAACTCTTGTGAACATTGAAATTCGGGATTTGACTGACTGTATGCATCGTATTGCGTGATTCCGATAACTCCTTTGTCGGGTCCATGAAATCCTGAGATGTCAACAACTACCCAGTTCCAGGTTGTCAAGTTGGTAAGAGGTTCATAGATACAATTACCATCGATGTCAATCTTTTTCATATTAAGTGAATTGAAGGTAGGCTTCAATTGAATTTTGAATGGGTTAGAAGTGGTGAATCCATTTAATGCATTTGCCAATTGCACTCGCATAGGATCAGGGGAATAGCTGATGTTGCTGCTTTGACCTTCACCGTAACCATAAATCTTCATGGCCATCATGGGTTCTTCCATTTTGTTATTCTTGCCACTCTTTACAATTTCGATCTGAGTTATATTCGTAAGATTTCCTGAACTGTTGTTGTATAATCCAGAAGGAACTATCTTAATGCTGTTGCCAATTTTCTCCTCTGCATGCCAGAAGTCATCAGCGTTGTCGATCCTCAATAGATCTCCACGATGGAATTGATCCATAAAGTCGCAAACATCGCAAGTTGAACTGCCCGTGAAGAAGAGTACGTATTCATTGGTACTGGAATTGAATCTTCTGTCAATGGCTGATAAGCATCCTATGTCGATGACCCTACCTTCATTTTCAGCTTTTTGTCCAAGTTCTCGAAATGCCTCAGCTGCGGGCATACTAACATTCAGATAAGTTCCATCATGATTTGCAGATTGTTGTAGATCAATTTCATCAAAACCATCAGTGGTTTTTGTAATGATTGGCTTCCCATTCTTTCCGGAAAACTGCCAATTCTCAACTACATGTGCGATTCCGTTTTGAGAGCTGGTTACAGATTTTTGCAGCACGGGATGACGAACCACTTTCGATGTAACATGTGTGTTCAACCTACTTTCACTGTAACTCACTGATGGAAAGAGTGAAAACTGGACAACTGGTATTGGGCCAGCCAGGCCAACATCTATGTCTAATTCGCCCGCGACATTTAACGATATGTCCTCTACCGCCTTCATTTCGAACACCACTTCAGTTTCGGAACCGATATTCATGAAGTCTGGTGATCCATTATCTTCAGGCAAAACAGGAACTGCCTCGCCTGGGTCGAAGTACTCGAACGTTTGTGAACTACTCGGTGCCCAGGAATCGGGATCACTAAAATCACCACTAAAGGTTTTTGAAGTTTTCGGTTGGCCGTGCATTCCATTCAGCTCAAACACATAGCCCTGTGTTGCCCAAACGTTAGTTACTGAACTGTTGAATACTATCAGTGGCAAAACCAACCAATCTTTCTCCGTTTCCATTCGTGTGTTATCCATACTTACCGGATAGTCCTTTGTTGTGTTGAATTCATTGACTGTAAATCCTGAGTTTGTCATTCCATCATGAATGTTTTTAGTGATAACCCTTGAATATCCAACCGTAGCCGAAGGATACAAGGTCTCACCCAAGGGTCCTTCTAACTGAATTTTATCCCGACCGGCTATTAACCTGCTGAAAACCCCTTGTGGAGCCCGTGGGAGTACACCCACCATACTGTTTTCCTCTCTTCCTTTTTGTGGCTCATAACTGGCAACTCCAGAGCTAATCTCCAGGCCATATTCATCCTGTGTGGTATAGAAGTATTCATTTCCGTACAAACTGGCATCCCCAGTTTCTATGCCGTCCTCATACATTAAGAGGCGCTTCACTCTTACGCCACCTCCCAGTTTTGGGTTTGGAACGGGTATTCTGAAGTATGAATCTTCCCAACCGACCCCAGGGTTAGTTTGAGCCAGAAAGGAAAAGCCTATCATATTCAGAATTGTCATCCCAACTGCCGCTGCTGCATCTGGATCATCTGCATTAAAAGCTTCGCTTGGTACTCCGGTATTGCCATCGCATGTTGCACCTCCGAAAACCACTCCGTTGCGTTGTGTTTGGTAGTAGTCGATACAAATTTCACGAGGAGTTGTATAGCATCCAAATCCGGCAGGGCACGGCTCTAATTGGATATATAATCCATTAGCATCCGCATCTACATTATTGACAGTCGCATATCCATCTATGTAATCGGCCTCGCATTCTCCAATTAGAGGGTTGGACGGACCCAAAAGATTATACAGGAACTTGAAGTAGATTTTTCTTCTTTCCTGGTCCTCATGATTTATGATTTCGTTTTCAATGAGAGATTTTAGGTGTTGTATTTCAGGTGAGTTTTGATTTGCGTCTACTATACCTAAATCATCGAATACATTTAAATAATATTTGGGACTCATTGGTGAATCGTCATTTGGAGCTCCATCTTTGATACTCACCATTGCCATAGCCCTATGCTCATGTACATATTGATAATCGTTTTGTTCATATTGCACGAGTAGTTCACCCTGTGAGGGTAGTACGATTCGTTTCAAATGCCAGGCAGCTGGGTCGAAACTGCTAGATGGGTCTTGGTCAACCCAGGGATTCATTTTTAAATGCCTGGCGTTTCCACTTTCCTGGTAACTTCCCCATCTATCAATGTTTTGAGCCAGGTAATTTGGGTTTTCGGTTAGGCTTGTACCATGTGTAGTTTCATCATTATATAGTGCATGAAATTTTGAATCAAAATGCGATTGGCTAGGGTAGTTATAATGAAATTCATAGGGCGATATTTTTGCGTTTTTTATATCACCATATTCAAACCAAACCTTTTTCAGGGTTAGCATGCCAGTTCCCAATGTTCCTGTACCATCGTGGTTGGGAATACCTTCCATCAGAGAATAATCGTATTCAAAGTGAATTGTTTTTATAAGTTCAGATTGTGCGCCAGTTTCATCTTTCGACCATAATTCAATTCTGTCGAGCCTTTTTAATCTATCAGTTCCTTGAGCCTCAAGGTCATCCGCTGCTGTTGATTCATCCTCATGTGCTTCCAATCCATCTTTTCTAGGATCGGCAGAGGTTGAGGTGAGAAACAACGCCAAGTGGGTTTTCGTCTCAATTTTTTCTAAGTAGTATATTTCCTTTTCCCCGCTCATCATCGTGCCGAGGTCGTCTTGAGGGTCGGATAGCCTTCCAGGTTCATACAACAGCCCATTGTAAGGCGTTCGCCATTTGTACCATCCAGTGCTCGATGACTTGTTTGTTGTTCCATAGAGATGATGATAATCAAATCGCGTCCATCCGCCAAGGTCATCGTCAGTGGGGCCATCATTCAATAGGTCTACGTAATCAGGAGTCGTAATTTCAGTTAGCAAGTATGAAGTTGCGTAGGCCTGATCTCGCTCCTGACCAAGGATGGTATGAAAATCAGCTGGTGATGGTGAACTAGAGGGGGGAGAAATTGCGTCAGGAACCTTCATTTCTACCTGGTAAAAATCGGTTACTGTTGATGTGACTCCAATGTTCCCAATCAGTCCAAACTGAAGTTCCTTTTCGTACCTTGAGTAAACAGGAAGACCATAAACATGACGATTCCCTTGTTCACTGAAAATGGCGAATTCACCAACTTGATGTTCAATGCCGCCAGCATTCCTGGTGATCTTTGAAAGGAATGCATCTTCGTAGTTAGCATACCGGTTGAATGCATTTGTGTTAGACTTTTGTAGCATTTCATCGTTTGTGTGATAGGCAATAAATGAAGATCTGCCACTTCTGTCATTATTGTTCTGATGATGATCTATTGAGGATGGAATACTTGGAAAGAACTCCTTCAAGCCAGGAAGTGGTGAGATTATCCCAAGACCAGCTCGCTGGGCTTCAAAATCGTCTAATCCATGAGTCTTTATTCCGCCTCCATCATTATTAAATCTAAAGTAATAGGGTTCATCTCCGCCATTTTCGAAGAGATAATCTGATACATCTGCGGCTCCTGTTGACCAGAAATCAATTGGAACCCTCCAACCATGAACGGTAGTCCATTGCTCCCCAGCACTGAAGTTCACACCAACTCCAAAATTCAGCCCTGCGGCAATGTCAATGCCGATTTGGCCGATCGTGGTGCGGCTGAATTTTGGAGTCGGCACAAAGTGCCCAGCGTCTCGCTGATGCAATCTAAATCCTCCCCCCACTTCCTCTCCCGAAACGGAAAAGACATCTGCATTGCTAAATGGAACCGGCAGGTAATAATCAAACTTTGTGTATGGTTCGTTTCTTTCTGTATAGTAATCCATTACATCCAACGGTGGACTTCCGGGACTTGGAGGAGCCGAGGGATCAAATGCATCCGCTGTGTACATATAGCCATAAGCATTTAAAGACTCCTCCGGTTTATTTGTTTGACTTGCTACGCTTCCGCCTGCCCCCAACTGTAGACCAATATGTGCTGGTGAGGGATCAATCTGAGCGGTAAAATTCAGACCAAACGAAACACCTACTGTTGGGCGAATATTGGTTGCGTGCATTTGATGTGAGAAAGAGTTCTGAATGTAATTATTCAGGTTAGCGTCAAACGCGGTTCCGATTGTAGAGGCAAATTTGTTGGTTGCCAAAGATCCTTCAGTAGACCCCCCTGCTCCCTGTGAGGCCCGAGAAAGGATTTTATAAGGATTGATATTGAATCCGAAGGTGCCCTCTCCATCTGATACGCTAAAATTTAGTCCGGCCATTCCTGCAATTCCAATACCCAATGAATTGGTATATCCAAATCCGTTGTAATTGTTAAACCGGAGTTGGGTGCTGGCACTTAGGTCAATACTGTAAATTTCTGCAGCAATGTTGGCTCCCATTGAAGCGGTAACACTTGGCGGCATTTTATTGTAATACCTGACAGTATCTCCATTATAGTCATCAGGAAAACCACGTTTGTTTCTTACAATGGCTCCGGGATTCAAAGTCCAACCCCAACCTACCCAAGAGGCCTCATCGGCAGGGGACAGGCCACTGTGATAAGAAAGCGAGAGTGCATAACCACTACCATTTGGCCCCGGTATTTCGAGCACCGGAAGGTTATAGGTGAATGCCCCGGTGAATTCATTAACCATATTGCTGGTCGAGACAGGTTCGAAACTAGTAAATTCCGGTTGAGTTGGTCCACCACCTGCATAAGCATATTCAGATGCAATCGGTTGCCAGATGGTGATCGCTGAGAGTATGACAGCAATAAGCTTCATCCATTTTTTCTTCCTCAGTTGTAACATGTTCGATTAGTTTATTTATTAAATGATTTTGATTCGTTTTGACTTTACCATTCTCGCAGAGCCAAATTGCTTCCGATGAATTCCCAAAAAATGGGAAGCATCTGCAAGTGGATTGGAATTCAACAATCCTGTTTTCCATAATGTAGGGGTGATTAATTGTGTGGATTGATGATTCAAAATTACTTGCATGGTGGATTTCAATCAATCCATTTTTTATTTTCAATTTCTGCGACAATGATTTTTACTTTAGGGCATCTCTATTAACTGGATAAAATTTGCTTCATCACCAATTTTGAAAATTTTGGAGACAAAAGCTGATTTTTTTTCGATTCTTGAAGGTCTTCTTGCTGATATTTTGCCTTTTTATTGTTTCGTTTTGATCGAATTTTGACCAATTTCTTCATAAAACAACCAGTTTTTCCAGCTTGCTATCCAACCAAGCGTACCTCCGGATTTAAAG
>PVBE012167321.1_pt1 | contig 13158 bp, 3 predicted proteins | sample 1631181 | NCBI WGS metagenome assembly PVBE01 (sample SAMN08397723, study PRJNA350692) | Marine metagenome, whole genome shotgun sequencing project. | isolation source: water | place: Pacific Ocean | collected 2012-04
ACAGATGTCGGTACGCATGGTTTTGATGTGTGCGGTGCCCGCCCTCCCCGCACACCCCCGGCTCCAGCCACGCGACCTGGCCAAGTGCTAAATCGGGCTCAAACATTGCCGGGCCCTAGTTCCCAAACGAGGTGGCTAGCCTCGAGTCCGCTGGGGATCCGCCGCCTGCCCGCAGCACACGATCCATCCCGCTGCTTCGCTTCGGTTTCGGTGCACGTCCCGCCTGCTCAGGTGGGCGCCCCGTGCCCAAGGGGGCCGGTTTCCCATCCCGTGGCCGGCTTAGCAGCCAGCCCACCGAGCGCGGTCGCTTATGCACCTCCACGCCAGCAAAGCAATAGAAAAGACCATGTGCCACAAACCAGCAGCCTCACCCCCCCGCTCCATGAAACCCAAAGTGTGGAGCTGTCAAACGCGGCGGTGCGCGTGGCGCCTTGGGCCACCGCACATCGCCACCTCCAACCGCGCAACCTGGCCAACCGCCAAATCGCGCTACACAAACTGTGTGTATGTGTGCCGGCGGTGCCGTTGCCAAACGGCCTCGCGCCAAATTCAAGCATGCACTTGCATCGGGCTCAGTCCCGAACGAATTCGATCATGCGCATGCGTCGCCTGTGCCCGAAGCGCGTAGCACCGCGCGCCCTCCCCACGTCACCGTGCCGCAGCGCCACGCCACAACAGAGCAACGCTCACAGCAGATGCGCGACGAGTGGGTCGAGCAGCGACAGCATCAAAGCTCGAGCCGCTCCAACCTGCCCACGTGCCAAAGCGCGGCACACACTGCAGTCGGCCACACGGCGCTCCACGCGAGACCGCGCCTCGCTACCAACTCGCCACAGCCCGCCGTCCGCGAAGCGCACGGACCGGCAGTGCTGCCACGCACCGGCCTCGTAGCGCACGAAGACCATGTCCAGCACGCCGCCCCGCAGCTTGGGCACGGCGGCGTCCAACGTCTCTTCGCTCGGATAGACGCGCGTACGCATCGTCCGCGCGCCTGGCGCGTCCGCACCCTCCACGAGCAGGAGCTCCAAGCCACAAGACTGCACAAGCGCAAGCACCTCGCACATCTCTGCATAGCGGCGCTCCGCGCGCAAGTCGCCGCTCAACACGCCCTCGAACTTGTCCAAGAGCATGACGTCAAAAGGCGGCAGCGTGTCCACGACGCCTGCGTAGCAGCGGTGACTGCGAGCCAGATCACGCCTGGCAGCGCGCACCTCCGGCGGCTCGGCGAGCTGGAAGAGCGAGCCGGGCACGGTGTGCGCGAAGTCCGCGCGCCGCCGCGCGACCTCAACCAAGGCGAGGACCGCCAAGTAGCCATGGCCACGGACTCGAGTGGAGCCGAGCTGGTCCGCGAAAACTTTAAAGAAGCACCAGCCGCCGCCGCCGACATCCTTGGCGTGCAAGGGCCCGACCGCACCGGCTGGGCTCCGCACGTGGCCAAGAGAATCGAGCAGCAGCTGCGCCTGCGATTGCACTTGGATGGACAGCGGCACGGCCGAGTCATCGTCGTCGCCGAGGCCTTCCCAAGCATCGGCGTCGGCGACCCTGCGCCGCTTCAACATCGACCTCTGCGAGTCAGACGGCGCCGCCGGCACTGCCGCACCGCCATCGATCGGGCGCCCCGCCGGCTGCGCCGCACCGACGGAGGAAGCGCCAAACGACGCGGGCGGCGCCCGCACAGGCGAAAGCCCGAGGCTTTCTATCAACGCAGCGACGTGCGTCCCTTCAGGCGAGAACGCCTCAGCCATCGCAGCGCCTTCTGCGAGTGTGGGCGTCCGGGGACTCCCGACGGGTTCAGCCGAAGCAGCCGCAGCGTCAGCGGCGACGCCGCTGGGCTCGCTCGCAGCAGCGGCCGCCGCCGCGCGCGCAGCCTCTGCTTTCGCTTCGCCGGCCTGCAACTGCAACCGCAGACGCGCGCGAGCCGGCGCACCGAATACTTCCTCGGTGCCGGCGGCCGCCGCCTTCGCGGCGGCTGCTCGCCTCTCCTCGACGTGCTGGCGGTCCTTGACGCCGCGTCGGAGCTGTCGCTCCCGTCTTGCTTCCGCGGCCGCAGCGCCGAGCTCCCTCGACGCCGCGGCCGTGGCCGCGCCCGCGAAGGCGTCGAGGCGCTGCTGGCCTGGTTGAGCCGCCGCGCGGGCGAGCGCGTGCCTGGTTTTCGAGGACGCGCCTCCCTTCGCCGGTTCGCGGGACGAGCGCTTCGGCGGCCGACCCGCGGCTCGCCAGAGCCGCCGACCGAGCAAGTACGTCGCGATGCGCTCCTGCCCGGGCTGGAGCGCGGCGCGCGCAAGCGGCCCGACAGGCCGCTCCCCCTTCCGACGCTGCTTCTGCACGACGACCGAAGCATGCGGGACGGCCCTGCGGCGCTTCAGCAAGGACCGACCGGCGGCAAGCGTCGCACCGACCGTCGCACGCCGCACCGGCGCCGGCGCGCCGGCGTCCTCGCAACCGGGCCCGAACACCACGGGGCCGCCCACAGGCTCAGGCCCGCCGTGGCGTAATCCAGCATCGACCGCCGGCTCCTGCGCAGCCAGCTGCTCGTCGCCCGGGACGGGCCACTCTTCGATCACACGCGCAGTCGCCGCCGCAGACTCAGTCGCGACGCCTCCCGCGCCCGGCACGCCGCCAGCAGCAGCGGCGGTGCCGGCAGCCGGCGCGGCAGACGGCGCTTCGCGCCCACCACCAAGGTGGCCCACGGACCCGGCGGCGACGCCCGCGACGTACGCCGCGAAGTCCCCGGCCAGTTGCGCCAAGGCGCTCTCGCGGTCACCGCCCCTGGTCGCCGCAGGCAGCAGCTCCGCCAGAAGGGCTGCCACTTCCGCATGGTCGCGCCGGAGCACGGCATCCTGCAGGAGGCGCGCCTGCTCCTCCCTGACGACGACACGGGCCGCAACTCCTAGGTCGCACCTGCGGCCGTTCAGAAACGCTGCCGCGCGCTGGCGCCACGTCTCGAGAGACCAGCCCCGCAAGGCGTCGGCAACGTCGCGGGCGGCGGCGGTCGGCGCACCGGCTGCTGGAGACGAGCCCAGCGCACCCATCTGCGCGAAGCGCGCTTGGCCCCGCGGCCGCGTGTACACCAGGAGGTGCACGCTCCGAAGCTCCGAGCGCTCCACGTCGCCACGGAAAACGCGGGGCGGCGCCGAGTCGTCGAAGCGCCACCACCGGTCGTCGTGCGCCCGGGCGACGCAATAGTAGTGTCCGGACTTCGCGGTCCTGCCCCGCTGATACACGACGGCAACGAGATCGTACCGGTCGTGCCCCGGCAGCGTCAGCTCCCGCTCCGGCTGCACGGCGTGGCGCAGCACTCCGCCTTCGTCCCCGGCCTCGCGGCGACCGGCGTGTACGAAGAGCACGTTGGGTTGCGTGAGCACCCGCTCCTGCGCACAGTGCAGGGTCATGGCCCCGCAGCGCGCGCACTCCGAAGGGGCGTCGAGAGACCCCTTGCCGCAGCTCAGGAAGTAGAGCTCCGTGACCGTCCACACGCGTCGCCGCTCCTCGGCTGGCGGCGTGGGCAAGTGCAAGACGAACTGCGGACTGCAGCGGCAGCGCGGCACCGCCCCGTCGCCGCACGGCCCGCACCGCAGACGCCGCTCCAACACGAAGCCGAAGAGGCGCTCCACGTGCGTCGCTCGACAAGCGACCGCGTCCAAGCCGCACCAGTCGACGCACCGACCGGCCCGAACCTCGCCGTCGCTGACGGCCGACAAGAGTTCCGCGAGGAACTCCTCCGCGTCGTGCTGCCGCCCGTCGGCGAAGGACGCAAGAGGCGCGACGCCCGAGAGGCTGTTCACAAGCGCTGGCACCTGCGCCGCGCCGACGCAAGCGAAGGCCGTCTTGGAGCGCGACAGCTCGCACAACAAGCAGCCGTCGCGGCCGCCGCAGTCGCCGCGATGATGGCTGAGCCAGAGCGCGACGGCCGGCAGCCGCAAGAGCGCCTGCAGGACAGCGTTGGCGAAGCACGTGTTGCCCGCGTTCTGCAGCCCGCCGATCGCGGGCACCTCACCGTCGCCACCCTTGGCGCGCAGGTGCTGCCAGACGCCACGCGCGTCGCCGCCGGGGAGCCCGCGCAGCGCGGGGACCTCGAGGGACGCAGGGGCGACCGGGACCGGCACGCCCGGCGCCACGACGACGCGCTCGTCGAAGAGCGAGTCCTTGCCGAAGGCTTCGCTTCGCAAGCGGTCCAGCCGCTTCTGCACCGCCAGGCGCGCCGCGCGGAGCTGCGCGTCGACGTCCGCCCGCTCCTCCTCCTGGGCGCGCTGCCGCATGAGGCCGGCCTCTTCGGAGCCAAGCCGCTGCGCTTCCACGTCGCCCTGGCGCTCGGTCAGCGCGGCGTGGTCCCGCAGGCGCGCGACCGCAGCGCGGCGCTTCTTCGCGAGCTCGAGATTTCGATCCCGACGATCGTGCTCGGCGTCCACGTCGAGCAAGGCCATCACGGCGAAGTGATCCGAGAGGTAGAAGCCACTACCGCCTTGGAACTGCTTCCAGCAGCCCACGAGGCAGGCGTAGCCGAAGAGGCTGCCGGAAAACAGCACACGGTCGAAGCGCGCAGGGGCCTTCGTCGCGTAGCCCTCCTCGTCGGAGTAGCGGTCCCGCTGAGGGGTGCCAGGAGAACTGGCTGTAGGCGGCCTCGGCCACACCTTGGCACCGCAGGCCCTCGCGCGTCAACTTCGACAGCTCCGCATCGGGCATGTTCAGGTCGCCGAAGAGCACGACACTGGTGGCCCGACCCGTCGCGACCCCCAGCGCCCGCTGCACGTGCCTCCCGCGCTGGGACTCCTGCGCCATGCCGTTGGCGAGGTGCACCGCCACGAAGGCGACGTCGACGCCACGCAGGCGAACAACGGCGGCGACGCCGGGCACGCCGGCAACGTCGAAGGCTCCCGCCTCGAGCGCCTTCTTCGCGTAGAGCTGCACGAAGCCTGCGCGAGGTTCGTGGCCGAGCTTCGCCCCGAGGAGGCGGTACTCCGCGCCGAAGCGCTCGAGGCCGTCGGGGCCGCTGCACTCCTGCAAGGAGAACACGTCGGGCTGCCAGCGCAGCACCTCAGCCTGGATCGCCTCCAGGTTGTCCTTCGCGGACCACGCGCGGTCGTCCGAGGGCGCCTGGGCGGACTTCGGCCGCAGCTTGGCGTTGACGTTCCACGTGAGCACCGCGCAGGGTTGCACGGGCGCGCTCTCGGCCTCCAGCAGCGCGACGCGCTGCGTGGCGGGCTGCCGCGTTCGACGCGCTGGGGGCGCCGGCTTCGTCACGAGCTTCTCGAGCCAGGCGCGACAGGCGCCGGCCGTAAGGAGATGCGGCACGACGTCGCGATCCGCGCTCAGCTCGCCGTCGACCTTCTCGCGAAGATCCGCAAAGGCCTCCGCCGCGGCGAGGCGCACGTCCTGCACGTACGTCGCCGTTGTCGCAGCCATCGGCCGCAGGCCAGCGGTCTCGGCCACGCGCGCGCTCAGCAAGCCCAGCACGAGGAGGATGGAGTCCATGCCGTCCTCGCAATCGGAGAACTCGACGACCTCGAAGCTCGGCTCCGTGCCCAGCAGCCGGTGCCGGGTCAGGGGCAGCACGCCGCAGAGCTTCGCGCTGACGCGCTTCGCGAGCCCGGGCCGCCTGTGGCGGTCCGCGACCTCCACGACGAGGCCGGAGCCTTCGTTCAAGGCGCGAGCCGCCTCGGTAGCGCGGAGGCGCAGCAGCACCCAGTCGGAAGCCTTCCTGTTCCCTTCCGGGTCTTCGCAGACGGGCAGCAAGACCTCGTGCGCCCGACGCACGCGCTCTTGCTCCTCGTCGCCGAACTGCTTCCAGCGGCTCACCAAGCGGGCGAGCTGCTCCGCGGGCAGCGGCCCACCGACGTGCATCCCGAGGTGGTGCGTCCCGACGTAGAGAGGCAGCTCCAAGACGCAACACACCTGCGCCAGCGCGCGCAGGAAGAACTCCAGCACGACCTTGTCCATGCGCCGGCCGGCGCGCAGCACGGACTCCACGGACACGTCGACGCTCCAGCCCTTGCAGCTGAGCTTCACGCCGACGCGATCCGCGTCGCCGCGCGGGCCCTTCCGCTGCTTCTCTTCGAGCGCGGGGTCGAGCCACTCGGGGATCAAGCACTGCAGCGCCTCCCGGACGGCGGGCAAGTGCAGCTCCGTCTGCAGACGCTCGGCGACGCCGAGCAGCAGCTCTGCCTCGGCGGCAGACGTCTCGCGCAGCACCGCGGCGGCGGCGGCAATCTCCGCAGCTACGTCCGGACCGGCCGGCGGCCAGGCCCACGTGTCCTCCGTCGGATGCGCCTTGCCCCGCTCGAGGCGAGCGGCCCGCAACTCCTTCTGCCCCCGGGCCCTCAGCACGGAAAGCAGCTCCTGGGCGACGTTGCTCTCGGCAGGCGTCCACCGGTCCTCTTCGCAGAAGCCATAGCGGCGCAGCGTCCGCGAGAACTTCGCCAAGAACCGGAGTTCCATGCGGCGCCGTTGCCGGAAGCCAGGCTTCCGCTTCGCTTCTTGGAACGCCTCCCAGGAAGGCAGGTCCTCCTCGAACACCAAGTGCTCGATGTGCTTCACGCGGGTGATCGCGACGTAGTCGATGCCGGCGATGGCCGCTGCGGCGTCCCGCATGCAGATGCGGACGCGCTCCAGCGTCATACCCTGCGCCTTCCAGTGCGTCAACGCCTAGGCCAGCGTCAAGGGGAACTGCTCGCGAGTGATCTGGTCGTCGGACTGCGAGACCACCGGCGCGGCGCGGAAGATTGGAATCCACCGCTCCTTGCCCTGCTCCCTCGGAAAGAACGTCCTCCCGTCGGGCAACTTCACCTCGTCGAACTCGACGATGACGCAAAGCGGCGTGCTGAGCCGAGACTCTGACGAGTTCGGGTCGAAACCCTCCGGGAACATGAAGCCGCGCACGGTGCCGGCGGCGCCGTTCACCAGGCCAGCTTCGACCCACTCGTTCGTCGTCAGCAGCACCCGCGCGCCGACGGCGAGCCGCAGCTCCGCCTGGAGCCCACGAAACTGATCGTCGTCCATGCGCTGGGGCTTCGTGCCGACCGGGCGCGCGTGCAGCGCACGGATGCCCAGGATTGGCAAGCCGCTCTCGCGCGAGAGCTGCTCCAAGCGCTCCGCGTTGTAACGGTCCGCGCCGTCTTCGCCGCGGGCGTTCCGCTTCTTGCCGTCGAAGAGGAGCGGCGCGTCCCTGAACTCGCGTTCGTAGGTCGCCCTGCCCTCCTCCGTCAGCAGCACCGTGCGCTTGTTGCGCTGGGCGAGGAACTGCCAGTCCTCGCGCGTCCAGTCGAGGTCGGCCATGCGGCGCGTCACCCTCAAGAACTCTCTGGCGCCATGCTGGTAGCGCGCCCGGCGCTCCTCGCCCCAGGAAGGGTCGCCCTCCTCGTCGACGCGGTGCGTGTTCTTGAGCAGCGCCACGTCTTCGAACTCCTCGAGGAAGAGCCTCGCGTCGTTCACGAACTCCGCCAAGGTTTTCGGCGTCGGGCCAGAGTAATTCTCCGGCGCCTTGTTCAGGCCCCTGCCCTTGTACGTCCCCGGCTTGTACACCGGGTCGTCGCCGATGGGCGCTGCCTGCGCGAGGTGCCCGGAGAGCACCGCGTCCAGACCACCGAGCGACTTGCCGGTGTCTTCCCTCTCTGCGTCCCGCACGCGGAACAAGATTTTGCCGACGAAGGCTTTCCCGAGCATGCTGAACTCGTCGAAGACCGCGAGGTCCGCCGTCTCAAGGAGCTCCTGGAGCCGTTCGAACGCAGGCTTGCCACGCTTCAAGTAGCCACAGAAGCCAACGGGAACGCCCCAGGCGCGGTGCGCCGTCGTCGCTCCATACTTCATCTGGAACGATGCAGTCCCAGTCGGGGCAGAGAGCACGCAGCTCATCTTCACCTGCTTCTGCTTGCCGTTCCTGATCACCGCCTGGGCGCCGCCCAGCGCCCGGGTCTTGCGATCACGCTGCGCGCGCACCAGCGCGCGCACCGCCCTCGACTTCCTGGAGCCGGCGCCGCCGGACAGAATCAGCCGCAGCGGCTTCATCGGTCGAGGCTTGGGCCGACCGCGAGCGACCCAGACCTCGCGGTCGCGAGCCTTGCGCTCGACGATGTCGAAAGCGAACTTGCCCCAGACGTCGAGGTCGTCTTTCGTGACGCCGTCGCCCTGCGCCACGCCGTCAGCCTGGCGCCAGTCGGCCCAGTTCTTCTTGAACGCAGCAGCGTACGCTGCAGTCACGGTGCCCGGCAAGCTACGCCAGTCGTACTGCGGGTTCACACTCACGCCATCGGCGAAGGTGCCGGCGGCGCCAGTGCGGCGGTCGCTCGCGGCGGCCGCCGAGTGCGCCGCGCTCAGACGCTGCTCCAGCGTGAGGCGATCCCACTCGCCGACCTCGCCGGGCTCGAGTTGCCCCACGCCGTCTGCACTGGGCCGCTCGTCGCGGACGATCTCGATCTCCTCGCGGAGGCGCCGAGCCGCTTCGGCCGGGTCCTCGTCGCCGGGGCCATCGGAAGCGGGACCCTTGTCCGCATCGGACCCGCCCGCGTCGTCGCTGAGGCCTTCGCCGTCGCCACCAGGCCGCGCCAAGTTGGCGTCGTCCTTGTGCTTCTGGTAGCGGTGGATCATGCGCTGGCGCACGGTCCGCAGCAGGTTCTTGTTCGTGTGAGGTTCCTCCAGGAAGTGCTCGTTCGGCACCTCCTCGCCGTTCCTGTCGACATTGTACCGCCGCAGCGCGCTGCGGAGACACGGTCGGAAGAACGGGTTCCACCGCTCGTACTGCTCGACGACCCACGCCGGCACCCACGCCGACAGCATGGGATCCACGAGCATCTCCATGAGCGCCAGGGCCCAGCCGAGGGGGCGGCCCTTGTGGTCGCGCTTCTCGGTGTCGAACTTGAGGACGAGGTCCTGCACACCAAGGTGTCGATCAGGTTTGTGCATCAGGCGCGAACGCCCCCACGTCACCGTCCGCAGCGGATCCGAGAGATCCCCTTCGGTCGTCTGCCCGTCCATGAGGACGCGCTCGCGCAGCACGTCGTGCCGACGCCCGGTGGACATCAAGCGCCAGTAGGCGATCACGGCAGACCGCGCGTAGTCGCTGTGCTTGTCGCTCAGGACGCAAGCGCTGTCCGCCGAAAAAGCGGGCGTCACCATGAGCACATGCGTGCCGCTGGCCCGGATGAGCCGCCCACGAACGTGGCGGAACTTCCAATAGAACTCGTACAGAGACGTGTCCCGGACCTCGTCGAGCGCGATGTCCGAGCGCTGGCGCTCGGACTTCCGCAGAACAAGCCCCTTGCGACCGTCGAACTTGTCGACCTTACTGTCCCAGGTGACGGGGGCGTCGTCCCCAGCGCCACGAAGCGCCACCCGCGAACGCAGGGCGCGCACGCCCATGGTGTTCAGCGACACGACCTCCATCAAGGAGAAAACGAGCGGCAAGCGCAGGCCGAGGTGGACGGCCTCGAAGATGCCGAAGTCCCGGTCGCCCAGGGTCTTCGCGAAGACCTTTTGCAAGGACTTGCGGAGCATGTCGACGCCCTCGTTGTCGGGCTCGTACTTGCAAACCTCGTCGACGGCGGCCGCGAGGACGTCGCCGAGACGCTTGGAGCCCTTCGGGGCCTTGGTGGCATACTTCGTGACGTACTCGCACACGGCCCAGAGGTTCATGCACGGTCGCCAGTCGATGTTGCCGAGGTTGTCGAGCAGTTCGTGCGCTTCGTAGTTGCAGCACAACTTGTCGTTCCGCGGGAAGCGCGCGAACCACGCGCCCATCTTGTCGCCCCTGTCCAGGCGCATCGGCCGCCGGCCACAGCGGCCAACGTGCGGCAGCGGAAAGCCGTACCGACACGTCGGGCACTCGGGCGTGCCGCGCGCGCAGGAGTGCTTGCCGAGCACCGGCGGGCCTGTGGGGTGCAACCCGTGGCGGCCACTGCTCTGCACGAGCGCGGCGACCAGGCGCCGCACAGGCCCGAGGTCCACGCGCTCCTTGTCCGCGCCGAACACGGCGTCCAAGACGTAACGCAACCGCGTCCGCTCGGGGCAGGCGGCGTTCACGCGTTCGGGCTCGTCGCGCGTCTCCACTTCGACGTCGTGGGCACCGACGTCCTCGTCCCAGAAGTATCTGGCGCCGCCGTCCTCGCCGAAGCACGGGTTCCACTCGGAGACGAGGTCCCCGAAGTACGCAGCGAAGACGCGTTCCATCTCGCTCTGCTTCTGCGTGTCGCCGTTGCGCTCGTAGTGCACATCCGGGAAACCCACGGCAGAAACCTGCTCGCGAAGCTTGTTCGTCTTCGCCTTCTTGGGCGGCCTCGCCCACGACGGGTCCACGTCGGGCACAGGCTCGACCTCGCCGGCGGCGGACGCCGCCTCGGCACTGCCAGCAGCCGCCACGGCCTGCCCGCCCGCCTCCTCGCCCTGGTCCTCGTAAGGATCGAGCGCGCCCAGCGCCTTCTCTTCTGGATCGTCCTCCTGAAGATCCGGCGGCTCGTCGCCGACTGGCACATCACCAGCCGGCTCTTCGTCGCTGACGCCGCGCGCGTCCGGATCCGGCCCGTCGTCGTCCGACGAATGGGGCGGCGCGTCGCCGACCCCGTCGGGCGCAAGGTCCGCGTCGATGCGACCGAGCCGGGGCCCGCCGGCACCGATCGTGAAGCCGTGGTAGTGCGGATTCCCGCCGGCGCCCGTCTCGAAGCGGGCCATGGTCAGGAACGGCTCGGCCGCGGTGTGCGGCACGATCTCCGGCATGACGACGCGCATGGAGAGCTCCGTGCGGAGCGCGATCATGTACGTCGCCAAGTCCGGCGCCGAGCGCGCGAAGTCGAAGCGCACGTCGTTCCGCGTGTCGTCGTACTGCTTCACGGCGTCCCGCTCGAGCTGCCCTCGAACGTTCAGCCTGTGAATCTCGTACAAGGCATTGTACTTCGCGTTCAGCGTCCACCAGATGGTCGGGATCCGACCCAGCCCGAAGGAGTCGTTCACGCGGTGCCCCTCCGGCAGGAAAGCGCTCGCGACGTCGTCAGCACCGCGGTGCGCCCTGACCCACGGCGGCCGCCAAGACAAGAACTGCACCGCAGCGGTGAGCTTCTTGCCCTCGTAGGCCCACTGCATCGGCGTCGACCGCACGTCGCGGCCCATCGCGGAGATCGACCCGACGAGGGCTCGAGTCTGGTCCTCGTTCCCGAGGAGCTCACGCAGCTTGCCCTTGGTGAGCACGCGCTGCCCGTTCAAGCGGTTGCCGTAGCGCCGCGTGGCTTGCCGGTACACGGCAAAGCTCTTGCCGCGCGCCTCGTCCAACAGGACGGTGTTCACCAAGGCCCAGGCCAAGCGGTCGCCGTGCGGACCCCAGGTCCAGGGCAGCCGGAACAGGTGCTGCACGTGCTCGGCGCGCGTCACAGGGATCGGCCGTTCGTCGTGAAGATCGCCGATGCCCATCGGGAACTTCAGCGGGAAGGACTTCGCGAAGCGACCGGGCGCGCGAGGCACCGTCGGCTCGTCGTGCACGGTGGGCCAGCCGTAGGCCAGCGACTGCGCGTAGGCCTCGGCGTCGGCCTCCTCCGTCGCGGCGTTGCCCGCACCCTGCGCCACGGCGCCGGTCGCCGCGTCGCCGAACATGCTCGCCGCACCGACGAACTCCTCCAGCGCGCGCTCGACGAGGTCCTCGAGCTCGCTCCCCTGGTCCTCGCCACCGGCGAGCGCCAAGGCGCCGGCGCGCAGCAGCTCCTGGACGAGGAGGCGGACCGTGAGCTTTCCGCCGGCGAGGCGGGCCAGCTCTGCGTACAAGGCCGACGCCGTGTCCTCGGCGTCTTGCTTCCAGAGCTCCTCGTCGCGAGGCTCTTCCGCGGGCGGCCTGAGGGCGACCCACCACCGCGCGACCTGGCCGCTGAGCACGATCTCGGCGCGCTCCAGCCAACGGACGAAGACGTCCTCGTCGACTTCGAGGTCCGCGTCGGAAGCGGCGGCGCCGTCGAGGGCACCCTCCGTGCCGTCATCTGCGCCGAAGAAGCGCACGTCCAAGCCGGCAGCGAGGAGTTCCTCCGCAGTCCGGGCATCGGGCAAGGCGACGCCATCGGCCGTCAAGGCCCGCTGGCTCATGATCTCCTCCCGCGGTAGGAGATCGAAAGCCCGCGGGTCGTACCACTTATGCATCGGCTCGTCGGCCGCTCCGTCCAAGCGCCAGCGCCCGAGCTGCGTCAGCGCGTGGAGGATGTTCGAGACCAAGCCCCAGCGGAGCTCCAAGCCTTCCAGCACGCGACCGCGGCCGAGGTTCCGGCGCAGCATCAGCGTGTAGACGCCCTTCTGGAACTTGGGATGCCAAGGCATCCGCACTCGCGGCTGCACGTGCGAGATCTCGACCACGCCCTCGCCGAGGTCGTGGTCGTACGTCAGCCGAAGCTTCCCCGCCAGGTCCACGGACTCGACCGTCGCGGGGTACACGAGGTAGCCCTGCTCGTCCTGCGCCAGCAAGCGCTTCTCCTCCTCCGTCGCGCTGACGGCGTGCTTCCCACCGGTGCCCGGCGCCAAGCCGGGGCCCAGGCGCGTGTTCACTCGGTCGCCCGCCTCGTAGCGACAGAGCAGGCCGACGCGTTGCGCGAAGGCCGGGGTGTCCTGCGCGAAGGAGATCACGTTCTTCCGGAACTTCGTCAGCCGCGTCTTCTACGCCGTCACGAAGTTCACCTGCATGTGCTCGAGCGCCACGAACATGGACTCGGTCAGCGACGCGGCCTGGAAGAGGCTCGCGAGCTCCTCGTGGGGGAACATCCACACGGGGTCCATGTGGTTCCGCTCCCCGAACTTCGCAACGAGGGCTCCGCGAGCGCCGCCCTCGTTCCGCACGTACTCCTGCTCCATCAGGACGCGGCACCGTTGGCACAAGCCCGTGTGCATCTCCGCCATGAAGGGCGAAGCCTCCGGCTCTGAGGGCAGTTCGTCCCACTCGGCCACAGCGATGTTGCAGGGCGCGACGCCGTCGGCGCCGGGCCGCAGCAAGTCCAGCGTCAGCCGAGCCGGCGGCTCGTAAGCAGGATGGAACGCGGGGAAGCGCTCCTTACACGTGTTGCACGTGAAGAGCACCATCCGCGTCAGCATCGTGTGCTTCGCGCGCACGGCCTGCAGCGGCCGCTCGCGCAGCACCACGTCGAACTTCGCCGCGCGGAGCGGCAGCGCCTTGATCGGCAGCATCAGCAGCTGCTCCCGCAGCCGCCG
>PVBE011835205.1_pt1 | contig 13157 bp, 11 predicted proteins | sample 1631181 | NCBI WGS metagenome assembly PVBE01 (sample SAMN08397723, study PRJNA350692) | Marine metagenome, whole genome shotgun sequencing project. | isolation source: water | place: Pacific Ocean | collected 2012-04
CGGCAATCGTTAAAAGCTTATCCTTATTTGTTTTAAGCTTGGTCGACTCCTTTAAATTACTTGCTAATTTTATTCTTATCCCAAGATATTTTGCAATATTTGATGATGCATCAATTCGTGAAGTAATTTTTCCAAACCTGGTTGACAGAATAGGAGTTACAGCAATACCCATCCCAGAAAGATCACTGGGTGTACTGCATACTATCCCAATAGTAGCACCTCCTTTATAGTACCCCATGCCATAGTCGGTCTGAACATCTTTAAGAATAACAATATCTCCAAAACGCAGTTCATCCAAACCATACTTTTTAATATCAGGTGGAAAACAAGTCTGAATATGCCAATTTCCAGAAAGACTGCCTCGACCAGCACCCTGACCAATAATATCAGCAGGAATTTCTTTAACAACAGGCACTTCAAGCTTGCCGTTTTTCACAATAATATCAAGGTTCTCTAATATTTCAGGAGCTATTCCATGAGGAAACACATCCTTAAACCCATCTATCTCCAATCCTATACCTGTTGCCTTTACTTGCAATGATGTTCCAATAGTAAGTTTATCTAATATTTCATCTGAGAAATGAACCAACACATAATTATCAAACTTTCCTATCACTACACCCATTTATCCTCTGAATTCTCCACCAATAATCTTGACCTTATTTCCAACGGAAGTATAATTAGTCCAATCACTTTCCCCTGTTGTAGCAACACCCATGGTTGCACGGTCACTGCTTGCCCAACCAAAAATCTTTTCTCCGATTCTCAATTCATAATTAATACCCCCAACTCCGATCGCCAGTTTGGGTTTTCCATCCCATGTTGTAATGTAAGAACTAGCTACCTTGGATGGTGCAATTCTTCCCTGGACAGCAATTTTTAGAAGTTTGTCTTTATTTGTCTTAATCTGACCAAAACCGTTCAGGTTAATAAATGATAATAGGAATAATACAATTAAGAGGTTTTTTGTTTTCATGATAAAATAATTTAGGTTTAGCTGATATCCAATAAACTGATTATTTCAATTTGGTTTATAAAATTGAACTAAATATACAAAATCTAACAATTTATTTGAATAAGTTATAATTCCTTTCAATTATCAATCCACCTCAGGCGGATTTTTGAGTTCGAAAACAGCTTGCTTGGTTTTCAATTTTCTTCGTATATTAATTGTTTTAAAAAATAAAAAAAATGAGACCTGTATTATTATTCCTGCTATTATTGTTTTCCTCTTGTAATTCTATTTCACAGGAAGATGCAAATACTATCCGTTCCATCTATGATGAAGCACTGACTGATAGAACAATATATGAGAATCTCAGATATCTAACCAAAAACTTTAAGGGAAGAATTGCCTCTGCTTCTGAAGCGAATAATATTTTTTTTGAATCTTTGCAAATATAAATAGGAGCCAATCCAAGCTTATCATTTATTATTGTTAAAGTTTGAGTCCTTTTATTCCAATCAATAAATATAAAGTATCCTTCAAACTCAAGTAAAATTAGCTTTGCTTGTTCTATATTATTCGTGTTTAAAAATCTACGTAATCTTTCAATTAAATCAATACTGTTATCTTTCGGTAAGATGTGCCCAATACAAAAACTTAAATTTTCCTTTGACTCAAATTTTCTAATATCATTTTGCTCTCCTTTAATTGTCAAAATACAAAAAGAAGCATTATCAAAAGAAATAAATTCTTTTTCAAATTCTATTCCATGCCTCTGCCCATGGTATTCCATGAGATATTCAGATAGATTTTCACAAAAACTATTATTGTTTTTTGTTTCAAAATTAACAATACCACATATTTTAGTCACTTTGAATGTTTTTGTTTTGAAACTAGTTCTTTTAGAATAGTATTGATTCTTTCAATGTACAAAACCAAATTAAACTGTTTTTTTACCAGAAGACGAGAATTATTTATCATAACATTACGTAATTTTTCATTTTGCACTAAATTTGTAATTGCCTTAACAATCGTATTAGTATTATTATCTTTAAGTATCTTGCATGTATCTTTACCTAAAATTGATTCATTTACACCTTTTGCTTTGCCAGCAATTACTAGTATTCCAGATGCCATCCCTTCTAAAATAACAGATGGACACCCCTCTATTGTATATTTACTTTCTCTATATCCTGAAGGAAATATCAGAAAATGGTGAGAATGATAAAAATAAGGCAGAGATTCATGCTTTACACATCCTTCAAATTTAATAACCTTTTCTAGACCTAATAACCTAATTTCTTTGAAAAGTTCTCTTCGATAAAGGACATCTTCGCTTGAACCGACAATAGTTAAAGTAGTATCATCAAATCCATCAAGTTTTTGAAGAATATTCAACACCTTGAGCAAAATATGAACATTTTTATGCCGAACTAATCTTCCAACATATAACAATTTAATCGGTGAAAAGATCTTCTTAGGAAAGTATTTAAAAAGTTCGAGATTTATTCCGTTATTAACAACATTGCAACTATATGCACTGTCAATATACGGTAAAGTCTTTGTTTTTAAATCTTCACTATTGCATATTGAGTTTTGTAGGAATAGCTCTCCTAAGGAAATCTTTATTAACAGGACGTATGCTTGGGTTAACTCTGTATGACTATTTCCCTTCTAGAAGAAGAAAAAAAGTTGTTAGGATCCCAAATATAATACTTTGATAATATGCATAAAGAGATTTCTGCAAATATACAAATAGATCTAGGGAGTTAGTGTAGGCATACCCAGGGGTGTAGTATAAATGGGGAAAAACTTGTACATAAACCCCACCCCCTGTTTGTTTAATTTAATTTCATTCAGATGTTTAGCTTATCGTGGAAAATGATTTCTGGCTGGGACAAGCAAATAACACTGGAAATGAAATTAATACTAAGAAAATATATAAAGTATGCTAAATTGTATGCAAATAATGATTTTAAACAAGAATGAATTGATTGCAACTTTCTGAGGATTAGCGTGGAGCATATCGGAATCGAACCGATGACCTCTTGACTGCCAGTCAAACGCTCTAGCCAACTGAGCTAATGCCCCATTTTTTTGTAGCTGCAAATATAAAAATATTATTCTAATATTATTAGTTCCAAGTTTTGGTTTTAAAGTTTCGAGTAGTGTGATTATTAGAAGAAAAGTTCAATTTATAATTCTCAATTCTTAATTAATTTCTGGCATTATTTTTGCATATTTTACATTGGAAAATTGTGTGCTTTAATCACATTTAAATAAATGAGCACAAATACTTTTGAAAATATTTTAGGATTACTTACTTTTATAACCTAAATTTTGAGAAAATGGAAATTAAGAAATCAAAGAAAGCCGACTTAGAGAAGAAAAAAGGTCTTTTTCTACAAATCGGATTTATAGTAACTCTGGCTATCGTGTTTTTTGCTTTTGAATATTCAGTTACAGAACTCAATACAGGTAGTCTCGGTGAATTAGCAGATCTTGAAGGAGAAGAAGAGATAATCCCTATAACAAGAAAAGAGGAAATTAAACCTCCAGAGGTTACTCCTCCTAAAAAAGTTGCTGAAGTTCTTAATATTGTTGAGGATGATATTGAGATAGAAGATGAATTTAAAATCGAGGACTTCGATGTTGATCAGGATGAACAAATTGTGATTACGGAATATGCAGAGGAAGAAGAAGAAGAGGAGCAGATATTTTTAATTGTTGAAGATATGCCAACTTTCATGGAAGGTAATCAGGAAAATAGCCTTTCTATTTTCCGTAATTGGATTGGGAAAAATTTAAAGTATCCTCCAATTGCAATGGAAAATGGTGTTGAAGGAGTTGTTCATGTTGCCTTTGTAGTTAACACTGATGGAAAAGTTTCTAATATAACTATTCTCAGACCGGTTGACCCTGCACTTGACGCTGAAGCAAAAAGGGTATTAATGACTTCTCCTACATGGACTCCTGGAAAACAGAGAGGAAAACCAGTAAGAGTTTCAATGTCAATTCCGATCAGATTTGTTCTACAAGGTTAAAAAATATTCTACATATCATTTAAGCCCAGGTTTTGATAACCCGGGCTTTTTTTTATTGACTGAATGGGTAACTACTATTTAACAAGCCCGGAGAAGGAAAGAGTTGTTCTTGTTGGAATAAAAAATAACCAGCAAAGTGAAAAAGAACTGTCTGAAAATCTTGAGGAGCTTTCATTTCTTACAGAAACTCCTGGAGCAAAACCTGTAAAGGTGTTTACACAAAAACTTGAATATCCAACTCCTAACTATTTTCTAGGTTCAGGAAAACTTCAGGAATTAATAGAATATGTAAATGATAATGAAATTGATGTTGTAATATTTGATGATGAACTTACACCCACACAACTTAGAAATATAGAAAAAGCCATTGGCTGTAAAATTCTTGACAGAACAAATCTTATTCTTGATATTTTTGCCAAACGTGCACAAACAGCCCATGCCAAGGTTCAGGTTGAACTAGCTCAATATCAATATATTCTTCCCAGACTAACAAAAATGTGGACACACCTGTCTCGTCAAAAAGGAGGCATTGGATTAAGAGGGCCAGGAGAAAGAGAAATTGAAACAGATAGGCGTATTATTCGTGATAAAATTTCAAAACTGAAAGGGCGACTGGATAAGATAGATAAACAAAAAACCAGCCAGAGAAAAAATCGAGGAAACCTTGTAAGAGTTGCCCTTGTTGGTTATACTAATGTGGGGAAATCTACAATAATGAATCTATTGAGTAAATCGGATGTTTTTGCAGAAAACAAACTATTTGCAACACTTGATACAACCGTCAGAAAAGTTGTGATTGATAATCTCCCCTTATTATTGTCAGATACCGTAGGTTTCATTAAAAAACTTCCACATGGTTTAATAGAATCATTCAAGTCTACGCTTGATGAACTTAGGGAAGCTGATATTCTACTTCATATTGTTGATATTTCACATGCTAATTTTCAAGAACAGTTAAATGTTGTTAATCAAACACTCAAGGATATTGGTATTGAGAATAAACCTGTTTACCTTATTTTCAATAAGATTGATGCATTTACCTATGTGAAAAAAGATGAGGATGATTTGCTTCCCAAAACAAGAATAAATTATAGCCTGGAAGAATTAATGAACAGTTGGATGGCTAAAGAGAATTCTTCTTGTATATTTATCTCAGCAAAAAAGAAAACCAATATGTTCAAGTTGAAAAAGATGATCTATCAACATGTTAAGATAATACATGCTGAAAGGTTTCCATTTAATAACTTCTTATATTAATATGTTATTAGGTAATAGACATATAATCATATTACTATTAATCATGGTTTTTGCAGCATGTAATGAAGCTGATAACAACCAAAATATAATAGAGAAAACAGAGGGTGGAGATAACTATTCATTCCAGGAGAATTATATAAACGATAACATAAAGAATGACAGCACTGAATACAAAATTAATTCCATTAATGAATATTTTGAGAACAGAAATAGGCGTAATGGTTTCAATGGCACTGTTTTATATGCTGAAAAAGGAAAAATCATTTATGAAAAATCATTTGGATATGCTAATATCAGAAAAAAGGATATTCTGGATCAAAATTCTTCTTTTCAGCTAGCCTCAATTTCAAAACCATTCACTGCTACTGCAATAATAATGCTGGAGGAAAGAGGTAAACTTGAATATAATGACACAATACAAAAGTTTTTTCCTGAATTCCCATACCATGGGATCACCATACACAACTTGCTAAGTCATCGTTCAGGATTGCCTAATTACATGTATTTTGCCGATGAAGTTTGGGAGGACAGATATTTGGGCATAAATAATTCAGATGTTATACGTCTTTTGACTGAGCATCATCCAATGAGATATAACAGGCCCAATAGAAGATATAACTACAGCAATACAAATTATTGTGTACTTGCTGCTATTATTGAAAAGATTACTGGATTTCCTTATAATATTTTTATGAAATCACAGATATTTGTTCCACTTCAAATGGAAAACACTGTGATATATAATAAATGCATTTCTCCAAAAAATAATAATAAGGTTATTGGTTATGATGGAAGAAGAGTTGCTGATAATACATATTTAAACGGTGTTGTAGGTGATAAAGGAATATATGCATCAGCACGTGATCTTCTTAAATTTGACCAGGCTCTTTATACTAATTCCTTAATTAGCGAAGAAAGTATTAAAAAAGCTTATACAATGGTTCACAAAGATTTAAGAATATGGAACAATTATGGACTTGGTTGGAGAATTAATGCTAAAGATCCTGAAAACAGAATCATTTTTCACTCAGGATGGTGGAAGGGATTTAGATCGCATTTTGTCAGGTTGATTGACCAAAACAAGACAATTATTGTCTTATCAAACACTACTCGTGGTTCCTTTATTGATATCAAAGTACTAGTAAAATTAGTTGACTAATATATATATTCAAAAACACATCAACCGATTATTGGCATACCAGCCCAATTTATCCCTGATTAATTTTTATAAGATCTTTATTAACCAAATATTCAGCAATTTGAACTGCATTAGTAGCAGCTCCTTTTCTGAGGTTGTCAGATACAATCCACATATTCAAACTGTTGGGATTTGAGAAATCTTTTCTTATTCTTCCTACAAAAACTTCATCTTTTTCCTCTGCAAATAATACCATTGGATAAATATTTTTAAAGGGGTCATCCTGAACTATTACACCTTCAGTTTCATTCAACAGCTTATAAATATCATCTAACTTAAATTCCTGAAAAAATTCAATATTTACCGATTCCGAATGACCTGCAGTAACAGGAACTCTCACAGCAGTTGCCGTAACATTAATTGACTTATCATTAAATATCTTAGCTGTTTCATTAATTAGTTTCATTTCTTCCTTGGTGTACCTGTTCTCCACAAAATCATCACATTGGGGTAATATATTTTTATATATAGGGTATGGATAAACTCTTTCGTTTTCAATTCCTTTTCTTTCCCCCTCCAACTGTTTGATAGCTTTTATTCCAGTACCTGATACAGATTGATAGGTCGACACAACTATCCGCTTTATTCTATATTTCCTATGAAGTGGTGCAAGAGGAAGTACCATTTGAATTGTAGAACAATTTGGATTGGAAATAATCTTATCTTCAGATCTAAGAATATCTGCATTGATCTCCGGAACAACTAATGGCACATTCTTATCCATCCTCCATTGAGATGAATTATCAATTACGGTTGTTCCAATAGCTGCAAATTCAGGAGCCCATTCCTTTGAGGTATTTGCTCCAGCTGATAAAATAGCAATATCAGGTTTTTCAGCTAAAGCACTCGTCATACTAATAACTTCAAGCTTTTTATTATTAAATAAAACAGATTTCCCAATTGATCTCTCAGAAGCCACAGCTAAAAGTTTCGATATTCCAAAGTTTCTTTCTTCAAGAACTTTGAGCAAAACCTTACCTACCAATCCAGTAGCTCCAATTACAGCTAATTTCACAATTAAAATAAATTACATTATTAATTTCCAAAACAGAGAATGTAATACATATATATTATTAACACCCTGAAAGTGGAAGAACAAAAGTAAACTTATTTATTATTACAAAAAATGAGATTTAAGATAAAAGTTAAATTAAAAATGATTCTTGTAATTTTTATGGTAGCTAATGGACAATCATATGGATTTCAGGAAAATAATATATCTGCTTTTGATATAATTATTACCGAAATTCTTGCTGATCCATTCCCTGTTTTAAACCTTCCAGAAAGTGAATACATTGAAATTTTCAACAATACTGAATATGATCTTGAGTTAAAAGACATTTCCCTAATAGTTGGAACAAAAAAGGCTGAAATCCCATTAAGAAAAATTAGTAGTGGCGAGTATTTAATTCTTTGCCCGGATAACAAAGTAGCCTTATTTAAAAACAAGCATAATTGTATAGGAATATCAGGCTTCCCCTTATTAAGAAATTCTGGACAGAATATCAGTATTGTGAATAAAGAAGAAATAGTTATTTGTTTTGCATTATATGAAAAAAGCTGGTATAAGGATGCATTTAAAGCTGAAGGAGGATGGTCACTTGAAATTATTGACCCAGATAATCCATGTACATGTTTTTCTAATTGGACATCATCGGAAAACAACTCAGGTGGAACACCTGGAAGAATAAATTCAGTGAATAATTACAATCCTGATTTGGATGCCCCTTATCCCTTAAGAATATCTTATGTGGATAATACAACTATCAGGCTAATATTTAATGAGCCAATGAATTTTAACAGTATTAACCAACTAGGTCTTTACACTGTTAAAGAATCAAACTTAATTATTATAAATGCTGAACCAATTGCCCCAGATTATACAATGGTAGAGTTATCACTTTCAGATACCATAAATAAGGGCATTATTTATAAACTTGAGATGAGGGAAGGCTCCTATGATTGTGCTAAAAATTTTATTAAAAATAACAATAATTTGTTTTTTACTCAAGCTTTTATTCCTGAAGTTAACGACGTAGTTATTAATGAGATAATGTTTAAAGCTTTACCAGGAAAGCCAGAATTTATCGAAATTTTTAATAGATCCGGGAAATGTATAGATTTATCCGATTTGTATATGTGTAAAGAAGAACCGGAACTAAGCAATCCTATTCAAGTATTCGATGGCTCATATTTACTCTTCAATGGAAATTATATTGTTATAACAACAAATAAAAATGAACTTATTTATAATTATAATTGTCCCTATCCTGATAGAATATTAAATGTAAAATCTTTTATTTCTCTTCCTGACAACGGAGGTAAATTATATATAATTAACCGATTGGAAACAATTATCGACGAACTACATTATTCTCCCGAAATGCATCATCCTTTGATAAGTTTTCCAGCAGGAATATCTCTTGAAAGAATTTCTACCGAACTAAGGTCATCAGATTTATCTAACTGGCATTCAGCATCAGCCTCCAGCGGTTATGCAAGTCCCGGTTTCAGAAATACACAAGCAATAAATAATGTAAGCAATTCTAAAATTTTATTAAAACCTGAGGTATTCTCACCAAATAATGACGGATATAATGATGTTCTCTCAATAAGCTATAATTTCATTCAAAATGGATTCTCAGGATCAGTTATAATTTATGATGCCAATGGAAGACTAATAAAAAAAATACTTAATAATGGGCTATTTGGTATCTCAGGATCATTTTTCTGGAATGGAAGAGACTCAAATAACAAATTATGCCCAGCAGGGATATATATTGTATTCATTGAATCATTAAATATGGAGGGCAAAATTTATCACTTTAGAAAATGTTGTGTACTAGGATATTAGTATCCAAAAAATATGCAGGTAAAACTTAAATGGAGGCTATCATCTCCTTAAACAAATTACTTAATTTTATTTCAGCTTTCTCAGCTTCTTTAACCACGTCATCAATACTTACCTTTACAATTTTTCCTGGCACCCCCATGTTTGAAATAACTGATATCGCAAAACATTTTATATCCATTTGCCTTGCTACAATAATTTCAGGAATAGTTGACATCCCCACTGCATCGGCACCTAAATTTCTAAGCATTTTATACTCAGCTGGTGTTTCAAGAGAAGGTCCCTGCAATCCAATATAAATTCCTTTCTTAAGGGATATTTTTTGTTTCAATGAGATTTGTTCAGCAAGATTAATTAGTTCAATAGAATAACTTTCACTCATATCAGGAAATCTCGGTCCAAATTCAGGGAAATTAACAGCTCTTAATGGGTTATCCGGAAATAGATTAATATGATCGCTAATAATCATTAAATCACCTGTAGAAAAGTCAGGATTCACACTTCCACTGGCATTTGAAACAAAAAGTACCTTAATACCCAATAACTTCATTACTCTAACGGGAAAGGTAATTTCCTGCATACTATATCCCTCATAATAATGAAACCTACCTTGCATTGCAATAATATTTTTATCACCCAGAGTTCCGAATACAAGTTTTCCAGAGTGACTTTCAACAGTTGAGCGTGAGAATCCTGGTATATCATTACAATTTATGATTACATCTTGCTTAACATCCTTAATGAGACCTCCCAGACCGGTACCCAAAATAATCCCTATATCAGGTTGATTCTCAGTTATCCCTCTTATATAATCAACTGCCTTTTTAAGCTGATTCAACATAATCTAGTATTTGCTTGTTAAATTCTTCTCTTTTATCATAAAATGTTACTTCCACAGGAAGGTAATAAATAGGTAAATCCGTTATCTCTTCTGAATATTCATTTGAGCGTAATCGGGCGGCATCTTTTTCTGTGGTAACAATAATCTTCTTTTTCGAATTTATTTTGAAATATTCATTTCTAATTTCAATAATATCAGCTTTTTTGAAATTGTAATGATCAGGGAATTTATAATGTTTAATATTGGAAGAAAATCCCAACAAATATTCTTCAATTGGAAAAGAATTTGCTATTCCTGTGATTAAAATTATTCCCAAATTTTGCAACTCAATAGATTGAATATAATTATTATTATCTCCAGATTTAAAAACTTTAATAAGCTGTTGATATTCTAAACCAGAAAAGAATGTTTCCAAATTATTTTGGGTTTGATATATTCTATTAAATTTATCCTTCTCAGAAACTTCCATATTAGCTGGTGATTTTGTGATAATCATAATATCTGCTCTTTTCCTTTCAGAAAATGACTCTCTTAATCTTCCAGCAGGCAATATTAAATCTTTGTGCGCCGATCGGTGATAATCAAATAATAAAAGGGATAATCCGGCTTTTACATAACGATTTTGAAAAGCATCATCAAGAATAACCACATCAGGTTGATAATCTGGGTTGTTTATCATTGAATTTCTAATTCCTTCAACTCTGTTCTCAGCAACAATAACCTCAATTTCACTAAATTTTTGTTTTACCTGTACAGCTTCATCTCCAATATCATTTACTGTTGAATTTTGTGAAGCTCTTATTATTCCCTTGGTTTTTCTTTTATACCCACGACTGATATACAATATTTTGTATTTTTCTTTCAAAAGGCAAATTATATATTCAACCATTGGTGTTTTACCTGTACCTCCCGCTGTAATATTGCCAATACATATAACAGGTATATCAAAGGATGTACCGGGTAATATCTTTAAATCAAATAGGCGGTTTCTAATATATACAACAAAACCGTAAATAACTGAAAAAGGAAATAATAGAATTCTTAATATATTACTATGTCTTTTCACGGTATTATTTACACAAATTGATAAATTAGTAAATCTGAATTTTATAAGGAATCCTAAATTGTTTTCCCTTCAATTCAAAAATTTCCTGCAAACTAATAGCTGGACTAATGTAATTTGAAATATTTTGATCCAGAATCTTGCTTTTTGAAAACATCCCAACACTATTTAGTATTTCCGACCATGGATCTTTTAATCTTGGGAGCTCTAACAATCGGAAATTTAACAACTCAGCTTCATTGGCAGCAAGTTCAATTGCCCTGCTTAATCCACCAAATTCGTCAATCAGTCCTAATTCTAAAGCATCTTTTCCTGTCCATACCCTTCCCTGTCCAATTTTATCTATTTCTTCTTCTTCCATGTTTCTCCCTAAAGAAACTCTTGTGAGAAATGTATTATATGTTTCATCAACCGATTCCTGTAATACTGACCTTTCATATTCTGTAAATGATCGAAACAATGAGACAATACCTGAATTTTTGTTTGTCTGAACACCATCAACTGTAATTCCCAGTTTGTCATTTAATAATTTCTCTCCGGAGAAATATAAAGCAAAAACACCTATAGATCCTGTGAGGGTATTTTTGTTAGCAATAATTTTCTTTGCTGGTACAGAAATATAATAACCCCCTGACGCAGCATAATCGCCCATTGAAACTATTACTGGTTTTGTTTTGGAAGCAAGATCCATTTTTCTCCATATAATTTCTGAGCTTAAAACATCTCCACCACCAGAATTTACTCTAAATACAATTGCTTTAACATTAGAATTTTTAACTGCCTGATCAATAGCTCTTGAGATCCTTTTTGATCCGATTGATCCTTCTTTTCCTTCCCCCAATCCAATTGTTCCTGAAGCATATATAACGGCTATTCTGTCTCTTGTATATTCTTTATTAATCCTGATTTCCGGAACCTGGGTATATTTCTTCATCGAAACCAAACTTAATTTATCGTCAGATGAAGCAGTTTTTGTTTTCAGATAATCCAAAACCTGATCTTCATATTTCAGAAAATCAACAAATCCATGCTCACTGGCTTTATATGCATTTTTAATGGTCAGATCGTCAGCAAGGCTATTCAAATTAGTAATATTTATTCCTCTTTCTTCAGATATTCCCTGTAAAATATTATTCCAGATGGAATTAATATATATCTGAATTTGTTTACGGCTCTCATTACTCATATTTTCCCTGAGGTAGGGTTCTACAGCTGATTTAAACTTACCATACCTTATTATCTGTGGGTCAATTCCAAACTTATCAAGTGCACCTTTATAATAAGTTATTTCGGCTCTTAAACCTTTAAAATCAAAAATACCTTCAGGATTCATATATATCTCATCTGCAACAGATGCCAGATAATATGCTTTCTGGGTAAATAGATCACTGTATGCAATAATGAATTTCCCTGAATCTTTGAATTTCTTTAATCCATCTCGTATCTCATCTAGTGTGGCCATTCCAGCTGTTACATAACCAAGATTTAGATATATTCCTTCAATATTCTCATCAATAGCTGCCTTTTCAAAGTTTTTCAATATTTGGTTTAAGCCTACACTATTTGAGACCTCCATAGTAAGTGGATTAATATTATCGAATGGATTGTTTGATTTCCTGTCGCTAACGGTTGAGGCCAATGTTACTTTTAATACTGAATTGGATTCTAACTTTACATCCTGATTTTGTGTAGATCGTAGCATCCCTGAAATTATTGTCATTATAATAAGGAAAAGTATTCCTCCTCCAATAATAAATCCCAGTATAGATGCAAAAGTATATTTAATGAAACTTTTCATCTTAAGAATATAATTAATAGTTATTTATTGAATATTATGAACGTAAAACAAAGGTAGTTTGTTTGAATAAATATAAAAATAATTAGTTGGTGATGAATAGAGCCTTCATAAACTAATCAATTATTAATTTTTAGTTTATTAATTTTGATAGAAAAATAC
>PVBE012346082.1_pt1 | contig 13157 bp, 11 predicted proteins | sample 1631181 | NCBI WGS metagenome assembly PVBE01 (sample SAMN08397723, study PRJNA350692) | Marine metagenome, whole genome shotgun sequencing project. | isolation source: water | place: Pacific Ocean | collected 2012-04
CACCAGCAATGGTGTCGTACAGGTCGATGACATGAACCAGCTCCGCACTCTCCGCGCCAGGGTCGTCGATGAGGCTCGGGCTGTGGTACCAGTCCTGTGAGGGCTGGAAGTCATCCTGGGGCACCCCGTCCTGGTCCGGCGGCAACTCGTACGCCGGCAACCTCCGCTCCGGTATGGTAGCCATGCCCGACGTGACGAGCGGCTGGCTGGCCACCACCTCGACCACCGCCAAAAAGTGGAAGTACAAGCCCACCAGCTGTTGCTACTTCGGCACGTCCCAGTGCCCCTGCCCCTGCCCGGCCGCCAGCGCCACGAGCAACGACAGGCTCCAGTGCGCCAACTCGGCCCGGGTCATGTGCGCCTGCAAGCCCATCATCAGCTGTCAGGGCAAGCCGGGGACCAACGACTGTCTCATTGGCGGCACGTGCTACAAGGCCGGGCAGAAAGACAGCGCGGGGTGCAACGTCTGCGACCCGGCTAAGACCGCCACCGCGTGGTCGCCGGTTCCCAACACATGCTTCATCGGCGGCAAGTGCTACGTCCAAAACCAGAAGGCCACCGCGGGCTGCCAGGTCTGCGATCCGGGCAAGAGCACTACCTCTTGGAGCCCGATCAACTGCGCCAAGCTGAAACCGTTCCGCATCGCCTATTCCTACAGCAAGAATCAGTCTGGCCAGGAGTACGTCCGCTACATCTACTCCACCGGCGGCGCCGCAAAATCTGCGGGCCTGGGGCAGGTGCAGGTGGATTACAGCTGCAGGGTCTCCATGGCCGGGCGCACCAGCCAGGTGCAACCGTACACCGGCGACGAGCCTCAGGTGCTGTCCGTGCCGCACCGCCCGGTGCTGCTGCCCAACGGCAAGGGGCGGGTCAACTACTTCTGCGAGCTTTCTGGAAAGACGCGGTACAACGGCTTCATGCTCACGAGGCCGGACGGCTCCCTGGAGGTGCTCTACCGAGCTGCCAAGGGGACCGTCAAGGCCCTGTCCTACTACCTCTCGGTCAGCGACGATGGCAAGTGGCTCGGCGCCATGAACACGTCCAAGAAGCGGCCCGTGCTGATGCGCACCGACAAGGGGGTCTTCGCCAACGGCAAGCGCTACCTCGAACTGGCCATGACTCCTTCACCCAAGGTGCTCAGCAGCGTCACCCTGACATTGAAGCACGTCCTGGCGGTGACAGCCGCCGGCCACTCCGCAAGCACCACACACACGCTGTGGCGAGGCCCCGTGGACGGCTCCAAGCCCTTCGCCGCCATCCTTTTCCCACTGGTCAACGCCAAACCCCACGTCCACATCTCGTCTCGGGTCGCCTACTCCTCCGACGGAGGCACCGTGGCCGTGGTGGCCGGCGCCTACCAGACGGCGGACATCATCACCGTCGGACCGGCGGGCAAGGCCGTCAACGTCTCCAAGGACCCCGGCCACTACATTGGCGCGACGCAGACCTGGGGCGGGACCAACACCCTCGGCACGACGCTGGCGCTGTCGGTCACTGGAAAACATGTGGCCTACGTCAAGTACATCACCTCCAAGTGGTACGAACTCTACGTCTCCAAAACGGACGGCAGCGGCACAATACACACGGTCACGACCGCGCCCACTTTCTCCGCCCTGCAGAAGCAGTTCTCCAATCTCAGGTGGATCGATGACGACAACCTGCTCTTTACTGCCAGGGGCAAGGAGAGCAAGCACCAGGACATCTTCAGGTACCAGGTCTCGACGGCAACCACGACCAACATTACAAAGCACGGCGATCCGACAAAGCCGTTTTCGCTCTGCTGCGGCAACATGAAAACCCAGGGCATGTTCCTCTCACCCAACGACAAGTGGTTCTACTACTTGGCTGGAGGATCGATCCGGGCCGTCGACCTACAGACCTGGGCGGTCAAGGGTGTCAAGTCCAGCGCCTGGCTCTTTGAGCCTTGCAGCTCCAAGCCGATCACCTTCTTCACTGCCAGCTACAGCAAACCTCAACTCTACATGTTGGAGCTGAACACGGCCAAGGTGACCAAACTGACCAACATCACCAAAGCCCCCAACGGAGCGTCCACCTGGCAGATTACCCGCATCAAGCCCTCGGCAGACTGCACCTCGGTGGCAGTGGTCAGCGGTTCGTCAAGCTACTGGGACGTGCACGCCGTGGACCTGTCCAAGACCCCTCCGTTGGCGACCAACGTCACCAAGACCACCACCGCTGTCGCCGCCCAGTACATCGAACCCTATCTCGGCATCTCTTCGGACAACAGCCAAGTCTATTACGTCGGCGGCACGACCGGCAGCAAGTCCATGAGGCGCGGGATGGTCAACGGTTGCTGCGCGGCCAAGCCCATCACTCCCGGCGCCAAGTACTGGCACTACTACGGCAATAATTGACGCTTCAGGCTCAGTCCCAGCCGTGCTTTCCCCTCAGGCGCACGAAGCGGCAGGCCGTGTCGTCCACCGTGGTTAGCTCACCACCCTGCCGGGTGATGGTCTGCAGCGTCTGCACCCTGCGACTGCCGGTGGGGATCACCAGGCGGCCGCCGTCGGCCAGCTGGCTCAGCAGCGGCCGCGGCAACTTCGGCGCCGCCGCCGCCACGAGGATCACGTCGAAGGGCGCGTGCTCCGCCCAGCCCAGGGTGCCGTCGCCCTGGCGCACGGTGACGTTGTCCACGCCGATGCGCGCCAGGTTCTCGCGGCAGGCGCGGGCCAGGTTGCCCACCAACTCGACGGCGTAGACGTGGCGGCAGAGCGAGGCCAGCACCGCGGTCTGGTAGCCGCACCCTGCTCCGATCTCCAGCACGCGGCTCTCCGGCGCGGGAGCGCAGAGCTCGGTCATGCGCGCCACCATGTAGGGCTGTGAGATGGTCTGGCCGTCGCCGATGGGCAGCGGGTGGTCCTGGTAGGCCTCGCCGAGGTGAGCCTCGTCGACGAAGGCGTGCCGCGGCACGCGCCCCATGACCTCCAGCACCCGCGCGTCTCTGACGTTGCGCCGCCGGAGCTGCTCGGCCACCATGCGCGCCCGCAACGGAGCGTAGCTATCCTGGCTGTCCTGGCTCAAGGGCCACGTCCTCCACCTGCGCCCAGGGCTCCCCTGGCGCCTCGAACCGCTGCTGCCAGTCCCGGTGCTCGCCGCCGCCGGCGGTCAGGTCCAGGCTCAGCAGCGTCAGCGAAAACAGGCCGCCCTCCACGGCGTGGCCGTCGGTACCCGGCGGGTTGATCCCCCTGATCGGCGGGCCGCCGATCCAGTAGTACGGCCTGTCGCGCGGGTCCAGTCGCCGCAAGATGTTCTCGCGGTAGATCCGCCGACCCATGCGGGTCCAGGCGTAGTCCGTGGCCACGCAGGCCGGGCCGTTGAGGTTGAGCACCGTGTTGGGCGGCAGGGGCGACGCCAGCAGCCGCCGCGCCATGTCGCGGGCGAACGCGGCCGTGTTGGCCATCAGCTCCGGCAGGCGCGCGGCCTGCTCCTCGGGGATTCCTCCGGAGGGGCCGCGCCCCACCGCCGCGGAGCCATCACCAGGCAGCTCCTGTGAGACCGCCATGCCCGGCACCTCACGGATGGCCCCCTGGATGGCCCCCGCCACGGTGCCGGAGTAGAAGACGTCGGTGCCGAGGTTCGGCCCCGGGTTGATACCCGAGACCACCAGGTCGGGCTTGCGCGGGCAGAACTCCGACATGCCGAGCAGCACCGCGTCCGTTGGCGTGCCCGCCACCGCGAACTGCCCGTCGCCGCGCTCCGTGATGCGGATGATGGAGTTGAGGCTGATGCTGTTGCCCACCGCGCTCTGCTCCGTCTCCGGAGCCGAGACGATGACCTCGCCCACCCCCCGCAGCTCCTCGGCCAGCAGCCCGAGCCACGGTGAGTCGATGCCGTCGTCGTTGGTGATCAGAATGAGAGGTGAGGTCTGGGAGGGGGTCATCTATATTCCAAAAAACCAGCCCTCCCCCCAGGGGGGAGGGTTAGGGAGGGGGGGCCAAACAAAGAACAGGGGTTCGAACAAAGAACAGGGGGCCAAACAAAGAACAGGTAGAAAAGGAAAAGGCGTCGCGAAAAACGCAACGCCTTTTCGGTTATCGGGGCGACTGGATTTGAACCAGCGACCCCTTGACCCCCAGTCAAGTGCGCTAACCAGACTGCGCCACGCCCCGATTCAACGAACACCGATTGATAGTCTGACAGCCCCACGGTGTCAAGGGAAATGCAGGCGCCGAAACTACTCTTCATCCACCAACTTCAGCAGCGCCTCCACGTCGCTTCTGATCTCCTGCAAGGCAGTGATCATCTCCTCCTGATCCGCCAGGTGCTCGCCCCGCAAGATCTTGCGCAGGCGGCGATTGGCGCCGGCGATGGTGTACTTCTCTTCGTAGAGCAGCACCTTGATCTGCAGCAACACCTCAACGTCGCGACGCCGGAAGAGCCGCTGGTTGGACCGGGTCTTGGAGGGACGAACGGCGTTGAACTCAGTCTCCCAATAGCGCAGAACATGAGCCTTGACCCCTACGATCTGGCTCACCTCGCCTATTTTGAAGAACTGCTTATCGGGGATCTCGGGAGACACCCGCGACTGCTAAGAGTTCAGGGCGTTCTTGAGAACCTGGCTGGGCTTGAACGTCAGCACCCTACGGGCGCTGATGGTAATCTCCTCGCCGGTCTGTGGGTTGCGACCCACGCGCGCGTTCTTGTCACGCACGACGAAGTTACCGAAACCGGAGACCTTGATCTTCTCCCCCGCTTCCAGAGTTTCCTTGATCGTATTGAACACCGTCTCGACGATATCTGCCGCTTCTTTCTTGGAGAAGCCGCCGACCTTTTCGTAGACGTTCTCGATGATGTCGGCCTTGGTCATCTGTCCTCCTTTTTCGCGCCCCGAAAGCGTGCCTCAACAGGGACCGATTGATTAGATATATCGAAGAGATCCACGACCTGTCAAGTGGTCGGGCGTACTATCTTCTCAAGGACGCTCAGGCGGGCTTGACCGCGTCGACGACTTTCTTGAAGCCATCGAGGTCGCGGACGGCCAGTTCTGCGAGGATCTTGCGATCCAACTCGACGTTGGCCAGCTTGATCCATCCCATCAGCTTGCTGTAGCTGACACCGCATTCACGGGCCGCCGCGTTGATCCGCACGATCCACAGGCGACGGAAGGTGCGCTTGCGGTTTTTGCGATCGCGCGTGGCGTAGCGCCAGCCGCGCTTGACCGTCATCACTGCTGATCGGTAGAGACGGCGCCTGGCGCCGACGTTCCCCTTGGCTGCCTTCAAGATCTTGTTGCGGCGCCGACGGGCCTTGTATCCGCGTTTTGCTCTGGGCATTGTCCTGCTCCTGCTTTCGTGTTGCGGGTGTGCCTCGCCTCAGCCCATGTAGGGGAGGAGGCGCTTGATCCGCTTCTCGTCAGCGGCGGCCATGATGCGCTGGCGACGCTGCTTGCGTTTCTTCTTGGTGGTCTTGGAGGTCAAAATGTGGCTGTGGTAAGCCCGCTTGAACTTGACCTTCCCCTTACCGGTTAAGCGAAAGCGCTTCTTGGCGCCGCTGTTGGTTTTCATCTTGGGCATGGTAGCTACCTCTTACCTTCTTTACTGGGCACACGCGCTTCCTCATGAAGGCGCGCGATGAATTCGTCCAGGGCGACTGCGCCCAGGGGCTTGCCCTTGCGCGGTCTCGGGGCAACGCTGCCGGACTCGACCTCGCGGTCTCCCACCACCAGCGCGTACGGGATCTTCTCCAGCTGGGCCTCGCGAATCTTGGCGCCCAGCTTCTCGTTGCGAGTGTCGGCCTCCACGCGGAAGCCCTCGGCCTTGAGCCGACGCTCAACCTCCGTCGCCCACTCCAGCTGAGCGTCGGTGACGTTGAGGATGCGGCACTGCACCGGCGCCAGCCACAGCGGGAACGCGCCGCCGTAGTGCTCGACGAGGATGCCGAAGAAGCGCTCCAGGGAGCCGAGCAGCGCGCGGTGGATCATGATCGGGCGGTGATCGCGCGAGCCGTCCTCGCCGACGTAGGTCATGTCGAAGCGGTCGGGCAGCTGGAAGTCCACCTGCACGGTGGAGAGCTGCCACTGCCGGCCCAGGCTGTCGCGGATCTTGATGTCGATCTTCGGCCCGTAGAACACGCCGCCGCCCTCGTCCACCTCATGGGGGTAGCCGCTGCGCTCCAGGGAGTCGAGCAGAACCGCCTCGGCCTCGTCCCACACCTCGGGGTCGCCCACGAACTTGCCAGGCCGCGTGCTGAGGTACAGCACGAAGTCCTCGAAGCCGAAGCTACGAAGCATGTAGATACAAAAGTCGAGAACCCGGTCCACCTCGGCCTTGAGCTGGTCGCGGCGCACGATGAGGTGCGCGTCGTCCTGGGTGAAGCCGCGCACGCGGAACAGCCCGTGGAGCACGCCCGCCCGCTCGTAGCGGTAGACGGTGCCGAGCTCGGCCCAGCGCAGGGGAAACTCGCGATAAGAGCGCAGGCTGTTCTTGTAGATCAGCACGTGGTACGGGCAGTTCATCGGCTTGACCAGATACTGCTGGCCGTCGATCTCCATACCCGAGTACATGTTGTCGGCGTAGAAACCCTTGTGCCCGCTCTTCTCCCAGAGATCTTCTTTGGCGATGTGCGGGGTGTAGACGATGTCGTAGCCGTTGGCCAGGTGCTCCTCGCGCCAGAACTTTTCCATCAAGTGGCGAATGAGGCCGCCCTTGGGGTGCCACAGCGCCAGGCCGCCGCCGAGGGTCTCGCTGAAGCTGAACAGGTCCAGGTCCTTGCCCAGCCGGCGGTGGTCGCGCTTCTTGGCCTCCTCGAGGTTCTTGAGGTGGAGGCGCAGCTCCTTGGGGTTGGGGAACGCCGTGCCGTAGATGCGCTGGAGCATCTGGTTGTTCTCGTCGCCCCGCCAGTAGGCGCCGGCGACGCTGGTCAGCTTGAAGGCCTTGATCTTCTTGGTGCTCTCCACGTGGGGGCCGCGGCACAGATCCACGAAGTCGCCGTGGCGGTAGAGCGTGATGCGCTCGTCCTCGGGCAGCGCGTCGATGAGCTCGAGCTTGTAGTCCTCGCCCATGCCGCGGAATAGCTCCAGGGCCTCGTCCCGGCTCACCTCCTGCTCCTCGAAGGGCAGGTTCTGCTTGATGATGCCCTTCATCTCGGCCTCGATGCGCGCGAGATCGTCCTCGGTGAACGGCTTCGGCACGTCGAAGTCGTAGTAGAAGCCGCTCTCCACCGGCGGCCCGATGGTGATCTTCGCCTCGGGGAACAGCCGCTTCACCGCGTCGGCCATGACGTGGGCGGCGCTGTGCCTGAGGCGATCGAGGGGGGAGAATTCTTTTGCTGGGCTCATGTCAAATACGTCTAATTGCGAACTCGCTATAAAAACCTGGGGACGCCACTACCTGGGCGTCCCCGTGGGTCTTCTCTTTTTAGGCACGGGCGGTTTCGAACCGCCGACCCCTACCGCGTCAAGGTAGTGCTCTCCCACTGAGCTACGTGCCTGAGCAACGCGTGAAGTAATGTGAGCGGGCGCCGATGTCAAGGTCTTTATTGATGTTCGTTGTCTGTAGCTCAGGCGAAAAAGAAGGAAAAGGCCCTCAATAAGGTAAAATATAAGACATGAATCTGCTCCGCACGTGGCTTCGGGCGATCTATATCGGCCTGGTGCTTGGCACCCACGGCGTCTTCTTCGGCTGCCGCTGGCTGGTGCTGCGCCTGCGCGGCGTCCCGGCCAGCCAGCGTGAGGCCCTCGTGGCCCAGACCCTGCTGCTGGTCTTCGGCACCCTGGGCGCCACCTTCATCAAGGTGGCCCAGTACCTCTCCACGCGGCCGGATCTGATCCCGGCTGGCGTGGCGCGCGGGCTGCAAAAGCTGCAGGACCGGGTGGAGCCCTTCCCCTACAGCGACGTGCGGCGGATCCTTTTGGACGAGCTGGGCGAGCCCCCCGAGGCCATCTTCTCCGAGCTGGACCCCTACCCCGAGGCCAGCGCCTCGGTGGCCCAGGTGCACCGCGGCGTGCTGCTGGCCGACGGCCGCGAGGTGGCGGTCAAGATCCTGCGGCCCGACATCGAGCGCGTGGTCGCGCTGGACCTGAGGTTGATGCGCATCACGGCGCGGCTGCTCAACGTCATCCCCGCCCTGCGCATCCTCGCGCCGGTGGAGGTGGTGCAGGAGTTCTCCGAGGCCATCGCCCAGCAGCTGGACCTGCGCATTGAGGCGGCCAACAACCGGCGGTTCGCCGAAAACTTCGCCGGCGACGAGCAGGTGTCGGTGCCCGAGCTGGTCGACGAACACTGCACCCGGCGGGTGCTTTGCATGCAGTTCATCCACGGCGACAAGGTGCTCGGCCCCGTGCGCAGCGCCGACGAGGCAGAGCGGCTGGCCCGGGCCGGCTTCCACATGTTGCTGCGCATGGTCTTCGTTCACGGCTTCGTCCACGCCGACCTGCACCCGGGCAACCTTTTTGTTTCGGACGGCAGGTTGGTGATGCTCGACCTCGGCCTGGTGGCGCGGCTGACGCCGGAGCACCGGGCCGTGCTGGTGCAGTTATTTCAGGCCTGGCTCGCCCGGGATCCCGCCCGCGTCTGCCAGGTGGTACAGCGGCTGCTGGACGGCGACCCACCCGGCCCCGAGGGGCTGGCGGAGCTGGAGCCGCAGGTGGCGCGCCTGCTGGAGCGCTACAGCAACGTGGCGCTCGCCGAGGTCTCCATGGGCGAGGTGATGCTGCAGGTGCTGCGGCTCATGCGCCAACACAGCCTGCGGGTGCAGCCGGCGCTGACCATGGTGATCCTCTCCATGGGCGTGGTGGAGGGCGTGGGCCGGCAGCTGGCGCCCCGGCTGGATCTGGCCCGTGAGGCCATGTCCATGGCCATGGGCATGGGGGTCGCCGCATGAAGTTGAGAGTTGAGAGTTGAGAGTTGAGAGGTCACAACGCGGGCACTCCAGCCGTCCTTGAGTTGTCGCCATTCCACAGTCAACTGGAGGAGTTGACAGAGGCTTGCAAGCCGGTGCAATCTGGCATCACTTGGTTCAAGCGCCTGGTACAGGGAGCGCCAGGGCTGTTAATTTGGAAACGACCGCCCAGGTTCGCCTCAGAAACTCTGAACTCCAAACTCTAAACTCTTAACTACACCCTGAAGCTCCTGTCAGACCTGGCTTTTATAGCGCTTGCCTGATTTCCTGCATCTCTCCTAGAATACATGGCTTACGGTTACTGAAGCTTAACTGAGCTCGGCAACGTGATAGCGAGTGTCACCATGACATTCGTGTCAGCAACGTGGTGTGAACCGGATGGCCCCACAGCAAGTGGAGAAGTACAAACTGCTGGAGGAGGTTGGTCACGGCGGTATGGCCGTGGTCTACCGGGGCATGGATACGCACCTCAACCGCGAGGTGGCGGTCAAGATCCTCCACTCCCATCTGGCCGAGGAGGAGGAGTCCAAGCAGCGCTTCCACCGCGAGGCCAACGCCGTGGCCAAGCTGCGCCACGAGAACATCATCGAGATCTTCGACTACTCGGGCATGGACTCCGACGACAGCTACATCGTCACCGAGTTCATCCACGGCAAGACCCTGCGCGAGTTCCTCAACAAGCACCCGGTCTCGCACCCCGAGATCGCGGTGATGATCATCGTCGAGGTCTGCCACGCCCTGGGCCACGCTCATGAAGTGGGCGTGATCCACCGCGACATCAAGCCCGAGAACATCATGATCCGCGAGGACGGGCTGGTGAAGCTCACCGACTTCGGCATCGCCCAGGTGGTGGACGTGCAGCGCCTCACCGTCACGGGGCAGCTCCTCGGCTCGCCGGCGTACATGGCGCCGGAGCTGGTGGAGGGCAAACCGGTGGACACCCGCGCCGACGTCTTCTCCGTGGGCACCCTGCTCTACCAGATGTCAACCGGCGAGCTGCCGTTCAAGGGCAACAACGCCCACGAGGTGCTCAAGCGCATCTCGGACGGCAAGTACGTCGATCCCGAGGTGGCCAACCCCACCGTGGGCAGCCAGCTGGCGCGCATCATCCGCAAGACCCTGGCCCACGATCCCGACGCCCGCTACCTCACCATCGAGGAGCTGCGCGAGAGCCTGCAGGACTTCCTCTCCGACGTGGAGATCTCCGACGTCAAGAAGGAACTGGCCGAGTACTTCTCAAGCCCCAAGGACTACAGCAAGGGGCTGCAGGGGCGGGTGGTCGAGGCCCTCACCCGGCGCGGCGTGCAGGCCAAGGAGGAGAAGAAGATCCCCCAGGCCCTGGAGTACTTCAACCGCGTGCTCTGCGTGGATCCGGCCAACCCCAAGGTGCTCGGGATCCTGGACCAGATCTTGCGGCGGCGGAAGATCGGCCGCGCCATCGGCGCGCTGCTGATGCTCGGCGCGCTGATCGCGGGTCTCTACTCTCTGGCGCGCTACTGGCCCGAGGGCTCGCTCTTTTCGTTCACCAACGACGCCGGTGCCGGCGCGGTGGACGCCGTGGTGCCGATCCCGCCGGACATCACGCTCAAGATCCCGGACAGGACGAAGCCGGCGCCCGACAGCAAGGTGGTGCCCGGCATCGATGGCAAGCTGCAGATGTTCAAAAAGCCGATCCGGATCCTGAACATCCCGCCGAAGAAGGTGCGCATCGTGCCTGTGCCCCAGAAGGTGAGCATCTGGCTCAACGGCCGGCGCCTCGGCACTTACGGTCCGGACCTGCGCCACATCTCCCTGCCCTCCGGGCGCAAGTCCAAGCTGGTGGTGCGCAACGACGCCTGCTGCTACGAGTACAAGCAGACCCTCGACCCGCGCCGGGTCAAGAGCGAGATCCACGTCAAGCTGCCCTGGAAGCCCGCCCGCATGGTGGTGCAGGTCACGCCCAAGGTGGAGGCGGTGGGCCTGCTGATGCACCACCGCGGCACCACGTCGTTTCGCGCGGGGCAGACCATGGCTGTGCCGATCCCGACGCACTCCGAAAACGGGCGCTCCGAGGTGAAGCTCAAGGTCAGCGCCGAGGGCTACGGCACCATCACGCGCAAGGTGCGGGTGCGCTACAACGAAAACAAGGTGGTGCGCATCACGCTGGTAAAGGTCGGGAACTGAGGTCATGACGTCTCGCCTCCGGTTCCTGCACGTCTTCTGCCTGGGGGCTGTGCTGCTCTGGGCCGCCGACGCCTGGGCCGGCCCGGCCGAGGTGCTCAAGGACGCCTCGCGCTCCTACGTCCGCGGCCGCTACAAGCGCGTGATCAAGAACGTGGGCCCCCTGCTCTACCCCACCATCCAGCTGTCGGACCAGGAGCAGGTGATCAAGGCGCATCGGCTCATGGCGTTGAGCCACATGTTCCTCAAGGAGCAGGTCCAGGCCGAGAAACACTTCCTCGCCATCCTCTCGCTGAGACCGGAGTACGAGCTGGATCCGGTGGTGGATCCGGTGGCGGCGGTGGAGCTGTTCGACGAGGTCAAGCTGCGCAACGCCGCGCGCATCCGCGCCATCCTCGATCGAGAGCGCAAGGAGGCGGAGCGCAAGCGGCAGGAGGCCCTGCGCCGCAAGAAGGAGGCGGAGCGCAAGCGCCTCGAGGCCATGCTGGCCAAGCCGCGCAACGAGCGGGTCGTGGAGATGAAGCACTACTGGCTCAACTTCGTGCCCTTCGGCGCGGGTCAGCTGCAAAACGGCCACCGCAAGAAAGGGTTCGCCCTCATGGGCCTGCAGGCCGGGCTGGCCGCCGCCTCGCTGGGGCTCTACTTCGGCCAGTGGGCGCTGATCAATGACCGCGGGCTGGTGGACAACAAGGACTGGGACACGCGCCAGGGCCTGATGTACGCCCAGATCGCCGCCGGCGCGGCCTGCATCGGGCTGATGATCTACGGCGTGGTGGACGCGCTGATTTACTACGAGCCCGGGGGCGCCACCGTGCGCCCGATCAAGTACGAGGACCCGCCGGCGAAGAAGCCGGCGGAGAAGAAAGCAAGCTGGTTCATCGCGCCCAGCCTGGGCCCCGGCGCCGCGGGCATCGGGTTCGGGATCGCGTTTTAGGCGAGGAAACTGAGGAGAAGTTAAGACATGCCTACCCTTAAAGTCGTGGTCGATGGAGAGACGACGGAGGTCTTCCACATCTACAAGAAGGTCACCTCCATCGGACGCTCCCTGGACTGTGATATCTCGTTCAAGGATCTGGACGTGGGCTCAAGTCACTGCCACATCCACTTCGACGGGCGCCTCTACCGCCTGGCCCCGATCAAGCGGGAGCACAAGATTTTCATCAACGGCAAGCGCCGCCGCAAGTGGGACCTCGCTCACATGGACCAGCTGCGCATCGGCCAGACCGAGCTGGTCTTTTCGATGTACGACGAGCCGGTGGCCGAGCACGAGGCGGCCAAGACCGCCATCGACCTGCCCCCCTACCGGCGGCTGTTCGAGGTGTCGTCCATGCTGCTCGGGCGCTACGACATCAACGATCTGCTGCGCCAGCTGATGGACGCGGTCATCGAGGTGACCAACGCGGACAAGGGCTTCCTCATCCTGCTGGAAGACAACGAGCTGCGGGTCAAGGTGGCCCGCAACGTGCGCAGCGAAAACATCGACAACGCGGTGACGCATCTTTCCGACAGCATCATCGCCAAGGTGGTGCGCACCAAGACGCCGCTGATCATCAGCGACGCGCTCAACGACGAGGAGTTCAACACCTCCATGTCGGTGATCAACCTCAAGCTCTGCTCGGTGATGTGCGTGCCGCTGATGGACAAGGACAGCCTGCTCGGGCTGATCTACGTCGGTAACGACAACGTGGTGGAGCTGTTCGAGAGCCAGACCCTGGAGGTGCTGACCATCTTCGCCGCCCAGGCGTCGCTGATCATCAAAAACGCGCTGCTGATCAACGAGCTGCAGCTGGACCGCCGCAACCTGCAAGAGAAGCTGGACGCCATGCGCTTCGGCCGCATCATCGGCAGCTGCAAGGCCATGCTGGCGGTGTTCAAGAAGGTGGAGAAGGTGGCGACCACCGACATCTCGGTGCTGATCACCGGCGAGACCGGCACCGGCAAGGAGCTCATCGCCTCGGAGACCCACAAGCGCTCCAACCGGGCCAAGGGGCCCTTCGTGGTGATTAACTGCGGCGCCATCCCCGAGAACCTGCTGGAGAGCGAGCTGTTCGGACACGAGCGGGGCGCGTTCACCGGCGCCGATCGGGCTCAACCCGGCGTAGTGGAGAGGGCCCGTGGCGGGACACTGTTCCTCGACG
>PVBE011063259.1_pt1 | contig 13156 bp, 13 predicted proteins | sample 1631181 | NCBI WGS metagenome assembly PVBE01 (sample SAMN08397723, study PRJNA350692) | Marine metagenome, whole genome shotgun sequencing project. | isolation source: water | place: Pacific Ocean | collected 2012-04
CCTTGGGGGAGAGGGCCGGGGTGAGGGGTAAGCGCGTCGGCGCGTCAAAAGAGTCTTTTCGCCACCCGACGGCGGCTGCCCCCTCACCCGGCGCGCTCCGCGCGCCACCCTCTCCCCCGGAGTGGAGAGGGTACCAGGCGTCGGAATCCGACCCTAATGCTTGGCCCGTCGGTCGTGGCCGTAGAACCGCGCCAGGTAGTCGAGCATGAGCTTGCGGTCGGCGGGTTCGGGCGCCTCCATCTCCTGCTCCTCGACCATCCAGTCGAGCACGTCCTCCCAGCGCGGTCGCGACAGCCCCTGCTGGACGACGAGCTTGAGCGAGTGGCAGGCGCTGCAAAGACCAAAAACTTCCTCCCTGCCGTTGCCCGCGGGCAGGCCCTCCCACTCGTCCGAATCGTGTTCACCGGCAATGCCAACCGTGACGGTGGGGCCGACAAAGCCCCACCCCCACATCAATGTTAGCGCAATCGCGATTGCCGTAATGCGTCCGCTCAAGGTCCTCAGCTCACGCGGACCGAGATGCGGTGCATCGAGTTGTTGAGATACCCCTTCGGGTTCCAGGCGATGGCGAACGGCTGGCTACGGCCGGCGTTGTCGGTCGCCCGCGCCCAGATCTCGTAATACCCCCTCTTGGGGAATTCGAGATTCGCCGACCAACGCTGCCAGGCATAGGGGTTGTGTGGCGCCTTCAGGTCAGCCTGGGTCCAGGTTACGCCGAAGTCGATCGAGACGTCGACGCGCGAGACGAAGTTGTCGCCCGCCCACGAGGTGCCCGCGACCGTGAGCGTCCGCCCGCTCGCCGTCATCCCGGTTGCCGGGCTGGTGATCAGCGATTTGACCGGCATGGCGTGGATGATCTCGAAATCCTTCTTCGCCACCTTCTCGCCTGCCGCGACCGGGTGGTTGGGCACGCGATAGGCCTTTCCGGTCATCTTGGGGCCGTCGTGAACGACGTCGCGGAGCGTGATGCCGGTGAGCCATTTCTGCGAGCACGATCCGGGCCAGCCCGGGACGACGAGGCGAAGCGGCGCCCCGTTCATCGGGTGGATCGGCCCGCCGTTCATGCCGAACGCGATCAGGTTGGACGAATTCATCGCCTTGGCGATCGGCACGCCGCGCGAGATGGCGAGCTTGCCCGGCTTGCCCGAGAGATGGCTGTCGGCGCCGACATGGGCGGTGTAGATGACGTTGCTTTTGACGCCGGCCGCCTTGAGCACGTCGGAATAGCGCACGCCGGTCCACTCGGCGCACGCCACGGCGCCCAGGCTCCACTGGTTGCCGCGCGCCGGCGGATCGAAGAATGAGCGGCCGTTGCCGCCGCATTCGAGGGTCAGGCGCTGCGTCACCACCTCGAACTTGTTCCTGAGGTCGTCGATCGAGAGCGTCATCGGGTTGTCGACCAGCCCGCCGACGGTCAGCTTCCAGCCCTTGGGGTCGGTGCTGTCCGGCGGAATGCCGTTGTTGCGGACAAAGTGCCTGGCGGTCGGCGTGACCTCGTCGTCGAGCAGGTGCGCCGGCGTTTCCGCGTTCACCGGTCGGTCGTTGAGAACCGTCAGCCCGTCCTTGCCCTCGATCATCATCCCCTTGGAGGCGAGCGCCTCCGGAATGAAGCCCGACGGCATGTTGCGGTGGAACGGGATCGCGGTCCCGACCAGCGCGCCCATGGTCGCGAGCCCGGCGCCTTTCAGGAATCCGCGGCGATCCTTGTTCGGGATCCGCCCGAACACGAGGTAATCCGCTTTGTCCGGATCTTCCGCGTAGAGCTGGAACAGATCGACTTCGCGGTTCTTGATGTTACCCGACATTGAGCATCCTCTCCTGGTGTTTTGCGGACCGCCGCCACGACGGACCCGTTCTGAAGAGGAAACGAACGGGATACTGGATTTATTCCAAACTGGGATTCGCGGAGGGGATTCTGTTGTCTGGTTAGAACCACTAAGCCATGCAGGGCGGGCTTTCGGCGCGGCTCCGGGCGAGAGCCATCCGGGTCTCGGGATCGAGGGGCGCGCGCTCGAGGCTCGCCCGGTGCGCGCTGGCCGCGATCAGCGAGAACCGCTCCCGGTCCATGCCGGTGGCCAACATCACGTAGGCGAGCCCGCCGGCGCGCCAACGATATCCGTGCGGCCCGCCGGCATCGATCGGCTCGGGCGCCGGAGACGGCTCGGAGACCGCGCCCGGATCGGTCGCGACGATCAGGCTGATCTTGCAGCCACGGGTGCCGCGATAGCCGACCAGCAGGGCCTCGCCGCCCTCCGGCCGGGCGACGCTCTCGACATGGGCAACTCGAAGCTTGGCGGCGAAGAGCTCCGGCGCATATGCCGCCGCGCCGACGCGCGACAGCGCCGCGAGCACCACGTTCCGGTCGGGCTCGGCGGAGCGTTCCCGCCGTTGCCCGGCCCAGCCCTGATGCGCATCCACTGCCCACGCCAGCTCTGCACCGGGCCCGGCGTCGCGCAACGACGTCACGAAGATCGCCGAGGCGGCGACGATCGCAAACAGGATGCTGGCGGCGATCGCCAGAGCCCTGCGCGGCGCGCGCGGCCGACGGCCGGGCAGGTCGATCCCGAGATCGGCGGTCTCGACCGACCCGGCGACCTCGGATTTCAGCCGGCTGAGGGCGGCGACCTGACGCGCCATGTACGGCTCGCGCGCGACCGCATCGGCGACCTCGGCGCGGCGCGCCAGATCCAGCTCGCCGTCGACATAAGCGTTCAGCGTTTCGAAGTCGATCCTGTCTTCGCTCACTCTTGTTCCCTCAACGCAAGCTCCGCTTTCTGACCGGGGCGAACGGCCGCACGTTGGTTTCGCCCATCCCGTCGAGCAGGGCGCGGCGCGCCCGGCTCACCCGGCTCATCACCGTGCCGACCGGCACGACCAGGATTTCCGCCGTCTCGGCGTAGCTCAGCCCGGCGAGATCGATCAGCGCGAGGATCTCGCGGTGATGTGCCGACAGGCGCGCCATCTGCCTACGCACGTCCAAGCCATTGATTAAACGTTCGTCGCCGTCCCAATATTCCACGTGATCGTCGGGCACCGGACGCGGGTCCAAAAAGCTGGCGGCCGTCCGGGCGCGCCTGGCGCGATCGAGGAACGCGTTGCGCAGGATACGAAACAGCCAGGCGCGGTAGGCGGGTTCGTCATCCGGCGTCCGCTTGGCGCCGAGTGCCTTGACGACGCTTTCCTGGACCAGCTCGCGCGCGAGGTCGTCGTCGCGTGCCAGGCTGAAGCCGTAGCGATAGAGCCGCTGCAGATACGGTTCGATCCTGTGGCTTCGCCCGGCCATCCCTTACCCGCGCCTCTCCCTGGACCATGAGGGATCGTCGGACGCGTTGCCGGTCCAATTCGAGCCCTCGCGGCTCGATAGATTGATCCATCGGCCGCTCTTACAATCCATCGTATCGCATTTATCGACGGTTGTCGCCTCACAACGATCTTCCGCGAGAGCCTCCGGCAACAATTATTAAGCATTTCGAGCTACTAAAGTCGCGTTCATCCCGCCAAGCGGAATAGGCGCGCGTTACGCTCGACGGCGATGGCCCCAACCCAATACAAGGGTCCGGATTCGACGGCATGAAGACCAGAGTCGCAATCACGGTCGACGTCGAGCCGTCGATCGCCGGCGCCTTCGCCGACCCGGAGCGCAACACGCCGCTCATTCATGAGCCCGTCTGGGGCGAGGTCGCGGGCAAGAGCGAGGCGCTCGGGTTTCTGATCGACACCCTCGGCGAGCACGGCCTGCAGGCGACGTTCTTCGTCGAGACCGTCCATGCGAGCTACTTTCCCGCCGACATCATGGCGGGCTACGCGCGCCGCCTGGCCGACGCCGGCCAGGACGTCCAGCTTCACCTTCATCCGTGCTGGCTGAGCTTCGAGAACGGCGCGCGCGGCGAAGGTGGCCCGATGAGCGACCTATGCGCCGAATTGGCCGAGGACCGACTGGCAGAGCTGATCGCGACGGGCCGCGAACGCATCGGCGAGTGGACCGGAAGCGTTCCGGACTGCATGCGGACGGGAAATTTTTCGGCCTCGCGGGGCGTCTTCCGGGCGATGCGCCAGTCCGGCATCCGGGTGTCGTCGAACATCTGCGCGGCGGTCTCGCCGCCGTCCGACCGAACGCTCGATCTGACCGGCGGCATTCACCGGATCGAGGACATCACCGAGTTTCCGGTCACGTGTTTCGTCGACCGCGGGCCGGTCGGGCGCGGCCGGCTGCGGCCGATGCAGATCACCGCCTGCAGCTTCGAGGAACAGCGCGCCAGTCTGGACGAGCTGCACCGGGCCGGCGCCTCGATCGCCGTCATCGTGACCCATCCGTTCGAGTTCCTGAAATGGACCGGCGCCGCGTTCTCGCGGATGCGGCCCAATCGGCTGGTCCAGCGCCGCCTCCAGCGCCTGTGCGCGTTCCTTGCCGACAACGGCGACCGGTTCGAGGTCGTCCCGCTCGGCCGGCTCGCCGCCGACGGCGTCGCGCCCGAGCCGGCCCGCGACCTCACCGGAAACCCGCTGTCCTCGGTGCGCCGCGCGATCGAGAACTTCACCGTCGACCATTTGCCCGTGTGACCGGACCCGCCATGCCCAGCAACGACATTGAAACCCTGTCTCGCCCGTCCGAGATCCGTACCGAAGGCGAGGGCGATGGGCGCGAATTCCACAAAATACTTCTGGTTGGGAATTTCGGGCCGCCCTTGTTGGCATTCGCGCGGTGCTGCGCGGCTCTCGGCATATCCACCAACCTGCTGGAAATTTCCGCCAAGCCGCTTGAATGGCGCCGATTCTCATCGGCCCTCGATGACATGAGCCCGCTCGATCCCCGCCTCGTCGGAACGTTCGAGGGAATTCAGGCCATCAAGCGGCAGATCGCGGAAACGAATTCCGATGCGTTGATCGCGGTTTCGGAAGCGCATCTGCTCTGGCTATCGGCACACCGGTCCGAATTCGAACCGGGCTGCAAGCTGCTCAGCCCGGCCATGAGGTGCTGGCGAAACTGGCCTCGAAAATGAGCCAGATCGCCATGGCGAGCGAAGCCGGTTTCGACATACTGCCGACCTGGTACCTTTCCGATGCGGCGGGTTATGGGAACGTGCCGGAGCAGGAGTATCCGGTCTGCGTTCGTCCATCGGAACCGACCAAGGTGGTCCCGTCGTTCAAGGCGTGCGTGATCCACTCTCCGAACGCCCTCAAGGAATTTCTCGAAACCCTCGAGCAAATCGAAGAACCGATCATCGCCCAGCCCTTCTTCGACGCGCCGGACCTCAAGGTGCACGGGGTTCGTTCCGAAACCGGACAGTTTCTGGCCATGGAGCCATTCCTGGTCGAACGAAAGTTCGAGGGTGTTTCGCTGACGTTGCGCAGGGGCTCGCTGGCGCCGACGACCTTGGAATCGTGCAAGCGATTCGCCGAGTTGTCCGGGTTGGTCGGCGGGTTCCATTTCGACCTGCTCTACGTACCGGCCCGCGACAAGGTCTATTATCTGGAAATCAACGTCCGCATGGGCGGCATAACCGATAAAGCACGCGCGCTGGGCTACGACCAGCCGAGACTGATCCTCGAGGCCTACGGCGACCGGCGGCCGCAAATTCCGCCTATCGAGGGCACCTCGCGCGGACGCGTGGTCACGAAACGCGCCGTCATCAAGCACATGGTGAGCGCGCTGGCCGGAAAGCTGACCGAGCTCGATTACCCGCCCGTTGGACGCGCCATGCACGTGCTGCTGTCGCTGCGCGATCTATTGTTCGCCCGTGATTCGGTGACCGATCGGCAAGACAAGCTGGGCAGCGCCTGGTTCAACTTTCAGAAATTCGAATCGCCACCGTTGCGGCGTTGGCGACGGCGTCAGGAATAGCGCGGTTTCCCGATAACCGTCGCCCGATCAGGCTGCCCCGCGGACCGGGGGCGGGGTCTGGACGACGGGCTCCGCGGCATCGAGGATCTCGCGCCGGTCGGCCGAGCGCGGCGGGTAGATGCGGTCGCGGTTGATGGTCTGCTTGATCGTCTTGACCGCGGGTCCCTTGGACGCCACCTCGCGGTCCCAGCCCTCGGTATAGAGCGCCCCCCACGGCCCGAGATCTAGACAGGTGACGTAGTAGCCGATGTCGAGCGCCAGCAGGTCGTCGCGGCCCAACAGGTCGCTCGCCGCGTTGTGGCCGGCGAGGCGGCCCATCGGGCGGGCGTGCTGGCACGACATGACGGATTTGTGACCGTCGCCGAGCGGCGCGTTGGCGATGTCGCCGGCGGCGAAAATGCCGGGCGCGCCGGTGACGCGCAGATAGGCATCGGCGCGGAGCCGTCCCGCGCCGTCACGATCGGCCGAGATCATCTCGGCCAGCGGGCTCGCCCGCATGCCGGCGGTCCAAACCACGGTGCCGGCGGCGATGCGCTCGCCGTCCTGGAGCACCACGCCGTCGGCCTCGATGCTCTCGATCGCGATGCCGGTCCGGGTCTCGACGCCGAGGGATTGAAGCGCATCACCGATCACCGGCACCGCCTGATCCCCCATGTTGGAGCCGATATGGGGCTGCGCATCGAGCAGGATCACGCGTGCCTCGGCGACTCCCGCCGCGCGGAGGCGATCCGGCATCTCGCAGGCGAGCTCGACCCCGGTCAGCCCGCCGCCGACGATGACGACGGTCTGGGCGCCCGCGCCGAGCGCGCGGATGTGGCGGTCGAGCCGCGCGGCCGCGTCATGGGTGTCGATATCGAACGCGTGTTCGTCGAGCCCGGGAATGCCCGGCCGATGGAGCCGGCTGCCGGCGGCGAGCACCAGGCGGTCGTACGGCACCTCTTGGTCGGCCCCATCGTCCGTGGTCACGCATACGGCGCGGCTCTCGAGATCGATCCCGGTGACGTCGCCGACGACCAGCGGAATCCCGACCGGGCCGAGCACGTCGTCGAGCGCGACGCGGACGTCCGACAGATCGGGCTCGTAGTTGCGCACCCGGATCGCGTGCCAGTGGTCGCGATTGATCACGGTGACGGTGGCCTCGTCGGCGCCGATGCCGAGCTCGTCGAGTTTGCGCGCGGCACCCACCGCGGCCCACAGGCCGGCGAATCCGGCGCCGATGACGACGATATTCTTCATGGTGATGTTCCCTTGTCTCGTTTGGGCCGGCCCGCTCGGGCTCGGCGGCTGACGTTGCGGTCGTCGAACCACGCCGTGGTCCGGCGGATGAAGCCGTCGCTGACCTTGGTCGCCACCTCGGCGTCGAGATCGGCGAGCGTGCGCCCGGCCAGCGCGTCCCGCATGCGGCTCTCGGCGTCGAGCATGACGGCATGGATGGAGCAGACCTCGCCCGGCCCGCGATCGGGCGGCGCGCCGCCGTGCAGAACGCAGTCGTCGCGCACCTCGCGGCAGCGGAACAACGGCTTGTCGCCCTCCACCGCATCGACCACGTCGAGCACGGTGATCGCGTCTGCCGGCCGCGCCAGGCGAAATCCCCCGCCGATGCCCTCGATCGAGGTGACCAGCCCGGCCTTCTCCAGCTTGGTGAACAGCTTCGCGACATAGCTCGGCGACAGCCCCTGGAACTCGGCCAGGTCCCGGCTCGACGGCGCCTCTCCCTCGGCCCGGCCGACGAGATGGAGCAGGCAATGCAGCCCATATTCGACGCCGCTGCCGTAGTGGCTCATATTAACTCCGATTAATATAGTCCGAGTTAATATGAGCGACTTGTCCGCGCGTGTCAACCGGCGGGTTCGGCCTTGCGGAACAAATTGACGCGGAAGACCATGTCGAGGTCGAAGCCGCCGTTGACGGGGACGGCGTTGGCGTCGAATTTCTGCGCGATCTGGGGCGTCAGGCGGGCGATGTCGTCGCGCCGGCTTTCGTGGCGCGAGGCGGCGCGGGCGATATAGTCGTCGCAGCTGTCGCTCCGCCGGGCCGACAGATAGAACACCTCGGCCACGGGCGCGAACCCGATCGCTTCGACCGCGGCGACCGCCTCCAGGGCCTTGACGCGGTTCGCGGTCTCGTCGTTCCAGACGCTCTGAACGTCGAAGTAGGGGCCGCGGGGCACCGGCTCCATGGCATAGAGCAGTCCGCCCGGCGCGACCACGCGGGCCGCCTCGGTGACCGTCGCAGCCATGCGGTCTTCGGGCACGTGGTGCAGGCTGTTGGACAACACCGCCACGTCGAAGCTGGCGTTGGGATAGGGCAGGCTCTCGCCGATACCGGTCTCGAAGGCGACCGTCAGGCCATCCTCGGCCGCCTTGGCCCGCGCCCGCTCGATGCGTCCCTCGTGCGGATCGATGCCGGTGACCTCGGCGCCGTCGCCGGCCAGCGCCCGGGTCAGATCACCCTCGCCGCAGCCGATGTCGAGGATGCGCTTGCTGGCGGGCGCGATCAGCTCGCGGGCGATATCGATATCGCTCGACCGGCGCAGGGTTTCGACGGGATCGGTGGGGTACATATCCATATTGGGTTCACTCCATTAAAAAATTTGCCGGATGATCTCATGGTTAGGATCATCGAGGACAGCATAAGATTCTCGGCCGGTGGGACGACGGGCTATACCTCTTCGCCCCTCTCCCCCTCGGCATGGGCGCGCCAATTTTGGGCTTCGATGAACACACGCTTGATCTCCGGATGGGCGGCCTTGATGTCGCGCTCGAGGCCGGTGATGGCGGCCTCGACGTCGCCGCTGGTGATGCCGTCGGCGAAATCGACCGACAGGTTCAGCAGCACGTCGTCGGGACCCATGTGCATGGTCAGAATCTCGTTGGTGGTCAGGATCGCCGGGTGGGCGGTGATCAGGCGGCGGATGCCGGCAATGACCTCCGGGTGGGTCGCCTCGCCGAGCAACAGCCCCTTGCACTCGATGGCCAGCAGCAACGCGGTGACCGCGAGGATGAGCCCGATGACCACCGAGGCGGCGCCGTCGAGCTCCGGGATTTCGAGGATCTCGCCGAGCGCGAGACCCGCCGCCGCGACCATCAGGCCGAGCATGGCGGCGGTGTCCTCGAACAGGACGGTGAACACGGTCGGGTCCTTGGAACGGCGAACGGCGGCGAGAATGCCGCGCGCGCCCTTGGCCGCCTGGAACTCCTTCCAGGCGATCCACCACGCGCCCGCCTCGAACACAAACGCAAAGCCGAGCACGAGGTAGTTGACATAAACGTTGGTGACGGCGTGCGGGTGGCGAAGTTTGTCGATCCCCTCGTAGATCGACACCCCGGCGCCGACGGCAAAGATCAGGATGGCGACGACGAAGGTCCAGAAATAGAGCTCCATGCCGTAGCCGAACGGGTGCTCGCGGTCGGGCGGCCGCTTGGACCGGGCGAGCCCCATAAGCAGCAGCAGCTGGTTGCCGGTGTCGACCACCGAGTGGATTGCCTCCGACAGCATGGCCGACGAGCCGGTATAGGCCGAGGCGGCGAACTTGGTCACCGCGATCAGCGCGTTGCCGGCGAGCGCCGCGTAGATGACTTTCTTGGACTCGTGGGAGGCCATGGTTCGGTCCGGTTGGTGCCGACGCGCGACAGGATACCCTACTCTGCCGAGCCGAGAGGGGGTGAAATCAGCCGGCGGGGCGGTCAATCGGCGGAAAATGCGTAGGGCGAGATCTCGCGGCGGCGCTCGTCGACGATCAGCGCGCGGTTGAGTGGCGGAAACGCACGCTGATTGCAGTCGGGCCGCTCGCACAGCCGGCAATTGATCCCGATCGGCGTCGCCGCGGCGGCGTTCTCGGTGTCGTAGCCGTCGGCATAGACCAGCCGGTGCGCATGGGCGATCTCGCAGCCGAGGCCGAGGGCGAGCTGCTGCTCGGGCGCGCGAAAGCCGGCGCCGGTGCGGTTGACGGTGCGCGCGATCGAAAAATAGACCGGCCCGTCGGGCATCTGGACCATCTGGGTGTAGATCCGGCCCGGCGTCTGGAAGGCGTCATGGACGTTCCAGCGCGGGCAGGCGCCGCCGAGGCGGGCGAACTGGAAGCTGCCGGCCGAGAAGCGCTTGGAGACGTTGCCCGCGTTGTCGACCCGGATCATGAAGAACGTCACGCCGCGCGCACCCGGGCGCTGCAATGTGGTCAGCCGGTGGCAGGTCTGCTCGTAGCTGGCGCCGAAGCGCTGCGCCAGGATGTCGATGTCGTAGCGCAGGCCCTCGGCGATGGTCAGGAAGCGCTCGTAGGGCATCATCACCGCGGCGCCGAAGTAGCTCGCCAGGTTGACCCGGCCGAGCCGCATGGTCGGCGGGTCGGTGAGCTTGGAATCGGCGACGATGCGGTCGAGCAGCGTGCCGTGTTCGAGGATCGCGATCTGATAGGCGAGCTGGAAGGTGCGCGCCGACATGGGCAGCATTTCCGACAGCATGATGCGCCGGCGGTGGTGGTCGTAGACCCTGAGCGTCGTCGGCATGAGATCGGCCGGCACCAGGTTGACGCCGATCCCCAGGCTGTCGGCGAGATAGCGCTTGAGCGCGGCGTAGATCTCGTCGGTACCGAGATTGGCGCGCTCGTGAAACTCCTCGGCCGCCGTCTCCAGCTCGGGGAAGTGGTTGTTGTGCTCCTGCAGGAACTCGCGCACCTCCTCGGCCGGAAACCGGACCGTATCGCGGGTCGAGCCGTCGGTCAGCCGCTCGGCAAGCTCGGTGACGTTGGTCGCGCTCTCGCGGTAGGCGTGATACAGCGTCAGCACCGCCTGGCTCGCCTCCGGGCTGGCGGCGGCGAGATCGCTGAGCTCGTGCCGGGCTATGTCGACGCCTTCGAACAACGGATCGCGGAATACCTCCTGCAGCGCGGCCAGCGCGCGTGCCTCGGCATTTCCGGTAAAGCTCTTGAAATCAACGTAGTAGCTCTCGGCCAGACGGAGCAGAATCTGCGCCGTCAGCGGCCGCTGGTTGCGCTCGATCAGGTTGAGGTAGCTGGTCGAGATGCCGAGCTCGTCGGCCATCCGCGCCTGGGTCAGGCCGTGCTCCTTGCGCAGACGCCGGATGCGTGGGCCGACAAACAGTTTTTGGTCGCTCATGGTGAAATAATTTCACAATTTTTACAAAATTACAAGATTAACCAATACCGCAACACACTTAATAACTTCTTTATTACAGATAGTTATGGAAATTAAATATAATAATGTGAATAATGTGATCACGATCAGGCAGAGAAATTCGCGTCAAATGGCGCCGGGAGAGTCGAGAGGAGCCCCCCAATCATGACTCAAAAAACCTTCGAGTCCTTTATCGCCCAAGTCCCCGCCGGCCGGTTCGACGGCATCCGCCGCAACTACACGCCGGCCGACGTCGAGCGTCTGCGCGGCTCGGTGCCGATCCGCCACACCCTGGCCGAGATCGGCGCCAACCGTTTATGGGAGCTGACGCGGCGCGATGGCCATGTGGCGTCACTCGGCGCGATGAGCGGCAACCAGGCGATGCAGATGGTGCGCGCCGGTCTCGAGGCGATCTATCTGTCGGGCTGGCAGGTCGCGGCCGACGCCAATACCGCCGGCGCCATGTATCCCGACCAGAGCCTCTATCCGGCCGACGCCGGGCCCGAGCTCGCGCGCCGCATCAACCGCGCGCTGCAGCGCGCCGATCAGATCCAGCAGATGGAAGGCGAGGGCGACACCTATTGGTTCGCGCCCATCGTCGCCGACGCAGAGGCCGGCTTCGGCGGCCCGCTGAACGCCTTCGAGATCATGAAGTCCTACATCGAGGCCGGCGCCGCGGCGGTCCACTTCGAGGACCAGCTCGCGTCCGAGAAGAAGTGCGGCCATCTCGGTGGCAAGGTGCTGATCCCGACGCAGCAGCATATCCGCAACCTCAACGCCGCCCGGCTCGCCGCCGACGTGATGGGCACGTCGACGCTGGTCATGGCCCGGACCGACGCCGAGAGCGCGCGTCTGATCACGTCCGACATCGACGAGCGCGACCGCCGCTTCCTGACCGGCGAGCGCACCCCGGAGGGCTTCTTCCGCCTCGCCGAGGGCACCGGGCTCGAGCACTGCATCGCGCGCGGCCTCGCCTTCGCGCCCTATGCCGACATGCTGTGGTGGGAGACCTCGATGCCCAACATCGATGAGGCGCGCGAGTTCGCCGACGCCATCCACGCCGAGTTCCCGGGCAAGCTGTTGGCCTACAACTGCTCGCCGTCGTTCAACTGGAAGTCCCACATGTCGGACGCCCAGATCGCCACCTTCCAGGACGAGATCGCGGCGATGGGCTACAAGTTTCAGTTCGTCACCCTGGCCGGCTTCCACTCGCTGAACCACTCCATGTACGAGCTCTCCCGTGGCTACCGGTCGCGCGGCATGGCGGCCTACAGCGAGCTGCAGGAGGCCGAGTTCGTCAGCGAGGACGTCGGCTACACCGCGACGCGCCATCAGCGCGAGGTCGGCACCGGCTACTTCGACGCCGTGGCCACGGCGATCGCGGGCGGCGCTTCGTCGACCACGGCGATGGCCGAATCGACCGAGACCGCACAGTTCCACGCCGACGAAGACGACAAGGTCGTACGGCTGGTGCCGGCGGAATAGGAGGCCCTGTATCGGGCGGGACGGCCATCGCCCAGGCGATCGGCCGTCCCGCCTTTTATTTCTTGAGAGAACGTTTACCCTAATCGTTTACCGAGTTTGTGGACCTACGGCCGGAGGAACGGGAAATGACGGTCACCACCAAGGAACTCAACGCCAGCACCGACGAGGACGTTGAGATCAAGGGCGCGATGGCGCCCGGCTACAACCGGATCCTCAGTGCCGAGGCGGTGGCGTTCATCGCCGATCTGCACCGCCGGTTCGAGCCGCGCCGGCGCGAGCTGATGGCGCGCCGCGTGGACATCCAGGCCCGCATCGACGGCGGCGAGATGCCCGACTTCCTGGCCGAGACCGCCAGCATCCGCGCCGCCGACTGGACCGTGGCGCCGATCCCCGCCGACCTGCAGGACCGCCGGGTCGAGATTACCGGGCCGACCGACCGCAAGATGGTGATCAACGCGCTCAACTCGGGCGCCAGCACGTTCATGGCGGACTTCGAGGATTCGTCGACACCGACCTGGTCAAACGCGGTCGAGGGCCAGATCAACCTCGCCGACGCGATCCGCCGCGACATCGAGTTCACCGATCCCAAATCGGGCAAGGAGTACGCCCTCAACGACCGGATCGCGGTCCTGCTCGCCAGGCCGCGCGGCTGGCACCTGCTCGAGAAGCATATGCTGGTCGACGGCGATCCCGTGTC
>PVBE012396616.1_pt1 | contig 13155 bp, 13 predicted proteins | sample 1631181 | NCBI WGS metagenome assembly PVBE01 (sample SAMN08397723, study PRJNA350692) | Marine metagenome, whole genome shotgun sequencing project. | isolation source: water | place: Pacific Ocean | collected 2012-04
AGCTGCTTTAGCAGCGACGCGCCAGACTTGGTGACTCGCACTCAGTGCTGCTCTTGGCACCCACCTCGGTCGTGGCCGGTCGCCACTTGCGGCCTTGGGAGTGCTCATCCGGGCTGAATCTGTCGTGGAAACTCGCGGAGTTTCCCTGCTGAACCCGCTCCTACACGTCGGATTCACGGCTGTGACGAGGGGCCTCCCACGCGAAGGGCCTGTTGGCGCGGACCGCGCTGGGAGGTTTACACCGGGACCGTCGCGGCGTATAGTACAAATATAGAGAATTGTACAAATAGTAAGAAATGGTAGGTTCGTACAAATGGCCCATGCCGATGACGACGGCACCATCCGCCTCCCGATGTCGGAGTTTCGCGCCGACCTCGCGACCCTAATGAACCGGGTTGCGTTCGGCAAGGAACACATCGTCGTCCAGCGTTCGGGGAAGGACGTGGCTGCCGTGGTGCCTGTCGAGGCGCTGGCGATGCTGGAGGCCATCGAGAATGCGTATCTCGTCCGCGAGGCGGAGAAGGCCTTCGCCGAGGGTGGGGAGCCCATTCCGTGGGAGGAGTTCAAACGAGAGTTAGATCGAAAGCGTGACGGCGAGTGAGTTGCCCGCTGTGAAGTCGCTTGCGACCAAGCCAAGCGCTGGAAGCGTTCGACATCACTGTAGGAGGGGTTTCAACCCCGACATGTCGTGCGCGTGGCGCAGGCATTCTTGCCTGCGGCCGTTTCCACGGCGTCGGGGTTGAAACCCCTCCTACAGTGGGCCGTCGACTGGACCGACTAGCCCGCCCCTCCGTACACCCTCCGATACTCCTCCATCCTCTCCCGCCACACGTCCTCCAGCGGCCCTGTGACGCCCAGCAGCACGGGCTGGTACTTGGGGTCGAGGTCGGCGTGTTCGGCGAACCAGCCGCCGATCGAGGCGATGAAGTCGGGCATCAGCACCGCGATGGTGCGGTCGAAGCCCCGGCCGAAGGCCTCGCCCGTGAGGTGGGTCTGGTCCTTAAAGAACTGGCTCCGCGCGAAAGCGCCGAACAGCCTGCCGTTGGCATGGCAAACCCGCTTCGCCAGCGCCCCCTGGGCCATGAAGTACATCCGGTGGCGTTCGCTGTTGTCGACCGCCTCATCATACGCCTCGTATGACAGATTGCGGTCGGCGCGGACGTGGATCGACTTCGTCGTCTCGTGCAGCATCCCCGCGAACCACGGGCTGGCCATCAGCCGGTCCATGTCCGTCCCCATCACCACCGGGTTGAGCACGTCGTATTCGTCGTAGTCGGCAAGCGTGACCGTCTCGGTCTGCAGCTCGCCATCGGCGTCGCGGTAGGGGAACGAGATCGGCTCTTGCGACGCCTCGCGCAGCGAGTACCACATCGGGAGCTGGAAGTAGATGACGCCCTGGAACCATGGATTGCCCCCTTGCGCCAGGCACCACTCGCGCGCGACGCGCTCGATGAAGCCCGTCCACGTCTCGTAAACCCAGTCCTCCCACACGCGCCAGTGGTCTGTCTCGGACAGATCGACGAACTCCACCCACTCCGGCAGCGCGACGGTGGCGTCATCGTCGTTGAACTCGTTGCGGTCGGCGGGGAGCTTTTCATAAGTGAGGCCCCGCTCGCGCGCGTAGGTAACGAAGCTGTCGCGGGCAGCCTGCGAGAACAGCGGCACCGCGCGCTTGACGGGATTCAGGTATGAGTAGCGCGGATCCGCGTCGACGAACAACTCGCGGTGGGTCTTCTTGCCGAGACGCATGACTGTTTCGGGCGATGCCACGTCATGCTCCGTCTCGTGCTCGGACCACACCGATTCCCAGTTGCTCGACAGCATGCACTCGTTCAGCACGATATACCCGCACAGCGGGCCGATGGACTCGTCCTCGGGCCCGTCATGACGAAAGACGCGGGCGATGTTGGCGAGGAGCTTCTCGACAGCCTGTTCGTTCGTGAGGTCGAGCATCTCGCCGGTGAACTTGATCTTCGACTCATTCTCATCCGGGGGAGGGGGGCGCGGTGCCAGACCGATCCATCGGCCTTCAGCGACAGCGCGCGGTAATCGGCCGGCTGCGCGGCGATGTCATCAGGACGGAAGAAGCCGGGCAACCGCGGGAAGCTCCAGAAGCCCACGAACATTCTTTGCTGCTCTTCGGAGACCTCGCGCATCGCGCCCGCGAGGTCACGGACGTCCTGCCGCCCGGCGACAGTGTCGACGTCGAGGTCCAGCACCTCGGAGCCGTCGAAGAACTGGCTGATGCCCTCGACGCGCAGTTTCTTGCGCTCAGGCGTCGCGCAGAACCACATGGGCGGATCGTTGGTGGTAAAGCCCGATTGGATGTAGGTGAAGGGCAGCTCGGGCTCCTGCGCGCAGGCCAGCATGGCCGCCGCCAAGAGGATTGGGATGAGGATCATGGTGAGGGTCTCCGTGGTGCGGCGCCACTTGCGGCCTTCGTGCTGTTCATCGAGGATGAATCTGTCGCGGCTGAACCCGCTCCTACACGTCGGGTTTACGGCTGTGAGGCACGGCCGCCGTGTAGGAGCTGCTTTAGCTGCGACCCGCCAGACTTGGTGATCTGCGCCCGATGCTGCTTCCTGCGCCCAGCCCCCGGCCGGTCGCCACTTGCGGCCTTCGTGCTGCTCATCGAGGATGAATCTGTCGCGGCTGAACCCGCTCCTACACGGCGGATTCACAGCTGTGAGGCACGGCCGATATGGCGGGCCTGCGGCGAGGTCACTCCGCCGCCGGCGGCTCGATCCCCTGCATCGCGCGTATCGCCTCGAGACTCAGTGCGCCGCGATTTCCCACGCGGCTGCCGATGATCTCGATCGCGCGGAGAGAGCCGCGGAACTGACGGTCCATGCCCGACCCGTGGAGCGTCGGGTTGTAGTGGCCAATGGTCAGAAGTTGGCTGCCCTTGTCCGTCGGGCCCTCGTTGTAGTCGGTCGTGGCGACGAGTTCAGCGGGCGTGGCCAGGCTGCCGATATACCACTCCACGCTGCCCGCGGTTTTGCTGGAGTCATACGTCACCGCGAAGAAGGTCCACTCGTTCAGCGGCAGCGCGTCCGCGGGCGTGTCGTTGTCCGCGCCGTCGGGCCACTCGTTGACCGCCAGCCGCAGACGGCCGTCGTCGAGGGTCACGAGGTCCAGCCCGGCGTGGTCGTAGTTGAGATTGCAGAGGATTCGGTTGCCGCCCGAGCCCGTCTCGCGGCTGACGGGATGCGCCCAGCCGGTGATGGTGAACGAGCCCAGGCCCTCAAGGTCGGTGACGGGCTCGGCGCCGACGCCGATCCAGTCCCATGGCTCGCCCTCGCCGAAGACGAACGAGCCGTCCTCACCGCGCGTGGGGTCGCCGTTGAGCGCGAGTTCGTGTGACTCATCCTCCGCGAAGCCGGCGCGAACGATGGGCGTCATCTGCGCGAAATCGACAGAGATGCGCGCGTAGGCGGTGCTGGAGATGCCGTTATCGGTGGTGACGGTGAGCTTGGCGGTGTATAGTCCCGGCTCCTCATAGACGTGCATCGGCCGTCGCCCGCCGCCGGTGGCGCCATCGCCGAAGTCCCATTCACATTTGACGCCCTCGGGGCCGCTGAACTTCACGCGGATGGGCGCCACGCCTTCGCTTGGTTCGACCTCAACCACTGCCGGCGGCCGGCGCTCTTCATCGTCGCCATAGGCCGTAATGAGCAGCGCGTAGCCTGACTTCGGCGGCGCGAGGGTGACCTTGCCTGGCTCCGCGTCGTTCAGCGGCGTCGTGGTCATCTCCCACGGGTCGATGCCGTCGACGCGATAGGCGGTCTCGCCAGGGAGCTTCAGCGTGGTCGGCGACTCGCTCAGGAAGTATATGAGGTATTGCTCGCCCGGTTTCGCGACGGCGTAGTTTCCCTGCGAGAGCTTCCGATCGGGCTGCATGTCCGCGAAGGGGATGCTCTCCAGCAGCTCGCGCAAGAAGGCGATCCGCGTCGGGCTCTCGCCGTGCAGCACGCCCCCCTTGGACCACCAGAGGATGTCCTGTTCGTGCATGTACGTCTCGCCATGGCCGACATACGCGCCGCTGGTCGCGCCGAGCCAGAACTTGTTGACGAGTTCGGGCGCGGTCAGATTGCCCCAGCCCTGCGGCACGTCGCCCTCGTACCGGACCTCATCGTAGACGAGCGGCTTCTTGTATTTCTCTCGCAGCTCGACCGCATTGGCGAATTGGCTGGTCTGGATGCTCGCGTGAGTGACCCAGGGCTTCGTGTGGTCGTACCACTTGGCCCCATTGTGGTTGCCGCGCGGGTGGTCGTAGGGGTCTGAATCGCGGACGATGTTGAAGAACCGATCCCAGTCCTCCATCGTCTTGGCCTTCATGAAGTCGAACTCATTCGCCATCGACCACCAGACGTTGCGGTAACTCGCCAGCCGCGCCACCACGTAGCGCAGGTAGAGGTCATCCGCCTCGGCGGGCATCGATTGGAAGCCCCAGCGGTCGTACGGGTGGAGGAGGATGATGTCCGCCTCGATCCCGAGCTGCATGAGATCATCGACTCGTCCCTCGAAGTGGCGGAAGAACTCGGGATTGAAGCGCGTGAAATCCCATTCCGTCGGCGCCGTGCCTTCGTAGGGGTAGTAGACGGGCTCGTTCTCATTGTAGGTATAGGCCTTGGGGAAGACGCACATCCGCAGCTTGTTGAACGGCGCGGACGCGAGCGTGGTCAACGTCTGTTGCTCGAGTTCGTCGCCCTGGTGCGCCCAGGCATAGCACGTGGTGCCGATCTGGATGTATGGCGTGGCGTCCGCGTATGCGAAGTGGTGCGTGTTATGCACGCCAACCGGCCCGTGGTTGCCCTCGGATGCCGGGCCGACGACGAACGTGCCCGTCTTCTCGTTCAGGCCGGCGTCGCCAGACTCGGTCGCGTAGGCCCACTCGCCCTCAACCGTGGGCATCAGCCGGGCTTTCCAAGCGTTCTCGCCATCGCAGAAGCCGTCGACCGTGACCGATTCGTCGCCACACGTGAAGGTGCATTTCAGCGTGACCTCAGTGAAGGGGTTCTCGTACTCCCCCTCCTGCGTCAGCGCGACCTCGTACCGTCCCCACAACTCCACATCCTGCGCCGAGACGCCGGTCATAATCATCACTCCCAGAGCCAGCATGGCCAATCTCATGTCCGCACGTTTCCTCCATCGAATCAGGCGAGTACGTGGTGTTCGCGCTGAGATAGCGCGGCGCCTTGTTGTCACTGTAGGAGGGGTTTCAACCCCGACAGCCGTGGCCGCCTGTGCCTGCGGGTCTCCTGACCCGCTCCGTGGTCCGTCCATCTGTCCGTGCCTGCGGGTCTCCTGACCCGCTCCGTTGCGCTGCGCGATCCGTACGGATAACGAAGCGGGTCAGGAGACCCGCAGGCACGGGACCGGAACGCATAGCGATCGTGTCGGGGTTGAAACCCCTCCTACAGGGACGGTATTGCAGGTCCCGATGGCCGCCATAGCGCAACCTTAATCTGTCACGGGCGTTCGTTGTGTCAGAACGCGCCAGAACACGAATTGTTGCCTGCAGCCGGGGGTGCATCTGTTGCCTGAGGAAGAGAACGAGCGGACGGTCGTCATCAAACACAACAAATACGCTCGACACGAGGCGTGTGGGATCTGCGACATGGACCGGCCGCTGTGCATCGGCCCATGCCTGTTCCTGGACGGGTCGTGGATCGGCGTGTGCGAGGAGTGCGCGCGCGAGTCGTCGCCGGGGCTGGTGGCGATGCTCGATTCGCAGGAGGCGCAGAAAGCCTACTGGACGGCCGAGCGGGATGACAGCGGGAAGCGCTACCGCGTGGCTCGCGAGGACAAGATCGACACCCTCCAAGCGCACCTGGCGTTCCTCAACGCCCAGATCGCGGCGACCGAGACGCAGCTCGAGAAGCTGAAGGACGAGACCGACTAGACGACACCTCGTGCCGCTGTCTGGCTCCTATCTCGTAATCCTCATAGCCGCCAGGATCTGCGCGCGTTGACCGGATGGCTCGCGGGCCTCGACGCGCACAAGATATTGCCCCGCCGGTGCTGCGAGACCCCCGTCCGCGTGACCGCTCCAGACCATCCGCTGCAGTCCACCCTCCGTCGTCACGTCCCTCGCGACCGTTGCCACGGGGCGACCGGCGATGTTCAACACGCTCACGGTGACGTCGGCCGCCGTGCTGAGCGTGAAGATGATCTCGGCTCCCGATCCCACGGGGACAGCGGACGCGCCCGTCACGGCCAGAATGGCGCCCGTCGGCACGACGCCGCCCGCCAGGGGGGTGAAGTCGACTCGTCCCGAGAACGTCGGGTAGTCCTCCCTGTCGATGATCTTGGCGTTGATCTCTGCCTTCGAGATCGTGCCAAAATCGTTGCCCTCGGCCCGGATGGCCTTGGTGGTGAAGTTCTGAATGAACATCGTGTTGCTCGGGTCGAAGATGTTTCCGCCGTCATCGTCGGTGGCCTTGTTGCCGAGGCTGCCCAGGAGCCCGCGGGCGAAGTTGGTGATCTCCACCGCACACTCGCAGCCGGTGAAGGTGTTGCCGAAGATCTTCGCGTAGCCCGTGGGGCCTTGGGCGAAGACGCCGTAACTGGTCATGTTCCGGAACGTGTTATCCCGCACGATCGCGGTGGCGCTTTGGACGGAGACGCCGTACGGCATTCCGTTGGCGGGACGGCCGTTTGGGCGGACGCCGAAGGTGTTGTTCTGCACGACTGTTCCATTGCCTCCGTCGTTGACCATCACGCCCGCGGAATGCTTGTCAGCCGTGCAGCAGAAGTAGTTGCCGGCGCTGGGCTTGTCCCCGCCGATCTCGTTGGGCCCGGTGTCGCTGACGATAACCCCGTCCTCTAGTGGGCGTTTGCCTGTCCCGGAGGCATTGGTGCCGAAATAGTTGCCTCGCACGCGGTTGCGCTTTGTGCCCGCTCCCCCAGCAGAACGCCGACGCGCGCCGCGCCGAAGACGTTTCTCGTGGCGCGAGTGCTGCCGCCGATGGTGTTGTGGTGAGGTCCGCTGCTAACCTGCACGCACGTGCCGTCGATCGGCATGGTGGTGTTACCGTCCGGGGCCAGCCCGAAGTAGTTGCCGGAGATCACGTTGCGCTTGGAGTTCTCACCGTAGAGGCTGATCCCGCTGAGCAGGCCGCCGAAGACATTGCGCCGGCCCGACCTGCTGCCGCCGATCCGGCAGTCACGCACGGTATAGCCCCTTACGGCGTTCCACCCGCCGGAAGCCAACGCCGTGCCGTCGCGCGCGATGCCGAAGTAGTTGCCCCAGATCTTGATGCGCGAGGAGGACTGCATGAGGATACCTTCCTGGGCCACCGCGAAGACGTTGCGCGTGAGAGGTCCCTCGCCGCCGATCAGGTTGTCCGACGACTCGGCGACCTTGATGTCGGCATCCGCGTTGCGTCGAACGTTCGTGCCCGAGCGATCGACTCCGAAGTTGCAGCCCTCGACAACGTTGTTCCACGACTTGTAGATCTTGATGGCATAGTCGTTGAAGTCGATGAGAGCCAGCCCTCGGATGGTGCAGCCCTCAAGCTGCGGGTGGCCGTGGATCCGCAACCCGTTCATCGACGCCGTGCCCTCGCCGCTGATCAGAATGTCGGGCGCGCCGTCATCGTTGAGGTCGCCGTCGACGGTGGTGCCGCTGTCGATTAGCGGGGGGAGCCACGTGGTGGGGATGATCGTTCTTGTCGTCAGGTCAGTGTGGAAGGTGATCAGGTCGGCGCCCGAACTACCATTGGCATGTGTGATCGCTTCTCGCAACGTGCCAGGGCCGCTGTCGGCCTCGGAGGTCACCACGATCGTCCCCGCCCAGCACTGCCCCGCAAGCAGCGTCACGGCAACAACGACAGCCCAAGCTCGTCCCATGGCTCTCACCGTTCCTCGAAATTCTGGCCGCCACGCGTCGACGCAGAGCATTCGACTCGGGCGCGTGCCACTCCTGCCACGTGCCTCTTCGCGAGGTGCGCGCTTCCGCTCGCGCGGGTGCTAGCCTGCCTTACACAGGGCGGGGATGGGGACGGCCAGCATGTTGGGACCAAAGGCCACGACCTCGCGCCCCATGTAGAGCACGATTCCTCTGACGAAGCGATCGCCAAGGTCTTCGGCCAGGCCGCGGAGATGACGGAAGTCCCGAGCGCTCGGCGTGGCCCCCGCTTTCACTTCGATCCCGACGACCCGTCCGCTGCTGTCCTCCAGGATGACGTCGACCTCCCGCTGGGTGTGGGTGCGGAGATGGAAGACGGAGGGCTGAGTCTCGCTCACCGCGACTTGCTTCTGGATCTCCACGGCCGCGAAGTTCTCGACCAGTCGGCCAACATGAGGGCTGTCGCTGGGCACGGAGTTGCCCCGCGCGCCGAGAAGATGCGCCAGGAGGCCCGTGTCGTTGAGATACACCTTCGGCGAACGGACGAGCCTCTTCGTCAGGTTGCTGGACCATGCCGGCACGACGTGCATGAGGAAGACAACGCGCAGCAGCGACACGTATCTGTCGACTGTGGTCCGCGGCAGGCCCACGGCGCGCGCGAGTTCAGAGAGGTTCAGCGGTCCGCCGGCTCGCGCCGCGATGAGACCGAGCATGCGAGGCAACTCGGCGGTTCTCTCGATCTGCGCCAACTCCCTGACATCGCGCTGGAGAATAGACGTGAGATACGACTGGAACCACGCCGCCCTTCGCCTGGGCCTGTCTCTCGCAATGGCCTCCGGGTAACCGCCCATCACGACCCGCGTCAGCGTCTCGTCCTTGGGCTCGCCGCAGTCGGCCGGCCACGAGGGGGTGTCCGCGAACGCAGTGTCGATGAACTGGCCGGGGACGGACTCGATCTCGCTCTGAGACAGCGGCCAGAGCGTCGCGATCTGGATGCGCCCGGCCAGGGAGTCCGCCACGCTCGGCAGGAGCAGCGCGTTGGCCGAACCGGTCAGGATGAACGCGCCGGGGCGCCGCTCCCGGTCCACTCTGGCTTTGATGGCCAGGAAGAGGCCGGGCGCCCGCTGCACCTCGTCGATCGCGGCGGGGCACTCCAGTCCGTCGACGAACCCGACGGGGTCGCTCGTCGCGGCCGACAGGACGCCGAGATCATCGAGCGTCACGTAGCGCGAAACCTGACCCGCGGCGAGCAGCGACTGGACAAGGGTGCTCTTACCCACGCGCCGCGCGCCATGGAGCAACACGACCGGCGTGTCCGCCAGAGCGTCTTCGATCTCGGTGACCAATCGGCGTTGTATCATGGTATACTATTACCCGGTTAGTGGTGTAAATCTAACCACTCAATGGGTGAATATTACCACTTAAACGAGCCGTGTCAATGCCCTTCCGCGTATGGAGACGTAGAGCGAGGTGCTCGCAGCGCAATCCGCGAAGTCCCACGAGGCAGAGATTCCCATCACCGGAGAGAACCGACCATGCGTGTCATCGCGCTGCTGACGCTCGGAGTGATTGCCATGCTCACATCTCAGGCCGGGGCTCAGAGCCTCGTGGAGCGGCTCGGGCACGCGCCGACGGACAAGCTGCTGATCATCAACTGCGATGATTTCGGCATGTCTCACGCCGAGAATCAGGCCACGTTCGATTCTCTAGTGAATGGCGTGGCGACGTCGGCGACGGTGATGATGCCCTGCCCGTGGGTGCCGGAGGTCGCGCGGTGGCGGAAGGACCACCCCGGGGCGGGGTTAGGGGTACACCTGACGCTGACGAGCGAGTGGTCCGGCTATCGGTGGGCGGGAGTGTTAGGCCGCGAGTTGATCCCCAGCCTGCTCGATGACGATGGCTACCTGCCACGCGACAACGAGCCGCTGTGGGAGAAGGCCGATGTCGACGAGGCGTATGCCGAGTGCCGCGCGCAGGTCGAGCGGGCGATCGCGATGGGGCTTGAGCCCACGCATCTCGACAACCACATGGGCAGCATCCAGACGAGCGCCGAGCTGTGGCCCATCTACCTGCGACTGGCTGAGGAGTTTGACTTGCCGGTTCGGATGGCCGACGCGGGTCTGTATGCCGCGATGGGGGAGGGCGGCCGGCGAGACATCTACGCCGACAAGGGGATTCTCGGGCCGGACGTGCTGATCCACGGGCCGTGGCCTCTCGACATCACGCCGGCCGACGGGCTGGATGACGTGCCCCGCTACTACAACGATGTATTGCGGTGGTTGAAGCCGGGGACGGTGACGGAGCTATACCTGCATACGGGCATCGATGGTCCGGAGCTGCAGGCGATCTCAGGCAGCCACGAACGCCGCCAGGCGGATCGCGATTGGCTCTGCGCGCCTGAGACGCGGGCCCTGATCGATGAACTCGGGATAACGCTGATCAACTACCGGCCCATCCGCGAGCTGCAGCGGAACAACTAGCGCTTGCGCGTCCTCGTCGTGTCCTTTCCGTGCCTGCGGGTCTCCTGACCCGCTCCGTTGCGTGATCCGTACGGATAACGAAGCGGGTCAGGAGACCCGCAGGCACGGACGGCAGGCCCCCGGCTACAGAGGACGTTCTCCCCGATCTCTCGAACTCGTGTTGCACACTCGTTGCAGTAGAAAGGGCTCATCGATGCGCGATCGCATATCTCGCCGTGGATTTGTGCGCAAGACAGCACTCGGAGCGATTGGTGCGGGGATGGCGATCGGCGCCGGCGGAGCGCTCGCCCAAGATGCCGCCGCGCCGAAGATCGTCAAGAAGGGCGACATGGTCTTCCGACGGCTCGGTCGCACCGAGCTGATGGTGTCGGAGTTGTCCATTGGCGGAAGCCCCAGCCCTGACCCAGCTATCTTCAGCGAGGCCCTCGACAAGGGCATGAACCTCGTCGATACATCCGCGTTCTACGCGGGCGGCGAGGAGCGCATCGGCGAGGTCACCGAAGGCCGGCGTGAGGACTGCGTCATCTGCACGAAGACCATGCTCCGCGGTATGGATGATCGCAAGGCCGGCATGATCCAGGCCTGCGATACTGCGCTCGGCAAGCTCAAGACCGACTACATCGACATCTTCTGCGTGCATGCCGTCGGCGATCCATCGCAGTTCCTCGACGACGGCATTCAGGCCGGCTACGACGCGTTGCGCGAGGCCGGCAAGATTCGGTTCGCGGGCGCCTCGTGTCATCAGAACCCCGTCGGCGTGCTGACGCCGCTGATCGAGTCGGGGCGCCTTGACGTCGCGGTGATGGCTTTCAGCGCCTTCAGCGGAACCACCGTCACGAAAGAGTCCGGCGTCCACGATGACTTCCTCGCCGATAGCGGGCTGCAGGGCATCCTCGACAAGGCTGTCGAGGCCGATGTCGGCATCATCGCGATGAAGACGATGGCCGGCGGCGCCCGCCAGAAGCTCGACGCGTACCAGACCGGCGACACTACGCTCGCTCAGGCGAAGATCAAGTGGGTGTTGAGTCACGAGGCCGTGGCGTCCGCGCTGTCTGAGGTTCTTTCATACGAGTTCCTCGAGGAGAACCTCGGCGCCGTCGGACAGACCCTCACGCCCGACGATCAAGCGATGCTGCGGGGCCACATCGAAGAGATGTCGGCGAGCGTCTGCCGCATGTGCGGGACGTGTGTTGGCGCGTGTCCGCGGAGCGTCCCGATCCCTGACATCCTGCGCTGCGTCACGTATCGAGACGCGCATGGTAAACCCGCCCGCGCCGCGCGCGTCTATCGCGATAGCGTTGGCCCTCGGGTGGCCGCCGCGTGCGGCGACTGCGCGAAATGCATGCAGACGTGCCCGCACGGGATCGACATTCGCGCTCAGATGGAGCGCGCCGAGAAGGTCTTTACCTAGGCACTGGCCGCTGATGTGTCCGGGACCCATGGAGGCGGCGGATTGAGGCATTTCCGGTTCCTCGGGCCTTACACGTATCGATGGTATACGCGACCCATGTCGATGGGGGTCATCGCTATTCTCGCGGGCGGACTCGGAGCCTCATACATTGGGGCCACGGGCGGCGCGCCCGGCTGGTATGGCGGGCTGATCCTCGTCATCGCGGCGCTGGGGATCGGCGTGTTCGCGTACGCGGCTCTATGGTTCCAACCGGCGGTCGCCACGCTCGATGAAGATGGGGGCATCACCCTCGCCTGGCCCCGCAGATCCACCACGTTTCACGCCTCCGAGGTCGCTTCTGTTCGTTGGATTCGCCCCAAGTCGTGGCGAGACCGCCCGGTTCGAAGCATGGAGAACTACCGCATCGAGCTGGCGGCCCGTCGCGTCCGCGTTGAGGCGGCGCCCTGCGTCTTCCGCGAGTTTGCCGAGGCCATCCAGGCCATCAACCCAGAGACAACGCTCGACGTGCCGAACTCCCCCGAGGAGACGGAGTAGCCGAGGCCATGCAGCGGTACCGGTTGTCTGAGGGGGTCACGCCCTATCTGTTGCTGCGCGGCATCTGCCTGACCGTCGCTGGGCTGATGGCCTTGGTGGGGGGGATCGCTCTGCTACTGAACGGCTCGCCAAGTGCCGGAGCAACCGTGCTGGCCACAGGGCTGATCATATCGGTGACGGGCATCATCGGATTGAGAGCGTGGCCGCCCGTGGCAAGCGTTGGTTCCGGCAAGGTGGAGTTCCGATGGATCTGGGGGGCCATGGCGGTCAGCATCACCGACATCTGCGTCATGGAATGGGCGAGGCACAAGTCCATCGAGGACGGGCGCGCGCGTCATCTGGAGAAGTACCGGATAGAGGCTTGGTCGGGAACATGTAGCGTCTGGGCACACCCCGCCATGATGGCCCAGGTGGCGGCCCACCTGAGGAACCTGAATCCCAAGATCCTCATCGACGTGCCCTACCCCGACTAGCCCTGCTCATCCGCTGGGCGGCTCGTACTGGCCCGCGTAGAGTCGGATCGCGCGGCACACGACCGCTGAACGGCGCGGCTTCTTCCCCGTTGCGCGAAATTCATCGCTCTGAATCTTGTCGATCGCGAGGACGTCATCGGGCGTGAGGTAGACCGTCGCCTTGACCAGCGGCGGCTTCTCGGGCTGCGCGTCCTTCTGCTCCAGCCTGCTGGCCTCATCCACGCCCGCCGTCACCCGGTCGATGACGTCGTCATACATATCGCCGGCGGCTTCGCGAGTGATTTTGGCGCGCTTCTTCGGCATGGCAGTCGTCCTTTCGCGTCTCTGTAGGAGGGGTTTCAACCCCGACACGCCGTTCTCCGCTACGGACGACAACGGCGTCGGGGTTGAAACCCGCTCCTACAG
>PVBE012089386.1_pt1 | contig 13152 bp, 11 predicted proteins | sample 1631181 | NCBI WGS metagenome assembly PVBE01 (sample SAMN08397723, study PRJNA350692) | Marine metagenome, whole genome shotgun sequencing project. | isolation source: water | place: Pacific Ocean | collected 2012-04
AGTCTTGGTTCCGAGCTCCACCAAGACCTCATCTGTGCCTTTTACCGCGATATCCGCGACACTCGGATGTACCCCGTAGATGTACGATCCCTCGAAATACGTATCGGACTCAGAGACGTATCCGATCAGGCCGTTGGTGAGAGCCATTACGGAGGTGTACTCGAAGGGTGAATGCTCCCGAAGCCTGCGACCCGGCGAAGTGAAGATCTCTCCCGGAATTCCGACCATCGCGTACTCGCCGATAGCCAACGAACAGACTTCCGCCGGGGCCATACCGTCCTCCGCGTACTTTTGAAACTCGCGGTTTTCAAGTGCCCGCCCGTATTTCCGCCAATCATCCCTGACGTGGATCTGGCTCGTCTCCGATGCTGTTGCAACATCAAACATGTCGTGCACCGGTACGTCCGCGGTCCCGTTGAGGATGTGCCCGGCAAGCCGTTTCCCGAGACGCAAGGCGTACGGCATATCCCGGATTCCACCCAGCTCAATCATTCCGGTGGGATCTTGGTCACCTTGGGTTCCCGGCGTGATTAGCGTCACACAGCCGTCGCTCTCGGCGAACTCAACTATCTCCATGGCCACGCCAAAGAAGTCGTCCTGGATTTCCTCTGCGTGGAGCCCGGCCGAGTTGTGGCACGAGTAATTCGCAACGACGGCGAGGCGTGTGTGGTCGAGCCGCTCAAGGACTAACAGTCGGACGTCGTCGTCGCCCGGCCCCCGTCGAAGCTTGGATGCTTCGTCGATATGCCACGTCGACGGCATTGCCCATCTCTCGGTATACGCGCGCCCATCTTTCAGATAAACAGTACGAGAGTTTCGAATCCCCGGAGCCGCCACACTCGTCCACCCTGCCCGGACCGGCTCGAGCTTCCCAAGGGTATCGCCCGCGGCAACCGCTGACTTTTCGGCCACCATTTCAACGTAGCCACTCACAGGCCAGAAGCAGTGCGAGTATCCGCTGTGTGTATGAGTAGCCGTCACCAGAATCGATTCCACCGGGATGCCCGTAGCGTCGGATATCGCGGTCCTAATAACGAGTGCCTGTCCATGGACCATACCAACGTGATCCAACAGAATGAGAGCGCCACGCGTGCCCGCCGAACCCTCAATGATGAGCCCGCGAGCGAACAGCTTGCGCCCCACGGTTCGGTCGGGAGAGTCTGGAGTAATGTCAGTCTTAAATGCCGCCGCCTTCGGCCTACCACGCGATTCGACCATGTCGCAGGCGCGCAGCCAATCAGTCACACCATCGGACCTCGCGTCGAAATACTCGTGGGGTCGTGTGTCCAGTGCTTCGATGGTCTGGTCCACGAGCGGTCGGGCCCTGCTGAGCCGGCATTTTGCGTTGCCGACCTTTCCGAATTGGACCAGCCCAAGCGACTCCAAATGGTCTCCCATCTGCGTGAAGTCAAAATCGGGCCAGGGAGACTCCTTGGTAACTCCCTCATGCGATGCTTTGTACCTCGCCTGGGCATGGTGAAGTATCGTGCAGCGATTGAATCCAACACCGAGCAGCAGCACCCAGGCATTGCGCTTGTAGATTTCCTCCCAAGGTGTCCCAAAACCGAGCGCTTTCGGTCCCCATGGAGAGTTCGGCCCCCAGGCCGATCCATGGACTCCCGTAATCTCGTTCGCGAGCGGGCCCAAGGCGGCGACCGAATGAGTTTGATGGTTGCTCCTGACCGACCCGGGCCACGTCCGCACCATTTCTGTAAGCAGACCCATCTCGGACGGAGATGCGTCCCGTTCGAAAAGAGGTCGGAGCCCGCGCAAGGCTGGAACGAGGGTAGGCACGATCAATGTGCCCTCCGGCCCGATCGTTTCCAGAAGTGCATCGACCATCGCGTTGGCATCCGGCTCAATGCGGCCAACTGTCTTGAGCGAGCTATGGACGATGACAAGATCTCCCGCGCCAAGCCCGAGACTTCGAAGATCCGATGCAAGGCGTTCTTGGTTGAATGTATCCGTATCCGCCTTCTGCATTAATCCCTCGCACGAATCCCGAGTTTCGAAGCCTGAATCCGGCCGATACTAGCCGCGCAGTATGGTGGACCGTACCGCCCCCTCACAGCCACCGGTCCAAGAATTCGAACGAACGTATGCCATTGATTTCGTGACCCAGATCATGAAGATCGACGTCCGCGCGTTCGGATATTCCCAGGCGAGCGTAGATCTCCTGCACTTGGGCGAATTCCTTCAGCATCATGGGCCAGTAGATCGCCGAATCGCCTCTTCCCGCTTCGACGAGAAACGGCCTCGGGCAGATCAATGATGCAAGGTCGCTATCGGAAAACTCCACGTGGTGTCCGTGAATGAACTTGTCGTGCTCGTTCGTGTCCAGGAACGAGACGTACTTTCGGTCTGAAACGACCATTTTGGGTACGCGCTCGTTGAAATACGCCGTGCACACCGCAACCTTGATTCGCGTGTCCGCGGCGGCGGCGTACAGCGTGCTCAAGCCTCCCTGGGAGAGTCCGTACATGCCGATTCGGCCCGCATCCACTTCGGGGAGCGTTTGAAGGTAGTCGACCACACGCTGGAACTTCAGCAGGTCCAGCCCCAAAAGCGATTTGCCAATCAGAAGCGCTTTGCGATGAAGGAGACCGCGCTGGGCGCTATCACTCACCAACTTGTGGGCGAAAACGACATACCCTTTAGCGGCGAGTTTTCGCGCGTAGCCATGATAGTAGGGATCGTCCAGATCCAGCCCCAAGACATGTTCGGGATGACCGCCCATGCCGTGCTGAGCGATGACGGCTGGCCGTGGCGTGTCCACATCGCGGGGAATCAAGAGGATGCCTCGTGCCGTGACCCCCGACAGAACGTCGATTGCCACGCGTGTGGCGGTCGCTTCGTCCCAGGCCGTAAACTCCTCCGACCGGGCGTTAAGATCGGCCAAGTCGCCAGAGTCCACACCCAGCAATTGCAGTAGATGGGATCGGTTCGGCGCGACCGACCGTTCGTACCCGGCGAGGCTGTCGAAATCTCGTTTCCAACGCCTAGCCCTCTGTGGCTCGTAACCCAGATTCATGCAGGTGAAGTACGTCAGCATCTCGTTATAGGTCTGATCCTGGGACTCTGTAGCTGCCTGCTCAACGTCCCCAATCGGCGTCAGATTCACTTCGAGGTCGGCATCCTGCCGTGTGTTCGGGCGCAACCACTTCTCTAAGAACGGGTACGATTCCTCCCCGTTAATCTCGTGCCCACCGGCGTGTAGATGGAGCATCACCCGATCGGAAACGTTCGCCCGGCCGTAGATCTCCTCAACTCGGGGATACTCAGACTCGACCATTTGCCAATGGCATGCTCCGTCACTCTTCCCGGCCTCGATGAGCAGCGGTCGCGGGCAGATGAGACCCGCCAGTTCAACGTCGGTGAACTCGAGCAGGCCGTGGATGTCCTTATCGATCTCGTCCGTGTCGATAAAGGCCGTGTAGCTGTCTCCGCCGGACACAACCATCTTAGAAGTCCGCTCATTGAAGTAAGCACAGACGACCGAGGCGGCAATCCTGGGGTCGAGTGCCGACGCGTAGAGCGTCATCATGCCTCCCTGGGATATTCCGTACATGCCGATTCGGTCCGGATCCACCTCGGGAAGCGAAGTCAGATAGTCGACAACGCGTGTAGTTTTGTATACCTCCAGTCCCAGCAGCGTTTTACCCATGAGCGTCGCGAGTCGATGGATCCGTGACCGCGGCTCTCTGAAACTTAAATCTTTGTGGGCGAACACCACGAATCCTCGTTGCACGAGCCGGCGTGCATATGCGTGGTATACGGAATCAGGATCATGTAGACCCAGGGCATCCTCAGGCGCACTTGTATATCCGTGTTGAGCCATCACAGCAGCGGTGGGGAACTCCACGTCCTTGGGGACCATCAATATCCCCCGCGCCCGTACGCCTGGCAGCACAGCAAAACTCACTCGATGGGCAAAACAGTCCTTCTCCTCGAACAGAAGCTCGATTTGAGGCTGGAGTTCCAACTTCCACTCGTCAAATTCACCCAGCAGTTCTTTCAAGCGGTCCCTATTAGGCGAGACCGAGTGGAGGTACGCCTCCGCGGATGAACAATCTGGCTTCCAGTGGCGCGATCGGTCGTCACCGTATGAGAGGGCGGCGGTTTGCGTGTAGGCATCCAGCTCGTCGTAGATTTCCTCGGCGATCCTCGTCATGTCGGCTTCAAAGTTGATAGGCGGGAGGTGCTCCGTCATGGCGTGGGGCTCTTTGAGACGCAAACTTCACGAGTGATGAAGGACGATGCAGTCGGCAACCGCTAGTTTGGGAATTGAGACTACCGATTCTCCATCTCGTGATTCAAAGGCGAGGCTCTCGCCGGACGCGCTGGTCGCCGCAGTAACAGGGCGGCCGCCAGTGTTGATCCGCAGCTCGAGATCAGCGACAGGCACGACGTAGCGAATGCTCCCCGACTCGATTCGATGGGTAGTCTGATTCGTCAGCACTATTACCGTCCGGCTTCCATCGCCGCTTCGGTTCAAGGTCAAATGAACGGTCGGCGGCAGACTGGGGGCTGCGATGGGAGGTGATCCTCCCGCCCACATGACGGCATTCGCGAACAGGCGATCGATCTCGTAGCACTCGGCCCTATTTCGTTTGGGTTCGAGAAGGCCCGCGATGTACGCGACCCGTCCCCGATCGGCGCGAAGCGTGACAAACGGCCATCGCGGCTGACCAGGAAACTGACCTCGACGATTGTACGGTCGCATGTTGACCAGCGACTGATCCATATCATGGATCTGACCAGCTATTTCCGTGCCCGATTCGTGCTCAACCTCAATATAAGGGCCTACATGCGACAAGAGCCTCGTTCCGATTCCGGTGCGAAGCGAGGAGTCGTCGGGCAGGGTCACATACCTGAAATAGGGCCGTCCGGTTCGGAAGTCGACGCTAGGAATCGGTATCTGGGCATCGACACTCGGATATTCGACATCCTGGCTCCAGTCGACTTCATTTCCTGCGCGTACACCTGCGAGCTCCAGGATGGGATTGTTCTCTCTGCGCCCGCCAGATTCGTCGAATCTGCCAGATCTGTAGCTGGCCACCAGGCCGCCTCCGCCAGATACGAAACTTTCTATCGCCTCCAGGGTCGGAGTTCCCAAATGGGTTGCGTTCGGAATTATTAGGACGCTGAAGCCTTGCAGACGATCTTCCAGGACCGATCTCTCAGAAACAAATTCAAAGGGAATGTGCTGGTACGCGAGCAGATCGTAAACACCGGCCACCGATGACTGAAAGGCGTCGTCGCCGGACTGCTCCAATACACGCGAATGGAGGACCGCGGCGTACTTAACCGGTTCGCAGCCTTTGAGGGCGTCCGAAGCCCATCGAACCTGCCGCATCGCGTCGCAAAGACCCTCGTAGCCATCTCTGCTGTCGTCGAGAGCGTTCAGTTCTATGACATTGGGACTACACCTCGCGGCGACTCCCTGCATCAGGAGGAGCTGAGTGTGCTCCACCGTATGAACCTTGGCGTGGTGATGGTATGCGTGGGAGACGTTAGCCCACACAGCTTTTCCACCATAGGCGTGGACAAGGCGGTTACCGATCGCGGCGCTGTCTATGTCGGTCGATAGGTGCTGTTCGGGAAGTATGGCGTCAACATATTCGGCGCACGCCTCGGCGGCGGCCCCAAACAACCAGTTTTGGATGTAAACGGTTTCGGGTCGGAGCTCGTCTATAGCCCGGCGTATACGTCGGCAGAATCTTCTGGCGTTGGAGACTCGAAACTCGCGCAGCAGGCCCGCCTGGGATCGGTCGTCGACAAACGCTTGGCCGGGAAACCGCCCAAATCCAGCCTCGATTGGCATTTCGCGATCGTATCGAGCGCGAAACCCGTTACGACAATAGATGCAGTAGCATGCGGCGGACAATTGATCGAAAAAGATGCCATCGACATCGTATTGATCGAGGACCTCCCGAACCTGTGCCTCCTGAAATTCCCCAAAAGGTGAGTTGTAACAAAGGTGCGGCAGGAGTTCGCCATCAGGTCCAACGCTAACCCAATCGGGGTGCTCCCTGGCTTCAACTGCACAACCACCGGAGGTGGTTAGCCAGTAAGGAACAATCTTCAATTTGCGATCGTGGCCCCCCGCGCACAACCGTTCGAGGACGTCAATCTCCATGTCGGCAATCGGCGACGAGATCTTGCTCTCGTAGGCGACATTGCCGCCGAGTTGAATCCCGAAGATGAGCGCTTCCGCCTGAAGGTCGAGTGATCGATCGAGTACCGTCTCGATCCAATTCGAGGTCATCGGACGCCCATGCCGGGCCCAGGTGAAATGGACGACGCATTGTTCATGCCACTTCATAAGTTCATCCCTTGAGGTGCCCTGCCTCGTATGTCACGGCGCTAGGTCGAAGTAGTGGTGTTGTGGAAAACTCCCGATCCAGAAGGCTTCTCCGCCAAGTCCATGATCTCGGTGACGTGTAAAGCATGCCTGCCGCTTGTTAACGGTTCCGAGCCATCAACCAGGCAGTCAATCAGGTGAGTTATCGTTACCGAAATATCGAAGTTGGCCCCGAGGTTAGAGCTTCCAGCTGGCACCCACCCGGCATAGCTGAGATCTTCGTGTTGCTCGTACACTTCTATGCAATCTGGACCACTGCCTCCGTTGACGATCAGCGCGCCTTGGTCCCCGTAATACTCGGCACGTGGACTCTTGATAGCCGCGGCACAGTACCCGATGTCGGTCATCCCAAAGAGGCTGTCGCCCCAGTCGAGCAGAAGAAGGTTGTTATCTGCTGCGGTGGTATCAAATAACTGGCCTTTGCCAGGTCCGCTCAATGCCATTCGCTGGGGAATCGAAATGCCGGTAAGCGCGCCTACTCGCTTCACGGGTCCAAGGATCCAGGTAAGCGCCGTGAGATTGTAGGCGCCGAGGCTCGCCAGCGGTCCGCCGCCGGCCTGATAGAACCACGTTTGATCCGTGGACCCCCATCCCGGACGCCGAGCCGGGCCGGCCCCCGACGCCCGCGACACTGCGTAGGCAACCTTTCCGATCGCTCCACCCTGAATCAGCTCGCGAACCCTGATCGTCACCGGCTCAAAAAACATAGGCGGCGCGCAGCTCAGCTTCAATCCCTGTGCCTCAGCGAGTTCTACGAGTTCCTTGGCTTCGTCAAATCCGTTCGAAAGGGGTTTCTCTACCGCGACGTGTTTGCCGGCCAAAAGCGCTTGTTTGGTGTTCTCGTAGTGAAACTCGTGCTGTGTGAGCACAAGTACAGCGTCGAGATCCGCCTCGGCGAGCATCGCGCTGTAGTCGTCATACGAATGCACGGCACGGTATTTCTGTGCCGCGGCTTCAGCACGGCCCGGCACGGCATCACAAACCGCCGTCAGCTCCGCTTTTTCCGAGTAATTGGCGACTCCAGCGAGATAGTAGAGCTCAGCCACCGTACCCGTTCCCAAAACGCCTACCTTGATCCTGTTTGCCAAAATACCTCCCGATATCCAGAGCGTTACATCTCAGCTAAGCCGTCTCCAGCTTTGAGGTCCGGACGGATACACGCGCAGTGCCGACCGTTGAAGTAAGCGTAGCGTGACAGAAGACCGCAATGCGTCTGCGTACCTGGACGACCTGTTCCGGACCGGCCCGATATCTCGGGTCGGACACAGGCTAGCCGATTAGCCCGGTCAGAACGACGCGTCTCGCGAAGCAGCACGGCGCGACGATGAAGACTGGAACTGGCGGATTTGGGGACAGCGACAATGCCGCCACCAGAATAACTAGATCGATAAAGACTCCCACCTGTGCCGTAGAAACAATTCAGCCCAACCGGGATCGCGTAGTTTCCAACCGAGGCAAGGTAGACGATCGGTCCGAGCAGATCGTTCCACGAAGCTAGGAAAACCAGGACGGGAATCGCCGCGATTATCGCACCGGACAGAGTTACGAAGATTCGACAGGAGATTTTGAACGGGGTTGCGCCGTCGATGCTCGCTGCACTCTCCGACTTGTCGGACATCGCCTTGAACTACTCGCGAACAAGGAAGATCGCAAATGCCGCGCCGAGCCATCTCTCCGTACTGAGTTGCCGACTTCGGTGCAGTCTCTTCCGGCTGCAGGAATCGGCTATTAGCGGCGGTAGGCTAGGTGCGTCTCTCCCGTGAATCTTGTTCGGATCAGACATACGATCTGCGAGCCGATATCAACCAGGTCACGGACCGAACCTGGCGCTATGAGACCAAGAAAAACCGCGAGAGGCCGCTCAAAGCACTTGCGACCAACTACTCCTCAACGGCATAGATGGAGCTTTCGGGATGAAACATCTGCCAAGTCCAGCCGTACGACAACACGAACGATTGCTGCTCAAGTTTCTTGCCATCAAGGGTGCCGTCGGTGGCGATCCCGGCGTTGAGATCCCATTTCGACCCGGTCTCCAAGTCGGTCGGAATTCCGTTTGTCATTTCGAACGTCAACGTGTGCGTGCCGATGGCGCGATGATAAACTCGCGATCTACTCTCCGGCCCGACGTAGACCAGCACAGGCATTCCGCCGATTTCGTCATTTACTATCCCGAGACTCCGGACCGATTCGACGTGGTACCCCCGGTAATGCCCTCCGGCCGTTACCCCAATCATGGCGTCCTCCGCGAGCCGCATCGCAGGCTCGAGTCCAGATTTACGCGGCGTCACGGCACCCAATTCGAGAACGAGAGTTTCGGGCCGGTCGGCGTACCACGTGCGCCAAGTTTGAATGCTGGCCGGGAGCATCGCCAGCTTTTTGCCCTTCAGCACGCCTTGAACCGCGGCGCCGGAGATCTGGCTCCAAAAACTCCCAGTCTCAAGGTCGTACATGGATAGAGCTTCCAAATAGAGGCCCCCGGGGTTACCAAACTCGTACGTCTTGCCGTCGACGTTCCGACTGAAAACGACTGTCGAATGACACCGCAGACACCAGGTCGCGAGGACGGGGATTCCGTCAGACGCAGATCTGCCCCCAGATCGACTCCAGACCGAAGTGCTCACCTGAACCAGTCACGCTTGCGAAGGCTCCGTTATCGGCATGACTCCCTCTCACATTCTACGCAGCAAAGATCCAGTTCTGGAGGCGCAACCCAGCCGATCTGCTGCGCGCGTGATTCCGCCATTTCGTTGCGAGCAAAGCTCCGAGAGCGCTTTCGGAAGGCGACACGCTGTCATTTGCCCACCAGTGACTATTTCATCTATAACGCAACGGTCGGAAATTTTGACTCTCTTTTTTGGGAAACACATACCAACAAATGGCCCAAATGGCTGCGAAGATCACCGACGCAAAAGTAATCTCAATGACCAGGGACGTACCCCGCGAATTTCAGCACGTCACCGACCGCGGCAGGGTTTCGAAGGTGTCGGCCGTTCTCGTGCTCGTCGAATCCAGTGACGGAGTGATTGGAGTCGGAGAGTCGTATGGGAGCGGCTCCGTGATCGGAAGCATTGTTGATACCGATCTCTCCCCACTCCTGGTAGGCGAAAATCCCGATCGGATCGAGTACCTGTGGGAGAAGATGTACAACCGGGACCGGCTGGCCAGCGCCCTTTCCTACGCACAACCGATACCCGCGGTGCGTCGTGGAGCGGACATTTGCGCTATGAGCGGTGTGGATATTGCCCTCTGGGACCTTAAAGGTAAGCGTCACGGTGTTCCCGTCTACGAACTGCTCGGGGGCAAACTGAGAGACCGGGTCAAAGCGTTTGCCAGCGGAGGTTGGGCGAAGTCCGGAGGTCCGTGTGCGGACGAGGTCATGCGCTACGCATCGGCCGGTTTTGGGGCGATAAAGATGCGAGTCGGCCTGCTAGACGATTCTCTGGAGCAATCGGTTGTCCGTGTTGAAGAGGCAAGAAATGCCCTCGGATCGGACATAGAAATTGCCCTTGAAGGACACACTGCCCTCGACTACCGATCCGCGCAGTCCCTCGGTCGCATGGTGGAAGGATTCGATATCGCATGGTTTGACGACCCTTGCTCCAGCGACGACAAGAGGACCATCGCCCGGCTAAGACAAGACTTTCGATTCAGGCTGGCCGGAGGAAAGAGCGACCAGACGCGGTTCGATTTTCGCGAGTACATTGACCTGGACGCGCTCGACATATTCACGGCTGGTCCGGCGATCGCCGGAGGGATCACCGAACTCACCCGCATTGGGGATCTCGCTTGGGCTTGGAACCTGAAGACAGTTCCGCACAACTGGGGGTCTGCCATCCTGTTCGGCGCTACGCTGCAACTGGCAGCCTCGTCGCCAAGTTTCTACAGATTTGAGTTCAGCCAAGCCCATAATCCATTTCTTCACGAGCTGGCCATCGAGCCAGTGGAAATTGACTCCGACGGCTATGTGTCGGTGACCGATCGACCAGGGCTCGGATTCTCGTTGCGACCCGATTGGGAATCAAAGTTCCGGTCGTAGCAAGTGAATATTCACCTCTCGGGAAACGACCGTCGCCACACAGGTCCGGAGAAACGATGAGCACAGGAATCCTGGAACGCCTGGATCGTGGTCCCGTGCTCGGCGACGGCGGATATCTCATCGAGCTTGAGCGACGCGGCTATGTGGTGCCGGGCCAGTGGCTTCCGACAGTGGTGCTGGGTTTTCCCCATGCATTGTCCGAACTCCACCGGGAATTCATTAGATTAGGCGCTGAAGTCGTCCAGGCTCTAACCTTTTTTGGCAATCGATATCAGCTCGAATCAAAAGTGGGCCGAGGCTAACAAGCCGAAGCTCTAAATCGCAACGCCGTTGAAATCGCGAAAGGGGCAGCCGACGAGTCGGTTCTAGTCGCGGGCACCGTGTGCGTTACCGGATTACTTGAATCGCGGTATCGCGCCGGTCCCGTCGAACAACCGCAGGCAGCAGATCTCGAAAGGGCCCGCCGGGAGTTGCGAGAGCAGTTGCGTTGGCAGAAGGAGGCAGGTGCGGATTTTGTTATTGCTGAGACGTTTTCACGGTTGGATGAGGCCGTAATCGCGACCGAAGAAGCCAAATCGGTCGGATTGCCGGTGATCACAACTCTTTGCTTCAAGGCGACACCGGTGACGATAGATGGGTTCACGGCCAGTGAGTCGGCGAAGAGGCTGGTCGGTGCCGGGGCCGACGCTGTGGGAATCAATTGCCAGCGAGATCCGGGCAGTATGCTATCTCTTACTAACGAGATGCGCGAAGCTGTTGACCGCCCTCTGGCAGCTCAGCCTCTCGGGCTCAGAACACCGGACGGCTGGCTTGAGACCGAGGACCCTGCCGCCTTCGAGCGAATGCAGCTTTCAAGAGACGAATGGCAAGCCTTCGGGGATAAAGCGCAGGCGAGCGGTATCGGCTACGTTGGCGCATGTTGCGGGGCCGGCCCGTCTGGCATCCGAGGTATCGCGGAGGCGTTAGAAAACCGACTTGGCTGAGCTAGCCGATGTCGGCGACTTCGACGGAACGCTGATATCCGCGAACTCATATCGAATTAAGCGCCAGGCGAAACTGAGCCGCGAATGATCCGTCTGCACGCCACGGCTTCGCGCGATTTCGGACTGAACGGGTTTTCGGGAAATTGACTCTAACAGCTTCGACAGCTCGACTGCGTCGCCGTATCAGAAATCCATACGGATATCGAAGCAGGCAGGTAATGGAAAAACGATCCGAGAAATCTTTGCTTCGCGTATTCCGCCGCGCCCGGGCGGTCATGAGAGTGATTGCATTCCCAGAATCGGGCGTCTCTAACCGGCCGTTTTAGTGCTGCTTTCGCTGTCAGTTCGAATAGCCGAGGCCTTCGGCGCAAAAGACCGGGCGCTGATGCCATTTGAGGAACTGGCTCGAATGGCAGCGAACCTCGGCTACGACGCACTCTGCATGCGGGCATCGCAAGCCGGAATCGATACGCCGTTGGAAAGGCGCCGTGAGATGGTGTCCCTTTTGGATGAGCTCGGGCTGGCAGTAACGATGGTCACTGGAGACGTATCCACGGCGGCCAATGATGCCGCTGCCGCGGCCGCGCTGCAAAACACTGGACCGCACCTGGACCTTGCGGAGCAGTTCCGATCGCCCTTGGTGCGTGTCATGATCAAGGAAGAATCGGACATCGAATTAGCCAGGCGCGCCGCTGCCGAAGCGGCCGCACGCGGCCTCCGGCTCGCCCACCAGATGCACGTCGGGACGCTTTTCGAAACCATCGACGAAGCAACGGCGATCGTAGAGCGCGTCGGGCTTGACGGTTTTGGCGTCACGCTGGAGCCAGCCAACATGATCGCCTGCGGCGACGATTGCGGGCCGGATGCCATAGCCCGGCTGGCGCCGTATCTAGTCAACGTCTATTTGCAGAATCAGCTAGTGGATGAAAATGGACCGACCGTCGTTCGCCGGCGCGACTCCATCGTGCGGGTGAGAAACATACCTTTGGATGCGGAAGAAGGAATCGATCTCGATGCGATTTTCGAGGGTCTAAGGGCCATCCGATACAACGGCCCCGTCACAGTTCATCAATCAGCAATCGAGGGGCTGCCCATCGAGGACTCCGCTCGTCGCTATTACGAGCTGCTTTCGTCCTACGTCCAGCACTAGGCCACATCAAGATCTCGTACGCTGCCAACAATCTGATCTATTCGGAATTCGATGCCGCCGAGCCCGTGCGCGAATATCATCTAGGGGGCAGCGATCGACCAAGGAGTACCAGCAATACCTAGTGCAACGCGAATTGGCGTGATCGGCGCGGGCAGCGCGATATTTTCCGTTGGCCTTGTCAGGGATTTGTGTCTGACGGAATCGCTGTCCGGTAGTGAAATCTGCTTCATGGACATCGACACCGTCCGACGCCTCCTTGAGGGTGTAGAAGATCTCGCGGTCCAGGAACTCGTCCCTGAGTTTGCCGTTGAAGCTCTCCACATAGCCGTTCTCCCAGGGGCTTCCGGACTCGATGAAGAGGGTTTTCGCCCCTACCCGTCCAACCCAGCTCCTCACCACTCTGGCCGTGAACTCCGGGCCGTTGTCGGAGCGAATGTGCTCAGGCACTCCCTTCATCACGCATAAATCTGCGAGGCACTCGAGCACATAGTGGAGACCGGATGCTGCGGGCCACTTTGATGGCCAGACACTCCCGCGTGTACTCGTCGATGATGGTCAGGATCCTGAATGGTCTGCCGTCATGGGTCCGTGCAGCCACGAAGTCGTAGGCCCACACGTG
>PVBE012431787.1_pt1 | contig 13150 bp, 8 predicted proteins | sample 1631181 | NCBI WGS metagenome assembly PVBE01 (sample SAMN08397723, study PRJNA350692) | Marine metagenome, whole genome shotgun sequencing project. | isolation source: water | place: Pacific Ocean | collected 2012-04
AGGCTTACAGTAGTGTTATTAGTGGACTTCAAGAGCCTGCCTGACAGGTCAAAGACCTCAACATTAATAGAGCCATTATAACCGTTTATCTTAAGGGTAACAAGGTCGTTAGTGGGATTGGGATGAACCGATGTGTTTGGTTCAGTCTCAATATCATCTTCAATTCCTATAAACTGATCGTACAAATTTGGATAATAGAAATCTAAGGTGTTTCTCATTAAATCACCTTGCCCTATGGTAAATGCGTTCTGGCAATTTCCGCTTGAATAATCCATGTAGTTTTCAACCATGTCGTGTAAATCCATTCCTCCAATATTATCTACGCAAGTGTTGGCAGATAGATTACAATTCCATTGGCTAGAACTATTGCTATTAGGAGTATCTGATATGAAATCATCGATAGTGCAATCTCCGTCTCCCCAAATGTGTCTAAGTCCTAAATAATGCCCTGTTTCATGTACAAGTAATTTACCAGTATTAACCACACCGTTATAAATATTGTAAGGCGATGGCAATAAATTGGGATTATTACTACCTACATTAACATAGTGGATCAATACACCCTGACTATAAGGTGAAGTCAAGTCCAAAATAGAATCTGGCCAATTGGTGTGATTTAGGGGGGGGGTGGCAAAGGCGAAGTAAAACATCTCCTCAAAATTATTAAACTGTGGTTCTAAGATACGCAAATCACCAATCCATATATTAAGGTAATGATCCGTATTCCAAGCGTCTTTACCTCCTAAACTAGAGTTGGTAAGTCTAAAGTAATTGTAAAATAAACTGTCTTCTACCCATTGGGTAATTTGTGCCGTTTGTCCGGAGCCATATGGGAGAATGCCACCAAAATATTCTATAGATGTACTCGTTCTAGTTATACCCGAAGTAGTGAATCCGTTGGGGTCTGTATCGGCTAAATAAAACTCAATTCCAACATCTCCAACAAAAGGTAGAAATGCAGCCCTCGTATTGGTAGTATCGTCATTAGTTCTTCTAAATGATTGATTAATAATATCAAGCTGATTTAAAATAACAGAGTCAGCTAGGTCCTCAGACGTATTATTATGAACAATGTGAAACACCACAGGAATTCGGTAAATAGTAGAATGACTGCTGCTTTTAATTGAAACCAGGTGATTAATATCTTTTATTAATTGTTCGTTTAATCCATTTAAATGTTCACACTTAATCAGGTCATGGCTACCGCAAAAGGGAACAGTTGGAAATACGGGATTCCATTTATGTGTAGCACTATGAATAGGACCTTGTCCAATAATGTAACAAGGAATTAGCATAATTAATAACACAAGCTTAGATCTTTTCATCTTTTAAGATTTTGTACAAAAATTAGATACAATGAGTAATGATAAGAGTGATTTTGGGAATGATCGAAATATTTCTCAATTTTAAACATTAGAGGGATGAATGAATTTTTAATTTTTTTGGTTTTCTTTTATTAATGTTTGTAACAACCCTATAAACAATATAACTAATATCTTTTTCATATTACTAATATACAAAAGTTGATGAATTGGGTGAGCGGGGTTAGTCTCTAACCACCTTCAGCTCTTCAACTCTATCGCCATATTCTATCCTAAACAAATAGATCTCTTCAGTACAACCCTTAAGACTTAGTAGTATTATTTGTGGACTTTAACAGTCTACAAGGAAAGCCACTTCAGTAAAAAGTAAAACACTATTACAATTAGTTTTTTCATCTTAAAATCTAGCTATACTAATATACAAAAAACAAGAAATCAATATTCCCTTTAGTTGTCAATATATGATCCCTTGATCAACACCTCTTCTGTTGCTTGTAATTCTGCTGATTGGTTTGTGCTTAAAGGGGCAATACAGTAAATTCGATTAGTTAATCTTAAAAAAGAAGCAAGACAAAGTTCTCTAAGATTTTCATCTGCTGCATTCTCTAACAGCAGCGCAAGGGTAAGTGTTCTTGAGAGCTTTTCCACACATTCTCTGGAAAGCACCTGCTGCTGATCTTCATTTTTACTCATTAAGATTTTTATTAATTTTTTATCCGCTTCCAAACGATCTTTTAATATTTTAACATAATCTGAAAACCCTTCTATCTGTTTTGAATTTTCTATGATCTTATCAATTTTATCAAATAAATAAAAATGCGCTTGTTTATGAAAGCTTCGAAGTGACTCTAAAGTTAATATATGGGTGGCACCCTCCCATATAGGCAGCACCTGCGCATCTCTGAGCAATCTTGGAACAATAGTATCTTCTATATAGGCATTACCACCAATAAGCTCCATAGCTTCACTAGCGCAAAATACGGATAGCTTGGCACTGATCGCTTTAGAAAAAGCAGTTAATAACCTAACCAATTCCCTTTCCTGTTTGCTAGCTCCATTATCTACTTTATCTAGTAACCGAATGGTTTCAAAAACAAGTACCATCGCTCCTGTATGCTCTGCAATAAGATCAGAGACAGCACTTCTCCATAGTGGCTGATTAACCAGCTTTTTTCCAAATGCCATCCTGTTATGCCCAAAAGCTAACGCTTCCAGGATCGACCTTCTCATAACCGCAACACTCGCCACAGAATTGTAAAGTCTTGAAAAATTTACCATCTCCAGCATATTTTTAAGTCCTTCTCCAATTCCAGACAATAAAAAGGCTTGTGTGTTTTTCAAGTCTACTTCACCTGTTGGCATTGATCTTACACCTAGTTTATCCTTAAGTTTTTGGATCTGAATAGTAGCAGAATTATTTTCAGGCACCTCTCTAAGTACAAGAAATAGTCCCAATCCGTCAGTACCAGAAGGTGCGTCTGGCATTCTTGCCAAGGCAAGAATAGCCTGCGCATCTACGTTAGAACAAAACCACTTCTCTCCATTCAAATACCATTTATCTCCCTGCTGATGTGCAGTTACATTATTGGCCCCTACATCCGAACCTCCTTGTTTTTCTGTAATAAACATAGCTCCCTGCCACAATTCTTCAAGGTCTTTGCTTGCAACATGATTTAGTGCTTTTTTTACTATTTCATTGTTCGGATCTTTTTTTAAATGATTTTCAAGTACTCTGCCAACACCATCGGTCATACAGATAGGACAATACAAACTCATTTCGCTTTGAGCAAAATAATATCCAAGAGAAAATCCAAGTAAGTGACGAACAGATTTATACTCAGCCATCCATTTTGGATCATATTTAATTGAAATTATCCCTTTCCCATAAGAAAGCTTTTCAAGCTCATAATAAGATTCATCATATACTATTGTATCTATCTGAATACCGTTTTTATCAATTTTTTTAAGCTGTGGGCTGTTTTGATCTACTTTGATGGATAAAAGACTAGCATTAGCAGCATTCTTTCCAAATTCTAGATAAGTAGTTTCCAAAGAAACATAGCGCTCTCCCATCCACTTCTTAAATAACAGACGACCTAAAGGATCTTCTTTAAATAGGTTTTCTGGAGTGAAAACTGGTAAATTATTTTCTATTGATATCATTATAATCGATTGATTACTAATATATAAAATTTAATTTCATGTTAACATATGATATTTCACTGTTCTTTAAAAAGAATTACTTATCACGAAATCACACAAAAATTAATTATGGCATTAATTTTGGATTTAAGTACTAAACCTTACAAAAATCCAGATCATGAAAACAAATCTCAACCTTACGATCAAACAAATCTACTTAGTTCTTTTTTTAATTTGTGGTTTATCAATTACAGCCCAAAAAGAAACAAAACTCCCAAAATATCTTGGTGAATCTTCACGTAACACCTTAAATAATATCCAAAATAATATGGATAATCATAGAGATGACAAGGGATTTAACCCTGTAGAAAATGTGATAGGCGTAGCTTCTAATAATTACAGGGTTATTAACCATAACGGACTTGAAGAGGCCAATACCATTGAAAATCTTTTAGCGATTCCTGCTGAAGAACTTATTGTAATAGACAATCAAATCAATAATGAATTATATGAAAACCCATTGGTTGTTCTCAACGAACAAGAAATAGAATTCTGGAGTGTCTTTAGAAGAATGATCAACCTTCCTCATAGAGAAGTACATATTGGAAAAACTTATGGAGACCCACACATACAAACTTTTGATGGACTTAAATATTCATTTCAAACTGTAGGGGAATATACCTTATGCACTAACAAAAAGGGAAATTTTGAAATACAAACCAGACAAGAAGCTACTGGAGCATCGGTTTCATTGAATACAGCTACGGCTATGAATGTAAATGGTGATACAGTATGTATATATTCTAAAAATCACCCTGATGCATTTACCAAACAACCAATAAGAGTGAATGGAGCAGTTTTTGAAATGAAGAATTCTACCTCATTGCTTAAAAAAGGCGGGATCATAAAAATAGTTGGTAAAAAAATTACCATTCTATGGCCAACAGGAGAAGAAGTGATGGTAAAGCTGGCCAACAACTCATTGAATGTTGTGCCTAAAGTATACACTTCTAACAATGGTGAATATATCGGATTGTTAGGAAACGCGAATGGAAATCCTGCTGACGACCTTGTTACTTACGGTGGCAATTTTTTTGAACCAAGAGCTGCCTTTTATGAACTAAATGACTTAACATCTGATTCTAAAATTAAAAAAAGGGTGATAAAATCTGAAAAAAATTATAAAGAAAAATTGATCAAAATATTTGGGGATTCTTGGAGAATAAAAGATCATAATTCATTATTTCTTTATAAACCATATGAAAACACCTTAACATATACAAATTATTTCTTTCCAGCAGAACAATTCTCATTAGCTGAAGCAGATAAAGATGAGGTTAGAAAAGCAAAAAAAGAATGTCAAAAAGCAGGTGTAGCTGGAGATGAAATGGAGGGGTGTATCTCCGATATCATTACCACTAAAGATATAAGCTTTGCCAATGAAGCAGCTCTATTAAGTGATAACGAAGAGATATTTGAAAGAACCTTCAATTCAAAAAACAAAATGAGAAAGCTACCTTCCTTAGAAGAGGCTAGAAAAATAGAGCAAGAAAATATTGAAATAGCAAGAAAAAAGGAAAGAGAAGAGAATAGAGTTACAGTAGGTGATATTATTAGAACAGTTACAAATGATGATTCATCATCGGATGAAAAACCAGCTATTTTTGAAAGAGAACATACTACAATCAGTATTCCTTCAACTCAAAATCCAAATAGTTCAAAACCAATCTCTACCCCTCCCGTATTAAACCAAAATAATGTTGAAATTAAAAAAAGTAAATAGACTAATATAAAATATTATATTTAACAATACATACAAATCAGAATTATTAGAAAAAAACTAACTATTTAAAATATTATATTAAAACAAATAAGATATGCATTTCATGATGCAGCTACATAGGTTTGTAGAAAAATAAACATCATGAAATCCATATTTAATCCACTTATTTTACCCCTTACATTTTTTTTCTTCATCAATCATTTTCAGGCACAAGGACCACCTGCAGCAATTGCCAACACACTACAGGGCATTACCAATAATGCTCTACCCTCTCAAATGAGCAACTCAGGAATTGTCCTAGGCATTTACGTGCCTGGAGAATGGTCATGGCAAGGCACAAGCGGCTATGCTATATCAGGCATGACTTCAGGCCAACCTGCTACTTTAGCACAACCAGATAGCAAATTTAGAATAGGGAGCATTACTAAAACCATGGTTGCCACCTGTATTTTAAAACTCGATGAGAATGGACTATTAAACATAGATGATCCTATTGATAATTATCTAAGAAGCACTTTAGTAAATGACACAATAGCAAGCAGTGGAACTATAAAAATTCGTCACTTAATGAATCACACAAGTGGCATTTCTAATTCTGCTGACAACCCCACATGTCAGTCTACAGTACTCAGCAACCCATTAACATCATGGACACTTGAAGAAGCTATTTATTGTGGAGCCAGCCAAGGAGAGATATTTCCACCTGAATTTGCCTGGGGATACTCTAATACCAACTACACCATACTAGCTATGATAATTGAAGAAGTAACAGGCAATAGCTATGAAAATTATTTACTACAAAACATCATCACCCCTTTAAGTCTTCAAAATACCGAGATTCCATCTACACCCCAAATAAGCGGAAGTCACATGGGTTGTTATTGGGACATAGGTAGCTGGATCGACCTAACAATTATTCACCCTTCAACCTATACAGGATGGGCAGATGTCGTAAGCACAACAGAAGATCTCAATATTTTTTACTCTAACCTGTTAGATGGAAATTTAATTTCAAACAACTCTCTGAATAAAATGAAAGTAATTGACCCTGCTTCATTTGATTACGGATTGGGGCTTGATTTCTATCTAATTGGAGGAAATGATTATTATGGCCATACAGGAGAAGTAGCAAACAGCAGTAGCATGTTTTTTGCAGATGTAAGTACTTCATTAGCGCCCAATGGATATTATATTTCTTTTAACTTCAACATGCAAGGAGCCGACATGTACTCAGCAATTGAGCTACCTGTTTACAATCTACTGAATTCTGGCACAGCAGCAAGCATAAAACCATCTAAAACATTAGAATACACCTTTTATCCAAATCCTACAAAAAACACAGTTCATTTTCAACACCCAACCAATGAAAAAGGAACTTGCTGCATCTATGATTTACAGGGTAAACTCATAAAAACACATGTTTTTACTAATGGAACTAATAGCATTAACTGTAATGAACTTGAAAAAGGAATCTATACTGCAAAACTCACAACTCAACAACAACAAACAAACCAAAAACTTATTATACAATAAAAAATATCGGGATAGCTGGTCAGCTAAAGTTAAAAAGAACAAATTACTTTTTATAAGTGCTTGTGGATTAGGATGTTCAGCACTACTTTAACTGACAGCTTCCGGTATAAATACACCCATATCTTTTTATCCTTTTAAGTGTCTATATAAAATCAGGAACACTTTAATAAATATTATAATTAAATTAAAACAGCATCATATATTCGATAGAGTCTGAATTATTTTTCTACTAATTTTGAAAGGTTAATTTTGTCAAAAAATAAATGCTTTGAAAAAATATCGCCCATTGATCATATGGCTACTTTGCGGTTTCTTTTTAGTTTACTTCATGGTTATTGTTGGTGGAATTACTCGTTTAACTGGCAGTGGATTATCAATGGCAGACTGGCAACCTATTATGGGAGTTTTCCCTCCAATGAATGAGGCTGAATGGAATGAGAAATTTGAGCTATACAAAGCTACTCCACAGTTTATAGACATTAACAATGAATTTACTTTATCTGAATTTAAATCAATTTTCTGGTGGGAATTTATACATCGAGATCTAGGAAGGCTTATCGGTCTTATCTTCATTATACCATTTATTATTTTCTGGATCCAAAAAAGGTTCAACAAACCTCTACTTAAAAAAATGTTCATCTTGTTATTCCTGGGAAGTTTACAAGCTATTTTAGGTTGGTACATGGTGTATAGCGGACTTATAGATAAACCCTACGTGAGCCACTTTAGATTAGCTGCTCATTTTATAACTGCTTTAACTGTCATGTCTTATATCTTATGGATCATCTTAGATTTAAAAAAACCAGTACCCAAAACAAACAACAACCCCTTTCTTAAAAAAATCTCACTGCTTTTAATTGGCATAATTTTAATTCAGTTAACATATGGTGCTTTTACTGCAGGACTTGATGCAGGATTTGGCAATCATACCCTTAGCAACGCATTCGCTCCTCCCTCTCAGTTTGGAGATATTTTGAATCACCCTTTTACAGTTATATTCATACATAAATACCTTGGGATCTTTATTCTACTATTATCCATTGGATTACAATTTTTCTCAAAAAGAATAGCCATTTCAAAAGAACAAACAATTGGTATTAATATTTTATCAGCAACTATTCAATTGCAATTCCTCTTAGGTTTATTTACCCTTATCTACAACATACCTATTGACTTAGCGGTCACACATCAGGCTGTTGGAGTATTAGTACTATCAGCATGCTTATACCTACTACATCAATCAATACAATCAAAAAAGCTGAAAATAGTTTACGATAAAATCAGAATGATTTGATACTTTTACTTTATCATTTACTTATCAAACCAAGTTATTTATAAAAATGAAAACAACTACCCTTACCCTAACACTACTATTCACAGTCATATTTAATAGTTTCTCTCAGAAATGCGAACCTTATTTTCCTATGGAAGAAGGAGTTGAATTTGAAGTCACTAATTATGACCATAAAAACAAAATTACTGGCAAAGCAAAACATAAAATTATAAGTAAAACTTTAACCGGAGATAACCTGGAATGTGAAATTCACATGGAATCTTTTGACGAAAAAGACAATGCCTTAATAGCCAACAACTACAAAGTCATGTGTAGGAATGGAAAATTTGAATTTGACATGAAAATGTTCATGGACAATGAGGCCCTAACTAGCTATAACAGCATGGATGTTACTGTAGATGCAGATTTCATAGAGATCCCTAACAAACCATCAATAGGCGAAAACCTTAATGATGGTAAAATGGTAGTTAATATAGGGTCTAATGGAGTAAACATGATGAGCATGAAGTTAAACATCATCAACCGTAAGGTTGAGGCTTTTGAACAAATAACTACTTCTGCTGGAACTTTTGATTGCGTTAAAATATCATTTGATACAGAAACAAGATTCATTGTGAAAATTTCAGGAAGTGTTAAAGAATGGTATTGTAAAGATGTTGGGATAGTAAAAAGTGAAAGCTATAACAAAAAAGGCAAATTAACAGGCTACAATCTACTAACAAACATAAATCAATCTTTAAAAAAGAACTAATTTATTCTTACATAGAAGCCTTTTATTTAAATATTATTGAATAACCTTATAAATAACAGATTTCTTCCTTTCTATCTCTTTACTTTAGGCGTATTAATAGTTCTTATTTGCCCTATTCTTTTTCAAGAAAGCATGTTTATGGACGGCATACAATATGCTTGTGTTTCTAAAAATCTTGCAAATGGGTTTGGATCGTTCTGGCTCCCTTATTTAAGTGAAACCTGGTGGAAAGCAGGATCAAATTATTTTATGGAACACCCACCATTGGTTTATTGGATTCAATCTATATTTTTTAAGCTTTTAGGAGATAGCACTTATATTGAACGCATATATACGTTAATTACCGCTTTTTCTTCTGCCTATTTAATTATAAAAATATGGAAGCTTATTCCATTAGAAAAACAAATAAACAATAGTGGTTGGCTACCTGTCCTACTATGGATAATAACACCTGTTTGTTATTGGTCTTTCCAAAACAACATGCATGAAAACACAATGACTGTATTTGTTTTACTAAGCTCTTTTTTCATCTTAAAAGCATTGTTTGAAAAACAGCAAACCTATCTATTTATCTTAGGTGGAATAGCAATTTTTCTTTCTGCTTTATCTAAAGGAGTACCAGGGATATTTCCATTAACAATTATTTTTATTTTCTACATTTCATATAGGTCTATCTCATTCAAAAAAGCACTTATTTACTCTAGTATAACTTTCCTAATACCGACATTAATATTCAGTGTTATACTACTAAACGAAAGCGCTTACCAAAGCCTAACCTTTTATATAGAAAACCGCCTTACACAACGAATTTTAGAAGAACCTGTAGTTACTAATAGATTTCATATAATAACACAAATTATCATGGAACTTTTACCTGCAATTATAATTGGCACTACTATACTTAGTATTTCAAAAATAAAACAGCTTAAAGTAAACTCAAAGCTACATTCTAAAACAATAAATCTATTTCTTTTAATTGGAATATCTGGCTCTATTCCATTAATCACTACCTCTGTCCAAAAAGGTTTCTACCTAGTTCCCTCAATTCCTTTTTTTAGCCTTGCGATTTCTGCTGCAATTGCCCCTATTTTAAATACATGGATCCAAAAAATAGATACACATAGCACATTCTACAAAACAATAAAATGGTGCAGTATATTTTTCTTATTCACCTGTCTTACACTCTCATATTCACAAATTGGAAAATCAGGAAAAGACAAGAGTTTATTGCATGACATCCACCTAATTGGAAAAGAAATCCCTAATGGAAGCACTATACAAATCGAACAATCAATATATGACGAATGGAATTTACAATTCTATTTACTTAGAAATTATGATTTATCCTGTTCTACAGACCCATCAAAATACAAGTATATAATTGCAAAAAAGAATTACTCCCCTACAAAAAATCTAGAAAAAATACCACTAAACACTAATGAATATGATCTTTTTAAGATCAACAAACACTAATAAATTTTAAAAAAAAATATTTTTTATTTCTATTTTCAATTTCTTAACTACATTTGTATCGAAATTGTTCTTTACAAATTCTTATCAAGAAAAGCTGAGGGAAATGGCCCGATGACGCTTTAGCAACCACAACATCATGTTGAATGGTGCTAATTCCACCCAATTATTTGGGAAAGATAAGTGCAGAATATTGCTTTAAATCATTATACATATACAAAGCTCTTCTGACTTGTCAGGAGAGCTTTTTTTTGGCTCTTCCTGATGCTGCTCTTGAAAAGATTTTAAGAACCTATTAATAACTTAAAATTAAAAATATGAGTAGAATTACTGAAATTATTCACGCAGTTCCGGTAGATGAACTTACAGGATCCATTTCTGTGCCTATTTACCAAACATCAACCTTTGTACAACAAGCTCCCGGCAAGCACAAAGGATTTGACTATGCCCGATCCAATAATCCCACAAGAAAAGCACTGGAAGACCTTACAGCCAAACTTGAAAAAGGCACTTCTGGTTTTGCATTTTCTACTGGATTAGCAGCCATAGATGCTGTAATTAAATTATTATCGACAGGAGACGAAATAATAGCTGTTGATGATATTTATGGTGGTGCTTACAGATTATTTACACACATCTATAAAAAACTAGGCATTAAAGTACATTACGTTGACACCACTAACGCAGAAAACATACTATCGTATATTAACAAAAACACTAAAATGATCTGGATTGAAACCCCTACAAATCCAACACTTAAAATTTCTGACATAGGTAGCATTGCAGATATTGCTAGTTCCTGTCAAGCACTATTAGTGGTAGATAATACTTTTGCCAGTCCGGTAAGCCAGCTTCCTTTTGAATTGGGGGCAGATATCATTATTCATTCAGCCACGAAATATATTGGAGGACACTCCGATCTATTAGCAGGTCTGGTGGTTACGAAAAATGAGGAATTATCAGAAAAAATAAAATTTATTCAAAATGCATCCGGTGGAATACTTGCACCATGGGATTGTTTTCTGACCATTAGAGGAATAGAGACTATAGAGCTTAGAGTTTCCAGACAAAGTGAAAATGCACAAAAAGTAGCAGAATTCCTTCAAACAATAGAAGAAATTGATAAGGTTTATTATCCTGGACTTAAGGGGCATAAAAATCATAAGATAGCCCTTGAACAACAAAACGGGATCTATGGAGGAGTAGTATCATTCAGTTTAAAAGAAGATACTATTAAAGCAGCCGAACAATTTGTTACTGGAACAAAGTACTTTAAGTTAGCTGAAAGCCTAGGTGGCGTAAAGAGTTTAATATGTCATCCTGCTCAAATGACACATGCTTCTATACCAAGAGAAAAAAGATTAAGATCAGGGATTCAGGACTCTTTAATTCGGCTTTCCTGTGGTATTGAAAATGCAGAAGATCTGATACATGATCTTGAACAAGCTTTAAATTATTATCAACCAATTAAATCTATACTAAAATGGAAAAACTAACTATCGGACTCTTTGGGTTTGGAGTTGTAGGAGAAGGCATCTACAAGGTGCTCTCACAAAAACAGAATCTGGGTTGTACAATAAAAAAAATAGCAATAAAAAACCCAAATAAAAACAGAAATGCACCTGCTTCACTATTCACTAATAAAGCTAATGATATAATCAATGATGAAGATATTAACTTGATAGTAGAATTAATCGATGATGCCGATGCTGCTTTTAACATTGTATGCGATGCAATGAACAAAGGAAAATCAGTAGTAAGCGCTAATAAAAAAATGATTGCAACACATCACTTGAAACTCATCGAATTGAGTAAGAAAAATAATGTGTCATTTCTTTATGAAGCTGCAGTATGTGGTAGTGTTCCTATTATAAGAAATCTTGAAGAGTATTTTGACAATGATCTGCTTATCTATATTCAGGGGATCGTAAACGGGTCAACTAATTACATTCTCAGCAAAATGAAAACTGACAATGTGAGCTATGAAAATGCACTTTCAGCTGCAAAAGAAAATGGATTTGCTGAAAGTGATCCTACACTTGATGTAGAAGGAATAGATGCTGCTTATAAAATCAGCATAATTACTCTTCATGCTTTCGGGAAATATATTAAAACAAAAGATGTAATACGTAAGGGTATCACTTCATTGAAAGAAAATGATTTTCAGTATGCCAAAGAAAAAGGGTTTGTCATTAAGTTGATCGCCAAAAGCATTCTGAATAAAAATGGAGACCTGATCAATATTTCAGTTTTACCTACATTTATTGAGAAAAACAACACACTAGGTAATACCAATAATGAGTTCAATGGTCTATTGATAGGAAGCTCCCTGGCTGATGAACAATTCCTTTACGGAAAAGGAGCAGGTCGATATCCAACTTCATCTGCAGTACTTAGTGATATTTCAGCCATTAAATACGGATACAGATATGAATATAAAAAGGGTATTAAAAGTAATACACAATATTCTGCTGATTCAGTGAAATGTTACATTAGCTTTAACCGGGAAATTGCTTTTGACCGCTCTGTTTTTGAAAAAATAAATGAAGAATATTTATGTGAAGACAAACGTTACATTATAGGACATCTTAAACCAGAATTAGTCAAAGACACACAATTATTTGAAGACAAAAGAATTTCACTAATTTGTTTCAATTAATATAATAATCCAAAATAGCCTCTTAAATAAAAGGGGCTATTTTAATAACTTTTACCCCATTAGCATCTAATTGATCTTAAACTTAATAGGTAAGGTGAATCTAACACTCACAGCCTTACCTCTTTGTTTTCCTGGACTCCATTTAGGCATTCCTTGTGTGTGTGTGTGTGTGTGTGTGTGTGGTGGGTGGGTGGGG
>PVBE010096123.1_pt1 | contig 13149 bp, 10 predicted proteins | sample 1631181 | NCBI WGS metagenome assembly PVBE01 (sample SAMN08397723, study PRJNA350692) | Marine metagenome, whole genome shotgun sequencing project. | isolation source: water | place: Pacific Ocean | collected 2012-04
AGCGCTGCTTTCCAGGAGAGCGCGAAACACCTGCACATTCAAATTGGATGGCAACAACTCTGCCAGTATTTTTTCTTCTGAAGGTTCAAACTCGTAGATCGCGGATGGACCCGTTTCCACTGCTGTTTCAGCTTCACCATCTTCATCAGCGAGCTGAACCGGAATGATTTGTCGCGGCGTCACTTCCTGAGTAATCGCTGAAATGAATTTGTTGTAGATGATGGTGCAGACATCAAATTCGCCGGCTTCAAACATCTCAATAATCTTGACCGCCACACCCTGAGCTTCTTCAAACTGAACGCCGGCTTTGCCGATACCTTTATAAGTATCCACAATCGCGTTTTTAAATTCAGTTTTGAGTTGTTCGCGCCCTTTCCGGCCGATACAAAGAATTTTAGCGTTTTTATTTTCGCCTGTAAGTGCGAGTAGGCGATTGCGGGTTCCGCGGGAAATATTAGCATTAAAGCCACCGCAAAGTCCCCGGTCCGAGGTTACTACAACAATCAAGTGGGTATCATCGGAACCTGTACCGCTGAGCAATTTACCAGCACCTTCTAGCGATCCCGGATTATCAAGGAGCGACGTCATCATGCGCTCCATCCGTTCGGCATAAGGCCGGGCAGCTTCGGCTGCTTCCTGCGCACGTTTCAACCGCGACGCCGCCACCATTTTCATGGCAGAGGTGATCTTTTGCGTCGATTTGACGCTAGAGATACGGGTTTTGAGTTCTTTAAGATTGGCCATATTTCGTCGCCAAACTCCCTAAGTTAAACGCAGCTTTAAGCAAATGACTTGGTAAAATCATCTAGGAAAGAATTAAGCTTTTCTTCGGTTTCTTCAGAAACCGCTTCATCAGCACGGATCGCTGCCAAAATGTCAGCGCCCTTTTCGCGAATACTGTCGAGCATGGCTTGTTCAAAGCGCACAACATCTCTGACTTCGATACCATCGAGATAGCCGTTAACGCCACAGAACAGGGAAACAACTTGCTCTTCCATCGCATAAGGTGAGAACTGTCCTTGTTTTAAAACTTCCGTCAAACGCGCGCCACGGGCCAGCAATTGCTGGGTCGAGGCATCCAAATCGGAGGCAAATTGTGCAAAGGATTCCATTTCCCGGTACTGTGCAAGCTCAAGCTTGATCGAGCCGGCAACTTGCTTCATCGCTTTCACTTGCGCCGCCGAACCCACACGGGAAACCGACAAGCCAACGTTCACAGCGGGCCGGATACCTTTATAAAAAAGATCCGTTTCAAGGAAGATTTGACCATCGGTGATCGAAATCACGTTGGTCGGAATATAAGCCGAGACGTCGTTTGCCTGAGTTTCAATGACCGGAAGCGCGGTCAAGGAACCAGCACCATTATCGTCGTTCATTTTTGCAGCGCGCTCCAAAAGGCGTGAATGCAGGTAGAAAACGTCACCTGGATATGCTTCACGTCCTGGGGGACGGCGCAGCAATAGGGACATCTGTCGATAGGAGACCGCTTGTTTGGTTAAATCATCATAGAAAATAACCGCGTGCATACCGTTGTCGCGGAAATATTCACCCATGGTGCAGCCGGTGTAAGGGGCCAGGAACTGCATCGGGGCCGGCTCGGAAGCGGTTGCGGCAACAACAATGGAATATTCCATCGCGCCGTTTTCTTCGAGCACTTTAACCAATTGCGCCACCGAGGAGCGTTTCTGACCAATCGCAACATAAATGCAGTACAGCTTCTCAGAATCATCCGCCGCCGCATCATTGACTTTCTTTTGGTTCAAAATGGTATCGACTATAATGGCGGTTTTACCGGTTTGGCGGTCACCAATGATCAATTCACGCTGGCCACGGCCAATCGGAATTAGACTATCGATGGCTTTGAGACCGGTCTGCATCGGCTCATGCACTGATTTACGCGGGATGATGCCGGGTGCTTTCACTTCGATCAGGCTACGTTCGGAAGCATCGATTGGGCCTTTGCCGTCAATCGGATCACCCAAGGCGTCAACCACACGGCCAAGCAAGACTTTGCCAACCGGCACGTCAACGATATCGCCGGTACGTTTGACTGTATCGCCTTCTTTAATGTTACGGTCATCGCCAAATATAACGACTCCGACATTGTCTTCCTCAAGGTTCAGGGTCATGCCGCGAATGCCGCCAGGGAATTCGACCATTTCGCCGGCCTGAACTTTATCCAAACCGTAAATGCGGGCGATACCATCACCGACCGAAAGAACCTGTCCGACCTCGGCGACTTCTGCTTCGGTACCAAAATTTTGTATCTGATCTTTTAGAATTGCGGAGATTTCCGCTGCGCGGATTTCCATTATCCAACACCTCTCATGGCGAGTTTTAAATGTTGCAGTTTAGTATGAAGTGACGAATCGACCATACGCGAACCAATTTTGACGACCAGGCCGCCAAGCAGATCGGGATCAACCGTCGAATTAATTGATACTTTGCCGCCGACCGAGCTTTGCAGCGCAGCTTCAATATCTGCTTTCTGGCTTTCGGTAAGGGCTTTGGCCGAGGTAACTTCCGCCGTCATTTCACCACGGCGCCCGGCCAGCACCATCAGGTAATCATCGATAATGTCGGCCAAGGCAAAAAGGCGGCGGTTTGAGGCAACAACACCGATAAAATTACGGGTGAGTTGAGATGCTTCGGTTTTTTCCAGCAGCGCCTGCATGGCAGCAGATTGATCGGCGCGCGGTATCACCGGCGAACGCACCATCCGGATGAGATCATCACTTTCATCCATCATCGTACTGATTTGGCGAAGGTCATCGGCAACTTGATCAAGCGCATCAGCGCCTTCGGCCAATTCAAACAAGGCCGTGGCGTACCGCCCGGAAAGCCCAGTAACATCCGTTTGGGCGTCTGTAGTTTCGGATGACACCTGAGTTTTTTCCTCGACTTCATTCCCGAAAATGAGACAGCATTTGCAGAAATAGGATAACTTGAAAACAAAATTATACTTTCCGAAAGAAACGAATTTACGCCGCAGCTCCGCGGAAAGCGATGGTTGTCTACCATACTCATTCGGAGTCCGCAAGACGCCAAAAGCACCAACCGGATACTCTGTTTTTATTACGTTATTTCAATAGGTTACAGTTTATAACGGCTACATAAAACTATAAGGATCGATATCCAATTGGAGCCGCACCTTGCGCGGCAGTTCGGTCGCCTTGAGCCAAGCACGTATTCGCGTCTGGATGTTGACATCACGGCCGGCTTTGACCAAAAAGCGGCGGCGATGGCGGCCCCGTAATAGAGCCAGTGGAGCCGGTGCCGGACCGAGGGTCATCACCCCATTGTCGCGGGGTGCCGTGCGAGCAAGATTGGCGGCCGCCTGATCAACTGCACGTTCATCGCTGCTTGAAAGAATGACACCCGCCAAACGGCCGAAAGGCGGCATGCTGTTACGTTCCCGGTCCTGTGACATGGTAGCAATAAAGCCTTTATGGTCACCCGCCTTCAAAGCCTGCATCACCGAGTTCTCGGGGTCATGGGTCTGCACCAGCACTTTGCCCGGATGCTCAGCCCGCCCGGCCCGGCCCGCCACCTGATAGAGCAGCTGATAGGTCCGCTCCAAGGCGCGGATATCGCCGCCGGTCAGACCGACATCCGCATCAACCACACCGACCAATGTGAGATAGGGAAAATGATAACCCTTAGCGACGATCTGGGTACCGATGATCAAATCAATCTCCCGGTTTTCAATCTGGCTGACAAGTTCCTGGGCCTGTGTTGGCGTATGAAGATTGTCACTGACCGCGATTTCGGCGCGAATTTCCGGGAACAATTCCTGTACCTCTTCGGCTAATCGTTCGACCCCCGGGCCACAGGCATAAAGCTTATCAGCTTGATCACAGCTCGGGCACTTATCTGGTGGTTTCATCTGATAGCCACAATGGTGACATTGCAGACGGCCCAAAAAGCGATGCTCAACCAACCAAGCGGTACATTGCGGACATTGAAACCGGTGACCACAGCCCTGGCAAAGCGTCAGCGGCGCATAGCCGCGGCGGTTCAAAAACAACAGTGCCTGTTCACCAGCGGCAAAGGTATCTTTCAGGCCTTGAATGAGATTCGGTGACAGCCATTTGCCTGTGGCGGGTTTATCCTGGCGCATATCAATTATCGAAATTTCCGGCAGTTCCGCGCCGGCATAACGGTCGAGCAGGTCAAAATGTTCATAGCGCCCGCACTCGACATTTCTTAGTGATTCGAGCGACGGCGTCGCCGACACCAGAGAGATCGGAATGTCACCAAGCTGAGCCCGCACAACAGCCATATCACGGGCGTTATAAATGACGCCATCTTCTTGCTTGAAAGATTGATCGTGTTCTTCATCAACGATGATCACACCGAGGTCGGTGTAAGGCAGGAACAAAGCTGAGCGAGCGCCGACAATTACCTTAGCTTCACCGGTCGCCACCGCCCGCCAGGTTTTCCGGCGTGTCGTTTGGGTTAAGTCCGAATGCCATTCAGTCGGCTCGCAGCCAAAGCGTGCTTTAAATCTCGCCAGCCACTGTGCCCCCAGCGCAATTTCCGGCAGTAATACCAGGGCTTGCTTGCCCTGGGCAAGCGCTGCACAAACGGCTTCGAGATACACCTCGGTTTTTCCCGATCCCGGCACCCCCTCTAATACGCTGACATAAAATTCGCCAGCTTCTACATGCGCCCGCAAGCTCGCGGCAGCGCTCGCCTGCTCCAATGACAGTTTCGGGCCGGACACCTGCCAATTTGGTATTTTAAACGCTGCGGGTGGTGGCAGTTCGACAGCAATGAGCGCGTCCAATTTCGCCAGCCCTTTTATGACCGATGTACCAACGCCGGCTTCCTTAGCCAATAGAGTTGCCGGCAGGGGTGGGTTATCTTTCAAGACGCCGAGAACCTGTTCCCGCGCTTTAGTCATTTTAATTTCCGGCAGATCATTATTAACACTATAAGCGGTCACCGGCTTCGGTGGCTTCAAGGCATCGGGCACGGACATAAACATTTTAAGCACTGAACCCAATGACGCCATATTGTAATTAGCCACCCATTCGGCGAATCGCTGGGCAGATTCAGTCATTGGTGGCGCATCGAGTTTGGCTAAAACGGCTTTAAGTTTTTCCGGCGGCACATCATCGATATCACCGTCCCAGACGACGCCCAATACCTCGCGCACCCCAAGCGGTACCGCAACAAAGTCGCCCTCCATAAGGGCTAGGCCATCCGGCACGGCATAGGTATAGGCTTTACCCAAGGGCAGCGGCAGCAAAACGTTGACACATTGAGGGTCGTCGCAAAAATCAAGTGATGTGGTGCTGTTACCTGTCATGCGGTACACTTTAGCTATTATCAATCAAAGAACAATAATCGACTATCTAAGGAGTAGAATCAGAGATCATGAAATTTTTTATTGATACTGCCGATGTTGGTGAAATTCGAGAACTTGCCGAAACCGGGATGATTGATGGCGTTACCACAAATCCGTCCCTAATCGCAAAATCTGGCCGCCAGTTTACCGATGTGATTGAGGAAATTTGTTCATTTATCGACGGACCCGTCAGTGCCGAAGTTGCCGCAATCGACTCACCCACCATGATCAAGGAAGCTCATAAGCTCGCCAAGATCGCTAAAAATATCACCATCAAAGTCCCGCTCACGGTTGATGGTTTGAAAACTTGCAAAATATTGTCCAGCGAAGGCACAATGGTCAATGTGACGCTCTGCTTTTCACCGGGGCAGGCGATTTTGGCGGCCAAAGCCGGGGCGACCTTTATTTCCCCGTTTGTCGGCCGGCTTGATGATATCAGCCAGGACGGCATGGATCTCATCGCCGATATTTGTGAGATTTACGAAAACTATACCGACTTTGAGACCGAAGTGCTGGTTGCCTCCGTGCGCTCGCCCAAACATGTCGTTGACGCCGCCCGCATGGGTGCCCATGTCGTCACTATTCCACCGTCTGCGCTTCGCCAACTTTATAACCATCCGTTAACCGAAAAGGGGTTAGACTCGTTCCTGAAAGATTGGGCGGGGACTGGTCAATCGATTTTATGAGGGAATAAAGGGGGTAAATTATGAACAGCAAATCAGAAGCACGTAAGGTAGATGCCTCCTACGTTACAGAATATTTACGTGAGAATCCTGATTTTCTGAAAGAAAACCCGGAACTGTTGGAGGTCATAAGCCCGCCGTCGCGCTGGGAGGATGGTGAAGCTGGCAATGTGGTTGATATGCAAACTTCAATGCTCGACCGTATGCGTGATGAATCGAGCAATCTTAAAGACGCTGCCAATCTGCTGATCTCAACAACCCGCTCCAATATGATGATCCAAACCCACACTCATGCAGCGGTTATCGCAATTTTGGGCGCTGACAATTTGGAGCGATTGGTTCACGTCGTCTGTTTTGATCTGCCCCTATTGCTGGATATTGATGTCGCCTCGCTTTGCCTGGAGACCGGAGAAGAGGGTTCCCTCGAATTGGGTGAGACCGATATCCGCTGGCTAGCCCCCGGCACCGTCGATAACGTTCTCGGCGGCCCCGACGAATTCGCCAAGCTGATTGAACACACCAAGGATGACGGCTCGGTGTTTGGTGAGACCGCCGGCATCGTAAAATCAGCAGCGTTGGGCCGGTTGCAACCGGGTTATGGTATCCCCAATGGTATGCTAGCCCTGGGATCGCGTAATCGCGGTGCTTTCCACGGCGGTCAGGGCACAGATTTGCTGATATTCGTTACCCGCGTGCTGGAGCTAACGCTTAACCGATGGCTGTCCGAAAAGTAACGGCAAAAAGCTTAATCGACTATACTGCCGAACCCGCTGTCCTCAAGGCGATTGAGAGTTGGCAGCGCTGGATGATGGTTGAGAAAAATTACTCTCAGCATACCATGGATGCTTACGGGCGGGACCTCGCTTCTTTTTTTGGAAATTTAGGCAATCATCTCGGTTTCACGCCGGGCTTGGGTGATCTCGAAAATCTGACAACAACGGATTTTAGAGGCTATCTCGCCAAACGTCATAATGACGGCCTTTCACGCTCCTCAACCGCCCGTGCAGTATCAACTTTACGCAATTTTTTTAAATTTCTGGATCGTCACGAACTCGCCCATAATGCTGCCATCAAAGCAGTTAAAACACCAAAACTGCCGCGCAGCATCCCCAAACCCTTATCCGAAGTGGAGGCGCGAGAAGCCCTCCTGAGCATCGGCGATCTGCACGACACGCCTTGGATAGCGGCGCGCGATATTGCGATTTTGACGCTGCTTTATGGCTGCGGATTGCGCATCAGCGAAGCGCTTAATCTGAATGTTGAGGATGTGCCTGACGGAGACGCCATGGTAATTACCGGTAAAGGCAAAAAGCAACGCGTCGTGCCGGTGCTGCCAATTGTGCTGGACGCGATCCAATATTACCTGGATCTCTACCCCCAACGTTTAAAAAAGAATGGTCCACTTTTTGTTGGCGTTCAGGGCAAGCGGGTAAACTCCGGCGTTATCCAGCGCCAAGTCCGGAAATTGCGGGCTTATTTAGGATTGCCCGCATCGGCAACACCTCATGCGCTCCGCCATAGTTTCGCGACCCATTTATTAGCTGGCGGCGGTGACCTTAGAACCATTCAGGAGTTACTCGGTCACGAATCACTGTCGACAACCCAGCGCTATACCGAGGTCGATCAGGCACGCCTCATTAAGGTCTACCGGGACTCTCATCCGCGCGCCCGGAACTAAATTTCTTCTGAGATTTATCTGGCGATCAGCGCCATCACGTCGTTTGAAAACCACGCCAGGGCGAAAAATCCACCAAACATAACCATCAAAAAAAATCCAGTGAGCTGGAACGTGAGCGCACGGCGTTTAATCACTCTATTACACTCTAAGCTAATCGGCACTATAAGGCACCCATGAAATCTTAATCCCCACACACCTTGATGGCTCAGAAAGACGTGCACCCGTGCGTCTAGCCAATAGAGGTGTGTTTACCATGCAAAATCAAATAAAATGGGGGGTAGTTTGGGGGTATAATTATAATTAAGATAAAAAAATAATATAAAACAATAAGTTAAGTTGATTATATGGCGGTGGACGCAGTCAGCAGCGAAACTGTCTCCACCAGACTTCCCTGTTTAACAGGGAAAATATAGGGAATATTGTAAATTCTGAATTAAATTCACACGTCTAAAAGATCAAAGGAGCAAGCCTAGCCTCAATTTACCTCCAAATTCCCTAATAATTTAACTGAGAATTTTACTGCGATAACAGGGAAGTAAATTTTATAATCAGGGATCGAATTTAACCCGCTTACTCCCCAGTCGGGAGTTCAAACTCGACAACCGCTGCACCACTGCCGTAAACTGGGCCATAGGCATGGACACGAGCGCCGAGCCAGTTGTTACCCATACCACCGAGGAGCCAGGCGAAATGTTTGAAGCCCATGTCTGCTTTGGCTTCTGAGGCATATTCGGCCATCACTTTTTCCAGCTGCATATGATCACCGTGAGCCATAAGTTCGAGAATTTTTTGATTCCAGCGATCATCCGTCGCATCAATGATGCGATCATCGGCAATATTTATTTCTTCGCGGAAGATAGAGCCAGACATCCCGCCAACGCCAACTAAGGCCACGCGCCGACCATCAGCGATAGCTTCTTTAACGGCGAGAGCACCGAGACGCCGCGTTGTATCAAAATCGTGATACATATTATTGGCAGCAATTACCAAGGGAATTCGGCCATCTGGATTGAGCATATTATTAGCAACGATCGTGCCGCTATCGATTGGGAACTGATCATAGTCAACTGTTTTGGACGAAACGCCCGCTGCCTGACTGGCTTTCCCAAGTCGCTCCGCCAAAGGCCTGTCGATCGAAATATCAAAGGGCAGATCACCATATTCATACCAATTGGCATCAACGTGAATGCCATGAAGGCGCGGGCGAGATTGCCAAAGCTGATCAAGCACCGCCGCCCATTGAGTAGAATAAACGAGAATAACATCCGGACGAGAAGCTTCGAGTGCCTGTTGGACTGTCTTAAAAGCTTCCATAATTGGTACCCAAGGAGGATTATCTGGGCGTAGGTATGGCAGTGGGCTGCCCGGCACCAAAAATACTGACACCAATCCTGGCGGCAAAGAAGGGCTTGCGACTTGTTCAGCCTTCCAATCTTCCGGCGATTTAACAGCACTTATTTTCGACTTGCCGATATTGGGTGGGCCAAAGCCAGATGGGCCAGTGCGCACGCGGTGCTTTCGCTTTTTGTCAGATTGACGAAGATCATTAACAACGCCCATCACACCGCGCGGGAGTAGAATAATGATGAGCACCGAGAAAACACCAAGTGCCAGCTCACCAGAGCCGATATATCCTGATACGACGCGGTCAACAATAACAAAAATGACCGCACCGACAATCGGCCCGGCCAAACTTCCCATTCCGCCAGCAACGACGACGAATACCACGACCGCGGACCAGCGTATACTGAACGCATCGGACGGCGTGATGGTGACGTTATCAATGTAGAAAAGCCCTGCCGCCAACCCTGCCATCGGCGCTGAAACTAGGAAGACCAGCGTCTTCACCCGACGGATATCAATGCCGATTGAGTTAGCTGCTTCTTCATCATCTCTAACCGCGGTCAAAGCTTGGCCGTATCGACTGCGTAATAAATACCAAACGGCAAAGGTAGATAGAACAATCAAGACCAAGCCCGTATAATAACGCGCCATGATGGATGTATTAGAGACAATGCTCAGCCCGCCGCCAGCGCCTGTCACTTTCCATTCGTTAAACACCGATGAAACAGCCGCCGCAATCAACCAGGTTGCGACCGCAAAATAAGCGCCTTGCAGTTTCAACAGAGGTAGCGCACCTAAGAATATCAAAAGTAAAATCGAAACCCGGCGGGTGTAATGGCCGCGGAAAATGTCAAAGCTCGGCTCATACGAGATGAGAATTTCATACAAAATCCAAAGAATGACTGCGATCACCATTGGCCCCGCCGCCCGCTTTCCGGTAAAGCGCTCTGTCACCGGAATTGCCAAAAGCCAGGCAAAGGCGACCGAAACAATCGCAGCAATTGGCATCGCCAGCCAAACGTTGACATGGCCATAGAAACTCAACATGCCTATTGTAAAGCCTCCAAGGCCGACATAAACCTGCAAGCCAAATGACAGCAGCCCTGAATACCCCGCCAATAAATTCCAGGCATGTCCCAGTGTTGCAAAGATAAACACCGTCATTAATAGCACAGTGTAAAACCGCCCCTGCTCACCGGCCAGCCACGGAAAGGCGAGCAGAACAATGAGTAAGATTGCCAGTAAAATCCGTCCGCTCCAGCCAGAGAACACATCTTCATTCATTTGGAAAACAGCCCCTGAGGTTTAAACGCGAGAACAAACAGTATCAACATGTAGCCACCAACCAATTGCGCCGACGGACCAAAATAGGTGCCTGCCAACACTTGCGTTATTCCGAGTAAAATACCGCCGACAAGGCTGCCAACGATGGAGCCGAGCCCACCGATAATGACCGTACCAAATGCAATCAGCAAAAATTGCGGCCCGTCGAAAGGTTGAAAAGTTCTGATCATACCGATCATCACGCCGGCAGCGCCTGCAATCGCCATCGAAATACCGAGAGCCAACCCATAAACATGGGCCGTGTTAATGCCCATCAACGGTGATACTTCCGCATCATCGGAGGCCGCTCTAATCGCGCGCCCCGCATGAGTGCGCGTGAGATAGAGATGAAGCAGAATCAAGATGACAATACCGAGGCCAAAAAAGATAAAACGCAGCAGAGAAATATTGAGATCTTCGCTCAATCGAATAGCAGAAAAGGCGAGCGAGTTTTTAAGCTGGCGCGCATCTGATTCAAAAATACCGAGCAATACATGGGAGATAAAAATACCAAGCCCAAAGGTGACTAAGATCGGCGCCATAAGCCCATAATTCGCACTTAGTCCTTTGCGCTCCATTGCCTGAACCGAAACATGATTAAGTAATACACGTTGTAAAACATAGCCGAGACAAAACATAATTGGGATCACGATGGTGAGCGTAAAGAACGGCGATATTGGTAAAAAATTAAGTAGCACGACCGCCAAATAAGCGCCCACGATAATGAAATCTCCATGCGCCAGATTGACCAACCGCATGACACCAAAGGTCATCGCGAGGCCAATACTGATCATCGCGTAATAGCCACCAATAATGGTACCAGTAAGCAAACCATTCAAAATATCGATGACTGACCAATAAAGTTCTTCGTTAAAGGCTTCCGCAGTCATGCACTGGCCCTCCCAATTTCTGATCCGAAATAGGCAGAAGATACTTGGTCCTCGTTCAAGTCTTTAGGATCGCCCTCTAACACAATCGCGCCTTCCAACATTACCAGCACATGGTTTGAAACTCTGAGAGCTCGCTTCATATCTTGCTCGATAACAATGCAAGTGACGCCGGCTTGATTGATCTGCTGAACCTTTTCATAAATATCATCGACAATCGCGGGGGCCAGACCAAGGGATAATTCGTCAAACAACACAACTTGAGGGTCAGACATCAAAGCCCTGGCAACGGCGACCATTTGCTGCTCACCGCCCGACATTTGGCTGACAATTTGAGTTCGGCGCTCGGCAAAGCGGGGGAACATATCTAACATTTCAACCAACTTATCTTCACTGGCCTCACGGCAGCGCGGCAAATAGGCGCCGGTTAACAGATTCTCTTCAACGGTTAGCCGTGGAAACAAACGGCGCCCTTCCGGCACCATTGTTACACCCGCATCAACAATTTTTTCTGTCGTAAGCTGATCCAATCGGCGGCCCCGCATGTCGATCGAGCCGGTTGTGTGGGCAGTTTTGCCGCGGTTCATCATGCCGACCATTGATTTCAGCAAAGTTGACTTCCCCGCACCATTGGCACCGATTATAGCCAAAACCTCACCTGGCATAACTTGAAACTCTACATCGAACAATGCACGCAACTCGCCATAATAGGCTGAGAGTTCAGAAACTGTTAGCAGCGGGCGTTTACCACCCCGGCCTTCTTCGGCGAAGAAGCCACGTTTATGCTCCGAGATAGACACGTCGAACCTCATCTGTTGCCATAACTTCTTGCGGCGTACCCATCGCAATGACTTTGCCACCCGCCAAAGCCATCAAGCGGTCGGTGGCGGTCATCATTGTTTTCATCACGTGCTCAATCCAAACTACCGTAATACCGGAGAGCTGAATTTCTTTAATCAAGGCGATAAATTCATCAACCTCCATATCGGTTAGACCAGCAGCGACTTCGTCAATTAACAATAAGGAAGGACGCGTCGCTAAAGAGCGTGCTAGTTCATGCCGTTTTCTAAGCAAAAGAGGCAAACGGCCTGCCAAGGTATTTCGAGCAGCCGTCATTCCGGTTAGATCCAGCACTTGCCCAATCCAACCCTCGCACTCAACCTCTTCCAAGCCACCTCCAAACATCGCCGCTACTTTAAGATTGTCATAAACAGTCATATGCGAAAAAGGCTTTGGCACCTGATAAATACGCGACATACCGAGGCGAGCGCGCTCAAAGGCGAGTAAAATGGATATGTCTTTGCCTCGGAAAACGATTTGCCCAGCATCCATAGGTAAATTTCCGGCAAGCAACGCAAAGATCGTCGTCTTGCCCGCGCCGTTCGGGCCGATGATGCCGAGTATCTCTCCTTCATTAACAGAGAAAGAAATATTTTCCGCAACTCGAATGGCACCAAAGGATTTACTTAGGCCTTCTACAGAAAGAATAGTATCTGCCATTATTTGTGCCTCCGAGATTGGAAGGCGGAGGCGCGCCGCGGCATGAAATTCATTAATTTAAAAATGGCCTGACAGAGGGGGCTTTGACTGTCACCAAACCCAGATATCGCATTGAAATGATTTTTACCTGGCAGAGATACCCGCCTAACTTTATTACCTTTTGCCGCCCAGGCTTTTGAAAAGTCTTCGGATTGGCGGCTAAATTCTGGCGTTTCATCACCGCCATAGGTAATTAAAAGTGGCGTAGAAACTGAATGCACTTTATACTGCGGTGAATTGCGCTCAATTATCGCCGGATCCAACCGCAGTTCTTTTTGCATGAAAGAATGCTGCAACGGTGCGATATCAAATAGACCGCTGATCGAGATACCACCTTTGATA
>PVBE010884818.1_pt1 | contig 13149 bp, 13 predicted proteins | sample 1631181 | NCBI WGS metagenome assembly PVBE01 (sample SAMN08397723, study PRJNA350692) | Marine metagenome, whole genome shotgun sequencing project. | isolation source: water | place: Pacific Ocean | collected 2012-04
AGATAGAATAATGCCTTTATATGGTTCAGTTGATTTAAGTATGGCACAGGCACCTTCTGGCTCAAGAGGCACGTCACCTACATCAGGCCAATTGTATTATGATACTGATGATGAGAAAAAGAAAGTTGATTTTTACCGACTTGATTACGACATCGAAACCGTTCGCGACAAAATTTATGCAATTCACGATCTCAGCAATTGGCTCGGCGATCGGCTACGCGAAGGTCGGTAAGGCCTTAGATGGAGAGTAGAAATATATGACACCACAGGCACGTCGGCGGTTGATTCCAGTCATTGTTCTTTTTTTAGCGGGCAGTATTTTATCTGTCCTTATATTTGGACCCAAACGCCCAGAAAAGCCAAAACATCAACCTATTCCAGAAACTCCAAAAGAGGTTGCTTCAGAAAAAGAAACGGAATCAATTCCAGAGCAAGCCTCAGATGTTGTCACTGCCGAGCAACCGGAAAGTGTGGACAAAAATTTAAAACCATTTGAGGTTTTACGCCTAGCAAAAAATGACACCGTTACTTCACCTGTTGTTCTTGGATCATTACTTGATTATGAAAACTGGAAAATGGAAGTTGAGTTCACCAAGAACGGTGCTGGTATTTCCTCCATTCGTTTTTCAGACATTTACGAAACGGTTGATGGGAAACTTGCTTGGAATCAATTCAGAAAAAATGGTGGCGAGCAACCTTCAACAGATGAGTTGTATTTACTTGCGACCTCAAGTTCTTTCAGTAACCATCTGGCCTCTGTGCTTGGAGCATACCAAGTTGTTATTAACGATCAAAAACTTCCACTGACCGCTTCAAACACTTGGAAACAAACAAATACAACCGAAAACAGCGTATCGTATGAAGCCACAGTACTTGATGCAAACGATAACAACATCGCAATCATTCACCGCACGTGGTCGCTGAGCAGTGGTTATAAGCTGCACCTTGAACAATCAATAAAAAACTTAACCGGACAAACTTTTACAACACAGTGGCTGCAGTATGGTCCTTCAAGTTTAACGGTCGACCGTTCAAGATACATGGATCGCCGTCGTTTTCGTTTTGGTTGGGAACTCAGTGATGCGTTTGATCCTGATCGCGCTGCGCCAATTCAGTCCAATGAGTTCCTATACGAATACGCAGACACAACAAAAGGCGAAACATTGCTGCCGCTCTGGCCAACTGATGAAACCAACGAAGATGGATTGAAACTTTCTTGGTTCGCCTCAACAAATAGGTATTTTTCTATTGCTGTCATGCCAAACATCAACAGCAAGGGCGAAGGCAACAGAATAATCACCGACAAAATCGCTTCCATTACTTCAAGCGTAAAGGGTACAGGCGACAAAGAATTTGTTATGACTGGTTTATGGAGTCCAGAAAAAACCGTTGCTAGTGGAAAAACCTACGACATCACGATGAATGTCTATGCTGGTCCACTGCAACGGTCAGTTCTTGATAAAAATCAACCCTACGTTACACTCAATATGCGAGACATGGTGCTCTATCAAATGTCCTCGATGTGTGCGATTTGCACATTCCAATGGCTCGCTGATTTTCTTGCAGTGGTTTTAATCACTCTTGATCACTATGTTGTGTTTGACTGGGGTCTAGCAATTATTCTGTTGGTGCTCATAGTAAGAAGTATTTTGCACCCAATCACAAAGAAATCGCAAATAAATATGCAGCGCTTTGGCAAGGTGATGCAGAAACTCAAACCAGAGATTGACAAACTTAAACAAAAATATCCCAATGATCCTAAACGTGTACAAACAGAACAAATGGCACTCATGCAAAAGTATGGTGTTAATCCGTTTCAAATGCTCGGCTGTTTACCTATGTTTTTACAGATGCCTATTTGGATTGCTTTGTATGCCCTGCTCTACTTTATGTTTGATATTCGACAAGAGCCCGCATTCTTCGGAGTATTCCAGTTCTTTGGTGATTGGCCGTTTCTCGCTGACCTAAGTTCTGCTGACCACTTCTTTGGTAGGTTTGCAGAACCAAAACATTTCCTCCTTTGGAACGTGACGGGAATCAACATCCTGCCAATTTTGATGGGTGTTATTTTCTTTATTCAACAAAAATATATGTCTCCACAATCTATGGCCACCACTCCCGAGCAAGCATCACAGCAAAAAATTATGCGCGTGATGATGGTCGTGCTATTCCCACTTATGCTCTACTCAGCACCTTCAGGGTTGACTCTTTATATTTTGACATCAAGTACCGTTGGCATTCTTGAAAGCAAGCGTATTCGAAAGCATATTGATGATCTGCCGCTAGAACCTAAGCCGGCTGGTCCAGCAATTGGCAAAGCGAAAAGGTCAAAAGATAAACAAGGTCGTGCGTGGGCGGATGCTATGGAAGCTCGACGCAAAAAAGTGCAAAACAAGGCAAAAAAACGCAACTTTAAGAAACGAGATTAACTAACACCCAAGATGGACCTTGAAACAACCATCGTTGCAGTTAGTTCGCCAAGTGGCAAATCATCACATGTGCTCGTGCGTGCAAGTGGCTCGCTAGTATGGGATGGTGCCCAAAAAATTGGATTGCAAGTCGAGTCTAGAAAACTCCTCAAATGTAGTATTTCACTTGGCGAGTCAACCCTACCAGTACTTGTTGGCGCTTTTCGTGCAAAGGCGTCGTTTACTGGACAGAACACCGTCGAAATATTGATGGTGAATAATCGCTTTCTGATTGAAACAGTTCTGAAAAAACTCATTGTTGCGACAAATGGACGTTTTGCAGAACCGGGAGAATTTACTGCTAGAGCGTTTTTAAACGGCAACATTTCTCTCTCAGCAGCGGAGGGGGTTTGTGCAACTATTGCAGCCAATAATGAATCGGAATTAGTGGGAGCTTCCCTGCTTCGCGGGGGCGCACTTGCAAAAGCAACGGAACCTGTTTCATCTGAATTAAAACGAGTTCTCACTCTTGTGGAAGCAGGAATTGATTTTACAGACGAAGAAGATATTGTTGTTATTTCAGATCCCGAGTTACATACAGTAATTGACCAATGCACGAAACAAATAACCAGCATTCTTGATGGAAAGATTTCAATGGCAACGCTTCGTAATTTGCCTCGCGTGGTGCTTGCGGGCGAACCGAACGTTGGAAAATCCACACTCTTTAATACACTACTTGGCAAAAATCGCGCAATTGTCTCGGGTATCTCTGGTACAACGCGTGATGCTATTGCTGAGCATACGCACTTTTGTTCCAAAGAGGCACTTCTTATTGATATTGCGGGTTCTGATCATTCAGCCGATGCACTCACTTCTTCCATGCAACAAGCGACGCTCCGAGCGATGGAATCCGCTGACATAGTGCTTTGGTGTGTTGCGCCAAATGGCAATGCGGCAACAAAGCCAGCAAATGCTTTCGTCGTTCACACGAAAGGCGACACTAAAGGTGCTCCGCCGGACGCTGTGTCAGCAATGACTGGAGTTGGTATTGAGGAATTACGACAACACATTGCAAAAAAACTTACTCGCGCACCTATGCCTCATCAAGATGCACTCGCCCTTTTGCCAAGGCATGAACAATATTTACAAGAAACCAAGGATGCACTTTTAATAGCTTGCCAACACATCCAAACACCAGAACTGCTCGCCGCATCATTACGAGAAGCACTCAACGCTATCGGTGCTATCACTGGGCATGTAACGCCCGATGAAATCATAGGCGAAGTATTCTCGACCTTTTGCATAGGAAAATAATGATGCAATCAGAAATTCAAATAAGAGTTCGATACAACGAGTGTGATTCCATGGGTGTTGCACACCACTCTGTATATCCGGTTTGGTTTGAATTAGGAAGAACAGAACTTCTACGGGAACAAGGCGATTGTTATCGTGACCTTGAAGAACGTGGCTTATTTCTTGTAGTGTCTGAACTGATCATCAAATATAAATCTCCTGCAAGTTATGATGATGTTCTTGAATTAGAAACAACCCTCGAGGAAGTAAGTCGAATCAGAATTAAACATGCTTACGAGTTAACGTGTAACAAACGAGTAGTTGCATCCGCTACAACTGTTCTTGCTTGTGTAAATAAAAGCGGAACCATTTGCGAGATACCGGAAGTTCTTGCAAACAATGTGTAAAGAGTTAAGACTTTATAACACGAACGCGTATTTGTTTTAGCGTTCCAGTGCACCGTTGTTGCAATGTGTGTAACAATCCTGATCGTATCAGCTGGTTCAGCTTATATGAGGTTGATGCGTCGGTTACAGAAACTTCCAATACTCCAGCACGCAGTGCAACAGGTATCGCATTTTTCGCTAACTCTTGTGGCACAGAATCATCCCACGCCTCTAATAGACTTGAAAGTTGTTTGTTTGATTTATTGAGCGTTCTGCGGAATTCTAAAATGGAGGATTCAATTCCTGTGTCACGGACTTTACGCTTTCGCCACTCTCGAAGTTGTTTTACTTGTGCGTGCAATTTTGCCATTGGTCATATCGTACTCGGAACTTATAAATGTCAAAGCGAAACTTTTCAAAAGTATCACACATCTAACGTTGAGTGCTGTTATTGTTTCGACTTATGACAGCAATACACCTCAAAGGATTGACTAAAAAGTTTGGCGAAACAATAGCGGTCAACGGAATAGACCTTGATATAGAAGCTGGAGAACTCTTTTTTCTACTTGGGCCTTCCGGCTGTGGCAAAACAACCCTGCTGCGAATGCTTGCCGGATTCATTGACCCCACCGCTGGAACTGTATTCTTTGGAAATAAAAATGTAACGCACACACCGCCAAATAAACGGAATACTGGCATGGTTTTTCAGAGTTATGCTCTATGGCCGCACATGAGCGTGGTCGAAAACGTTGCGTATGGACTTAAAATACGCAAAATTGATCCTTCTGCTCGCAAAAAACAAGCATTAAAAGCACTCGAAGTGGTCCAAATGGGCCACCTCGCGAATCGAAAGCCGAACGAACTCTCCGGTGGCCAGCAACAAAGAGTTGCCCTTGCGCGGGCGATTGTTGTAGAACCCGATGTTTTACTGCTTGACGAACCACTTTCGAACCTAGACGCAAAACTTCGTCTAGAGATGCGATGTGAAATTCGCCGCATCTGTTCAACTCTTGGTATTACAACGGTTTACGTTACGCACGACCAAAAGGAAGCGCTTTCCATTGCAGACAAGATGGCCATTCTTAAGGACGGAGAAGTGCATCAAGTTGGAACACCTAGCGAAATTTACAGAAGTCCAAACTCAACATTCGTTGCTGAATTTATTGGAGAAACGAACTTTGTCTCTGCCAACCCTGTTCCGACCGGTCTTGAAACGCCGCTTGGGATTCTTGAATGCGAAACGACCGTCGATAGCACAACTACGGTATGTTCGTTGCGACCAGAAGCAATCTTGGTCCAACACTCCCCTGCTGCTACAAATGGTTTTTCGGGAACCTGTGCCGAAACGATTTACCTTGGTGAGGTTGCCCAACACCAAATTAAAATAAACGATGATCTCATTTTGCGTGTCACGGAAGTAAACCCAAATCACGTTGGTAAAATTGGAGACATCATGCATCTTTATGTTGACCCAAAAGATGTTGTTCCACTCACCAACTAATCGCACCCGCGCCCAAACACGCTAATTGTTTCTAACTTACGCGTACGTACGCCTATTTACGCGTACTTGCGCTATCCTCATTACTGCACACTCTTCGCAAACAGATTTAATAGAGAGCGCTGCGTTATCGGACGTTTCGTTTTGTCTTGTTTTGTGAGGATTGCAGGTTGACGTTCCACGTGGAACATGGGATAACACGCATACGCAAACATGTGCGGTTCCACGTGGAACGTTTTGTTTTGCCTACTTTTGGTTGAAGGAGTAACCATCGTGGCCATACCAGAAAAAAAGAAAAAGCGGCGTCTCGGAAAGGGGCTTGAAAGTTTGTTGTCCAAACCGGTGGAAGTTTCGCCGCCTGCATCCATAGAAAAAAATTCCCTAAATGAAATAAAAAAAGCGGTTTCCCAGAGCAGTGATCTAGGTACCGAGATTGGAGTTGCTGAAGGATTAGTGTATTTGAATACAGATTCGATTATTCCAAATCCAAGACAGCCACGGCAAGTTTTTGAGGACGAGGGGCTGGCTGCTTTGGCGGACTCTATCAACAGGGCGGGGCTCATGCAGCCAATCGTTGTACGACGGTCTTCTGCCGACAGCAACCTCTACGAACTCGTTGCTGGTGAGCGCCGTTGGAGAGCAGCGCAAATCGCTGGTCTACAAACACTGCCTTCCATCGTTCGTGACTTGGATGACAAAACCTCTGCCGAATGGGCACTAATCGAAAACCTCCAGCGAGAAGATCTCAATCCAATTGACAGGGCAGAGGCATTCGATCGACTTGTGGTTGACTTCAGCGCTACCCAGCAAGAAATTGCGACGCAGCTGGGAATCGACCGATCTAGTGTCTCCAACTTCCTGCGACTCAACGACTTAGAGCGCTCCACAAAAGATGCTGTTCGCGACGGACGACTTTCAATGGGGCATGCGAAAGTCATTCTTGGAATTCCTGATGCGAGCACCAGCAAAGCTATTTCAAAAAAATGCGCAAGAGAGCAATGGTCCGTGCGAGAACTTGAACGGCAAATCAAAAAACTATCTCAGGGCAAACAGCAAAAACAATCCACAGAGTCTGATCCGCTCTCGATGTACATGGACGACCTCGCCACGCAACTCGGAAATCACCTGGGTACAAAAATCAAAGTCACACTGGGTTCAAAAAAGGGGAGCGGGAAACTGGTAATAGATTTTTATTCAAACGAGCAATTCGAAGGGATTTTGGATCAATTTAAATTCAAGCCTAAATCCTAAAATACACAAAACTCCGAACTGTAACTACTCGATGACAGGGCATGCTTAACTGCAAGCCCTGTCATCTATTATTAACCATTCCAAGTGAAGGAAATGCGGAAAAAGCAGAAGAACTTGCTTCAAAAATATTTAAACGAGTACTTGCAACCTGGGCGCAAGATTTGCTTATTCAGTTACGGCAATCCAAAGAGCACCAATTCACCGGTGATCCGACACTGTTGGTTATCGGACGTTAAAGCAGCGACCACCTAGTTCCGTTACGGCGGACTCTTCTATAGAGTGTGTCTCGTTCCACAGGATCAAACCCAGCCTCAACGATTGCTCTTTTCAAATCTTCAATCGAACACTCTTGGTGTGTGTTCTCAGATGACACCTTGGTGATGTCGTACCACACTACCGTCCCATCAATATCATTCGCTCCGCACTGCAACATATGTTGCGACATTTGTAATGTTTGCATAATCCAAAACGCTTTGATGTGTGGCACATTGTCAAGCATTAATCTTGCAATTGCAATTGTCCTCAAATTTTCAATACCACTTGGACCCGGCAAATGCGAAAGTTCGCTCGCGCCCGGAATAAATGGAAGGGGGATCATCGTTTGAAATGTTCCTTCACTATTATTTTGCAGTGCACGGTCTTGTTCCTCTCGCAATAGAAGCATGTGATTGATTCTATCTTCGCGAGATTCAACATGTCCATATAACATTGTTGCATTGGAATTCAATCCAAGTTCATGTGCGCACCGATGTACGTCCATCCATTTTTTACTGCCAATTTTTCCACGAAAAACCTCAGCGTGAACGCGATCGTCAAAAACTTCTGCACCGCCACCTGGAAGTGAACCCAATCCGCAATCAATTAAATCTTCTAATACCGAGGTAATCCCTTCAATTCCATCGCGTCCGCGTTTTGTAATTCTTGCAAGGTGCACAATTTCAACTGCGGTAAACGCTTTGATATGTATGGAAGGTGCTACTTCTTGTATGACATTCAACATGTCTGTGTAATAGTCAAATGGCAACCAAGGATGCAACCCGCCTACAATATGTATTTCTGTAGCACCAGATTCCAGTGCAAGTTCTGCTTCTTTGCGAATATCTTCAAGAGAGTGTTCATACGCGCCCTCTTGATTTTTTTTTCTATAGAAATCACAAAACTTACAACTTAACGCACAAACGTTTGTGTAATTAATATGCCTATTAATATTGTAATACGCGGTATCGCCATGTAACTTTTTCCGCACAATGTCTGCAAGTGAACATACTGTCCACAGGTCTTGAGTTTCATACAACAATAGGCCTTCTTCTTTAGTTAACCGTTCTTGCTGTAGGATTTTCTCGACAACGGACTCGAGTGCCTTATCTGTAAGAGTGATGTTTGCCGTTGCGTTCATGGAACAATGCATCGTACCGCACCTGAGAATGTAGCACATCTAGATGTAAAAATAGGGGGGTTGTGCTGGTTATATTTTCACCAAATGATACTTCTAAGTATCGGTGAAAACTGTCCCAACAAACTCACCGATGCATACAGGAGTATGCAACCCAAACAACACAACACAGACGACCAAAGCGAATATGTCTTTTTGTCCGACCCATTGCAGTTATCTACTCAAAAATCCCTATCGTTTCCAGCAAAGGCCGCCTCACGGCTTGCAGAACAACGTTCAAGCCGATACGACGATGCGTTATTTGCACTAGAAGATGCAGAATTGAAAATGCACAAACTAGCATCCATTATGGGTATGTTGCCAGAAGATGGCAATCTGCCAACTGCAGCGTAATGCAGAATCTATTCAGCAAGCACTATTTCTAATACAAACAGAGTTAGGCGTTCTCGTCGGTAAGATTCATCATCGATAAATCGTAGCGAACCACCAGAATAGCCACCACCGCTAATTGGTGACAGGTCCAGTGTTGTAGCGGTCGTCGCAGTATGGGCTAATTCTTTGTCTACCATTGGCTCCGACATCGTTGCTAACTGCCCAAGTAAATCCGTTGATACTTTACCGATACTGTATATCGTTCCGGCGGGTACCAAAGGGATTGCCCCACTGTCTACATCGAGATAGTCGGGGTTCCTAAAGACCGCTTGTAAACCCCCAGCCTTGCGGACGAATACGCCTTCACTTCCTTCCACCCTATACAACTGTTCAAACGATACGTCCTGCCGTAAGTCCAGCGGCTCAATATGAAACGATTCACTTAGGACTCCTCTATCGGCAACACCCTCCTCAACTGGAATCAATTTGACCTCGTTTGCGGGCTGAGCCATCATTAAAAAATAAGTAATTAAACTTACAATTGAGGTATGGAAAAACATGGTGAATTAAGTATAGTCCACTTTATGCCAACAGTACTTTCAATTAACGTATCAAGTGGTGGAATTCCTAAACTTCCAGTCAATTCTTGCGCCGTAACCCTCGATGGATTTGCTGGCGACGGTCGAAATCACGACAAACACATCTCAAGAGAAAGAGCCGTAAGTTTGATTGATCGAGAAATTCTTGATCAACTCACAGATGAGGGATATAACGTTCCCTGGGGAGCGGTTGGTGAAAATATCACTGTGGAAAATCTCAACGTTCAGTCACTTGACCCAGACGATCGTCTTGCTTTTTCTGGTGGTGTAGTTATCGAACTTGTCGAAGGGCGCAGACCCTGTTATGTTCTTGACCCACTTGGAATTGACTTAAAGAAAAACATCGTTGGACGGTGCGGTTATTTAGCCCGAGTTATTACAGAAGGCACAATTTCTGCAGGCGAAACTATCGATGTTCGAAAAGCCAACGCCTAATGTGGCCACACACCGTTGCAATTTTAATCGGCGGGCAAAGTAAACGAATGGGGTCGCCAAAGCATCTTGTTGAACTACCGAATGGAAAAACGATGCTCGATATGATGTTGCAATTTGCCTCAGCAGTCGGAAAACGCACTGTCATCCTTGGTGGAGAAGTTGAAAATCAACACTGCATTCCTGATCTACGAATACAACAGGGGCCAGTAGCTGGAATTGAATCGCTACTACACTCAAGCATCGACACAGAATACCTTGTTGTTGGTTGCGACATGCCGCTGATTACTAAAAATGAAACTCAACAGTTACTCGAAACCAACACAAACTCCGTCTTTTCTTACAACAATCAATTACTTGGATTGCCATTGCGTATTAAGTGTGACGAACTATTGGCGTGTCGTGAATACTTAAATTCTGGTGGTCGTTCTATTCGCGGTTTTATTTCAACAATTACACATATCTCAATTGAATTAAACGAACGCCAGTCCAAAAGATTATTGAGTATCAACTCGCGAAACGATCTCGACCAACTCTCCTTTGAATAAGGGCGTACGTGATTCCGAATCCACATTGTGTGAAAGAAGAACATTTGCTTCTGGGAAATACATTGCACAGTTTCCTTTTGCAATGTCTACTTGACGGACAATAACACGTAAGCGCCCGGATGCACCACGAACAGTGACTTCATCATTTTCTTTTGCACCAATTTCATCAATATCATCCTTGTGCATCATCACAATATCTCGCCTAGTTTGTTCCCTAAATGCATCTTCTTCTTCATACACAACCGTGTTAAATTGTCCTTCGCTACGGATTGTCATCAAGCGGAATTTGGTTCCTGATTGCACTTCACGCAATCGAACTTTGTGCGCTTTTGCTTTGCCGCTTTCCGTTGCAAATAATGGTGAATGGAACGTGCGGCCATCGATTTGGTGTTCTTTATCAGATTGAAAGCCTGATAAGCATTTTTCAAGTAATTCGCGAATCGCATCATGACTCTTGAATTGTTCCCATTCAATTTTTCCAATGCCATCTCGCGCAATATCAATAATAATATCCACTTCACTTCTTGGTTCTTTGTGCCTAGAGTTGCCGCCCGAACTTCGGCGTACAAAGTTAAACATCGATTCTTGTGTAGTAATCTGAAGTTCTTCATCACGTGCAAGAACTGGAAGAATGATTGTTTCACTTCCACGTCCAAGAAAATGACCTTGGTTTAATGTAGTGGACAAATATGTGACTAATCCAATTCTTTTCATTGCCTCAATCGCAAACTTTGTGTCGGGGTTTGAACCAACAAGATTTCCTCCAAGACACATTGCGAAGTCGACATTATCTTGAAACGCCGCTTGCATACCTGCCATCGTGTCAAAACCATCTGTGGTTGGAAGTTGTACACCAAGTACTTTTTCAATCGATTTTGCCATTTCTCCTTTAAGAGCTGGAACAACACCAACAGACCCCATGCCCTGAACATTAGAGTGCCCACGAAGTGGGAGTAGCCCTGCACCTTTTTTACCAAGCATACCGCGGGCAATTGCAGTGTTTGCAATCATGCGAACACTGTCTACGGCTCCTTCAACGTGTGTAATCCCCATAGCCCAACAAAAAATCGTGCGAGTTGATTTCGCATACAACATTGCAACGCTTTTGATTTCTTTTTTTTCTACTCCGCTATGCTTTACAATTGTTTCCCATTGGGTGCGTTCCGCTTGGCTGCGTACTTCTTCAAAACCGTCCACATGTTCTTGCACAAACTCTTCGTCGATGTATTTGTTTTCCACAATCCATTTGATGATGCCAAGAAGTAGGTGCGTATCTCCGCCAATGGTTGGTTGCACATACAAATCAGATATTTTTGAACCCAGCAGCAAACTCTTCCAATCACTTGGTATCTTAAAGTTACAGAGTCCTTGCTCGCGAAGTGGGTTAATAACGATTACTTTTCCTCCTCGCCTTCGTATATCCACAAGCGATTTCAACAGACGGGGGTGGTTTGATGCTGGATTACATCCTATTAAAAAAATGAGGTCACAGTGTGAGAGATCCTCCAGCACGACTGTTGCTGTACCAGAGCCAGTAACACTTGTTAACCCAACTCCACTTGCTTGATGACAATAATAGGAGCAATTGTTAATATTGTTTGTGCCACGAATTCTTGCAGCAAGTTGTAATAAAAACCCTGCCTCATTGCTTGAGCGACCACTGACATAATAGAACGAACGGTTTGGTTCGGTTTCTTTTATTGACGTTGCTACTTTGTGAAGGGCTTTTTCCCAAGAAATCGGCTTGTAGTACACATCAAGAGGACCCGCATACACTGGAAATGTTAATCTTCCGCACAATTCCAACTCCCTTGGTGTCATTGCGGAGAGTTGCGCAATTGAATACTTTTCAAAAAACTCTGGTGTAATAGAGCCCTGCATATCCGCGGCCATCGCTTGCACTGATTTTTTACAAAACTCAGGATACGACCCCGCCTCGTTCACCATTCCCCCTTTTTGACCACCCATCCCAAGTGCACATGTTTTACAGGCGTTATTGGCGCGCATTGCTTTTCGCAAAGCACGTAAACCGCCTGCTTTTCTTGCTTTTCTTAAAACATACGCAATGGAATGAAAACCACCAAGAGCCATATTAGTTAAGCGTGTTTACCTAACTCTTCCTCAACGGTTTTCATAAGAGTTGAAACCATATCAGTAGTAAAGTCAAACTGCAATCCGGCGGCTTCAAAAAGTGTGGGCAACGGCTTGCTTGCTCCAAGTGTCAGTCCATTCTTGTACGCAGCGATGGCGTCATCAGAATTTTCTCGATACTTCAGCCACATTTGAAGTGCTCCAAGTTGTGCAATTCCATATTCAACGTAATAAAACGGTACTTCAAACGGATGCAACTGGCGGTGCCAAACTGCTTCCTGCTCGGCTTCAAGCCCAGACCAATCAACCCCGCCACCAAACCGTTCACCAAGTTCAAGCCAATGAGTAGTTCGTTCTTCTTGTGTGTGTTCTGGATTTAAATAAATCCAGTGTTGGAATGCATCAATCGTTGCAACCCATGGCAAGACACTCACAATACCTTCAAGGTGTTTGCGAATCGCTCGTTTAATTTCTTCTGGAGAATAAAATTCGTCCAAGAAGGGGTACGAAAGAGATTCCATGCTCATCGATGCGACTTCTGCAAACTCAAGCGGTGCGCCTCGATACCAAACCAAATCATCATGACGACAGAGCATATAGTGGAATGCGTGGCCAGCTTCGTGCACCATAGTGTCAAGATCTCGTGGCAAACTTGCTGCATTCATAAATATAAACGGTTTACGTTGCCTATCACGACTTGCTTGATATCCACCTGGCGCCTTGCCTTTACGAGATGCGAGGTCAAGGGAGTATCCACCGTCTCGCATGGTGTCAAACATTTCACCTAAACCACTATCCATACGATGAAATACTTTTGATGTTTTTTCAATTAAGTCATCTGCAGTGTCAAAGGGTTTTAAAGCATCGTTGCCGTGTGG